>Ga0187783_10001605_pt1 | contig 16746 bp, 14 predicted proteins | sample 1015_SJ02_MP02_2_FD_132471 | JGI IMG/M metagenome (GOLD analysis project Ga0187783, IMG submission 132471) | Tropical peat soil microbial communities from peatlands in Department of Meta, Colombia - 1015_SJ02_MP02_20_MG | ecosystem: Environmental > Terrestrial > Soil > Wetlands > Peat | place... | reverse complement strand
GTCCACGCCTTGATGATCAGGTCGTGAGCCTCGTTGAACCGGGCGCGGGACCGGGTGGGGTTGATGCTATGGCCGAAGTACTCCCAGCCGATCCCGCGGACGAAGCCCGAGTCCACCCGGCCGTTGCTGAGGTGATCGAGCATCGCGATCTCCTCCGCGACGCGCAGCGGGTTGCCGCGGATGCCGATGGCGTTGCCGAGCACCATGATCCGGGCCCGCTCGGTGCGCCGGGCGAGCGCCGCCGCCATGATGTTCGGCGACGGCATCAGCCCGTACGCGCTCTGGTGGTGCTCGTTCACGGCCAGCCCGTCGAACCCGACCTCCTCCGCGTACTCAAGCTCGTCCAGGTAGCGGTGGTAGAGCTGAGCGCCCAGCTTGGGGTCGAAGTGCCTGTTGGGGAACGTCAGTGACGAGGACGGGTATTCGTCGAAGTCATCGGGCAGGTATGGGTAGGGCATGAGGTGGAAGAAGCTGAACTTCACCGGCTCACTCCGTTCAGCAGCCCGCTGGCGACCGCAAAGTCAATCGTGACGGCCGCGAATTCCGCGGGCCGCTCGACGTACATCGCGTGTCCGCAGTCCTCGATCTCGGTGAACCGCGCTGCCGGGATCCGCGCTGCGTATCGCCGGCCGTGCGCGACCGGGATGAGGCGGTCCTGTGCGGGCGAGACGACCAGCGTCGGCGCGGTGATCCGGTGCAGCCGGCGTTCCAGCTTGGGGTTGCACAAGTATGGCGACCAGCAGAACCGCGCGAGCGCGGTCTGGTCGCGGTAGGCGGCGAGGATCGCGTCGATGTCCGGTGCTCCTCGCGGCGGCTCGGTCGGCGCCGACCGCTGCTGAAAGAGCGTCGCGACCAGCTCGTCTGGTGTCATGAGGAAGATGTCCGGGACGGGGTGGTCGGGCAGCCATAGCCCCGCCGGGCTCAGCAGGACCAGGGATGCGATGCGGTGCGGCGCGGTCACGGCCAGCTCGGCTGCGATCCAGCCGCCGAACGAGGCGCCGACCACGTGCGCGCGCTCCAGGCCGAGCGCGTCCAGCACGTCGAGGTAGTGAAAGACCAGGTCGTCGACGCCTTCGACAGCAGCGAAGTCGTCGGAGCCGCCAAAGCCGGGATGGTCGGGCGCGATCACCTCAAAGCTGGCGGCCAGCAACCGGTGGAACTCGAGCCACGTCCCGGCGCCGCCCTCGGCGTGCAGGAACAGCAGCGGCTCACCCGCTCCGCCGCGCAGCAGGTGGACGCGGCCGCCAGCGAGCTCGAGGTGCTCCTCGGCGGGAGCGTCATTGGTCAACTGCCACCTCCCAGGGCGCAACCGTGACCACCGGGGCGCTACACGCTGATTCTGGTGCACCGGGTCCCGGATCGCCAGCGCGCCAATTCCGGTGGTCTTAGCGCGGCGGTTACTCGCCCATTCGAAGGGAACGGGGAGCGTTCCGGTCGGTCAGCAACGTCTGGCCGGTCAGCGTCACGATCGCCAGGACTAGCAGCCCGGCGCCGACGGCCACCAGCCAGAGCGGCTCTATCTGGACCGGCACGCTGCTGGCAGACCCGGTGATGACAGTCAGGCTGAGCGCGGGGCCAGTCGCGGGGACCAGTGCCAGGGCGCACGCCAGGCCGCCCGCCAGTACCGCGAGCAGTTGCGGCAGCATCTCGACCACGCTCAGCAGCCGGGTTTGGCCGCCCGACAGGCCCATCGTGGTCATCCTGGCCAGCGCTAGCTGCCGCGCTGACGCCGAGAGCAGCAGGCTCAGCAGCAGCACAAGCAGACAGCAGCACGCCGCGGCGGCGGCGCCGAGCGCGAGCGCGAGATAAGCACCCTGCCGCAGCGGCGCAGCCGCGAGCCTCGTCAGCAGCTGGGACCTAAACACAATCGTCGCTCCGGCGTCGTGCCGCGCGACCGCGGCCCGGAGGGTCGGCTCGTTCAGCGACTGGCCGCTCACCAGCAGCGAGTTCGGGGTCACGCCGAGCGCCGCCGCGGCTTGGCGGGTGAGCACGAGGTGGCCGCCGTTAGCGGGGAACACCGCGGACATGTCCGCCGCCTGGCCGACCACCCGCACCGTGACGAGCCGAGTCGCATTGAGCAGCACGGTGACCGGGCCCCGGCCGAGCTGAGCCGCGAGGCCCGGGGAGGCCAGCACCGGCACCGGCCCGGCCGAGTCGCGTCCGGCACTGCTGGCCGTGAAGTCCGCCGGCACCGGCGGCAGCGGGCTGCCGGCGATGAGCCGGGCGTACTGGGCCGGGTCGACTAGCAGCACGTCGAACTGAGCGGTCCCGGACGACTCGAGCCCGCCAGTGACGACACCCGCCGCGGCGACATACCGGACGCCGGACACCGTGGCCACCGACCGCTGCAGCGCCCGGGTAACCGGTCCGGTGCCGGTGACCACCGCGTCGGCGCCGGCCTGCTGCCACGACACTGCTGTCTCGCCGCGCAGCACCGCACCGCGTACCATGCCGGCGAATGACACCAGCGCCAGCGCAAGCACCATGGCAAACGCCGGCAGCATGGCGCTGGCCGGCACCCGCGCCGCCCGCACCAGCCCCAGGAACGCGGCCGGCCCCGCACGCTGGCCCGTGAGCCGCAGCGCGGCGCGCACCAGCAGTGGATAGAGCCGCAGCACCAGCACGGCCACGCCCACCGCGAGCAGGACCGGAGCGGCGCTGGCATAGACGTCACCACGGGCGTTTCCCTGATCGCGCAGCACCACCAATCCGCCGATCGCGGCCGCCACCAGCATCGCCTCCACGACCAGCCGTCGGACTGTCGACAGTCGGGCTGGCGGTGCGTCTGGCCGCACGACCGCCGCATACCCGCGATGCGTTGCCGCCGTGACCGCCGCCGGTCCCGCCAGCCCCGCTACGACGACCAGCCCCGCCAGCCACCAGCTCAGCGCGGCTGGCGCCGACGGGGTGAGCGCTACCGCGAGGGCGACCCCCGCCACCGCTCCCGGCACCGTCGCGACGGCGCTGGGCGCCAGCACTAGCGCCGCCAGCTGCCGCCGCGCCGCTCCGCGCGCCCTTAGCACCGCAAGGTCCTGCCGTCGCTGCTCAGCCAGTAGCCACCCGGCAAGCAGCACCACCACCGCCGCCAGCACCGCCAGACTCACGGCCAGCAAGTCCAGCACGTTCCCGGCGGCCGCAGCCTCGGCCTGGAAGCCGGTCAGCAGAGCCGCAGTGCCGGAGGATAGGGCGACCGTGAGCGGGATCACCACGCTGCGCGCGGCGGGGGATGTCTGCCGGAATCGCAGGTGTTTGCGGCCCGGCGGGAGGTGGCCGACAGTTATCGGCACGGCGGCAACGTTGAAGCGGCCGGCGGTCGCGAGCGTGACGGCCAGCTGCTGCTGCAGCGGGCCCGCCTGGGCGGCCGGGATGGAGGTGAGATCGAGCGGGAACGTCCACGTTACCTGCGTGGTGGCGAGGTCGACGTTATTGAGCAGGGCGCTTAGCGCGCCAGGTCCGATGAAGACACCGCCGATCCAGTAGTCATTCTGTCCGACGGTCACCAGCTGGGGTGCCGCCACGGCCGGGTCGGTAGTCCAGAACAGCGCCGACGAATTGCGGGGCTGCACGATCGCCGTCACCGCCAGCAGGAGGCTGGTGCCCGGCAGCGTCAGCCGGGATCCGACGTCGAGGCCGAACCGGCGCGCAGTAACGAGGGTGACGGCGGCCTGCAGCACGGTTGTGGCTGTGCCGCCAGCCTGGCCGGCTGTGCTGCCAGCCAGGCCGGCCGGAAGCCGCCCGGCGACCAGACGCACGTTGGGCGCCAGCGTGTCGCGGTAGCTGAGCTCGACCTTTGGCGGCAGGGTGGCCGGCAGCGTCGGCGCATCGTCGGTGACAGACAGCAGCGGTGTCGTCAGGCTGCTCCAGTCGTCCGCCGCCGGGCTGAGCGGCAGCCTGCCCAGGTTCCGCCTGAGTTGCTGTTTGCCGCGCAGCAGCTGGCTGGCGGACAGGCCAGCCGGGCTGCTCAGCGTGCCGTCCTCGGTACTGGCTACCACGGTCTTATCAGCGGCCGGGGCAGCGGCGATCCGCTTGCTGAGGGCGGCGCTGCGCAGCTCGGCGCCGGCCCGCGGGCCGGCGACGGCCAGCCCTGCGCACAGGCAGGCGAGTAGCCCGAGGGCGATGGTGGCCGCCGGGGCCGAGCCGGTGAGCGCGCGCCACCGTGCAGCGAGCGCGGTCCCGAAGCGTCCGTTCGCGCCGCCGCCCTCGGCTTGCTGAGTCACGGGCGGAGCGTACTTGCCTTCCCGCGCTGTGACGGCTTGTACTCGGATACGTGCTCGGGCTGGTGGCCCCAGCGGAGATAGCGGATTCCGGTCATCATCACGAGCATAACGAGCGCGGAGCCAACGAGTTGTGCCAGCACAGCTGCCGTTATCGCCGTTGTGGGCAGGAACAGCAAACAGATGAGCGCGAGCGAGCCGAGCACCCAGCCGGTTGTGACGACGCGATGCCGCTGTGCGGCAATCAGCGCGGGCTGAAGCACCTGCGCGACCATGAGCAGGATGGTGCTGACGGCGAGCACACCGAGCACTAGGCCGGGGAGCCGGACCCGCGTGCCGAAGAGGACCTGCACCAGCGGTGGCCCGATCGTCGCAGACAGCAGCGCGCCGAGAACGCCGACGACCAGCACGGTGCTGAGCACCAGCCGGAGGCTACGGCGGAACCGCGCGCGGTCTCCCGCCGCGACCGCGCGGGTCAGGTTGGGCAACAGCACGGCCTGCACCGGGCTGAACAAGAAGAGCGGAACTCTCACCAGGACGAAGGCCGACGTGAACGCGGCAGCTTCAGGCAGGTCGAAAGCCGTCCGAGCGGTGACGACGACCGGCGCGAGGTTAGCCATGAGCTGCGTCAGCAGCATCGCCGTGACGAGCAGCGCCAGTCCCGGGCTCAGCTGAGAAAATGTCTGCGCGTGCTCGGTTCGGCCATAAGGCGTATAGTCCGACCGCACCGACCTAAGCCAGGGCAAGCCGACCAGTCCCGCGCACACGAGCCCTGCCGCGAACACAAACGCGTAGGCTCCCGCCGACTTGAGACCCAGCGCTGCAAGCAGGCCGACGAGCACAATGCGCGTGAGCCCCTCTGCCGTCAGGGTCGCCGCGTACCCCCGGAACAGCCTCCGCCCGCCGAGCAGGCCGCGTACCAGATATGCGCCGCATGCCGTCGCGACTCCGACAACAAGGGCAACCTGCAGCGCCCATCTGCCGTGGAAGACGTGCCCGACCATTACCGGCGATGCCGCCAGCAGGGCTGCCACCGCAAGCCCTGCCATGATCATTCCTAGCGCACCTGCGGTCCTGGACACCAGTCGGGTAGAGCCGCCAACGGCCAGCGCGCGGCTCGTCGCCCGGTTGGTCTCTTGCTCGAGTCCGCCGAAGTAGCCCGGGCCTGCGATATTGATGAGCAGGTACAACGCCGAGATGGCAGCGTAATCTTCGGCGCTGAGAGTGTGGCCGGCGACTGCGAGAAAGGCGTAGCTAGCCACGCCCACGATTGCAAGGCCGCCGGCCATGAGCATCGGACCGTCCAGCCCTCGGCCGCGGAGCCGCGCATAAAGGAGGGCTGGCGCCGTCACGCGGTACACGGTATCGGCCCGCCGCGGCCTCAGCGCGGGCGGTCCGGTCCTCGTCACTCAGGTCCGCTTTGCCCGTGCCGCCCGGCTCACTGAGTTGCGCTTAGCTCCGGGAGGTAGATGACGGTCAGGCCCAGGGAGGGATGCGCTACCGCGAAAGACCTCAGCATGACATCGAGGTCGCGATCCGAGACGATCACGCTGAGGTGGCGCGCGCCGCCCGAGACAATAGACCGCTCGAGTGCGATATCGTCGGCCAGCCTGACCCGGTTGTACCTGCTGTCCCCGCTTCCCATGATGGGGCCCGTGTTGTTGTAAACGGTATCGACCGTCGTCGCCGTGACACCCAGGTCGCGGTTCAGCGTGCCCGCGAAGTTACTGACAAAGAAATTTCCTGGCCCCCAATTGGAGTACAGGATCACCGTGGGCTTGCCGTCGCCGAGCACGTGCGCGCGATCGAGCACGTCAAGCGCTGGCCAGACATTCGACGTGACCCGTCCCGACCACCAGGAGTGCAGCCATGAGGCACTGGGCTGGGCGCCCTGGACGATCGCGCTGCCGGCTAGGAATACGAAGCTGAGCGTGGCCGCGACCGCTGCCGCGTAGAGGCTAGGCAGCAGTTCGACGCGCCTTCGCGGCTGGCGTCGTGCGGACTCCTTTGGCCCGACCGGCTTCAGCAGCAGCCCGGCGGCCCCGAAGCCGACCAGGCAGATGACGTATCCGGCGCAGAGGATCTTGTAGAAGTAGTACGACGTGTGGCCGAGCGTGGCGTCCTGATACAGCCCAACCGCGACTGCCGCCACCGCGGTCAGCGCGAGCTGCGCGGTCAGCGCGCGCCAGACCGCGGACCTGCGCCCCGTCCTGGTCGCCATGCTGCTGACCAGGACGAGCGCCAGGCCGGCCAGCAGGATCGAGCTGATAGTAAAGACGCTGCCGCCGGCGTCAATTTGACTGCTCTCGCTGAACGGGGAGAAGAATCCCAAGACGGAGGGCAGCAGGGCAATAGGCACCGCGACGGCGGCCGTCACCGCGGCGAATAGCCAGTGCCGCAGCAGGCGGCGGCGGTATACGAAAGCCGCGCCGATGATGGCGAGGCTGGCCACCGCGCCGTACAGGTTGTAGGCGTAGAAGAGTGCGATCAGCGCCGCGGCCGCGAGCAGGATCTGCTCCTTGAATCTTCCCGCAGGCCGTGCCGAAACGGCGACGGTCAGCGCCAGCAGGGCAAGCCCGATCGTCTCGGAATCGAATGCGAACCGGACCAGCCCTGTGAGAGGGCCGACGGCTGCCAACGTAGCGACCGCCGAGCAGATGAACGCCCGTCGCCAGCCGCTCATCGCCGGCCCGGCGATCCAGCGCGCCGACCAGGTCACGGCGACCACGAGGAAGCCGAAGCCGATCAGCGTGTAAGTGAAGTACCGGCTGTACTCGGCTGCGGCCGGGCCAGGGTTTACCGTAGACCGCAGGAAGATGTCCAGCACGACGTAGAGGTAGTGCGAGCCCTGGGGATAGGCGGCCGCCGTCGTCTCTCCTACGGACGTGGCCACCTTGGTCGGGTGCAAGAACAGGTAGCCGCCCAGGCGGTGGATCGCGTCGAAGATGCTGAAGTGCGTGAGCTTGTCCCCGGTCGTGGTCATCAGCGGCAGTCGGCTGACGAATGACCGGCCCGCCACCGGAGCAGCCATGATCCATGCGGAGACAAGGCCAGCTCCGACAATGATCACGTCAGAGCCGCAGAGCCTGAGCGGGAGGCGGGGTCGTCGCCCCGTCAGGACGCCGACGGCGACGAGGACGCTGAGCAGAGTGCCAGCAACCGGTACCGGCTCTAGCCCCCACGGCCAGAACGAGAACAGCAAGCCCCCAGCGATCAGCGCTCCGGTCAGCAGGATCCCGGCGAGCATGAGCCTGTCCAGCAGGAAGTAGCCGGCCCGCAGCAGCGAAGCGGTGCCGATCAGCAGGACGAGGAGGAGGAGCCAGTCGGCGTGCAGAACCTGGGTGACGATCGGCAGGAGCCAAGCCGCAGCCAGCAGGCCGACGGCGGCAATGCCGGTGGGGAAGCGCCTGCCAGGAGCCGCGCCGCCCGCCGCCACTGGCGTCTGCCGACGTGCTTCAGCTGCGCGTGACATCTGAGTCCCATGGCGAAGTCAAGCTAGAGACGGGCACGTTAAACCGGCGGAATGTGCTGGGCATGGGCACTCAATGAGCCCGTGACGCCCGCCAGAATGACCTCGTGCACGGCCGCCAGCCTAGCGCACGTGTCCAGTTTGTCGCGCAGGTAGAGGTCGACTAGCGTGGGCGATCAGGTACAGCATGTCCTGGACCTGCGGCCACACCGGCGGGACCGGATCGGCACCGGTCACGGACGGTCAGCGCGCGAACCGATTCAGAATCCGCGCAGTTGGCCTCGGAGCCCTGCCCAGCTGAGCTCGCCGGCGTGCTAGCCTCCCGGCCGTGCACATTACCGCCATCGTGACGGCCTACCACCCGAACGACCTGCTCCGGGGCGTCGTCGATTCTGCGCTGGCTTCGTGCGCCTCGGTCATCGTCGTGGACAACACGCCATACCCTGCGAACGGCGAGACGGAGCGACCCGATCCGCTGAGCGGCTACCTGGACCCGCGCGTGACGGTGCTTGGTTCCGGCCGCAACCTCGGCCTCGCCGCGGCGCTCAACCTGGGCCTGGCCGAGTTGCCCGCCGAGGCGGAGGCGGTGCTGTTCCTGGATCAGGATTCGGTCATTCCGGACGGATTGATCGACGGCCTGGCCGAGGACCTCGGCGACTCGACCATCGGCGTGGTCGGCCCGAGCCCGGTCGATGCCGCGACGGGCAAGGTGTACGAGACTCTGCCCGGCCGCCATCACCGGCTCGACGAGCGGGACATGGTCATCACCTCGGGCATGCTGCTGCGCCGGTCGTGCCTCGAGCGCGTCGCGGGCTTTCGCGAGGACTTCTTCGTCGACTATGTCGACCTCGACTTCTGCCTCCGGCTGCGCCGCGCGGGCGTGCGCATCGTGCGCGACCTGGCGCTGGAGCTGCCGCACTCGATCGGCGACGTGCGTGTGCACCCGTTCCTCGGCGGGTCGGCTCGGGTCGGACATTACTCGGTCTGGCGGCAGTACTGGATCGCACGCAACGGCACGATCTTGATTCGTGAGAATCTGCGCGCCCTGCCGGTCTGGGCGATCGCAAACACGTTTTTCATGGGCCGCTTGTTCGCGAAGCTCGTGCTCTTCGAGCCCAAGCGGCGCACGCACGCGGCCGCCTTCCTGCGCGGGCTGCGCGACGGGCTGACCCGGCGCGTCACGCTGGATTTCCTCCCGGCCGGCGCCGAGTACAGCGGCTAGGCCCGACTCATGCCCTAAGCACCATCGAGAAGGCGCGCTACCCTTGTCGTGCTACCGTATTTTCGCAAATCCTCACATTCAATGATCGGCAGCAAATTCAATCAATCGGGAGATGATGTGCGGCGAAAAATACTGCGGACCCTGCCGTACGCTCTGATAACGATACTTGTGCTACCGATCGTCGCTCAGGAGTATTTCTCCCGCGACACGGGCCGTGAGTACGGCATCGGTCTGCTCACTAAACTCCGGATCCTGTTCATCATGATCCGGAACAACGCACGTGTCGTGAGTGCGTCCAACTTCCTCTATCACATCCTCATGGCGGGCAAAATCCTGCGGATCCCCAAGGATCTCCCAGGTGACATCGTCGAATGCGGCGTGTACAAGGGCGGCAGTGCCGTCAACCTTTCGCATCTTGCGGCACTGTGCGGCCGCCGCCTGCACCTATTCGACAGCTTCGAAGGCCTGCCGACTCCCACCGCCGAAGACCAGGAGCATCTAGTTCTGTCTGAGCAGCAGGTCCACACCTATGAGGGCGGTGGCTACGCAGGCTCGCTAGAGGAAGTCCGCGAGAACATCCGCAAGTATGGTGTGCTCCGCGTCTGCGACTTCCATCCTGGGTTCTTCTCTGACACTCTGCCCGGGTTTTCTGAGCCGGTAGTGTTCGCCTACGTCGATGCCGACTTCACCGACTCGGTCCGCGACTGCCTGAAGTACCTGTGGCCGCTGCTGCAGGAGGGCTGCTTCCTATTCACGGACGAGGCGCACCACACCCGGATCGCGGGCCTGTTTTACGACACGGCGTGGTGGGCGAAGGAATTTGGCACCGAGCCGCCCGGACTTGTCGGCGGCGGCAACGGCCTCGGCCTCCTGCTGCACCCGGGCGGCTTCCGCAGTTCCCTCGGGTTCACCGCCAAGATCAAGCAGCAGGAACTTCCCCGCGTGCGTGGCTGAGCGATCCTGGCTGAACCTTCGCGCCGCCAGCCGGTGCAGCTAGCGCTCCGCAGCTGTCCGCGACTGCAGGGATTCGGTCCACTGCAGGCACTGCTGGTAATCCGGCAGCAGCCCGTCGGCCCTGGCCTGCGCCAACGACGGAGCGGCGGCGTCCCGGTCAGACAGATTGGGCGAGTTGGCCGGCCAGGCGATCGCCAAGTCCGGATCGAGCGGCTGCACGGCGTGCTCGCGGCCGGGCGCGTAGGTTTCCGAGCACAGATAACTCAAGGTCGCATCCTCGCTAAGAGCGCAGAACCCGTGCCCGAGACCCTCGGCGACGTACACGGCACGACGGTCTGCCTCGTCCAGCAGGACGTGTTCCCATCGCCCGAAGGTTGGCGATCCCACTCGCAGGTCCACGACCACGTCGAAGACCGCGCCGCGGACGCAGGTCACGTATTTTGCCTGGCCAGGTGGCACATCGGCGAAGTGGATGCCGCGCACGACGTCGCGAGCGGAGACCGACATGTTGGCCTGGGCGAGCCGCAGCGGGTGCCCCACAGCCTCGGCCAGCCGGTCGAACCGGTACCACTCCAGAAACAGGCCGCGGCTATCACCGTGCTGGGCGGGCAGGATCTCCCAAGCGCCAGCGATGGAGAGCGGAACGATGTTCATGGTCGCGGCGCTCCGTGCTGGGTCAGGACGGCCTCGTCCGCGTCCTGGAGCAGGTTCAGCAGGTAGGAGCCGTATCCGCTCCGCACCAGCGGCTCGGCCAGCGCGCACAGCTGCGCGGCGCTGATAAACCCCGCCCGCCAGGCAGCCTCCTCGACGCAGCCGATCTTGAGGCCTTGCCGTTCCTCGATCACTCGGACGAACTCGGAGGCCTGCACCAGCGAGGTGAACGTGCCGGTATCCAGCCAGGCTGTGCCCCGATCGAGCACTGTCACGTGGAGCTCGCCCGCTTGCAGATAGGCCTCGTTGACTGCGGTGATCTCGAGTTCGCCGCGGGCGCTCGGCCGCAGGCCACGCACGATGTCGACCACGCGGCTGTCGTAGAAATAGAGGCCGGGCACCGCGTACCGGGATCTCGGCTCGGCTGGCTTCTCGACGATCGACAAGACCTTGCCGTCCGCGCCGAACTCGACGATGCCGTAGTCGCGCGGGTTGGCAACCGGGTAGGCAAAGATGTGCCCGCCGACCAGCAGAGACCGCTGCCGGAGCTGCCTGCCGAGCCCGGTGCCGTGGAAGATGTTGTCGCCAAGAACGAGCGCGACCGGCTCACCGGCGATGAAGTCCGCGCCGACCAGAAAGGCCTGGGCTATGCCGCCGGGATACGGCTGTACCGCGTAACTGAGCTCTAGCCCCAACTGGCTGCCATCCCCGAGCAAACGCTGGAACTGACTTTGATCATCGGGCGTCGTGATAATCAGGATGTCGCGGATTCCGGCCATTACCAGCGTCGACAGCGGGTAGTAGATCATCGGCTTGTCGAATACTGGCATCAGCTGCTTCGACACAGCCTTGGTAATCGGCCACAGCCGTGAGCCGGTGCCACCTGCCAGGATGATTCCGCGCATGGCGGTCAGCCTAGCGCGTGTGTCCAGTTTGTCGGGCAGGTGGATTCCGGCTACGGTGGCACTGCTCATCCATACCGTCGTTGCGCGTGGCCGCGCCCTTGCTCCCTTGTCAATGCGGCTGCTGGCTGGAGGCCCCGTGAGCATAGGTGCTCTATGCGAATCCTGATCACCGGCGGGGCGGGCTTTATCGGCTCGGCCTACACGAGGGCGCTGCTGGCAGGAGACCTGCCGGGCACGGCTGGCGCATCAGTGACGGTGCTCGACAACCTCAGCTACTCCGGGAACCTGGCGAACCTCACGTCGATCGCCGATCACCCTGGCTACACGTTCGTACACGGCGACATCTGCGATGTGGACCTGGTTGATCAGATCATGCCCGGCCACGACGCGGTCGTGCACTTCGCCGCCGAGTCTCACGTGGACCGGTCGATCAACAGCGCCGCCCCGTTCGTGACCTCCAACGTCCTCGGCACCCAGGTCCTGCTCGAGGCTGCCCGACGGCGGGGCACCGGCCGCTTCGTGCACGTTTCCACCGATGAGGTGTACGGCTCGATCGAGCGCGGCTCGTGGACCGAAGACGTTCCGCTGGCACCCAGGTCGCCCTACTCGGCCTCGAAGGCGGGATCGGACCTGCTTGCCCTCGCCTTTCACCGGACTCACGACCTGGACGTAGTCGTCACTAGGTGTTCCAACAACTACGGCCCGTACCAGTTCCCTGAGAAGGTAATCCCGCTGTTCGTGACGAACCTGATGCTCGGACAGCGCGTGCCGCTCTACGGCGACGGCGGCAACGTCCGTGACTGGCTGCACGTGTCCGATCACTGCCGCGGGATCCAGCTGGCGCTGCAGGCCGGGCGGCCCGGCGAGGTCTATCACATCGGCGGCGGCACGGAGCTGACCAACAAGGAACTGACCTCGCGGCTGCTCGAAGCGTGCGGCGCAGACTGGAGCTTGGTCGACTACGTGACCGATCGCAAGGGGCACGACCGTCGGTATTCGCTGGATTGCGGCAAGGCCGAGACCGAGCTTGGCTACCGGGCTGAGGTGCCTTTTGACGAAGGCCTGGCCTCGACCATCGAGTGGTACCGGGCCAACCGAGACTGGTGGGAGCCACTGAAGGCGCGGGCAGCCGACGGATGAGCAGGTGGCTGGTGGCGGGCTCGGCCGGCAAGCTCGGGCACGATCTCGTCACGGTGCTGGCCGCAACACCGGGCGCCGACGTGGTGGCGGCGCCGCGCCGGGTTCTCGACATCACCGACCCCGAGGCGGTCAGGGAAGCCGTCGATGGCTGCGACGTCGTGGTCAACTGCGCCGCCTGGACCGACGTCGACGGGGCCGAGGCGGACGAGGCCGGCGCCTTCAAGGTCAATGCAGCCGGCGCCGCCAACATGGCGGGAGCGTGCGCGCAGACCCGGGCTGTGCTGGTCCAGGTCTCCACTGACTATGTCTTTTCCGGGGACGCGTCCGAGCCGTACCGGGCCGACACGCCGGTCGACCCGGTCAACGCATACGGCCGCAGCAAGGCCGCGGGCGAGGCCGCGGTGCGCCGGATCTTGCCGGACCTGGGATATATCGTCCGCACCGCCTGGCTCTACGGAGAGCGCGGCCCCAGCTTCGTCGCCAGCATCCTCCGGGCCGCCGCAGAGCGCGAGATCCTCGACGTGGTCAGCGACGTGACCGGGCAGCCAACGTGGTCCTATCCGCTTGCCGAGCAGATCGTGGCGCTGGGCAGCGGAGCACTGGCTGGCGGGGCGGAGCCAGGCATCTACCATGGCACCGCATCAGGCAGCACCACATGGTATGGTCTGGCCTGCGCGGTCTTCGAGCAGTCGGGCCTCGACTCAACCCGAATTCGAGCCGTGACGAGCGAAAACTTTGCCCGCCCGGCGCGGCGGCCGGCATTCAGCGTGCTAGACCACTCGGGCTGGGCGCAGGCGGGCCTGACACCTATGGCCGACTGGCGCGGCATGCTGACCGAGGCGCTCGGCCGTCCGTTTTTTGCCGAGCTTCGAGGAGACCTGGCATGAGGCTCACGGTGCTGACGGCAGTGACGGCCGTGATCTTGCTATGCGTCATCGTGGAGTTGCTTCGCCGCCGCCAGCTACGCGAGAAGTACGCGGTGCTCTGGATGGCCGTCGGGCTGCTGGTGGTCGTGTTCGGTTTTTTCCCAGACTTGGTCAACTCGCTGGCAAGGGCGGTCGGCGTCGTGTCGGGAGCCAGCCTCGTGCTGTTCCTCGGCGTAGTGTTCTTGCTGCTAGTCGACATCCATCTGAGCTGGGAGGCGAGTCGGCTCGAGGAAAAGACCAGGATCCTGGCCGAGGAAGTGGCCCTGATCCGGGCGCAGCTTGCGGAGCGGGAGACCGTTAATGACCGATGATCAGCGCGCCTTGATCATGATCCCGGCCTGGAACGAGGCCGCCTCGATCGGCGAGGTCGTCGCGGAGATCCGGGGTGAGCTGCCGGAAATCGATGTCCTCGTGATCGATGACGGATCGAGCGATGACACCGCGCTGGCGGCGCGGCAGGCCGGCGCGGTAGTCCTGCGACTGCCCTTCAATCTTGGGGTCGGCGGCGCGCGGCGGCTGGGCTTCCGGTATGCGATGGCCCACGGGTACCAGGTTGCCGTGCAGTTCGATGCGGATGGTCAGCACGATCCGCGGTATGTGCCCAAGCTGATCGACGGCCTGCAGGGAGCGTCCCTTGTCATCGGGGCGCGGTTTGCCGGCGAGGGCGATTACCACGCGCACGGGCCCCGCCGCTGGGCGATGAAGGCCATGTCGTTCGTGCTATCGAGAATGGCAAAGCAACGGCTGACCGACACCACGTCGGGATTCCGTGCGTGTGACCGATCACTGATCGAGTTCTTCGCGCACTGGTATCCAGTCGAGTACCTGGGCGACACCGTCGAGACAACAGTCCGGGTCATCCGCCTCGGGTACAAGGTCGGGCAGGTTCCGGTGGCGATGCGGCCGCGGTTCCGCGGGACACCGAGCAAATCGCCCGTCAAGGCACTGATGTACCTCAGCCGGGCGTCCTTCTCGCTGGTGCTGGCCGTAACTCGTCGATGAGGCGGCTGCCGTGACAGCCAGCGTGACGGCGGTCGTCCTGGCCTATGGTGAGGAACCCCAGCTGGCAGAAGCGGTGCTGGCTGTGCTGGCATCCACCGGCGTCGGCATCGATGTGGTTGTGGTCGACAATGGCGCCGCTCCGGCGGCAATAGAAAAGATCAACGGGCTGGGCGGGGTCCGCATCCTCAGCCCCGCGGCCAACCTTGGCTTCGCCGGCGGCTGCGATCTTGGTGCTGCCGGGGCGACCGGCCAGTACCTGGCGTTCGTCAACTCCGATGCGATCGTGTCACCATCCGCCCTGGCCCGGTTGACGGAAGTCGCCGCCGAACCGGGAGTGGGTCTGGCCATGGGCTCCATTCGGCTGGCTGATGCGCCGGAGTTGATGAACTCGGCGGGCAATCCCGTGCACATCAGCGGCCTGTGCTGGGCTGGCGGGTTCAAGGAGCCGGCCAGCTCGCACGCAGAGCGCCGTCAGGTCGCCTCCGGCTCGGGCTGCTGTTTTGTCATCCGTCGTGAGCTGTGGGAGTGCCTCGGTGGCTTCGCTCCCGAGTACTTCGCTTACTGTGAGGACACCGAACTCAGCCTGCGGCTATGGCAGCGCGGCCTCTCCGTCGAGTTCGTCCCGGATGCCGTCGTCCTGCACCACTACGAGTTCTCCCGGAACAAGGACAAGCTGTACCTGCTGGAGCGCAATCGCGAGATCGTCGTGCTGACGACCTTCGACGGGCGCAGTCTGCTAGTCCTCGCGCCGCTGCTGGTGCTGACCGAGATGCTCATGTTCGCTGCGGCCGTTGCCAGCCGGTGGAGCGGTGCCAAGCTGCGCGGCTGGCGGTGGATCTGGCAGCACCGACGATGGATCGGCGAGCGCCGGGCAATGATCCAGTCCGAGCGGCTAGTGCCCGACGCCGTGGTGCTCGGCCGCCTGACGGCGCGCATAGAACCGGCAAATGTCGCGGCTCCGCCAGGCATGTCTGTGCTCAATGTCGTCATGAGCAGCTACTGGCGGGTGGCTCGCCGCCTTTTGTCGGCTCGGCCGACTGCGGCTACCTTGTCATCCGGAACTTCCGCCGACCAACATTGAGGACTTGCCGATATGCCACCTAACGTGGAGCTGGGCCCATGGCCGATCGACGGGCTCCAGCCCGTGCCGCGGTGCCCGCTGTGCGGCAGTCCGGAGCGGAATCTGGTCCACAAGGACATGACCGACCTGGTCTTCTTCTGCGCCCCCGGCGAGTGGACGCTCTTTCGGTGTGGCCAGTGTCGCTCCGGCTACCTCGACCCGATGCCCACGCCAGAGACGCTGGGACTGGCGTACCAGACGTACTACACCCACTCGACCAGCGCTCCGCCGGGGGACGGGCTGACGGCGAAGCTGCGGCTATCGGTCACTAACGGCTACCGTAACCTGCGCTTCGGTTCGCAGGACCGGCCGGGGCCGCGCGTACTCGGTGCCCTCTTGCCGCGACTGATGCCCGCGTGGGCGGAGACGATCGACTGGGAGTGCCGCCACCTGCCCAGGCCTGCGCCAGGCATGCGGGTGCTGGATGTCGGATCCGGGAACGGCCACTTCCTCGACTTCGCCCGCAAGTGCGGCTGGCATGCTACCGGCGTCGATCTGGACGAGAAGGCCGTCGCGGCGGGTCGCTCGAGAGGCCTGGATGTCAGGAATGGCACGATCGAGGCGATCGGCCCGGACCAGCAGTTCGACGGGATCACGCTGGGCCACGTTATCGAGCACGTGTACGACCCGCACGCCCTGCTCGGAGCCTGCTATCGGCGCCTCAGGCCTGGCGGCTGGATCTGGGTGGACACGCCCAACATCGACTCGCTCGGCCACGCCGAGTACGGACCGCGCTGGCTAGGTGTCGACGCTCCGCGCCACCTGATCCTCTTCACCCGCGCTTCGCTGACGGACGCCCTGGCCAGGGCCGGGTTCGTCAACCAGCAGCCGCTGCACGCCAAGCTGGCCGCAACGTTCAGCTGGGCGGCGAGTGAGGCAATCGCGGCGGGCACGGGATTGAACGGCGCCGACGAGTTCCGGGCTGCTGTCAGGGAGCGGGCGATGGACGCCGTCGAACGCGGGACGGCTGACCCCGACGTCCGCGAGTTTCTGACAGTCAGGGCCTACAAGCCCAGATAAAACGGATCTGCACGGCCGGGACGCTCGCGCGCTCAACCCGCGGTGGATGCCCCGTACGCGGCGCCGGCCGGCAGGTACCGGCAGGCGACCGATCCGGTCACCCCATCGCGCAGGCCGCGCAGG
>Ga0187783_10001604_pt1 | contig 16790 bp, 13 predicted proteins | sample 1015_SJ02_MP02_2_FD_132471 | JGI IMG/M metagenome (GOLD analysis project Ga0187783, IMG submission 132471) | Tropical peat soil microbial communities from peatlands in Department of Meta, Colombia - 1015_SJ02_MP02_20_MG | ecosystem: Environmental > Terrestrial > Soil > Wetlands > Peat | place... | reverse complement strand
CGCCACACGTAGGCGTAAGCGATCAGCACCGTGACGATGAACGTGACCATCTCCACCAGGCCGAAGACGCCGAGCTTGTCGAAGTAGACGGCCCAGGGGTAGAGGAAGATGATCTCGATGTCGAAGATGATGAAGAGCATCGCCGTCAGGTAGTACTTGACGGGGAACCGCATCCCCCGCACCTGCCTGGTCGGCTCGATGCCGCATTCGTAGGACTCGAGCTTGGCTCGGTTCCATCGCTTCGGGCCGGCCAGCGCGCCTGCTACCAGCGAGAAGACCGCGAAGATGGCGGACAGGATGCCGAGCACAAGGATCGGCAGATACAGGCTCATCGTCCTTTCACCCCCTTATCAGGATGGGTGCCAGCGTCGGCGGCACGGTCGGCTTTGCCAGTCATGGCCGGTTACGCTGCGGGCGTCATCTTAGACACCGCGTTGAGTAGTCGGTCCACGGCGTCGCCCCCGCGGGTCTCGGTCAGGTTGCCAAGCAGCTTGAGGCTGAACCGCATCACGGCCGGGCGCTTGACCCCGTGCTTGGTGGCGAACTTCATGAACGACGGCTTGCCGATCAGCTCGACGAATATCCGGCCGAGCGTGTAGTAGCCGCCGTAGGCGTCCTTGAGCTGCCGCGGGTAGCTCTGCAGCACGAGCTCGCGGCCCGTCGCCGAGGTCCTGGCCAGCGCCTGGGTGATCACTCGCGCGGCGATCTCGGCGGACTCGAGAGCGTAGGCGATGCCCTCCCCGTTGAACGGGTTGACCATCCCGCCGGCGTCGCCGACCAGCACCAGGCCGCGCGTGTAGTGGGGTGTCCGGTTGAAGGCCATGGGCAAAGCGGCGCCGCGGATCGGCTGGGTCCGGTTCTCCTCGGTGAAGCCCCACTCGGCCGGCATCGTCGCCAGCCACCGGCGCAGCAGGGAGCGGTAGTCGATCTCGCCGAAGCCAGCCGAGGTGTTGAGCAGGCCGACCCCGACGTTGGAGGTGCCGTCCCCCATGCCGAAGATCCAGCCGTAGCCGGGCAGCAGCGAGGTGCCGTCCCAGAGATCGAGCCAGGCCTCGAGGTAGTCGTCGTCGTGCCGCGGGGACGTGTAATAGGTGCGCACCGCCACGCCGAGCGGCCGGTCCTCGCGCTTGTGCAGGCCCATGGCCACCGACAGGCGGGAGGAGTTGCCGTCGGCCGCCACGACCAGCCGACCGCGGAACTGGCGGCCGTCCTTGGCGGTCACGCCGATGATGCGACCGGTCCGGTCGTCAAGCAGCGGGCTCGTCACGGCCGTGCCCTCGAGCAGCCGGACGCCGGCCTTCTCCGCGTGCCTGGCCAGGATCTGGTCGAAGTCGGTCCGGGCCCGGACCAGCCCGTAGCCTGGGTAGCTGGACATCTCAGGCCAGTCCAGCTCGATCCGGCCGCCGCCCCCGATGATCCGCAGCCCCTTGTTCCGCAGCCAGCCGTCACCCTCCGGCAGCGGCACGCCCATGGCCGTCAGCGCTTTGACCGCGCGGGGCGTTAGTCCGTCACCGCAGACCTTTTCCCTGGGAAAGTGGGCCTTCTCCAGCAGCAGCACATCGAGGCCCGCGGTCGCGAGGTAATAGGACACCGCGGACCCCGCCGGGCCGCCGCCCACGACGATGACGTCGGCGATCTCGCCGCGCGTCGTGCCGCCGGGCACGCCGGCGCGCGCGGTGCCGCCGGGCACGCTGGCGCGCGCGCCGATCTCGCCGTCTGCAGGAGCGTTGCCGTGCGGAAGAGCACCGGCATCCTGAGGGGGCAAGTCCGGCCCATCGGCGGGGGGTACTTGCTCGGTCACGGACCCGTCCTGATCTGTCTTGTGAACCCCTTCACAAGAGTTTCCGCTGCGAAGTCTAGTCCTGCCATGGCACTGCTGGCCGGGCGACCCGCGGCCGGTGGCACCCGCCAGGCCGAGCGGCCGCGAGGGTGCCGCGACTGCCCGCCGGACGGCCCGCGTTCCCCTTCCTTTTGTGCAGTTCAGGCCCCTAGCCCGGGCGCCGCGCCTCGTGCAGGGCCACGACCCCGAGGGTCAGGTTCCGCCAGCTCACCCCGGACCAGCCTGCCGCCGCGATCTGCCCGGCCAGCACCTGCTGCGCGGGCCAGTCCCTGATCGACTCTGCCAGGTAGTCATACGCCTCGGCGTTGCCGGATAGCCGCCGGGCCGCGGCCGGCAGCACCAGGGACAGGTAGCGCTCGTACAGCGCGTTCAGCCGCGGGAGCGGCAGGTGGCTGAACTCACAGACGACCAGCCGCCCACCGGGCCTGGTCACGCGCAGCAACTCCTGCAGCGCCTGGCCGACGTCGGCCACGTTCCGCAGCCCGAACGAGATCGTCACCACGTCGAACGTGGCCTCGGCGAACGGCAGCGCCAGCGCATCCCCGGCCACGAACGCCAGCCCCGGTGTCGGCCGGCGCGCGCCGACGCGCAGCATCCCCAGCGAGAAGTCACAGGCCACGGACCGCGCCCCGCGCCGTGCAAATGCGCGGGTCGAGGTCCCGGTCCCGGCGGCCAGGTCGAGGACCAGCTGGCCGGAACCGCCATCCACGGCCCGGCCAACCACCCGCCGCCACCGTCGGTCCATCCCGCCCGACAGCGCGTCGTTCAGCACGTCATAGCGCCCGGCCACCGCGTCAAACATCGCCGAGACCTCAGCAGGCCTTTTATCCAGCCCGGCGCGTGCCATACGGGTCAGCCTGGCATACGCGCGGGCGCCGCAGGCGTTCGGTCCTGATCGGCCCGCCTGCCCGGCCCGCCGCGGCCGCGTGCACGTGGCCGCGCGTCACGATGATCTGCAGGCTCTGGAGACACTCCGCGAGAGCGACTGCGAGGGCACTCGGAGACGCATACCCTGACTGCCGAGTGCCATGCTGAGACCGCCTGAACTGGCTCTTAGCTCGAGGTGGGGAGAGAATTGGCCGCGCCGCTGTCCTTGTCGGGACCGGACACTGCCGGTGCCGACCAGTTCTGCGCGATCAAGCTCATGGACATTGAGCTCTGCCAGCCGTTGCCCGAGCTGAGCTACGACGGCAAGTACCGGCGAGTCTGGGTACTTGTTCGGCTGCTCACCGAGCCCATCGGGGCGTGCATCGTCGACGTCGATGCCGACGGCCTCAGCTCCGCGCGCCTCGGCGGCATCCTCTGGCACGAGCTCCAGCACGCCATTACCCAGCGGTTCGCGGCTGCCTGCTTGCCTGCGCCGCTGGGGCTAACCGGCGAGGGACTCGACGTGGCGGCCGAATCCTGGCCGTTCCTGCGGGCGCGAGCCGCGGCACTCAGCGCGCCGCCCTTCATCAGCGTGATCGTGTGTACCTACAATCGCCCAGCTCAGCTCGAGGTGTGCCTGGGGCAGCTAGAGAAGCAGCAGTATCCCTCGTTTGAAGTCGTCGTTGTCGACAACGGCCCGCGGGCGGACGTCGTGAGGGCGCACGTCGCATCGCTCGACGCCGCCAGATACCGGTACGTCCACGAGCCGCGTGCAGGCCTCTCCCGGGCACGCAACGCGGGTCTCGCGGTGGCCTCGGGTGACATCGTGGCCTTCATCGATGACGACGAGGAACCCGACGTCTGCTGGCTGGCTGCGCTCGCACGCGGGTTCGATCGCGGCAGCGAAGTAGCGTGTGTGACTGGCTTGATACTGCCCGCCTGCCTTGATACCGAGGCGCAGTTCCTATTCGAGGAGATCGGCGGGCACAGCAAGGGGCGCGGCTTTGAATCGGCAATCTTCTCCGCGCACGGCCCGCAAAGTCCGTTGTTTCCACAGCCGCCCTTCGGTGCGGGCGGAAACATGGCATTCCGTCGATCGGCTCTTTCGAAGATCGGCCCCTTCGATCAGGCCCTGGGAGCCGGAACCCCTGCGCTTGGCGCGGAGGATACGCTGGCTCTCACGCTCGTGCTGCTCAGCGGCCTTACCATAGCCTACGAGCCTGCGGCTTTCGTCCGTCACCATCATTACCGCGATTTCGCCGGTGCGGCCGGCCAGCTGCGCGGATATGCCGTCGGGATGGGCGCCTTCTATGTCGCCCTGCTCCGTCGCCGGCCAGCGCTCGTCAGGGACCTCGCGCGGCTGACGCCTGACGCGGTTCGCTACCTGCGCGGATCGCGTTCGCGAGCGGGCCAGCTACCGGTCGCGCACCGGACCGAGCTGGTCTGCGGGCGCGCCCGTCAGATGCTCACCGGGCCACCCGCTTACCTGCGGGGCGTCATCACGAACGCATGGTCAGGCGCGCGGCCGACCGGGGGCAGCGGGAAGCGGCGAGGACGGCGATGACGGCGGACCGGCGTGTGCCAGTATCGCGGACGCAGAGGCGATAAGGGCGTGCTTGTACCATGACGCCATGCCGACGCTGACATGGAACCAGCACGAATGGGACCATCGTTATGAGTGGGCCGGTCAGGGCGACGAATGGTCAGCGCCGTGGGGTGGTCCCGAGGCCCAGTGGCAGACCTGCGTCTACCCTCGGATTGCTCGCTTTCTGCCGACCGGAACGATACTGGAAATCGCACCCGGTTTCGGTCGGTGGACTCAATTCCTCTTGGCTCAGTGCGAGTCCTATGTCGGAGTCGATCTTGCCGAGCGGTGCGTTGCCACCTGCAAGGAGCGGTTCGCTGGGCAGGGCCGCGCCCAGTTCTTTGTCAACGACGGGCTATCCGTGCCGATGGTTGCGGATAGCACGGTCGACTTGGCCTTTAGCTTCGACTCTCTAGTCCACTGCGAACAGGACGTTATCGAGTCATATTTGGGTGAGCTACGGAGAGTTCTCACGCCCAATGGTGTTGCTTTCCTCCATCACTCGAACCTTGGCGTCTATCGTCCATTCACGACGTTTATCGATGCGGTGGGGCGGGCACTCTCGCCGATTTCCGCGCGCGCCCAGAACGGCGTACAGATCTGGAACTACTGGCGTGGCCAGTCAATGACAGCTGACCGTTTCGTCGAACTGTGCAGGGCCGCGGACCTCACCTGCGTCGGCCAGGAAGTCATCAACTGGGCAGGCCGCGGACCCCTGCTCCTCGATTGCATCTCGGTGGTTACCCAGCCAGGTTCGAGATGGGATCGGCCACTGATTCGCAAGACCAATCGCCGATTTAGTGCGGCTGCCCGGTCATCGGCCGTGGCCGCGCAGGTTTTCCTGGCGCGATAGCCGGGTGCCGGTTCCCCCAGCGCGGATTGTTGTCAGATTTGCTGCACATCGGCGGCCAGGCCGGGATCCAGCCCGGCCAGACGCAGGCGGGCCTGCGCTTCCTGCCGGGTCAGGATCTGCTCGGGATCGCCGTCGAGGGACCGGGTCTTGGCGTCGAACGCGCGCTGCCAGAGGCCGGCGGCCCAGCACGTCGCGTAGTCACCGGACGTCCAGCGGTGGCCACGGGCCCGCTGGTAGGCGTCGAGGAAGGCCGCGCTGTCGTCCACGCCGGCGATGCCCGCCTGGCCCTCGATGCCGAGGAAGCTGGCGGCGGCGAGTCCGGCGATCGATGGCTCGGGCTGGGAGATCACGCTGTCCCAGTCGTGCACGGCTACCAGGCGCGGGCCCTGCCAGCGCAGATTGTCCGGGTGCCAGTCGCCGTGCCCGATTACCGGGTCGGCAGCGTGGCCGCGCAACCGGTCGCGGACGGCCGCCGCGACGCGGTCCAGCCACCGCGGTTCCCCGCACGCGTTCAGGTCGACGTCGCGGTCTTCCGGCCTGGGCCACAGTTCCGGCTCGGGGTGGTCCCAGCCGGCCCAGGACGGTGCTGGGGCCAGGCTCGGCACCGACCCCGGGTCCGGGGCCAGGTCGACGAGGCGGGCCAGCGCGGCCGCCGACAGCACGGCCAGCTCGCCGACCGGCGGCGGCTCGTCGACGTCCAGCACGAGCGTTTCGGCAGAGGCGGCATACCCGTCCAACGGCTGCACGTCCCCGAGCGGTTCGGGGCACGGAAAGCCAGCCGTCCACAGGGCTCGGTGCACGACCGCGCATCCTGCCAGCCGCGCCGTGCGGGGCCGCACCTTCACGACCACCTCCCGGCCGTCCGTCAGACGCAGCCCCTTCACCGTGGACAGGTAGCCGGCCTCAAACAGCTCGGCCACGGGCGGCGCGCCCAGCCATCGCGCGCACCACGCGGCGAGCGCGTCCATGCCCACGGCGGGGCGGCGGACCTCGGGCACCAGCCCATCTTGCCGCGTCTGGGTGAAGACGGCGTCGGGCGCCGCACAGGCGATGCGGCTGCGGCGGAGTCAGGTCGCTGACGTCTGAGGGGCCGACGTAGTGTGTGCATGGTGCTTGAGGTAACAGCCTGCGTGGACGAGCCGGACGAGCTGGCCTCGCTGGAGGTCTACAACACTGTGTGGCCGCACGACGCCGTGACGATCGACGCGGTGCACTCATTCAGGGACAGCGCCCAGGATTACATCGACTACCTCGTTCGCGAGGATGGCGTCATCCTGGGGTCCGGGGCCGGGGCTATCTTCGCCTATCGCGCCCGCCGGGTCGTTGCGCTCATCACCGTGCTCGCCGGGCAACGCCGACGCGGCGCTGGCACGGCGCTGTATGAGGCCATCTCCAGGTGGGCCGAGGAGCGGGGGGTACGCGAGCTGGAGGTGTCGGTTTCCGGCAACGATCCGGAGAGCCTGTCCTTTGCCCAGCGGCGCGGCTTCACCGAGGAACGGCGACACGTGGGCCTCGTGCTCAGCCTCGCCGGCATCTCACCGCCGCAGGTCCAGCCGCCGGCCGGGATCGAGATCGTCACCTGGGCGCAACGGCCGGAGCTGGCGCGCGGGATGTACGAGGTCGACCTCGAAACCCATCCTGACATCCCCGGCTTCGAGGACGTCGCCATCGAACCGTTCGAGGACTGGATGGTGCACAACATGCAGCGGCCCACCGACTCTCCCGAGGCGACGTTCATCGCGCTCGCCGGCGAAGAGGTCGTCGGCTTCGCGAAACTCTCGCTGACCGCGCCGACGGCCGCAGGCCACGCCATCACCGCCGTCAAGAGAGCCTGGCGCGGACGCGGCATCGCGCGTGCCCTGAAGGCGGCAGAAATCAACTGGGCGCTCGCGAACGGCTACACCGAACTCCACACCAGCAACGAGGAGCGGAACGCACCGATCAACCGCCTGAACGCCCGCCTCGGCTACCGACCCGGAATCGGGCGGATCCACCTAGTCGGCCCCATCATCGGTTGACTCGCGGCAGCGCGGCCGCGTTACCTTGCGAGACGGGCCCTCGCCGTCCACCTGACGTGTCCCGACCTCACCCGATCACGAGCGATAGCCACCATTTCCGGCGCCGCTAGCCGATGCGGAGGACAGGCAGGCACTCCTCGACGCCGGTCAACTCGATGTTGTCCCGGCGGACCCGTTCCCACGCGTCCCGAGTGAGCCGCCACCGCTGGATCCGCGCGGGCTCGCCGCGGCGCGTGTCCCAGTCTGTGCCGTTCGGTTCGTAGCCCAGGCCACGGGAAACGCGGTTGGACGCTTCGTTCGCCGGGCTGGGCGCACGCGAAGCCGGCAGCGACGCCCAAGTTCAGCTCTCACGAAGAGAGGAACTACAGGTCAGCGCATCGCCGCGTCGCTCGGGTCGAATGGTGGCCCGACTCAGGCTCTGAAGCTGGACTACTGCCCGGAGACGATCCGGTGCGCCACAGTCGCGAGGCGTTGCCGCGAGCGGCGGGCGAGACGACGCGGGGGGCTCGTGAGGAACACCCGGTCACAGAGCAGCCGGAGACGCCACCTCAGACCTGACGGCTCCTGGCGCCGGTACACGGTAAACGAACCGAAGCGGCCGCGCGGGGCAAATCCCGTGCGGTGCATCACGGCCCGCAGCTTCAGGTCATCCTCATACAGGTGCCAGGCACTCTCGGGCGTGGGCGGCCGGACATCGAAATTAGCGACCAGCCAGCCGCCGGGCCGCAGGGCCCCGTGCAGGCTGGCGGCCACCTCGGCGAGATCCGGAACGTGGGTCAGCGCATCCAGGGCGGTGATGACGTCGTACCGGCCGACCTCGAGCTTGTCATCGTTGAGGTCGATGTATCTCGCCGCCACACCACGCCGCGATAGCCGATGGCGGGCGAAGTCCATCAGCGTCGTCGAGACGTCAGCCAGGGTCACCTGATAGCCGGCCCGGGCGAACAGCTGACTGGTGAATCCGGCGCCCGAGCCGAAGTCGAGATGATCCCGGCCGGGCCTGCTCGCCGGGATCGCCCGCAACGCAAGGACGCTAGCGGCGGCGACATAGCCCTCTGCCTGCAGGTAGGCATACCACATCAGATCAAACGCCCACGACTGCGTGGTCAGGTAGAAGTCTCTGAGCCCGGCCGGGCTGGACCGGTCGGCCGTCTGCCACTCCGCCACGCTCCACGATTCCCAGGTCAGACACCGGTGCACGCATTCCTCAGGGGTGAGTCCCGAATAACTCGACAGGTCGTCAACAATCGCGTCGCGCACGCTGAGCACACCGGGCAGGAGAAGGCTGGCGCGGAACCACGCCATCTCAGTGCTGTCGAGCGCCTCCCGCTCCGCCCTCGGCCGATGTTCACGCATCGGTGGCGCGGTCGCAGGATCGAGCGGATCCGGGTGTACGCCCTGGCTGACTATCGGGGGAGCCGGCAGCAGCCGGCTGCCGATCCTCCGCGCCCACGATGGGATGCGCAGTGAGTGGGCCACTAATCCACCTTGACCTACCGTCGGGACGACGTGTGTCGCGGCCGGTGCCTGGCCTCATCGATACCGATCCGGTGCCGATGAGCTACCCGGGCGGCGTCACGGCCTGACCTGCCTTCGCCTTGCGTCACCAGGGGTGCCGACGACGGCTCAAACTCAGCGAATCGGAACGGGATCGGCGCCGTGTTGCCGCTGGCCGCGAGGCTCAGCAACAGGGCGAGACCGGCCGCCTGCACGTCAGCGAAGTCGCCATCAGCTTCGGCTCCCGTTCCGGGCAGGATCGCGTTGTCAAGCACCCGAGCGCTGCCTTCCGGTCTCCTATGGCGTGCCGCAGCCGGCCGCCGACGGAGCAACGAGATGACACAAGGGAGTCCGGACGCTGCCGTACCTACCGGCCACGCCGCGGCCACCGCCGGCAGGCCATGGCCGGCAAACAGCCAGGCGAAACCGCAAATGGCGACCGCGAATAGCACGCTGCTCCAGACAATGACCTTCAGACGCCCCAGCAGACGAAGCACCGTCTCCATCAAGCCGACCGCTGCGATCGGGACCCCCGCCGCGACCAGCACAATCAGCGTCGACGTTCCGTGCTCGCTGTAGCGTGGGCCGAAGACGAGCAGCAGCCAGTGACCGCAGAGAATGACCACCAAGATGACCGGCAACGCCACCATCAGCATCAGCCGCGTGCTCCGCTTTACCAGGGTCCTGAGATCGACATCCCCACGGGATCCCTCGGCAAGTGTGGTCGCCTGGATTGCGTACGAAGCTGAAAAAGTAAGAGCCGCCACCTGCGACGAAATGTAGTAATAGGCTGCCGCAGGCGCCCCGAGCCGATCGAGGACTATTATCGGCAAGACGCACTGCGGGATGATAGAGAGAAACTCGGTCGCATAGCTGGCGGAGGAAAATCGCACCAGTGGCCTGAGCGCCGCCAGCGAATCCCGGAACTCCGGACGCCAGCCAAGACGAGCGTAGATCAAGATCACGCTGACCAGCGCCGCGGCGGCCAGGCCGGTCGTGGACGCGGTGTACAAGCCGAAGGCGCCGAAACCGGCGAGAGCGAGGATGGCGGCTATCTTGGTTGTCCCGGCAACTGCGCCGTCCGTAAGCGCAATGAAGCCAGCCTTATGCGAGCCGATGAAGACGGAATCAGTCAGGAGATTTATGCTGGCGCCTGCCGTAAAGAGGATAAAGCCGATCGCCAGCGGTAGTCGCTGCTCAACGAACGCGAGTCGCGGCGCAATTGTGGGAACAGCAAGGACATACATGGCGGCCAGCACTACCGCACATATCGTCACCACGGACAGGCCGCCGGTAATCAGCGCGTGCCGGTTCCTCGCGGTCGGCAGATAACGAATGAAGGAAGTATTTAGCCCTAGCAGGGCAAGCATGGAAAGAAACAGTGACGCGGATATGAGCGAACTCGCGCGCCCGGTTTCGTCAGGCGCAAACAATCGAGCAGCAACTATCCAGAAGACAAAGCCAATGACCGCCTGCAGTCCCGACGTGACCACGAGGTACAGCGAGCCGCGCAGCATAGCGTCGGTGTGCATTCCTCGCCGACCCACTCGGAGCGCCACCCGACGCGCGCCGCGGCCCGCGGCCCGTGGCGTACGCCCGGCGGCGTAATCCTCAGCAGCCGGGTAATCCTGGACATCAGGCACGCGGCGGAATGCTCCGACGTCAGGCGGACTACGCAAACTCGGCGCCGGCGGCAGCCGCTGCGCTCTACTCACTCGTCATCGGTCCGCTGCTGGCGTGTCCGCAGATCATCGCCCGAGGCGGCTGAAGGACCATACCCATATCTCGTACCGCCAGGCCTACCGGGAAGCGGGTCCTCGTACCCACACGTATAGTCGCTCGAAATCGTCGCTGACTGATTCCCACCGATACTGTTCAGCGAGCTTTCTCGCTGCTCTGCTCATGCGCTCGTATCGGTCCGGGTCCGCGGTGATCTCTAGCAGGGCGGCCCTGAGTGCCGCCGGATCGTCTGGCGGTACCAGCAGCCCATTCTCGCCGTGGAGTACCACTTCGCGATTGCCAGATATGTCTGTCGCGACGACAGGCAAGCCCATCGCCAACGCCTCCAACAGGACCAGCGACATGCCCTCGTGTCTCGATGGCAACACCAGAACATCCGCGGCGCGATAGGCGTCGAGTAGCTCCTGGCCCTCTGCTCGCCCGTAGAACCGGATATTCCGCAGCCCCAGCTTCGCACTCTCGTGCTGGAGGTCGGTCTCGAGATTGCCGTCGCCCACCAGCATCGTCTCGAAACGCTCAGAGACCCCTGCCAGCGCCTGGAGCAGCGCGGACACGTTTTTCTCTGTGGCTAGCCGGCCCACGTACAGCAGCCTGGGCCGCGCAGACAGAACGCGATCGTCGTCGTTGAAGAATGAATCTCCGACACCATTGCGTATGACGAAAATCCGGGCGGCAGCGACGCCATACTCCGACGCGATGGCCTGTCGTTGCTCCTCCGTGAACACCACGACGGCGGCGGCAGCTCGGAGGACACGGCGCAGTACGAGCGGCATCCAGATGCCACGGAGCACGGGCCCGGCCCAATGCCTGGATGTGCTGATGTCAAAGTGCAGATGGGCGATATATCGCGTACCACGGAGCACATGTGCCGCGTACACGGTCTCGGGGACGAGTGCGGAGTTGACGTGCAGGTGGATCACGCTGCCGCGTGGCAGCCGCAGAATTGCGCCCGCGAGGCCGGGAATTATCTTGGTATTAGCGAACTGCAGCGCCCGAAGCCTCCGCACAAGGCTGGCTTCCGCAGGGTCTGCTATTCCCCCGGTACTGCGGGAGGTGAGCACCACAGTACTTCCTGGATTACGCCGCTTAGTGGCGAGTGACTGAGCGACTTTCTCGGCACCGCCCACAATAGGCGGATAACGAGCGATCACATGAACGACCCGGATATCCCGCTCCGCTAGCATATCTCGGTCGCAATTGTGCTCGCGCCGACGGCCACCGCTTTCACCTCCAAGTCAGCTCCAGGATTGCAAGATCCGATGATTGCTCGGTCCCCGTCAGCATTGCTATTGCTGGCCTCACGAGCATGCCATATCGCCGATGACGCCGCTGATAGTTGGCGCAAGAGCGGGGTTGCCCGCGGGTGCCGGCCAGCCACAGACCTCGGTCCTAGCGGACAGGCCTAGCCGACTAGCGCGCGGCGGAGTGCACCCGCGACTCGGCGCTGCTGCGCCAGCGTAATCTGCGGGTACAGGGGCAAGGACAGCAGCTGCCCGGCTGCGGCTTCGGCAGTGGGAAAGTCACCTGGCGCGAAGCCGGACTTGCGGAACGCCGGCTGCAGGTGTACCGGGACCGGGTAGTGAACCCCGGCCTGGATCCCTTCTTCATGGAGAAACTGCAGGACCCGGTCGCGACGCGGCACCCTGATCACGTACAGGTGCCAGACGTGCTCGTTGCCCGGCGCCGTCGCAGGGAGGATCACCTCGGGGAGATCGGCGAGCAGCTCACGGTAGCGGCCCGCCGCCAGCCGCCGCGCTGCATTGCCGGCTGCCAGCCTGACCAGCTTGGCCCGCAGCACGACCGCCTGGATCGCATCCAGGCGTGAGTTGAAGCCGATGGCGACGTGCTCATACTGGCGCTCGGAGCCGTGGTCCGCCAGCAGCCGCACCCGGCGGGCATGCTCGGCCGAGTCCGTCAGCACCGCGCCCGCGTCGCCGTACGCGCCGAGGTTCTTGCTGGGGTAGAAGCTCACGCCGGCCAGCAGCCCGAACTTCCCGGCCGACTTGCCGTCCTGGCTGGCACCGTGCGCCTGTGCTGCGTCCTCGACGACCACAGCCCCGTGCCTGCCGGCCACGCTGGCGATCGGTGCCATGGGCGCCAGCTGACCGAACAGGTGCACCGGCAGCACCGCCGAGGTGTTCTTGTTCAGCGCCGACGCAAGGCTCGCCGGATCGAGGAGCAGATAGTCAGGGTCGACGTCCGCGAAGGCCGGCCGCAGGCCTGCTCGCACCACCGCCTCCGCGGTCGCCACGAAGGTGTTGGCTGGCATGATCGCCTCGCTGTCTGCGGGCAGCTCGGCAGCGCGCAGGGCGAGCTCGATCGCGTCGGTGCCGTTAGCGACGCCTACACAGTGCGTCACACCGCTGAACGCTGCGTAGTCACGTTCGAAGGCATCCGTCACTTCGCCCTTGATGAAGGCGGCGCGGGCGATGACGTCATCGAGGCCGGCCTGAATCTCGGCTGCCACCTCGGCGTGAGCCGCCCGAAGATCAACGAGAGGTACTGCCGTGATACTCTCCCGGCGAATGTCCACATTCACTCCTCGTGGCGTCGTCGCGGTTGCCCAGCCGAGCTACCGGCGGCTGGCAGATCCTATAGCCGGGCTGGCGGCGGCTTGGCATCCCGGCTTCCGGTCACGTCGGCTGCGCGCCGAAGGGACGTGCCCGTGACGCAGGACGACCCTGCTGCTGCGCAGGTGCCAGGACTAGCAGGCGAGAGGCCTGGGGTGCAGCTGCAGGCCTCGGCTGACATCGATAAGCGGGCCGAGATCGGGGCCGGGACCACCGTCTGGCACCTCGCCCAGATCCGCGAGAACGCTCGGATCGGGCGGTGCTGCATCATCGGACGGGGCGCCTATGTCGGACCAGGCGTCGTTCTGGGCGACAAGGTCAAGGTGCAGAATTACGCGCTGATCTACGAGCCTGCGCGGCTCGAGGATGCCGTCTTCATCGGGCCGGCCGCGGTGCTGACGAACGACCGGTACCCGCGCTCTGTGGGCGTCGACGGCCAGTTGAAGCGAGCCGACGACTGGACTGCGCTGGCCGTCGTCGTGCGTGAGGGAGCCTCGATCGGTGCCGGGGCCGTCGTCGTGGCGGGCGTGGAGATCGGCCGCTGGGCTCTCGTCTCGGCGAGCGCGGTCGTGACGCACGACGTGCCCCCGTTCGCCCTCGTGGCGGGCGCGCCCGCCAGGCGAATCGGCTGGGTCGGCCGGGCCGGTGTCAGGCTGGCTCCGGCCGGCGGGGGGCAGTGGAGGTGCCCGCAGACGGGCGAACTGTTTACCGAGTCCGCCGGGGTGCTGGAGCCTCGAGCCTAGGCCGAACCGCCCTTCGGGCTGACTGGTCTCGCGTAGAGTGGCCGACCGGGACAGGGGTGGAGGGCATGGCAGGCGCGCAGGCAGCCAGTCGGCATGGCAAGCCGATCGGCGTTGCCGTCGTGGGGGCGGGGTACTGGGGACCGAACCTGGTCCGCAACTTCGCCACGTCGCCCGAGTACCTGCTGACCTGGCTGTGTGACCTGGACAAATCCCGCGCGGTACGGGTGCTCGGGCCGTACTCGACCGTCGGCGTCACTGACGACCTGGCGACTGTGCTGGCCGATGAGCGAGTCCATGCCGTCGCGGTCGCGACGCCGGCTGGCACCCATCTGGATATTGCCCTGGCGGCCATGCGGGCCGGCAAGCACGTCCTCGTCGAGAAGCCACTGGCGGCAACATACGCCGACGGGCTGCGCCTGGTGCGCGAAGCCGAACGGGCTGGCCTCATCCTGATGTGCGACCACACGTTCTGCTACACGCCGGCGGTGCAGAAGATGCGCGAGATGGTCCACTCGGGCGAGCTTGGCGACCTGCACTTCTTCGACTCGGTCCGGATCAACCTGGGCCTTGTTCAGGCCGACACCGATGTGCTGTGGGACCTGGCGCCGCACGACATTTCTGTTCTGGAGGCAGTCCTGCCACCCGGGGTCGAGGCGCAGTCGGTCGCGGCGCACGCCGCCGACCCGATCGGGGCCGGTCGACCCTGTGTCGCGTTCGTGACCCTGCAGCTGACCAGCGGAGCGATAGCTCACTTCCACGTGAACTGGCTGTCGCCGACGAAGGTGCGAACGACCATGATCGGCGGGTCCAAGCGAGCGCTGCTGTGGGACGACCTGAACCCGCAGCAGCGGGTGACGGTCTTCGACCGTGGCGTCGACCTGATACCGGCAGAGGAGGTCGGAGAGAAGGACCGCGAGACGGCGCTCATCTCCTACCGGACCGGCGACCTTACGTCCCCGGCGCTCGCCAACCGCGAGGCGCTGGCGGGCGTCGTCCAGGAATTTGCCGACAGCATTCGCACCGGCCGACCGCCGCTGACCGACGGCCGATCTGGGTTGCGTGTGCTGGCCATCCTCGAGGCCGCGTCGGAGAGCATCGCGCTCGACGGGATCCCGATGCCGCTGTACGGCAGCGGGGCCGGCCGTGACCTGCACGAGCAGAGTCACCTGGCGTTCCAGCCGCGTAGGGCGCTTGCTGACAGATGAGCCGGGTCAGTGTCGTCATCCCGTGCTACAACTACGGCCGGTTCCTCCGCGAGTGCGTGCAGAGTGTGCTCGACGATCAGCCGGGCAGCGACGTACGGGTGCTGATCATCGACGACGCGTCACCGGACGGCAGCGCCGAGGTCGCGCGACAACTGGCGGCCGCGGATCGCCGGATCGAGGTCATTGCGCACCAGCAGAACCGGGGACACATTGCCACCTTCAACGAAGGGGTAATGGACTGGGCGGACGGCGACTACTGCGTCCTGTTGTCGGCCGATGACAAGCTCGCTCCCGGTGCGCTGCGGCGCGCGACCATGTTTCTCGACGAGCATCCTGACGTGGGCTTCGCCTACGGCCACGTGGTGATGTTCCAGCAGAACGGGCCGCTTCCGGCGGCCCGCACGAGGCTACGCGGTACGACCGTCTGGCCCGGACGCTCGTGGCTGAGGGACATGTTCAGGGCTGGCGACAACCCGATCGCCTCCGCTGAGGTCGTCGTCAGGACCTCACTCCAGCACCACGTCGGCCCCTACGACTCAAGGCTCCCGCATACCTCCGACCTCGGGATGTGGCTGCGCCTGGCGGTGCACGCCGACGTCGGGTTCATCCGGGCCGATCAGGCCTATTACCGGCGTCACGCCAGCAACATGTCCAGCGATTACGCGGCCCCCATTCAGGGGCTGCGGGAACGGCGACGGGCGTACGACCTGCTGCTCGAGCGCGCCGGAGCTGATCTGCCTGACGCCGAAGGACTGGCTGACCTCGTGCACCGCCGATTCGCCCGGGAGGCGCTGCGGGCGGCCAACCGTGCGTACGACCAGCGGGGGACCGACGCGGTGGCTATCGACGAGCTCGAAGCCTTCGCGTTCGACTGCTGGCCCGCCGCGGCCAGCCTTCCCGCACACGTCGCCCTGCGGTGGCGCCGCCGCCTTGGGCCAGACTGGGTGCCCTATCTCCGGCCCATCATCGGGTCCGCGCTCCGTCACGGCATCCTGGAGCGGTGGCGGTGGCGCTCGGTGCGACACCACGGAATCTGGCCGCGACTCATGCCCTAGCCTCAGTACCACTCTTGCCATCCGTCGTAGGCGCCCGCCAGCGCCGCGCGGAACAAGAGGGTTCGGTCGACCCTCGTGATGAAGGTGCGCGCGACGGTTCCGGCCGGACGGCGATCGACGCACTGCGCGTAGACGGTGGTGTAGCCGGCTTCGGTGGCAGCCGTGCTCAGGGCTGACGACCAATTGCGAGACTGCCCATAGGGGATCGCGAACTCAGCAGTCTCGACACCCAGCACCGCCCGCAGCCGCTCCCGCGATGTCTCGAGCTGGCGCCGAGCCTCGCCGGCCCCGAGGGTGCTGAAGTCGGGATGACTGACCGAGTGGCTGGCCAGGGTGATCCCGCCGGACTGCAGCAAGCTCAGCCCTCGCCAGTCGAGCAGCAGCGGCCGGAGGGAATCCGGGACATGGCCGTCGGCCCACCCGGTGACCACGAAGGCGGTGGCGGGTATGCCGTGGTGGCGCAGCACCGGCAGCGCATTGGCCAGCACGCTGGTGAGCCCGTCGTCAAAGGTCAGCGCCAGCTGCGCCTGGTGCGGACTGGCTATGACCTCCGCCGGGGTCGCAAAACTCCAGCCGTCGTCGGCAGCGATCTGCAGGTGACGCTCGAAATCCACGGGACTCACGTCGTTGACGCCCCACTGCGGCGTACCGATCGAGTGATACGTGAGTATCCGGCCCCGGCGGATGGCGCCGGCCTCCTGGGCGGCCTGATACCGGGCAGCGATGAGCCAGCGTTCGGCGGACAACCGGCCGAAGGCCGCGCTCTGTCGCGCGATGCGGCCGGGCCGCGACCCGCCCACGACCCGGCGGACAGTGG
>Ga0187783_10001603_pt1 | contig 16794 bp, 14 predicted proteins | sample 1015_SJ02_MP02_2_FD_132471 | JGI IMG/M metagenome (GOLD analysis project Ga0187783, IMG submission 132471) | Tropical peat soil microbial communities from peatlands in Department of Meta, Colombia - 1015_SJ02_MP02_20_MG | ecosystem: Environmental > Terrestrial > Soil > Wetlands > Peat | place... | reverse complement strand
TCATCAAGATCGGTGTTGCCGCGCCGGAAGCCTTCGGCGCGCGCGGTGAGCATGAACGGAAATCCGAGCTTGCGCGTCGCTGCCACGGCGGCGGCGACGCGCTCGGTTGCCTCGCCGATGTCGAACAGCGGCTTGTCCTTTCGGCTTGCGGGCGTGGCGTCCTCGATTGTCGCTCCGACGAGGCCTACGGCTGCGGCGTGGCGATAGGTCTCGGCCACACCGTTCGCGGTGGCGCCGAAGCCGCTTTCGAGATCCGCCGAGACCGGAAGATCGGTCGCGTCAACGATGGCGCGCGCGTGCGCGAGTGCCTGGTCGCGGGTGATCCTGCCGTCGCGCGTGCCGTATGCCCAGGCGGACGCGCCGCTGGAGGTGGCGAGCGCCGCAAAGCCGAGGCCCGCCAGAACGCGCGCCGACCCCGCGCCCCAGACGTTGGCGATGACGAACGCGCGCGTCCCTTGATGGAGCGCGCGGAAAGAATTGCCTTTATCGATTTGAGTGACGGACATAACGAATTGTTCCGTTCTGCGGTTCAGGGTTTGCTCTTGCAACGGACCTTATGGTTGCGCACCGTTGATAGGTTAAGCGAATGTTTGTAATCTGATTGATCAAGGCTTTTGATGCACATCCGGCGAACGGAATGCTCCATGACCGCACTTACTGGACGTTGATCAACTGCGCTCGGAAAACAGGATAGAAAGGATGTGGTCTTGCGCAAGACCCACCTAGCCTCAACGGGGCATACCACTTTTCCTGAGTGTCTTGCCTTGACCAAGCAGCCTTTCCGAAAGACTTCTGTCATCCTTGGTGCGGCGCAAGAATTCCGCTTAGGGTCGTGAGCGGCCTTGCGTGGTTCGAACTGACCGGAACAGGCTCCTAGGTGACCCGGTCGATGAGTTCAGCGACCTTGCGATCCAGAGCCCGGGCCGCGTCTAGCAGCGCGGGATTGTCATCAACAACCATAAGAGAAGACGGCAGATCATAGACTATCGTTGACCCCTCGCCCGTTTCATTCTCGAAAAGGAGTAGTTCTACCGGAGCGAACAAGCCAGCGATGATGTCGTGTCGAATCATCGTATAGGCAACGACCGGATTGCCAAATATCCAGCGTCTAATTTTGCGGTGGATCCCGTAAATCGGCAACCAATTTCCATGATCCACTTCGAGGAACAACATGAAGCCACTCTCTCCGCTGAGAGTGCTCATGTCTCTCTCGAAATCCTCTCTAGTGGCCGGATGGCCGACGCGTTGGTTGACCTGCCCGCGTGTGGCATTCCCCACCAGCTTGCGTAGGTCGGCGAGTACCTGCTCGAAGGACCGAGCGGTTTCGTATTGTACCCGCTGTACTGGCACAGTACGGGTCGTTCGTTTCTTGCTGGCCATTGTCAACTCCTTCAGTGCATTGGACTTGGCGTTATCGACGACCGTGGTCCGCATAAACCCAAGCAAGTCCGCCCCTGTCGCGAACGCCCCAGCGGTTTTCACCAGGTCCCCACGATTGATTCCACCAGCATCTCGTAAACTCGTTCGATCGGTTGCGGAGGCCGTCAATGAGCTTCCGCGGAAGGAGATTTCGGTGGTATCACCTTGCGCATCAGCGGCGCCATCAACACCGCGATGATGAAGCAACTGGCGATCACGAGGTAAGCGTCGGCAAACGTTTCGACCTGCGCCTCCCGGAAGGCCAGAAGCCACAGCTTCTTGATCGCGGCATCATGCGCATGGACCGGGTCTCCCCAAAGCGCGGCGTAGCGCGCGGTCACGCCATTCACCAGATTCATCGCCTGCGCGTTGGCGATCGTCAGATGCTCAGCAATGTGTAGGAAATGCAGGTTGGTGCGGTCATTGAGGATCGTGCCGCAGGCCGCGATGCCGATCGCTCCGCCGAGATTACGCATCAGATTGAAAAGGCCACTGGCCGATTTGAGGCGTTCGAGCGGCAGGCCGCCAAGCGTCAGCGTTACGATCGGCGCCACGCAAAACTGCTGAGCGAATCCGCGGAACGCCTGCGGCAGCAGCAGCTGCTGCCAGCCCCAGTCATGGGTTAGCGGCGTGAACGACCACATGCCGACGCCGAAGCAAGCGAACCCAAACATCATCAGCCATCTCAGGTCAATGCGGTTGGCCGCCAGACTGTAGATTGGAACCGCCAGCAGCTGGAACGCGCCCGCCGATAATAGCGCCGTCCCGATCTGCCAGGCGTCGAGGCCGCGGACCCGACCGAGAAATAGCGGAGTCAGATAGACGGTGCCAAAAATGCCGACACCGGTTACGAAGGAGAACAGGCAGCCGAGCGAGAAATTGCGAATGGCGAGCGCGCGTAGATCGACTACCGGCCGGGCGAACGTCAGGTTCCGGACGATGAAGCCCACCCCGGTGATCCCCGAGATCCAGGCGCAGGCGGTGATCGTCTGGTCGCCAAACCAGTCCCAGCGCGGCCCCTCTTCGAGCACGTATTCAAGGCAGCCGAGGCACAAGGCCAGCAAAACGACGCCCAGGTAGTCTGCGCCTCGCAGCAGCGCGAGGTCTGGTTTGTCGATGCGGACCAAGACCGGGACCAAGATCGCCACCAGGCATCCAGGCACGACATTAATGTAGAAGAGCCACTGCCAGGACCACGTATCGGTGATGAAGCCGCCGACGACGGGACCGAGCGTCGGGGCAAGCGACGCAAGGCCGCCAACGATCGACGCCGCGAACACCCGCTGCTTACCCTGGAAAAAGAAAAATGAGCTAGTGAAGACCGTCGGAATCATCGACCCGCCGAGAAAGCCCTGTAACGCCCGAAATACGATCATCGACTGAATGTCGGTCGCCGTTGCACACAACAGGCTCGCCAAAGTGAATCCCGCCGCCGAGGCGGCAAACAGCCAATGGGTAGATAGCACGCGGCTTAGCCAACCCGATAATGGGATCACCACGATCTCGGCGATCAAATAGGAGGTTTGAACCCACGCGATTTCGTCCTGACTCGCCGAGAGTCCACCGCCGATTTCCTGCAACGAAGCCGCCACAATCTGGATATCCAGATAAGCGATGAAAAACCCGACGCACATCACGCCAAGGGCAAGGACCTTGCGACCAGTCGACAGTTGAGCCGGCTGCGGCGCGTCGGTCGCAAACGGACGCCAGGCCACCGCATCTGCGCCGCGCACCGTCGCCGCAACCGCGTTCATCGCTGCGCCTCGAGGGTATCTGCGTTCGCACGCTGATCGACCCGCGCGACAACCGACAGACCTGGTCGCAATTTTCCGAGTTCAGCGGCGTCGTCTTCCAGAATGATGCGCACTGGCACGCGTTGGACGATCTTGGTGAAGTTGCCTGTCGCGTTTTCAGCGGGGATCACGCTGAATTGCGCGCCGGTGGCGGGCGCCAGGCTCGCGACCCGGCCTCTGAAATGGATGCCTGGCAGCACGTCGGCGGTGACTTCGGCCGGTTGCCCAGCGGACATTTGGGCGAGTTGGCTTTCCTTGAAATTGGCATCGACCCAAAGCCCGTGCGCCGGGACGACAGACAGGAGCTGGGCGCCGATCGTCGTGTAAGCGCCAACCCGCGCGCTGCGGTTGCCGATCATCCCATCGATTGGCGAGCGTATTTCGGTAAAGCCCAGATTGAGAGAGGCGAGGTCGCGTTCGGCTTTCGCCTGGCTGAGCGCTGCCTCAGCCTGTTGTTTTTCGGTATCGATGACATCAAATTGCCGCTCGGCGGCCTGCAACGCCGCTTTCGCCTTGCGCTCGAGAGCGACCGCCTTCTTGTAATCCGCCTCCGCTTGTTCGAAACGTTGGATTGAGGCGAATCGGTCCGAACTCAGTGCCCGGTAGCGATCAAGGTCATACTGGGTGCGGACGACCTCGGCGGTGGCGGCGGCGATCTCGGCCGAGGACTGCTCGACCACAGCGTTTTGCAGACGCCTCGCCGCTTCACGATTGGCGAGCGCGGCTTCTTGAGTCGCAACGGTCGCGTCAGCGCGCGCCATTTGCGCGCGATAGTCACGATCGTCGAGCTTCACCAGGAGGTCGCCAGTTTTGACCAGCTGAGTATCAGTGACCGCGATGATATCGACGAAGCCTGCGACTTTCGAAGCAATGGTGGTAACTTCGCCTCCCACGTAGGCATCATCGGTCGACTCGATAAACCGACCGACCGTCCACCAGGACCATCCATAACGGGTTGCCGCAATCGTGATCCCCAGAACGGCGACACCCAAACCGAGCCACTTGGCTACGCGCCGCGCCGCAGATCCCCGCGTGCCGCTGATTTGACCGATGTTGGCAGTAGGCCCGTGCATCGTCCTCACCTCCATGCGAAACGCGTATATGCACTCTTTGGATCAGAATGGCGCCTTGATGCCGGTTGATCCTGCTATTGCTCGGCGGATGGCGCCGGCGCCGTAAACTCGCTGGCCGCGACAGCGCGCAACAATGCACGGAGCTCTGCTGCGCGCTTCGTGCCAAAACTGTCCTCGAATTGCGCCTGCGCGCGCGACCACGCCTTGAGCGCCGCCTTCAGGCGCTTCTCGCCTTCTTTGGTCAGGCGCAGCTCCTTGGTACGGCGGTCGGATGGAGTTGGTTCGACGCTGATCAGCCCGTCGCGCTCGAGCGGCAGGATATTACGTCCGAGCGTCGTGCGATCCATGACCATGTCCTTGGCGAGCGAGTTGATGGTCAAGGGCCCCAGTCGCTTTAGCTTCGCTAGAATCGAGAATTGGGTTGTGCGCAGCCCGATCGGCGCCAAGAACTGGTCGTAGAACTGGCTGACGTGCCGTGCTGCCGATCGCACGGCGAAACAGTTGCAATCCTCTAGTCTCAGCGGGGTTTCAACGGACACGGCTCTTCTCTGAGTCTTGACAATGGTGCATATCCTCATATATGCGCGCATATACTCCTTTGTCAACACTTGATACGCGAGGAGGAGGTGAGCCCGATGGGCAAGCTCGAGGGTAAGACGGTGCTTGTGACGGGTGGCAGCAGCGGCATCGGCCTGGCCACGGCCAAGCGATTTGCTGAGGAAGGCGCCTATGTTTTCGTCACCGGGCGTCGTGAGGATGAGCTGGAAAATGCCGTCAAAGCGATCGGCAAGGATGCAACCGGTGTCCGGGGCGACGTTTCGAAACTTGACGATCTTGATCGCCTTTTCGCACAGATCAGCCGTAAGACCGACAAGCTTGACGTCCTGTTCGCCAATGCCGGAATTGCCAAATATGCGCCATTGGGAGCGATCAGTGAACAGCTCTATGACGCGATTTTCGACACCAATGTGAAGGGCCTTTTGTTTACCGTGCAAAAGGCGTTGCCGCTGATGCCGGATGGGGCCTCGATCATTCTCAATGCGTCGGTTGTCGGCAGCAAAGGATTGGCTACGAACAGCGTTTACAGTGCTACCAAAGCCGCCGTTCGTTCTTTCGCGCGGACTTGGACGACAGACTTAAAGGCCCGCCGCATCCGCGTGAACGCCGTGAGCCCGGGATCCATCGATACGCCCGGGCTGAGCGACCTGCTGGCTTCCTCGGAAGTGGGTGCCGAACGCAAAAAATTGATTACCAATGCGGTACCACTCGGCAGGTTCGGTAGCGCTGATGAGATTGCCAAGGCGGTGGTTTTTCTCGCATCCGACGACGCGAGTTATATCACCGGCATAGAATTGTTCGTCGATGGCGGATTTGCGCAGGTTTAGGCAGCAGAGTATCTGAGGAGGTTTGCCATGACAGCCAAACGTTCAGTCGTTTTTGCAGAACCGGTTCGCACTGCTATCGGGGCATTTGGCGGGACCCTCAAGGACCTGCCGGCACCCAACCTCGGCGCTGTGGCGATCGGCGGCGCGATTGCGCGCGCTGGCATCAGGCCGGACGAGGTTGAGACCGTCGTCATGGGCCACGTGGTGCAGGCCGGCGCCAAAATGAATCCAGCCCGGCAGGCGGCCGTTCACGCAGGGCTGCCGGTGACAGTACCGGCGTTGACCGTCAATCGTGTCTGCGGCTCCGGCGCACAAGCGATTGCATCGGCCGCGCAAGAAATCTGGCTGGGAAATATCGATGTTGCGGTAGCGGGCGGCATGGAGAGCATGGACCAGGCGCCCTACCTCGTCGCGCGCGGGCGCTGGGGTTATCGCATGGGTGACGGCCAGCTTTACGACAGCGTATTGCGTGACGGACTGAATGATGCGTTTTCGGACGCCCATTCCGGCTGGCATACGGAAGATCTGGTTGAGAGGTATCAGGTCACGCGTGAGGCGCAGGACCGCTGGGCCGCGCGCTCGCAGCAGCGTTTCGCTGAGGCGCAGGCAGCCGGTCACTTCGAGACGCAGATCGTGCCGGTCGAAGTGTCAACCAAGAAAGGATCGACTCAGTTCGACAAGGACGAGGGAAATCGCCCTGAAACTACCCTCGATACCCTCGCCCGCCTCAAGCCGGCATTCCGGCCGAATGGCACCATCACGGCAGGCAACGCCCCGGGATTGAACGATGCTGCTGCCGCCATGGTGCTGGCAGACGAGGCCTGGATCGAAAAGCGTGGTCTCGCCCCAACGGCGCGGCTCGTTTCTTATGGCATTGCGGCAGTTGAACCCGGCATGTTCGGCCTCGGACCGGTCCCAGCGGTCAAACAGGCGCTGCGGCGGGCCGGCTGGAACATCGACTCCCTTGAGCGCGCAGAGGTCAACGAGGCTTTTGCAGCGATCGCTGTCGTCGTTGCCCGCGAACTTGGGTTGCCTGAAGACATCGTCAACGTCGAAGGCGGTGCCGTGGCCCACGGCCATCCCATCGGCGCGACCGGCGCAGTGCTGACTACGAAGCTCATTCATTCGATGCGCCGCGACGGCCTTACCCGCGGACTCGTCACGCTCTGCATCGGCGGTGGTCAGGGCATCGCGTTGGCCATAGAAGTGTTGCATTAAGCCTGTTGGCACCAACTGCTGCTTGGCAGCCGGATCAGCTGCCGAGTCTCACGGACAAGCCCGGCCAACAGTTGCGCCGGGTTTGTGCCGGTGCGTTCTGAACTGGGGTCGAAACCCCGACTTTTGGGTGGCCGTCGGAGCGGGCCCGAGGCCCCATCTTGCCGCACCGTCAGTGACTTTTGGCGGGGGCACGATTTTGCAGACTGCGTCATCGTGCACTACTGTTTGTTCTGTTTGTTGCTTTTGGATCGCCGGCGCGAATCAAAGCCGATCAGATCTCCGCGACGTCGACGATGGCCTCGGCAAAGGCCTGCGGGGCTTCTTGCGGGAGATTATGGCCGATGCCGCCTTTGATGAGTCGGTGCTCATATTTGCCGGCGAATTTCTTGGCATAAGCGCTGGGTTCCGGATGCGGTGCGCCGTTGGCATCACCTTCAAGGGTTATGGTGGGCACACCGATGACCGGGCCCTCGGCGAGCCGATTTTCCAGCTCGTCGTATTTCGGCTCGCCTTCTGCCAGACCGAGGCGCCAGCGATAATTGTGGATCACGATGGCGACATGATCGGGGTTCTCGAAGGCTGCCGCGCTGCGATCAAAGGTGGCATCGTCGAAATCCCATTTCGGCGAGGCAAGTTGCCAGATGAGCTTTGAAAAGTCGTGCCGGTATTTGTCATAGCCGGCCCGGCCGCGCTCGGTGGCAAAATAAAACTGATACCACCACTGCAGCTCTGCCGCCGGCGGCAACGGCACCTTGCCTGCTGCCTGGCCGCCGATCAGATAACCACTCACGGATACCATCGCCTTGCAACGCTCTGGCCACAGCGCAGCGATGATGTTGGCTGTGCGCGCGCCCCAATCAAAACCGCCAAGGGTCGCCTTCTGGATCTTCAGCGCGTCCATCAAAGCAATGCCATCGAGGGCGACGACCGACGGCTGGCCATTGCGCACCGTTCCACTCGAAAGAAGGCGTGTGCTGCCATAGCCTCGTAAATAGGGCACGATCACCCGGTACCCCGCAGACGCCAGCAAGGGGGCGACGTCGGCAAAGCTGTGAATGTCGTACGGCCAGCCGTGTAGAAGGACGACCACGGGGCCGTCGGCGGGACCGGCTTCGGCGTAGCCGACATTCAGCAGCCCGGCGTCAATCTGTTTAAGCTCTCCGAGAGACGTGTGTGTCCCAGGCTTGACCGTGGGCAGTCGTGCCGGTTTCGCCTCGCCCGTCTGAGCGTCGGCTGCGCCGATCACGCCGAGCTGAGCGGCTGCAACGGTCAGGGCAGCAGCGCCAAAGAAACGGCGGCGATGCTGGTCGATCTGTTCGGGCGGGTTGATCTTGCTCACGCTGAGTCTCCGTGCTTTGATGATCCCCAGATTTGGTAGCTCGGCCGGCAGGCCCGCGACTTGCCCGCCGGTTATCTCATATGGCTTGGCGAGTGGCCCAAACGCGGCGCGCCTCTTGCCGGAGAGTGGTTCTGGCTGTTCCCATCCACGAAGTGGCCGCCTTTGTCGACCTCGTCGAAACACGTCGGCTTGTGATGCTCACGCCCCGCCCAACTGGACCATACGCGATAGATTTCGCCACCATATCGTCACTGGGGCGGGCAGCGAGATGTCGATGGCATTGAAACTTGTCGGCGCTTTTCTCCCAGTGGGGCCGTCGCGAAAAGATCGCGGCGTTATTGAGCCGATAGGGCGTGAAGCGGAACTGAATGTCGAGGCTATCGACCTGCGTCATGGACTCTGGCAACGCCTTCAGTTTCGTTTCACCAGTCTTTACCCTGATACCGCGCGAGAATCTGAATTTTTGCCAACTGCGCGCCCTGCGATTGATCGGTCACGGGTGGTCGGGCCAATGCGGTGCCAGGACACCGCGGCGCAAGTCCACGAGTTGTTCTTTTGAAGCGTTGTTGTAGAGCGGACGGATCAAGCCGTCTTAATCGGTCTGCGCGCGCGGTTGTTGCGAACATGCTGGCCGCTCCAGCGGCTGCTGAGCTGGCAAGAAACCGCCTAAGCGATGATGATGTCGCCGACATGGCAGCGATGATATTCTTTATCAAGCGAAATGAAAGCTAATGCTCGCGAAATTTTGCACACATCGAGCAATTTTGGTCAATTTCATTCAAATCACCGTCGCATCTCGCAATGTATTTTGCTGCAAAGGGCCGTGCCGTAGGATATGAACAACTTGGAGTCAGGCGGTTGAAAAAGACGACGACACGGGCACTCGACAGATGTGGGGATCAGTTTGGTCCGTCAAGGTGTGAAACGAACGTGATGTCCGCAGACCAGCGAAGTAACAACGCCACAATAGGAGCGGTTACAAGATGGCGACGAACATCGGAATTTCCGCAGGCTGTATCTACTGGGAAAATAAGCTCAACCTCGGCAATGCTGCCGACGTCTCCGTCCAGGCTGTTGTGAGCGCCTTTCCTGGCGAGAGGTATCAGGCTGCGTGGAGTTGGACGGAGTCGGCCTGGCATAAGCTCATCTATTACAATCATCTCAATCGGGGTTGCCGTTTCGCCGGCTGGGAACGGCCGCGAGTCTTTTGCGAACAGGTTTGCGCGGGCATTTGACCCCTTCGCCAATCGATCTGAAGGCCGGGACGCGCGTACTGGTACGCTCCGGCCTTCCACCAGACAATGCTTCCGATCTAGGAGACCAGCCATGGATAAGAGCAACGTGGTTGAAACCGTCGAGCAAGATCGCCGCCGCTTTTTCGGCGCTGCAGCGCTTACTCTCGCCGCCGCCGAACTCGGCGGTGTTGGCGCGGCGCAAGCCCAAACCAAATCGGCGCCACTACCATCGATCAAGCCCGGGACCAACACATCGTTCGCTGCGCTGAAGCAGATCGACGCCGGTGAGCTCAGTGTCGGTTACGCCGAGGCGGGGCCGGCGAACGGCCCCCCCGTGATTCTGCTGCACGGCTGGCCTTACGACATTCACAGCTTTGTCGATGTCGCGCCATTGCTCGCGTCGGTGGGCTATCGGGTGATCGTACCTTACCTGCGCGGCTATGGCACGACCCGGTTTCTTGCCAGCGACACCGCGCGTAACGCCCAGCAATCGGTGCTCGCCGTTGATCTCATCAACCTGATGGATGTGCTGAGGATCGAGAGTGCGACCATCGGCGGCTTCGATTGGGGCGGGCGAACAGCCGATATTGTCGCCGCGTTGTGGCCCAAGCGATGCAAGGCACTGGTCTCGGTCAGCGGCTATACGATTAGCAGCCAGCAAGCCCAAAACACGCCGTTGCCCCCGCAGACCGAGTTGCAATGGTGGTACCTGTATTATTTCGCAACGGAGCGCGGGCGGGACGGCTACGACAAATACCGACGCGACTTCTGGGAGCTGACCTGGCGCCTCGCTTCCCCCAAATGGAGCTTCGATGAGGCCACGTTCGATCGCAGCGTCGCGGCGTCTGAAAATCCAGACCACGTCGCTATCGTCATCCATAGCTACCGTTGGCGGATTGGGCTCGCGCAAGGCGAAGCGAAATATGATGATCTGGAACAGCGGCTAGCCCAGTTTCCGGCGATCACGGTGCCGACCATCACCTTGGAAGGCGATGCCAATGGCGCGCTGCATCCGGAGCCCGAGAGTTACGCCAGAAAATTCGTCGGCAAGTATGAGCACCGGAATCTCAAGGGCGGGATCGGTCATAACTTGCCGCAGGAAGCGCCCCAGGCTTTTGCCCAGGCGATTGTGGACGTGGCCGAAGACTGACCGTGTGAACCACCACTGGCTATCCTTAAAGGAGGATCACCATGAAACGGATCATTTTTGTCCTGGCTGGGATTGGCGCGCTGGCCGGCGCGGTCGCCAGCACCGCTCCGGTGTCCGGACAATCGGCTGGCGAGGCTGCACCGATCTATGGCATCAAACTCCCCCAGGGATACCGCGACTGGCACTTGATTTCCGTCAAGCGACTGACCGGTGCAGGCGGCAAGCTCAAACAGTTGCGTGCTCAATTAGGCAATGACATCGCGATAGCGGCCTTTCGGGAAGGCAAGCTGCCGTTCCCGGACGGCGCAATGATTGCCGCGCTGCATTGGAACGAAGACTCGTCGGACTTCGACAACCAAGCCTTGGCCGCCGGCTTTCCCGGCCTCGGCCTCGACTCGACCTTTGCCGGGTCCGCCGTGAACGTTCAATTCATGATCAAGGACTCGAAAAAATACGCCGCGTCCGGCGGCTGGGGATACGCCGACTTCACTAACGGCAAGCCTGGCGATCAGGCGCTGCATGAAAAGTGCTTCCCCTGCCATTCGCCTGCAAAAGATCGCGATTACGTTTTCACACACTATGCACCTACGCCCTGAATTGAACCCCGCGTCTTGATTTCGGCGGGATCAATTTTTTGACCACCGCAAGGGAGGCGGCACTTGCAGCAGAGAAGAAGGAATAGATGACTCAAATGGTAGCCGACGTCCTGGTGGTGCACTCGAATAGAAGCCCGAATCGGCTTATATGAGCTCCACTGAGTCAACAGTTATTTTCGGACGTCGCCTCAACCAGCCAAACAACCTCTCCACGGGGAAACTGTGCGTGAGGTTGAGGCGCCCCAAGGCGCTTCTCTCCATTCTTGGCATGACAGCCCTCCCTTGCTTGGCCGCGCTGAGCAGTCAAGCCCCGAAGCCCGAAGCGGCGCCGCCGTTCTTGCGGCGCGAGGGCTTGACGGCGCGAGCACGCGCCGAGCCATAATGCGCCACGCCAAGGATGCGCCATCGCGCGGGGCCTCAACCCGACACCGATTACAAGCCTTTCTTGTCGTGAGCTGTTGCTATCTGTTTGTTTGTGTCTCCGATCCGTGAGAGACCAATTTAGTTTCCATTTGAATCCAAGGCGGAGCCCCAACTGACGCCACGCGACGCTCGCCGCGTAAACTTATATCCGGTCGGGATCGAGCCCGTACCAAGGTCCCTCATGCATCATTGCGAGGGCAGAAGGAGGGCTCCAAGGAGGATGGGACCCATCTTTAGCACGGCGTCTCTCAGCCATACCGATTCACGGTCACGCATCCACCTTGGATTGGTGTGTTCCTCTGTTACTCGTTCAATAGTTGATCAGGCTTTGGAGACCTTCAGCTTGGCGCCAGTCGGCACCACACCGGTCTCGAGATAGCGCCATAAAGCAATCAACAGCTTGCGGGCCACTGCCACGATGGCGATCCGCCGGATACGCCCCTTGGCGGTCCCGACGCGCTCACGGAACCAGATGGTCAGCGGACTATGGGGCTGGTAGCGCACCCAGAACCGGGCCAGCTCCAGCATGAGGGTGTGGGCCTTGGGGTTGCCAGCCTTGCTGATGCCCTGGTCTCGATTCATTCTACCGCTCTTGAAGGGACTTGGCGTCAAGCCGACATAACTGCCAACCTGCTGGCGATTGTTGAATTGGCGGTAGAACACTTCACCGGTCAGCACCGTGGCGGTCTCCGGTCCGATGCTCTTGATCTTCACGAGTTCCTGAACCATCTTGGCACTGCCGTGGGTCGATGGCGCCTCGCCCAATGCCATGATATTGCGTTCTTTTTCGATCGCCTTGATCATCTGCAGCACGAGTTCAAGCCGCTGCAATTCGCGTCGGATCTCAATCTTGAGTCGCGGTGGCAGTTCGCGTCCGTCAGCCGTTCGCAGTTGCTCCAGGCGTCGCTGTCGGTCTGCTCGGAGGGGCTGGTAGTCATAGATGCCCTGGACAGCGCATAGTCCCTTGATGCGGTTTACATGCTGGAGACGTTCGTTGATAAGGCGATCGCGTTCGCGGTGCAATCGACGGTCATCTTCCTCAACGCTTGGGACCCGCACCACGCTCCAGACGTTGGGGTCGCCACGCAGATACGCCATCAGCGAGCGAAGCAATTGAGCCACATCGATGTTGTCTGTTTTAGCTCGTCGCGCTCGGCGATCGACCTGCACGCTCGCTGGATCGACGACGTAATTGCGCACGCCATGTTGTTCTAGAAGTCGATGGAGCCAGAATCCATCGTATCCTGCCTCGTAACAGCAAATAATCTCGACCGGCTGCTTCAGCTCTCGGCCGACACGTGTGCGGATCTTCTCGATGAGATCAAGCAGCCCCTTGCCGTCGCAGTCCGTCAAACTGTAGCGGCTGATTTTCTCCGACAAGGGAGTACTGGCCGCGACAATCCGGCTCTTCTTACTCAATTCGATTGCCATCAGGCAGCGGACTGTCCCCATCATGGGTTGCGGCGGGCGGCAGGCTGTTCACTGTCCGGGCATCCATCGTTACCTCCTATGCGAGCTGGAGTGCGGGCGGATCCGGAAGAGTAGAACATCTCCGTCCGTCGCGCTCCGCTGCATAGGATCTTTAGCGGGCAGCGGCTATTCATTGCGCCGGACTTCGGCCCTGTGGTTGTCGTGAATCCCGGGCTCCACAAGAGTGACCAGCAAGGCTCTGTGCCGCAAGTCATTTTAAATCGACACGTGCTGAAGGCGGTCGTACCGCGCTTGCCGCAAAGGGTTTCTCATTGCGGACCGGGGATTAGCGCAGCTATAACGAATTCCATGACCGACCCTGTCGTGCCCGGCCGGACGAAATCGCTCAAGCTGCGGCGTCTTGAAACACGGGACGTCGCGATCTATCGCGAACTGCGTCTGGAGAGTCTGAAAGGTCATCCGGAGGCATTTTCGTCCTCGTGGGAGTCCGAGACAAATAAACCGATCTCCTGGTGGGTCGAGCGCTTGGAGGCGAACATGATCTTCGGCGGCTGCGTGGACAGCTCACCCATCGCGGGCGTGGCAGGCCTACGAATGCAGGATGCCGTCAAGCTGCGGCATAGGGCTATCTTGTGGGGCATGTATGTCCGACCGGAAGCGCGTGGGACTGGACTGGCCGCGGCGCTGGTTCAGCGGGTCGTCGAGCATGCCCGGACCGTCGTCGAGGAACTTTGTTTGACAGTGGTGGCCTCAAACGCCGCTGCGTGTCGCCTCTACAGCGCGGCCGGGTTCAAACCGTACGGGCTGGACCGGCGAGCCCTAAAGGTTGGCAGCGAATACTATGACGAACTGCTCATGACCCTCTCACTCAGCCCATACCCTGAGCTAGCACCGGAAATTGGTGCGGCCGCTCGTCGGACCAGACACTTCAGCCGTTGATGCTGAGCAAGGCCTCATGATCCCTTTGGCGCAAGAATGTCTGTTCCAGGCCCACCTCGTCCGTACCGATCGCGCATCGGTCGCGGCCGCCCTTGCGCTGCCCGAATCTTGTGATGGCCGAGACTTTCCGGCCACGGTTGTAGACCGAGCGTTGCCGGCCGCGGGCATCACAGGCGAGGAGGCCGCGGGCCGGCCCTTGCCATGGAGCCGAATTGGAACAATTTTGAAACACCAGAGCGGGTCGGTGACGGGCAGAAGCATATTATGCGCATTGAGGTCTTGATCGCTTCAATCGGGATTGCTCTCCTTCCGAGGTTCGCACAAGCGCAAGCCGACTGCGGCTTGCCAGGCGACGCCGGCGACCACTGGCCGCTCGCCGCACTGGAGAGCGTCAGCCTCGACGGTGCGACGCTCTGCCCGGTGGTAAACTGGCTCGCCGGGACACACGCCAATGTGCATGCAGTATTGGTTGCGCGGCAGGGCAAGCTGGTCTTCGAGCAGTATTTTTCCGGGCTCGACGAACGTTGGGGTCAGCCAGTTGGCGAAATCGCATTCGGCCCACAAATCAAACATGACGAGCGTTCGGTCACAAAGAGCGTGGTAGGCCTGCTGGTCGGGATCGCCATCGATCGCGGCTTGATCAAAGACGTCGACGCGCCAGTTCTGTCCTTTTTTCCGGAATACCCAGATCTGAGATCAACGGAAAGGTATCGGATCACGCTGCGTCATCTCCTCACCATGTCGGCTGGGCTCGAATGGCACGAGCTTGACACCCCTTATACCAGTGAGGCGAACAGCGAAAATCGGATGGACAATGCCATCGACCGGTATCGCTTCGTGTTGGAGCAGAAGGTCGTGGCACCGCCAGGGCAGAACTGGAACTACAGTTCGGGATCAAGCGAGTTGCTTGGCGCAGTGCTGAAGAGGGCGACCGGCGAAGGCCTTGATGAGTTGGCGCGCAAGTCCCTCTTCGAACCCCTCGGCATTAGTGATGTGGAATGGCACAAATATCCGCAGGGCGATCCGATCGCGGCTGGCGGTCTGCGTCTGCGACCACGCGACCTCGCCAAGATCGGTCAGCTCGTGTTGCAGCGGGGCGCATGGAACGGCGTACAGATTGTGCCAGCCGCGTGGGTCGATGCCGCGACATCACTGCAGATCAACGTCCCTGGCTCGCCCTCCTACGGTTACCAGTTCTGGCTCGACCGTCAGCTGGTCGGCAGCAGTGAAGTCCACTGGGCGGTCGGAATCGGCCTTGGTGGGCAGCGGCTATTCATCACGCCAGACCTCGGCCTTGTGGTTGTCGTGAATGCCGGGCTCTACAAGAGCGACCAACAAGGCTCCGTGCCGCGAGTCATCCTAAATCGATATGTGCTCAAAGCAATCGGGCCGCACCCCTGAGGGCGCTGCGACTGGTCGTTGTCCGCTTTTGCTGAGCGGGCTCCTAGCACGAAGCGCGCGGCGTGGGCACGTTACGGCTCCATCCGGAGTCGGACGTGCTGTGGTCGATATCCGCTCGCCACAAGCCTTTCAGCAAACCAACATCCACTTCGAACTCGCGGCTGGCATAACCGGCGAGTTAGGACCGCTGCTTGTCTCGGGGTGATGAGATAGGCGACGACCTGGTGGGGGCCAGCGCCCCACCATCGTCGACTGTGGGCCGACTCCTAGGAGACATAGTTGCCGACACGCTTCATCAACGTCGCGGCCCAGCCCGCTGCGACCGGTTCCTGCCCCGATGCGCTTGCCGCAGACATGTTATGTCACGACCATCAGCACAGCGCGCGTCGTGCTCCATAAAAGCACAACCGACCCCGCTGGGTTATTAACACCTGCGGCTGTCTTCAATCGGGTGGCTGAGTTAGGTAGCCGCCTCGCGCGGAAACGCGACCACCGTGCCCACCAGCGCCATGGCGCTACCGAGCAGAATGTCCTCCAGCCGCTCTCTCAGCAGACTGGTTATGCCGTGCGAATTAAGGAGCGTCAGGTCGTAGGCGAGCAACACCATGAATGCGATCAGCGCCGTATGTAGCCAATAGCGATTGGCATGGTGATGCGGAATGAGCGGCGCGATCAATAAAATAGTGATGCAAATCACCGCAGCCGAGTGAACCACCATGGTGATGACCCAGGCTGCGACGACACCCGCAAATGTTCCGAAAACTCGTTCGAGGATGCGGCGATAGCTTGCTCTTGCATCCGGCAACATCACCAGGATCGTGGTGATGACGACCCAGATGGTGTGGACTTGGTCGAGCATTCTTGCAATCAACATCGACGCCACTGCGGCGCCACAAAAAGCCAATGCGTAGCGAACCCACCCGCTATAGCGAGATGGACTTTGCAGCGGTGCGCCTCGTTGCAGCGGCAGCGGTCCAGCAAGCAGTTGATCGATCGTGCGCGATGCCGCATTCAAGGCGACTACGCCGATGAGGTACCAGATTAGGTGCGTTTCGAATGTCGGCATATCCGCGCCGACCGTGAAGGCCATGACACCGTGGCGGCCAGTTAGCATTACCTCGCGCCCGCCGCGCGCCGCCATACCCACGGACAGTGTGATCGCCACGAACACCGACCATAAAGCCGGGGCCGAGTCCTGGCAGAGATATCCGATGATACCGCCCCCGGCGATCATCGCGGCGTTGATCGTCAGCAAGCCTAAGCGGCTAATCCTACTGAGTCAGAAAGCCGCAGATTACCTCCTCCAAGAATCAGTTATCGGCTGAGATTCGGCTATCAACGGGGGGGCTTAACATGGATCTCCAATCGGCAGACGGTAGTGAATCGCGATTT
>Ga0187783_10001602_pt1 | contig 16795 bp, 13 predicted proteins | sample 1015_SJ02_MP02_2_FD_132471 | JGI IMG/M metagenome (GOLD analysis project Ga0187783, IMG submission 132471) | Tropical peat soil microbial communities from peatlands in Department of Meta, Colombia - 1015_SJ02_MP02_20_MG | ecosystem: Environmental > Terrestrial > Soil > Wetlands > Peat | place... | reverse complement strand
CTTCGGCTGCGCGGCTTGTATCTCGCGCTGATCACCCTCATGCTCGCGGGCGCGATCACGATCGTGCTCGCGACGCTGAACTTCCCTAACGGCGGGCACGGCTTCACCGGCTACAACGGCAACCAGACTCATGTGCCGCCGATTCGCCGGCCGAGCATCGCGACGTCCGACCCTGCCTTCTTCCGCTACTCGGTGATCGTCGCCGCGGTGATGTTCGCCCTGGTCGCGATCCACATCCGGACCCGTCCGGGCCGGGCGTGGGTCGCCATCAGGCAGAGCGAGCCGGCCGCCTTGGCCATGGGGATCAATACCACGCTGTACAAGCTCTGGGCCGTCGCGCTGGCGTCGTTCGTCACCGGGGTGGCTGGCGGCGTGATGGCCGGCGCGGTGCACTACCTGTACTCGATCGACTTTCCGGCCTACACCTCGATCACCATCCTCGCCGTCGTGCTGATGGGCGGCGCGTACAGCCTCTGGGGCGCCGTCGTGGCCGGGCTCCTCATGCAGCTGCTGCCCGCGCTGCTGCAAAACTGGGGCGTGTCCAACGACTGGCTCACGATCCTGTTCGGCATCGGCGTCGTGCAGGTCCTCACCACCGCCCCGCGCGGCCTCGCCGACCAGTTCCCCAAGGACATGGCCAGGCTGGGCCGGCTGCTGTTCCGACTCGTCCGGCGGCCCAGTCCCGTCGTCGTCGAGCAGGGCGAAACGCCGTGATCGAGGTCCAGGACCTGACCGTGCGGTTTGGCGGCGTCACATCGCTCGACCAGATGAGCGTCCGCTTCGAGTCCGGCACCTGCGGGCTGATCGGGCCCAACGGGGCTGGGAAGACCACGTTCTTCAACGTGCTCAGCGGGTTCGTCCGGCCGAGTTCCGGGTCGGTGCGCGCGTTCGGTGACGACTTGCTGGCGATCGTCCACTACCGGCGGGCCCGCTGGGGGCTGCGCCGTACCTTCCAGACCGAGCAGGCGATCGAGGAGCTGTCGGTCTACCAGAACGTGGCGCTCGTGCATGAGCACGGGGGGCAGGCCGCCCGGTCCCGGCGCGCCGAGGTGCTCGACGCGATCTCGTTCGTCGGGCTGGACGCCGACCCGGAGGCGAAGGTCGGCACCCTCGGGGCCGGCCAGCGACGGCTGGTCGAGGTTGCCAGGGCCGTCGTCGGACGGCCGAAGCTGGTGCTCCTCGACGAGCCGGCCGCCGGCCTGCCGGACGCTGAGACCAGCGGCCTCGCCGAGGTGATCCGGCAGATCCCGGCGCGCACCGGCGCGCTGACGATCCTCGTGGACCACGACATGAGCCTGGTGTCAGCGTGCTGCGAGACGACGGCCGTGCTGGACTTCGGCGAACTGATCGCATCCGGGCCGACCGCGCAGGTGCTGCGAGACGAGCGCGTCATCCGGGCGTACCTGGGCACGGCGGAGGTCGCGTGAGCGCCCACCTGGACGGGAACGGGGTCCTGGAAATTCGCGGCCTTACGGTGGAGCGCGGCCGCAGGGCCGTGGTCAGGGAGGTGTCGCTGGACATCCCGGCGGCCGACGTCACGGCCCTGCTCGGGCCCAACGGCGCCGGCAAGTCGACGCTGGTGCTGGCTGTCGGGGGCGTGCTGCGCCCGCTCACCGGGTCGGTGCGGATGGACGGCCGCGACCTGGCCCGGCAGCGCCCCGAGCTGGTGCGGCGGGCCGGCGTGGCGATCGTGCCTGAGGGTCGCCGGCTGCTGCCCGACCTCACCGTCGAGGACAACATCAGGGTCGCGGCGTATTCGCTGTCGGGCGAGGAGGCCAAGGCCGGGCGTGGCCGGGTGCTCGAGTTGTTCCCCGAGCTGTCCCGGCGGCTGTCTGCGCCGGCCCGCGCGCTGTCCGGCGGTGAGCAGCAGATGCTCGTGCTGGCCCAGGCGCTCATCTCATCGCCGCAGTACCTGCTCATCGACGAGCTGTCGCTCGGCCTCGCGCCGGTGGTCATCAACCGGCTGGTGCCGACCATCCGGGCGGTCGCGGCTGCGGGCATCGGCGTGCTGCTCATCGAGCAGTTCGCCGCCGTGGCGCTCGGCCTCGCCACGAGGGCCTACATCCTGGAGGGTGGCCGGATCCGGTTTTCCGGCGCGGCGAGCGAACTCCGTGAACAGCCTGACCTGCTCCGCTCCGCCTACCTGCTGCGCGGGAGCCAGGGCGCCGCGGCCGAGTGATCCCGGCCGCTCGCCTCCCTGTGTTCCTGCACAACACAGGATCCCTCCCGCGTGGCGGCAAGGACCGCATTCCGTCGGCGCTTCTGCGGTAGCCTGCAACTCGGGCAGCAGGCGCGGTCCCACGGTATTTTGTGGTCAGACACAGGGTTTGAATGAAAGCCCGGATGGCATGACGGCGGCGATCTAGGGATATGTCAAAGGTGGAGGCCTCACACATGGCCCGCCAGCCTGCCGTCGTGCTGGACGAGCGGGCCGTGCAGCGCGAGAACGCGCTGCTGCGCGAGCTGGTCACCGTCTACCAGCACCTGACCGGTCTGACCCTGCAGGACGCCGACGTATCCACAGTGCTGCAGCTGCTCGCCTCCAGGACCGCCGCGACGGTCGCGGTCGTCAGCCGCGGCCTCGAGGTCATGGCCGCGGCCGGGCCCGACCTGCCCGACGACGAGGTCGCCGGGAATGTCAGGGACTACGTCGCGGCCAGGCGCCTCGGCACCGTTCTCAACAGCACAGCGCAAACCCGCAGGTCGCTACGGCTGCCCGACACCGCGGACTCGGCCGGGGTGATCGTGGCGCCCATCCTGGTCGGTGACGACGTGCCGGCCTACCTGCTGACCTTCAGCAAGGCGGGCGCCGACGGCGGTGACATGAGCCTGCTGGTGACCGAGCACGCGGCGACGATCTGCGGGGTGATCCTCGGCCGCGAGCGGGTCGTCGCCGCCGCCGCCCGGCAGGTGCGAGACGATCTGGTCGAGGGGCTGTTGCTCGGGGCCGGGCACGGTAACGGCGAGGTTGGCCGGTGGGCCCGACACCTCGGCTACGACGCGAGCCGCGAGCACCGCATCCTGGCGGTCGCCATCGAGGCAACCGGGTCCGCGGGCGCCTCCGGCAGCGCGGCGGCGCTGTGGAAGCGGGTCGCGACCGCCATCGACCATTTCTTCGCGTCCCGGATGCCCGGCGCGATCATCGCCGTCCGCGAGGGCGAGGTCGTGATCGTGACGCCCGACCGCGACGGCCAGGCTCCGCCAGGCACCGGGGCCAGCCGGCTGAGCGCGTCGTGCCTGACTCGGATGCGGGACCTGTTCCCGGAGGCCGTCGTCACCATCGGCATCGGCGGACCGTGCCGGGATCCGGCCGAGATCGCCCGCTCCTACGGCCAGGCCCGGCGGACCATCGACGCCGTCGTGCGACTCGGCCGGCAGGGCCAGGCGGTGGCGTTCGAGGATCTCGGCATCCACCGGCTGCTGCTGCAGGTTCCCGACCTGGCAGAGCTGAAGTCGTTCGCGACCGAGATCCTGGGCGAGCTGGACCGGCAGGATCCGCAGCGCGGCGCCGAGCTGCTGGCGACAGTGGCCTGTTACTTCCGGGAGAACAACAGCCCGCAGCGGACCGCGCAGAGCCTGCACGTGCACCCGAATACGGTGGCCTACCGGATCCGCCGGGTGCAGGAGATCACCGGCCTGCGCCTCGACACCTACCGGGACCGGCTCATGGCCCAGGTGGCAATCGAGATCCTGGCCGCGACCGAAGGCGGCATGGACGTGCTGCACGCTCCCGAGAGGATGCCACGATGACGGGCCCGGGGCGGGCGACAGCCGCTGACCTCCGCACGGCGCTGCGCGAGCGCGTGCTGATCTGTGACGGCGCGATGGGCACGATGCTGCACGCGGCGGGTAACTCGCTGGATCGCGCGCTGACCGAGCTCAACCTGTCCAACCCCGGCCTGGTCGCCACGATTCACGAGAGCTACCTCAGCGCGGGCGCCGACGTCATCCTCACGAACACGTTCGGGGCCGGCCGGCTGCGGCTAGCCGACCAGGGCTTCGGCGACCTCGTCGCGGAAATCAACCAGGCCGGCGCCCAGCTCGCCAGGCAGGCGCGGGACGCCGCCGGGCGGCCGGCCTTCGTGGCCGGCTCGGTCGGTCCGGCCGTGACCCCGAGCCTGCGCCGCCGCGTCGAGCGGGCGGAGCGGGTCGAGGCCCTGCGGGAGCAGATCGAGGTGCTGGACCGCAGCGGCGTCGACGCCATCATCCTGGAGACGTTCGGGTACCTGGAAGAGCTCGCCGAGGCCGTGGCGGTGGCAGCCGAGATATCCGCGCTGCCGGTCATCGCCCAGGCGACATTTGCGACCGATGGCCGGACGCTGGGCGGGGAGAGCCCCCGCGAGGTTGCCGAAGTGCTCAGCGGCCTGCCGATCGCGATGCTCGGGACAAACTGCATCCTCGGCCCGCAGGGCGTGCTGTCGATCATCGAGGCGCTGGTACCGCACACGTCGCTACCGGTCAGCGCCCAGCCCAACGCGGGCCTGCCGCGCCGCGTCGGCGGGCGGCGGTTCGAGTACAGCGCCGACGACGAGTACTTCGCGCGGTACGCGCGCCGGCTGGTCGAGGCCGGGGCGACCCTCGTGGGCGGCTGCTGCGGCACCACCCCGTCGCAGATCCAGGCCGCGGCCGCGGAGATCGGCGGCATGGCACCCGCCCGGCCGTATCGCGCGGCCGCCCCGGCGGCGGCGCGCCCCGAGCCACCGGTGACGCTGTCCCCCGGTGGCGGCCTCAGCGGGCACCTGGCGGCGGGCACCTTCGCGGTCGCGGCCACGCTCACGGCGCCACTCGGCGGGACCGCGGACGAGGCTGCGGAGCAGGCGGCGCAGCTGCGCGAGCGCGGCATCGACACGTTCTTCCTCGCCGCGCGGCAGAGCCCGCGGGCCCAGCTGAGCACGATCGATCTGGCGTTTCAGCTGCAGCAGCGGGTCGAGGTCGATGTCATCGCCACGGTGACCACCTGGGACAAGGCCATCATGGCGCTGCAGGCCGACCTGCTCGGCGCCAACGCCCTCGGGATCAGGAACATCGTCTGCGAGACCGGCAATCCCCCGCTGCTCGGCGACTACCCGAACGTGGACGGCATCTGGGACGTCGACTCGGTCGGCCTGGCCGCGCTCGTGACCGGGCTGAACAAGGGCATCGACTGCAACGGCCTGCCGCTCGCGACCCGGACCGCGTTCCTCGCCGGGGCGCGGTTCAACCCAGGCGCGGTCGACCTCGACGCCGAGATCGCCCGGACGCTCCGCAAGATCGCGGCGGGCGCGCAGTTCCTCGTGAGCCGTCCGGTTCACGAGCTCGATGGGCTGCGCCAGGTCATGGCACGACTGGCCGGGGCCGATGTGCCCGTGCTGGTCTCGGTTGTACCGCTGCGCAGCTTCGAGCAAGCCGACTACCTCAGCCACGAAGTGCCCGACGTCCGGATCCCGGCGACGGCGCTCCGGGCGCTCGAGCAGGCCGGCCCGCACGCCGCGCGCACCGGCGCGGACATGGCGGCCCAGCTGCTGGCGGAGGCCGGCCCGTTCGTGCAGGGTGCGGTGCTGGCGCTGCCGCCCGATGACCCAGCCGCTGTCGACGTGCTGCTGAGCGCCCTGCCTTAGCGAGCGATCGCCCGGCGCCCGGTCGACAAGCGACACTTGAGCGACGACACGCTGAAATACGGGTAATTGGCGGGCATGCGGTGCATAGTGATCACTGCTCGCACGCGACCGCTGAGGGGCCTGTTCATGGTGAAGAAGGTTCTCCTGTGGGCCCTCGTCGTGTTCGTCGTCTGGTACCTGCTCACCGATCCGGGCGGCGCCGCCACGTTCGTCTCCCACGTCCTGAACGACCTGAAATCAGCCGGCCGGTCGCTGTCGACGTTCGTCAGCAAGCTCTAGGGGCCGGGCCCGGCCAGCTACGTCCCACTGGTCTGAAAGGTCGGCTACCCGATCTCGGCCCGCCAGAGCGACCCGTCCGGCGTGTCGCCGGCGCAGCCGCCATCCCGTCGGCGGACCATCAATTGTCGGCACCGCTCGATAGTATGAGCGAAGTTCGCGGATGGCGAGAGGCGGTGACCGGACACATGAGCGATGACGTTGCGCCTAGTGCGCCCGTCGCTGCTGAGCTCGTGCCGTCGTCCGAGGTGAGTGCGCCCGACGTGAGTGCGCCGGATGACGGCGTGCTCGCCGACCCGTGGCCGCCTGCCGACGACGACGTGCCGTTCGACTGGCCGGGCCTGCCGGAGGACGATCCGGAGCGCTGGCCGGTCGCCGATGAGCACCCCGAGCCGCCTGCTGAGATCCCGCAGTGGCTGGCCGACGACCTCGGCGGGAGCGCGGAGGCCGAGCACGCTGCATGGCTCGCCGGCCTGCCCGACGACATCCGCGCCGACTACCTGGCCGGCCCGTATACCGGTGCCGGGGAGGCGATCGGGGTTGGGTTCACCCACCGCGACGACGGCGGGCCAGCCGGGGCAGGCTTCGCGGCAGGCGGTGCTCTCGATCAGCTCGCACCCGGCCCGTGGCTGGCGGGAGCGCTGGCCGACGCGACGTCCGCCGGCTACGACGTGCTGACCGACTCCGAGCAGATAGGCGTGCTGCTCGGCTGGCAGCGTCAGGCCGCCTGGGCGCAGGCGGGGCTTGCCGCAGCGCTGATCGGGGTGCGCGACCGGCGACTCGCCCAGTCCGCCAGGCCAGGCTCGTCTCGGCTCGCCGACCACGTCACCGACGAGATCGCGATCGCGCTGCGGCTGACCAGCCTGTCCGCGGGCCGGCTACTCGGACAAGCGGCCGGCCTGGACCGGCTGCCGCAGGTGGCCGAGGCACTCGCCGCCGGGCGGATCGACTGGTCAAAGGCGTGCGTACTAGCAGGCGAGCTGGCAGTGCTGACCGACGAGCAGGCTCACGACATCGCGAGCCGGCTGCTGCCCGCTGCCGGCGAGCAAACCACCGCACAGCTGCGTGCCGAACTGGCCCGCGAGATCCTGGCCGCCGACCCGCGCGCTGCCGAGCGGCGCAAGAAGGAAGGCCGCAAGGATACCCGGGTCGAGGTCTGGCACGAGCCGTCCGGCAACACGGTCCTGGCCGGCCGTGAGCTGCGGCCCGCGGATGCGATCACCGCGGACGCTCAGCTGACCGCTGACGCCCGCTGGCTGCGCCGCCACGGCGCGGCGGGCACGCTCGCCGAACTGCGTGCCACCGCCTACATCGCGCGCCTGAGCGGCCGCGACCTGACGAGCACGCTGGCCGGCGACACCGACGGCGACGCTGCCGCCCCGGACGCCGCTGCCGCCCCGGACAGTGCTGCCGCCCCGGACGGCACGGGCACCCGCCACGACGATCCCGCCGACGAGCGTGATCCCGCTCGCCGCCGCCGCGGCGCTGACGGCAGGCTGGCCGGACCGCCGGGCGGAATCATCAACCTGACCATGCCGCTGTCGGCGTTCGCCGGAATGTCGGACCGCGTCGGAGAGGTCGCCGGGTACGGCCCCGTCGACGCGGACACCGGCCGGGAGCTAGCCGCGCGCGTCGGCGACGGCGCCCGGTGGTGCCTCACGCTCACCGGTGCCGACGGCCGCGCCGTCGCGCACGGCTGCGCTCGCGGCGGTGACCGACCCGAGCCCGGTGCGCCAGCGGTGCGATGGGCCGCCGGACTGCGCGACCGCCTGCAGTTCCTGGCATCCGGAACCTGCAGCCACTCCCGCCAGTCAGCGAGCTACACGCCACCCGCGGCGCTGCGCCACCTCATCGAGATCCGGCAGCGGACCTGCTTCGCGCCCGGCTGCCGTCGGCCGGCCGCCCACTGCGACATCGACCACACTGTCCCGTTCGACGTCGGCGGGATCACGTGCGAGTGCAACACCGCGCCGGCTTGCCGACGGCACCACCGGGCTAAACAAGCCCCCGGCTGGCACCTCGCCCAAGACCAGCCCGGCACTCTCACCTGGGAACTCCCTCACGGCCGGACTTACACCGTTACCGCCAAGCCGTACCCGGTTTAGCGGACAATGACGGCATGGCTCAGCTTCGGGACATCGTCATCGACTGCTCACATCCAGCTTCTCTGGCGCGGTTCTGGGCAGCAGCGCTCGACGGATATGCAGTCGCACCGTACGACGAGGCGGAGATCGAACGTCTGCGCTCGCTGGGGATCACCGACCTCGAAAGGGATCCGACGGTGATTGTCGAGGGACCGGGTCCACGCTTGTTCCTGCAACGAGTACCGGAGGCCAAGCGAGGCAAGAACCGCGTTCATCTCGACCTGACTGCCGTGCATGCCGAGGGTGAGGTGGGCCGACTCGTCAGCATCGGGGCGAGCGTGATCGGGCGCTACGAGTCGCACGCGACGCTAGCCGATCCGCAAGGCAACGAGTTCTGCGTGATGCTGCGTCGCGGCTAGCAGACCGAGTCACAGGCAGACCGGCACCACCAGGCCAAACTGGCCTGCGGCTGGCACCTCATCCAGGACACGCCAGGCGTCATGACCTTAGCTGCCGCACGACCGCAGCCCAGCGGAACCGGCGTTCGCGGCCATCTGCTCGTGATGCTGGGCCAACTACTCGGATGGGCGTGGACCTTGCGGGTGAATGGTCTCGCCTCGGGCCAGCATCTCCACAAACTGCTCGACTCGCCTGGCTCGGGTCTCGACCTTCTTCGCGCTTCCGATCCGATAGACGATGGAGTACCGGTTCGCGCCCGTGAGCGTTTGAAACATCGCCTGAGCACGGGGGTTGGCCGCCAATGCCCTCGCCAGGTCCGCCGGAACCGCTGCGCCACTCTGACCGGCGTAGGCGGCCTCCCATCGACCATCCGCCTTCGCCCGCCGAACTTCGTCATCCCCTGATCGGTGCATTCGTCCGGAGGCGCTCAACCGCTCGGCGATGGCAACGTTGCGCCCAGACCACGGGCTCCGGGCGTTTCGGGGCGTGAATCGTCGCAGGAACGTTGTGCTGTCACGGCGCCCGAGCTGCCCGTCGATCCAGCCAAAGCAGATGGCCTCGTCGAGTGCCTCGTCGTAGGAGAGCGTCGTCGGACGCGTTGTGCCCTTCTTGGCAAGGACCAGCCGCACGCCTTGTGACGTGGCGTGGTTGCCATTCAGCCAGGTTCGCCATGCGGCAGCATCAGCGACCATCAGCTCAGGAAGCTCCACGGCGCCACGGTACCGTTGGCGACGTTCGGGGTGCCCACCCGCCGGTCGAACGGCGCGCGTTGTCCAAGTCGGGAGCATCCCGGAGGTGCCGTGGTGCGTGACCGATACCCGGCGTTAGGGGACACTGGGACCGAGCGGTCGAGACTACCCGCAGCACCGGCGACCCTACCCGACCTAGCCAACGACAAGGTCAGCGCGAGCGACAACGTCAGCGCGAGCTAGAACGTCAGCACGAGCCGACCGCGCGTGCCGCCCGCTTCGAGCTGCCGGTGCGCCTGCGCCGCGTCCTCGGCCGGGATCTCCCGCGCCACCCGCAGCGTGAGCGTGCCGTCTGCGGCGAGCCTCGCCAGCTCGGCGAGCTTGGCGGCCTCGTGCACGTAGTCGGTCACGAGGACCAGGGTGATCGTGATCCCCCGCTCGGTCTCGCCGCCGAACGGCCGGACCGCGATGAGCTGCCCGCCGTCCCGGATGGCGGCGAGCACCGGCGGTCCGATCAGCGCGGCGTCGACGACAGCGGCGACGCCGTCCGGTACGGTCCGGCGGATCGCGTCGGCCACGTCGAGTCCGCGTGGCACGACGACGTCGGCGCCGAGGCTCTGCACCAGTTCGGTGTCGGCCGGGCTCGCATCACCGATCACCCGCAGGCCCGCGGCCGCGGCCAGTTGCATGACGTACCCGCCGACCGCGCCGGCCGCGCCGGTGACGACGACGGTCTCACCCGGCGACAACGCCAGCTTGTCCAGCGCCAGCCGTGCGGTCAGGCCGTTCATGGGCAGCGTCGCCGCCTCGGCGAGGCTGACGCCGTCCGGCACCCGCGCGACCGAGTCGCCAGCCACGACGACGTACTCGGCCTGGGCGCCGCGCCCGGTCGCATACGGAAAAATGACGGCGAAAACGCGCTCCCCCGGCCCCCAGGCCACGCCGGCCCCGACCGCGTCCACGATCCCGGCGAGTTCCCAGCCCGCGACGTACGGCGGCCCGTCGCCCCGCTGCGGCGCGCCGAACACGCCCGCTCGCGCGGCGGCATCGCTGGGGTTGACGGTCGCCGCGGCGACCTTGATCCGCACCTCGCCGTCCCCCGGCTCCGGCACCGGCAGCTCCACCGTGTGCACCACGTCGGGACCGCCGAACGTCGAAAATCCGACCGCGCGCATACCATCCTCCTTCACGCTGCGGCGCCGGGCTCCCGCTCGGCGCCCTCGCACCCGGTGTCAGCCGGTCGCCGCCCGGCAGGCCGATAGCAGCTCGTCCACCCCGGTCAGGTGCAGGTGCGGTCGGCGATCCGGCGGCAGGTGCCGGTACGACTCGGGGCCGCCGAGGCCGGACGACACCGCTATCGCCAGCGCGCGGCCGCGATGCGCCATCGGCACCTCGAGTTCGGGGTCATCGCCGACGACCGCCAGCGCCGAGGCCGGCAGCTTGAGGCGGCGGGCCGCCGCGCTGAGTGCCGCCAGCGATGGCTTGCCGACCAGCCGTGCCCTGGCACCGGTCAGGCTGCCGATCATCGCGGATATCGCGCGCGACGTGCCGATCGCGCGGCCGCCCGCGGTGGCGAAGAACAGTGACTGCGAGCAGCTATACAGCCGCGCTCCGGCCCACACCGCGTGGCAGGCCGCTTCCAGTGCGGGCAGGGTGAACTCCGGATACCAGCCGGCCAGCACGGCGTCCACCGCCGGCCGCTGCCCGTCCGGCCCAACGACCTCCAGCCCGGCCGCCCGCAGCGGCTCGGCCACGCCGTCGCCGCCGAGCACCAGCACCCGGCGATAGCCACGGCGCGTGAACACCTCGGCGGCGCTGCTGGCCGGCGTCAGCACCGCGTCGTCGGGCAGCTCAAAGCCCAGCGAGCGCAGGGTCCGCGCCAGCTGGCCAGGCGTCTTGGTGGTGCCGTTGGTAAACACCGCGAACGGCAGGCCCCGCGCCGCGACCCAGCGCGTCAGCTCGACGGCGCCCGGCAGCGGGGCCAGGCCGTGGTTGTTCCGGTCCCCGAGGACCAGCGTCCCGTCCAGGTCGAAGACGAAGCCGCGGACAGTACGCAACCGATCCGCGGGGAGGGGAACGGGGTCGTCAGCCACGCGACACCCCGTCAGGTTCAGCCCGAAGTTCGAGGCGGAACCCCGGCTTGTCGATGCGGAGCTGCGCCACCGGCGGCCGTGCCGCGAGCCCGTCGAGCAGGTCGAGCACGGGCTTCAGCTCCGGGTTGTACCGCCGGCTGGCTGGTCCGGCCGCGAGCATCGCGTCGACCTCCCCACCCGGCATCGTGGCCCGCAGCAGGAACTCCTCGTCACCGATGCCCCGCGGCAGCTTCTTGCGCAGTTCTTCGGGCGAGGCGGGCGGCGGCTGCGCCTGAAGCTCCCTGGCCCGCGGCCGGGACAGGATCCGGTCCCGCACGTCCGGGTCCACGGGCGCGGTTGGCCGGCCGAACTTGCCGAGCACGTACAGGATCGTCTGATCCGGCACGTTGCCGTATCGCTCGGTGCCGAGCACGTTGCACAGCGCCTGGCCACAGACCATCTGCGGGAACGGCGTAACCATGATCGGGTAGCCCAGGTCCGCGCGAACGTGGCTCACCTCGGCCATCACCGCCTCGAACCGGTCCGACAGGCCGAGCTCGGCCAGCTGGCGGCGCAGCGTCGTCACGACGCCGCCGGCCATCTGGTGCCGCAGGAACGAGGCGTCGTACTCCTGCGGGACGCCTGGCGGCAGCCCTTCGGCGATGGCCAGCCGCCCGAAGTAGGCGGCCGCCGCGCCGAGCAGCCGATCGTCGATGCCCACGCTGTGACCGAGCTCGCGCAGGTTCGCCACGACACGCTCGGCGCTCGGGAGCGAGGTACCGTTCGCGAGCGGCCCGCAGGCCACCTGGAGCACGTCCACGCCCAGCTCGGCCGCGGTCAGATAGGTGAGCGGCGACAGCCCGATCGTGCAGTGCGAGTGCAGCTCCAGCGGCAGCCGACCCGCCAGCGCGGCCTGCACGGCGGGGAACAGCCTGCGCGCCCGATCCGGGGTGAGCAGCCCGGCCGGGTCCTTGACGTACACGCGGTCGAAGTCCGGCGACGCCGCCATCTGGGCGGCCAGGCCCGCGTAGAACTGGTCGTCGTGCACGGCGCTGAGCGTGTAGGTCAGTGCGCCGATGATCTCGGTGCCGCCCGCCGCGCGCACGTCGCGCGCAGACTGCAGCATCGCAGCCATGTCATGCATCGGGTCCAGCACCACGAACCGCTGCAGGCCGGCGTTCACCAGCCGGTGGTAGGCGAGCCTGATCAGGTCCGGGTGCACCGGCTCCCAGGAGATGAATCGCAGCCCGGATCCGATGAACTGCAGCGGGGTGTGCGGCATCGCCGCGTGAGTCAGCCGGATCCGCTCCCACGGGTCTTCGCGGTGGGTGCGCACGGCCACGCCCATGTGCGTGCTGGAGGTGAAGTCGATCGCCCGGAATCCGATCCGGTCCAGCACCGGAGCAATCTCGACGATGTGTCTGGTCCGCAGTCCGGTGGCGCCCCACAGGCTCTGGTTGCCGTCGCGCAGCGACACGTCGACGAGCTGGACATCAGCCATGGCAGCCTCCGGACGCGGGTGCTGGTTGCAGCAGCCGGTCCAGGAATGTGGTGTCGACGCCCCCGGCGGCGAACTCCTCGGTGGCAAGGATCCGCTCATGCAGGCCGATCGTGGTCGCCACCCCCTCGATCTCGCACCGGGCCAGCGCCGCTCGCAGCCGAGCCAGGGCCGCGGCCCGGTCGGGGCCGCTGACGATGAGCTTGGCGAGCAGCGAGTCGTACCACGGCGGCACCGCGGTGCCCGGCTGCACGTGCGTGTCGACCCGGATGTTCGGCCCGGCCGGAAAAACCGCCCGCGTGACGGTGCCGGGACTCGGCCGGAAGCCGTCTGCCCAGTCCTCGGCGTTGATCCGGCACTCGATCGCGTGTCCGGTGACCGCCACGTCCTGCTGGCCGAACCGCAGCGGGTTGCCCTCGGCGACCCAGATCTGCTCGGCGACGAGGTCGAGCCCGGTGACGGCCTCGGTGACCGGGTGCTCGACCTGGATCCTGGCGTTCATTTCCAGGAACCAGAACCCTCCTGGCTCGACGAGGAACTCCACGGTGCCAAGACCGCGATAGCCAAGGTGTGCTCCGAACGCGACCGCGGCCCGGTGGATCGCCGTCCGCAGGTCGTCGTCAAGCAGCGGCGCGGGCGCCTCTTCGACCAGCTTCTGGTACCGCCGCTGGACCGAGCAGTCGCGGTCGCCCAGGTGCACGACGCGGTCGCCGTCACCGAGCAGCTGAACCTCGACGTGCCGTCCAGTCGGCAGGTACCGCTCCAGGTACACGCGCGCGTCCCCGAACGCCGCGGCTGCCTCGGCCATCGCCAGCTCGATCGAGTCCGCTAGCGCGACCGGGCCGTCGACCGGCCGCAGGCCGCGTCCGCCGCCGCCGGCGACGGCCTTGATCAGCACCGGGAAGCCGATCTCGGCCGCGAGTGCCCGCGCTTCGGCGGCGTCGGCGACCTCGCCGCCGGGTGCAACCGGCAGCCCGGCGGCGACGGCGTGCCGGCGCGCGGTCAGCTTGTCGCCGACGGCCGCGAGCTGGCGCGAGGTCGGACCGATGAACACCACCCCGGCGGCCTCGCACGCGCTCGCCAGACCCGGGTTCTCCGACAGGAAGCCGTAGCCGGGATGGATCGCGTCTGCGCCAGCGGCGCGGGCAGCCGCCAGCACGGCGTCGATGCTCAGGTAGCTGTCCGCGGGCGCGGCCGGGCCGAGCCGGATCACCGAGTCGGCGAGCCACGCGGGCACCGAGCGGAGGTCAGCGTCGGAGGCGGCGAGCACGGCCTCGATGCCGAGCCGCTGGCAGCTCCGCAGCACGCGCACCGCAATCTCGCCGCGGTTGGCGACCAGGACGCGACGCAGCATCACCGCGACGCCCGGATCTGCATGAGCACCATGCCCTGCTCGGCGAACTGGGCGTTGTCCACCAGGATCGCGGCGATGGTGCCGCGCGCGCCGGCGGTCACGGAGTTCATCAGCTTCATCGTCTCGATGATGCAGACGACGGTGTCGCGCTCAACCGGCGAACCGACCGTGACGAACGGCGGCGCGCCGGGCCGCGGTGCCCGGTAGAACGTGCCGAGCAGCGGGGCGCGCACATCGACCAGGTCGTCCGCGACGAGGGCCGACGCTTCGGGGCGCATTCCGTCGGCCGCCGGTCCGGCCGGCTCGCTGCCGACGGCGGGAGCGACCCCGGCCGGCGCGCCCGCCGGACCGGCCAGCACCTCCATCGCCTGCGTCCAGCCGCCGTCGGCGGCGCGCCGCAGGGACAGCCGGAACCGCGCCGTCTCGAGCTGCAGCTCACCGTAGGGCAGGCCATCAATCACCCGCAGGATGTCGCGGACGTCCTCGCTGGTCAGCTCCACCGCACAGCTCCGTCACCCGGCTCGCTTCCCGGGGTCGGCACCCCGGATCAGCACCGCACGGCCGAGCTGCTCGAACACGTGGTCTACCGCCCTCGCCTTGGGCGCGGCGATGGCCGCGGCGGCACGCGCCGTCCACACCGTCTCCGCCCGGCTCTGCAGCAGCACGACCCGGTGGCCGTCCTCCGGGCCGGTGACCGCCCACTCGATGTCCTGCGGCGTGCCGAAATGCAGTTCCGCCTGCCTGCCGAGCCGGGCCAGCGCCCCGATCTCGTCGTCGTCCAGGCAAGGCCGCTCGCGCAGCTCGACCGGCACGTCGGCGACCGCGGTGCCGGACCCGCACGGGTGCAGCCGGTGCAGCCGCAGCTTCGCCGGGATGCTGCGCCGGAGGATCTCGCCGGTCACCTTGCTGACCACGAACGAGTCGGGCGTGACCTCGCCGCCGACCAAGACCGAGCCGAGTCCCCAGCTGCCCTCGATGGCGATCACCGACCGGTCGCCGGTCGTGGGGCTGCAGGTGAACATAACCCCCGCCGATCGCGGGTCGACCATCCGCTGCACCACGACAGCCATTGCCGCACGGTGCGCCGGCGCGGCCTGGTGAGCTCGCGGGCGCTGACCCAGCCGGTAGCTGACGGCCTCGGCGTTGTACAGGCTCGCCCAGCAGCGCCGGACATGGTCGAGCACCGCTGCTGCACCGCGCACCCACAGGTAGGTGTCCTGCAGGCCTGCGGAACTGGCGTCTGCGGCGTCCTCGCCGACGGCGCTGGACCGCACCGCCACCGGCGCGCCCGCGGTCGCCGGCTCGTGCTCGGCGCGCAGCGCCTCGTACGCCGCGGTGACGGCCGCCGCGAGGTCCTCGGGCAGCGGCACGGCGGTGATCCGCGCGCGCATCTCGGCGGCGGCGCGCGCGATGGCCGCGGTGTCGTCGGCCGGCAGCCCGGCGAGCGCGGCGGCGGCCGTCCCGGCGGGGTCCGCGACGCGCAGCGCGTGGTCGAACGCCGCCACCGTGACCACGAACCCAGGCGGCACCGGCAGGCCGGCCCGGCCGAGTTCCCCGAGGCTCGCGCCCTTGCCGCCGACCACCGCCCGGTCCGCGGCACCGGCGGAGCCGAGCGGGCGGACCAGGCCAGACGGAGCCATCCTCAGTCCAGGATGCGGACGATGCCGCGATCTCCGTCGACGCGCAACGTCTGGCCGGTCTTGATCCGCTTGGTCGCGTGTCCGGTGCCGACCACGGCTGGCATGCCGTACTCGCGCGCGACGATCGCCGCGTGCGACATGGCGCCGCCGATGTCGGACACCGCCGCCTTGATCTTGCCGAAGACCGGTGCCCAGCTCGGCGCCGTGATCGCGCAGACGAGGATCTCACCGTCCCGGACCTGCCCGATCTCGTTGACGCTGTGCAGCACCCGCGCGACGCCCTCGACGACTCCCGGCGACGCGGCGTAGCCACGGATCTCCCGGCCGTCGTCACTCTCGGCCGCGGCCCAGGTGGCGAGCGTCTCCGCGGTGACGCCCCAGAGCATGCGCACGGCGGGGTCGTTCAGCGCCTCCGGCACCGGGCCGACTGCGGGCGGCGGTGACCAGCCCTTGAGCACCTCGAGCATCCGCTTGCGCTCGGCGATGATCGGCCCGAAGTGGCGGGCGCCGAGCGGCTGGGAGCCGGCCGACCAGGCCAGCATCACGTCTGTCAGCGCCTGATCGATCTCGGTGTGGTGCAGCTGGAAGACGTCCTCGGTCTCCGCGAGCACGCCCTGGCGGACCAGCAGGTCGCCGAACTCCCGGATCTTGGCGAAGAACTGCGTGGTGAACCAGTGCTCACAGTAGAACTTGTGGTCTTCGACGAACGGGAAGACCAGCCGGGCCAGGCCTAGCATCTGGTCGAACGCCGCGCGCTCTTCGTCGCTCGTGAGCAGCGCCCGGTACTCGCCGGCAATCCGCTCGCGCTCGGCCTTGAGCTGCTCGGTTGGGCGCTCCAGCGATTCGCCGTCGCGCACCATGCGGGCGTACCTGGGCAGCGCCGAGAACGGCACCGTGAGGTCCTCGTTCCAGCTGCGGTGGTGGTGATAGAAGCCGTCGCCGGTGGACACGTGGAACCACGGCGTCCGCGCCTCGGCGAGCGCCGCGAGCCAGCGCTCGCCGCCCTCGCCTCGCCCAGCCATCGCCGCTAGCACGGCGCCAGGGTCGGCGCCCTCGGTCAGCAGGTCGTCGACGTGGTAGTCGACCGCGAGCCGGGCGAGCCGCTTCAGCTCGTCGTCCGGGCGGT
>Ga0187783_10001601_pt1 | contig 16795 bp, 16 predicted proteins | sample 1015_SJ02_MP02_2_FD_132471 | JGI IMG/M metagenome (GOLD analysis project Ga0187783, IMG submission 132471) | Tropical peat soil microbial communities from peatlands in Department of Meta, Colombia - 1015_SJ02_MP02_20_MG | ecosystem: Environmental > Terrestrial > Soil > Wetlands > Peat | place... | reverse complement strand
GAGATCCAGTTCGGGCACGTCGAGCGGCCCACTCATACCAACACCTCGTGGGACGCCGCCCGTTTCGAGTTCGTGGCCCACCGTTTTGTGCACGTCGGTGAGCCCGACTATGGCGTCGCCATCGTGAACGGCGGCATATACGGCCACGAAGTGGTGGCGGTGGAAAGAGCCGGAGGGGGCAGGGCGACGCTCGCTCGCCTGTCACTCATCCGTAGCCCCAACTTCCCCGACCCACGGGGCGAAAATGGAGTGCACAATTTCCGCTACGCCATTGTCCCCGGGGCCTCGGTCGCCGACGCTGTCCGCCACGGCTACCACTTCAACCTCCCGCTTCGCCTGGCCCAGGGCGAAAAGGAGGTCGGGCCGCTGGTCGCCCTGGACGACGACGCCGTCGTAGTGGAAGCCGTCAAGGCCGCGGATGACCGCTCCGGCGATGTCGTCGTACGTTGTTACGAATCCCTGGGCGCCAGGGCGACAGCCATCTTGAAGCCCGGCTTCCCGGTGCGCAGCGCCTCGACAACAGACCTGCTGGAGCGCGAACTCGAACGGCTCGAAGTAGGCCCGGGCAACCAGGTACGTCTTCAATTGAGGCCGTTCCAGGTGGTGACCGTCCGGCTTTCGCGAGCCGAATGAGCCTGCCTGAATGAGCCTGCCTGAATGAGCCTGCCTGAATGAGCCTGCCTTAATGAGCCTGAACGGTGAGCCCGTGACTCTGTGCCTCGCTCTCGACATCGGCGCCACCAAGATGGAGGCAGGGTTTGTAGACAAGCGCGGCGACATACTCCGCAGCCAGGGGAGCTCCACGCCACCAGGCGACGATGCCGAGCGCATATTCCTCGAGGTAACAAGGCTCCTCGACGGGCTGTTGGGCAGCGACGGGAACAAGCCGTCGGCCCTGGGCGTAGGCTGCGCCGGCCCGGTAAACAACCGCTCCGAGGTGAGCCCGCTCAACATACCCGCGTGGCGCGGCTTCCCTCTGCGGCTGCGGCTCGAGGAGCGTTACGGGTTGCCGACTTTCCTCGAGCTCGACACCAAGGCGCTGGCCTTGGCCGAGGGGTGGAGGGGCGCAGCCAGGGGGAGCCAAAACTACCTCGCCATGGTCGTCTCCTCCGGGATCGGAGGAGGGCTGGTACTCGACGGTCGCCTGGTGGAGGGACGTACCGGCAACGCGGGGCACGTCGGTCACGTAATCGTCGAGCAGGGCGGCAGGCCATGCTCGTGCGGGGGCAATGGGTGCCTGGAAGCAGAGGCCTCGGGTTGGGCTATCGCCTCGATCACCGGACGACCGCCGTCCGAGGCGGGCGCGGACATGGTCGAGCGGACGGGCCGGTTGGTGGGAGTCGCCCTGGCATCGGTGGCCAATTTGTGCGACCTGGATCTCTTCGTCGTAGCGGGCTCGGTAGCACTGGGCTATGGGGGGCCCTTTTTCGAAGCCGCGTCGAGCGCGCTGCATGAAAATGCAAAGCAGTCCTACGCCAGGACTACCCGCGTGGTCCCCGCCGGTCTCGGCAAAAAAGCACCCCTGGTCGGAGCGGCGGCCGTCGGGTGGCGGGGCCTCGGGGAAGAGCTGCTGGCCGAGAGCCTCAAGTAGCGGCTGGCGGCAAAACCGCGCCATCTAACAGCTAACCGCCAGGGCCGCCCGGGACCGAGCCTGCCTGGACCGAGCCTGCCGGGACCGAGCCTGCCGGGACCGAGCCTCCTGGGACCGAGCCTGCCGGGACCGAGCCTGCCGGGACCGGGCCTGGCAGCACCAGGGCGGTCGGAAGTGGCGCGGAGTGCACAACGGCCAGGTACTGGGTTGGACGGGTGAGGGCAACGTAGAGCAGGCGTAAGCCGGCGCAGTGGTCGGCCCGCTCCGCAACGATCATCGACGGCTCTCCCACCACGACCGCATCGAACTCGAGGCCCTTCGCGCTTTCCGCGCTAAGCACCGTGACGCGCCGGCTGAGCCCGTCGCGGGTAGCTTCTCCGACCGAGGGCAGGGCGGTGGCGGCGGAAAGGACGACCGGTTCCAGCAGTCCCTGCGGGACGACGACGCCGACGCTCTCGTACTGGGCACCAAGAGAGCCAGCCTCGCCAACGAGCGCCCGGACCAGGTCGTCGGCAGGTACCCGCCGCAGCTCGGGTGGCCGCCGACCGGGCCTGACGGCGGTGATGGGCCTCACATCAGGGGCGGCTTCTGGCAGCAGGCGAGCAGCCAGGTCGAGGACCTGGGCGGTGGAACGGTAGCCGTGGCGGAGCTCGACGACCTGCACGTTTGGACCGGCCCGCCCATCTTGACTGGCCCGCCCATCTTGACTGGCCCGCCCATCGGGACGCACGCAGGCGGCCAGGTCGGCCCACTGCCGGAGGCCCCACGGGCCTATGGCCTGGGCGAGATCGCCAAGCAAAGTCATCGACCCCGATGGGCAACGCCTAGCCAGCATCCGCAGCTCCATCGGGGAAAGATCCTGTGCCTCGTCGACGATGGCGTAGCCGTAGGTGCGCGATTGGCCGTTGATGAGCTCTTTGGCTTCGTCAACGAGAGGGCCGTCAGCGACGGTCCACTCCCGTGCCCGGCGCCGGGAGATCAGGCGCTGTTCTGGCTCTCCCAATACGCCCTCAGCGGCGGCGGCCAGCAACTTGGGCCGGCTCAAAAGCTCCGCCACGAGAGTGGCCGGGGCTACTGTCGGCCAGCGCCGGTCGAGCGCGGTCTTCAGTCCCCGCGCGCCGCGCAGGGCCCCTCCCAGCTCGGAGCCGTCCGCGGGCTGACCGGCGACGTCGACGTAGCGATCGTAGAGCAGCCGTACGAGCAGGTCCCGGACAAGGTCACGAGCGGCGGAATAGGGTATGCGCCTCCCCGCCGCGGTGTCGACGGCGGCGTTGGCGTCGTCGGCGGGGACGACGAGGCGGCGCAACCCGAGGGTGACCTCCAGGTCAGCTTCGTCGTGCCTGGTGCGCAGGGCCAGTGCCCGGGCCAGGACCTCGGCCATGCGGCCGTCACCTTTGACCCGGTCCGCCTCGGGGTTGGCCATCGTTCCCGGCGCCGGGACCACTTCGGGTACCAGGTCCGACAGGGTGGTCTGGACGACCGCGTGTTCTCCGAGGGATGGGAGCACCTGGGCGATATAGCGCAGGAACGTGCGGTTGGGACCAATGACCAGGACGTTGGCCCTTGCCATGGCCTCGTCGGCATACAGGAGGAACGCGGCCCTGTGCAGCCCGACGGCTGTCTTACCAGAGCCGGGACCGCCCTGTACGGCGAGCACGCCCTCCACCGGCGCCCGGATCACCTCGTCCTGCTCGGGCTGAATGGTGGCGACGATGTCGAGCATCTCGCCGCTCCGCGCTCTTTCCAGTTCGACGAGGAGAGCTTCTTGACCTCTCATATTCCCGTCCCGGGCCACCAGGACCGGCGAGTTCGGGGGCGAGCCGAACCTGTCGTCCCCGATGGAAAGGATCCGCTGCCCTTCGACGATGAACTGGCGACGGCGGGCCAAGCCCATCGGATCCGACCACGTCGCCCGGTAAAAAGGCAGCGCCACGGGCGCACGCCACTCGATGACCACGGGGTCACCCAGTGCGTCTTCGACGTGGCGCCGACCTATGTACCAGGTCGTCGCGTCCGTGGCGTCGGTGCGTCCAAAACAAAGCGCCCTCCTGGGGGCGCTGAGCGCTTTCACTCTCCGGGCCAAGGCCCAGTCGAGGTCCATGTCGACGCCCGTCATCTCGGCCAGGAGCCGTTCGGCCTTGGCCCGCATACGAGACAGGTGTTCGTATGCCGCGTCGACGACTTCCTGTTCGGCCTGGAGATCCGTGACAGGTGCTTGGCCGGGCTCTGTGAAAGGAAGCATCGTCGATATACGAGCTCAGACAGGCAGGGGAAGGACGGGAATTTTGAGGTTACCAGCCCGGTCCACAGGCCTCACTCCAATTAACCCGCTAAGTCCCCGGCCCCCCTGTTCCCAGGAACGCCGTCTCCCAGGCACGCCAGCTCCCAGGCCCGCTGGACGACGGTGTCGAGCATCTTCGCCGTGAGCTTCCCGGTGAACGTGTTTTGCTGGCTCGGGTGATAGGAGCAAACGATGAAGCGGCCGTCGCTCAACGGGACCTCGACCCCATGACCAAAGGCGGGCCGCTTGCGCACACCGAGGGCACGACAGCAAGCCTCGTAGCCGAAGGCCCCAAGGGCAAGCAGAGCCCGCACCGTGGGCAGCAGGACCAGTTCGCGCCTCAGGTACGGGAGGCAGGTGTCACGCTCTTGTGGTGTGGGCCGGTTCTGGGGTGGAGCGCACCTGACGGCGGCGGTTACCCACACCCCTTTTGCCTCCAGCCCGTCTCCGGACGACACGCTTTCTGGTTGGCTGGCCAAACCCGCCCGCCACAGAGCGGCCCACAGCCAATCGCCAGAACGGTCCCCGGTGAAAACCCGCCCGGTACGGTTGCCGCCATGCGCGGCGGGCGCCAGCCCGACCACGGCCATGCGGGCGCCCTTGTCCCCGAAGCCCGGGAGAGGCCGGCCCCAGTACTCCTCGGTCGCAAAGGCGGCGCGACGTTCTGAAGCCACCGTTTCCCTCCATGCGACCAGCCGAGGGCACTGCCGGCAGGCAATCACCTCGCGTCGGAGCGCGTCGAGCTGGTCCTGGGGCATCCTGTGACGTTACAGGGCTGAGCCACGCAAACCCGCGGTCAGCAACCCTGCCGGGTGAGAGGACGGGCCTGGCGCGACCCGCCGAGCGCGTGCCGCTGCCGTAGTAGACCGCGACCCGCTACTTTGGCAGGAAATGTCGCCTCGCCCCAAACCTCAGCCTCCCACCGTACTGCTCCTGGTCAGGCACGGCCTCACACCTACAACGGGACGGGACCTGCCTGCGCCGGGGGACGGCCCCGGCCTTTCCGAGGAGGGCCGTAAACAAGCTGAAGAAGCTGCTCAGTGCATCGCCGAGTGGCGAGCAGGGCTGCCACCGCTCAAAGCGATCTACAACTCGCCCCTCACCCGGACCAGGGAGACCGCTGCCATCCTGGCGAAGGCGCTCGACATGACGCCCGTGGAGCGGGCTGAGCTGGTGGATTGCAACGCGGGCGACTGGGCCGGTGCGCCTTTGAAAGACCTCGTGAAGAAGCCCGAATGGGCCAGGGTCGTGCGGTACCCGAGCGGGTTTCGCTTTCCCGGAGGTGAGTCGATCCGCCAGATGCACGACCGGATCGTCGCCGGCACTCGCGAACTAGTCGCTTTGCACCCTGGGGAGAGCCTGGTCGTCGTGTCCCACGCCGACCCGATCAAGGCCGTCGTAGCCGAGGCGCTGGGCCTCCATCTGGACATGTTCCAACGCATCCTGATCTCACCTGCATCAGTGAGTGCCATTTCTTATAGCGACCTATCGCCCACCGTCATGCTGGTGAACTGGACCGGGACCTCGGGGCGGCTTCCCCCGAAGGCCGGGCCACGTACGGATAGCGCGGCCGGCCGAGCGAGAGGTGGGCTGTAGCGCTGAGCGCATCGTTCGACCTGGAGAGCCCAACGCGGGTGACCGTGGGGGCCGTCGGGCCGCCGGGCCAGCGCGTCTTTTACTTGCAAGCCCGACAAGAACAACAGTTGATGTCGCTGAAGATCGAAAAGGAGCAGGTGCTGTTCCTGGCGGGTGGGTTGACCGAGGTATTGGCCGACCTTGCGGCCCCGACAGCGGTGCCGCCCGAGAGCGACCTCGAACTGGAAGAGCCGGTCGAAGCCGAGTGGGCGGTCGGTTCCATGCAGCTGGCCTACGACGTTGCCACAGATCGTGTGCTCCTGATCGCACGCGAAGTCGGGGCAGAAGGCGAGGAGGAGGGTGAAGCCGCTGACGACGACGAAAGCCAAGTAAGTGCCGTGGGGCCCGCCGCGGGGCCGACCGAAGCTGACAGCCCCTCGACGGCCGTCGCCCGCGTCTCGCTCACGCGCGAGCAGGCGGCGGGTGTCATCGAGCACGGCAAGCGGCTCTTGCGGAGCGGGCGCCCGCCATGCCCGCTGTGCGGGTACCCGCTGGGCGAGGACCATTCGTGCCCGAAGACCAATGGGCACCGCCCGCCAACGCTGTGAAGGGTGCCGGGCGATAAAAGAGGACGGGCCAGTGACAAGCTTGCGCCTGCCGGAGGACGCGGCCAGGGTGCTTGCCGTCCTTTCTCGGGGTGAGATCGAGGTCAAGGGCCGCATCCGGTGGAGTTCGAACGCAATTTTTCTCGTGGCTGTCCACCCTCCCGGGCCGAACGCCGGCAGGGACGGAGCAGCCAAGCACCAGTCCGGGAAAGCCCAGTCCGGGAAAACCCAGTCGGGGAAAACCCAGTCGGGGAAAACCCAGTCTTGGAAATCACAGTCAGGGTCGGTTGAGAGACCGCCCATGGACCGGGAGATCTTGGCCATTTATAAACCGGCCAAAGGCGAACGCCCGCTGTGGGACTTCCCCAGGGGTCTGTGGAAACGCGAGGTCGCGGCTTACGAGCTGTCATCATCGCTGGGCTGGGACGTCGTCCCCCCAACCGCCGCCCGCCTCGACGGCCCCCTGGGGCCGGGCTCTCTCCAGTACTGCGTGGACGCCGTAGGCGACGAGCACTACTTCACCCTGCTCGAAGAACCCAGTCAGCATGAGAGCCTGAAGCGCATCGCCGCTTTCGACCTGGTGGCCAACAACGCAGACCGCAAGAGCGGGCACTGCCTGCTCGACCAGGACGGCCACGTCTGGGCCATCGACAACGCGCTTTGCTTCCACGCCGAACCAAAGTTGCGCACTGTCATTTGGGACTTCGCCGGCGACAGGATCGAAGACGACCTACTCTCCAGCCTCGAGCTGCTCGCCAGGGCCGAGGTCCCTCGCATCCTCCGGAGGTTGCTCGAGGACGAGGAAATTGCCGCCCTGTCCGCCCGAGCCGCCAGCGTCTTCAGGCGTGGGAAGTACCCTGAGCCCACTGGCGACTTCCCCTACCCCTGGCCCCTTGTCTGACGAGAACGGCGAGAGGCCGCTAACCTGGGCAATCACTCCCGGGCTGGCCAACGGCCGGGGCGGCAGCATGGAGGGACCATCCGTGCGAGCACGAGAGGAGCCACTCCTAGTGGGTAGTGAGGACGAGGTGCGTTTGGCGGTCCCTGCCAAACCGGAGTTCCTGGGCCTGGCGAGGGTGACGGCGGCGGGCCTGGCCAGCCGACTTGGGTTCACGTTCGACCAGGTTGAGGACCTGAGGCTGGCCATCGATGAAATCTGCTTCGGGATGACCGGGAGCAAAGGCCGGGACGGCATCCTGGAAGTCCATTTCTTTCTCAGCCCCGAAGGATTGACGGTACGAGGGGAGGGCCATTTTATTGCGCCCGGCCCTGTACAGCTTTCCGAATTGTCCGAGGTCATCCTCGACGCCCTGGTAGACGAGCACTCGATAAGTGACGGGGCCGGTGGCCCCCATTTTCTTCTCGTAAAAAAGCGCGCGCCAAAAAAGAGCAGTGACAACGACAAGTTACCAGGGGAAGGGCAGTGAGCCTTGAGCCGGACCGGCGTCAAGAGCTAAGAGAGCAATTTGCGGCCTACGCCGCAAGCCGTGAACCAGCTCTACGTGAAGAGTTGGTCGAGGCCTACCTGGGCTTGGCAGAATACCTTGCCCGACGTTTCGCGAACCGTGGGGAAACCCTGGACGACCTCGTGCAGGTGGCGTCCCTGGGTCTGTTAAAGGCCGTCGACCGTTTTGAACCGGAGCGGGGTATCGAGTTTTCTACGTATGCGACTTACACCATTGTCGGGGAACTGAAAAGACATTTTCGCGATAAGGGATGGTCGGTCAGGGCGCCGAGGAGGATGCAGGAACTTTACCTCCAACTGGGAAAGGTAGTCCCTGCGCTCGGCCAAGAACTAGGCCGTTCACCTACGATCGCCGAGCTCGCCATGGAAGTCAAAGTTTCCGAAGAAGAAGTGCTGGAAGCACTCGAGGCTGGGCAGGCTTACCGTTCTGCATCCCTTGACGCGCCTGCAGGCGGCGACGAAGGTGACACGATCGGGGCGCGCCTCGGCGGGGAGGACTCGTCGCTGGAGGACGCCGAAAACCGGGCCACACTCTCGCCATTGTTGGGACAATTGGCGCCGCGAGAGCGGCTTATCGTACACCTCCGTTTCTTCGACGGGCTCACACAATCTGAGATCGCCAGCAGGCTCGGGATTTCTCAAATGCACGTATCGCGGCTACTGGCGCGCAGCGTCGAGCAACTTCGCTCTTCGGCGGAGACGCCCGCGCTCGAAGTGCCCGAAAAAAAACAAGCCTGACGAAGACGAGGAGGCGCCAGATGGTCTCGTTGCCGATTTCGCAAATTGTTTCAAAACCATTTGGGCCAAAAGCAGCCGTTGCCTCCTGGCTTGTCCTGCGAAACTTGTTTTTTCGCAGGTACTAATGCGAGTCCTCCTTATCGTTAACACCTCCGCTTCTTTCGTCACGGCCCGCGCCCGCGTAGTGATCCACAAAGCCCTGTCCGCTGACCACGAAGTGATCTTGAAAGAGACCAACCGGCGGGGCCACGCCACCCGCTTGGCCCAGGGTGCGGCCGCCGACGGCCTCGACGTGGCCGTCGTCCTCGGCGGCGACGGCACGCTCAACGAGGCCGCCAACGGGCTCGCAGGCTCGCCCACAGCCTTAGCCGTACTACCCGGTGGTTCCACCAACGTCTTCGCCCGCACCCTCGGCATGGCCAATGACCCGATCGAGGCCACCAGCCAACTGCTGTCGGCCCTGGCGGCCGGGTCGGTTCAGAGGGTTGGGTTAGGCGAACTGAACGGGCGTTATTTCCTGTTCCACGCCGGGATGGGTTTCGACGCCGCCGTGGTCCGGCGGGTCGAAGAGATGGCCGGACTAAAGCGCTACTTTGGGCCGGCCCTGTTCATTGTGGCCACGCTGCTGACATGGGCCAAAGGTTACGAGCGCCATCGGCCAGCGTTCTCACTGCGCGCTGGCGCGACCCTGGTCGACGACGCCTACTTCAGCATCTGCCTCAACACTGACCCCTATACCTTCCTTGGCAGCCGGCCCCTGCACATCGCGCCGGAGACGTCCTTCGCCACCCCGCTCAGCATGGTCACGTTCGAGAGCCTGTCACTGGCGACCATGATGCCTATGCTCGTCACGGCCCTGGGCGAGGGCACCGGTACGGCGCGTCGCCGGCATGTCTCGCTGATGACTGGGCTCGAGGGTGCGACGATCAAGGGCTACGGTCCTGTCCCATACCAACTCGACGGGGACTATGTGGGCGAGGCAGACCACATCGAGTTGCGTTGGGCGGCAGAGGCACTGTCAATCGTGGTCCCGACGGCGGCCGGCGCGACGATCGCGCAGAAGCAGGCCGGCTCGGCGGTGCGGCCGGTAGCGGAGGCGGCCGGCACGGGAGGCACGAGAGGCACGAGAGGCACGGGCGGGGTCGGGCCCCCCGGAGCGGCCGAAGGCACCGGAGAGCCAGGAGCCGCCAAAGCTTTCTCATCCGACGAAGCCCCCAAGTTGGGGGCCCCTAACCAAAAGCCAAAGTAGCCCCTTGCGCTGCGCACCAGCCGGGCTATACTGCGTTTACGCACGACTTCTCATCCTTTGTCGTCAGTGGACTGGCACGTGAACAATTTCACAAGCGAACACACGGCCCCTTTGCGGACGGCTGACCCATGGCAGGTCATTCGCTTAGCAACTCATGCCGGGAGGAGAGCTGAGTGGCCCTAACTTGGACGCGGAGCATCGAATGGGATATCGAAGATTGGCGGGGGCGTGCGGCGTGCCGTGACACCGACCCGGACCTATTTTTCCCGGTTGGCAGCACCGGTCCCGCAGTAGAGCAGATCATCAGCGCCAAAGCCGTATGTGCCACCTGCGAAGCGCGGGACAGTTGCCTCGAGTTTGCGTTGGCCACGAACCAGGAGTCCGGCATTTGGGGCGGGACGACGGAAGAGGAAAGACGCAAGCTCCGCAAGCTCTGGCTGGCCAGGCAACGCCGGGCCGGCTGAGACCCTATTTGGGCGCATCGGAGACGGCTCCGGCGCTTATAGATCCATTTGGACGGCTCGTTCTGAGCCTGCTTCGGCTCCGCCTCCCCTAGAGGCGTCCGAGGTCGCTACTCTCCGGCGGGCCGACCGGCACGGTGAGGTCCACGACTGTGCCTCCGTCGTTGTGCATCTCGATCTTCCCCCCCAGCTGGCTATTAACCAGCCCGCGCACTATGGAAAGACCCAGGCTCGTCGTGGCCTCGATGGAAAAGTCCGCCGGTAAGCCGATGCCGTTGTCCCTCACCTGGACCTGAAGCATGTCACCGACGCGCCTGAAAGAGATGTGCACTTCCGCCTGGTCGACGCCGTCGAAGCGCAGCGGGCCACCGTTTTCGCTGGTCCCCGTGGCGTCCGACCGGGAAAGCGGCCGGGCCGAGGCAGCCTGGTAACGCCCGTCCAGCAACTGGCCGGCGGGCGCTACGAAAGCGTGCTCGACCGCGTTTTGCACGAGCTCGTTCAGAGCCACCGCCAGAGGGGTGGCCACCTGCGCCCCCATCGCACCTGCGTCCCCTGACCAGGTGACCCTGACTGGCGAGGCTATGCCTGAGAGGTCCTCGGCCATACGCATGAGCGGCGGGAGTATCTCGTTGAATTCCACTTCGTCGGCGGTGTCCCGGGAGAGGACCTCATGGACTACCGCAATGCTCCGCACTCGACGTTCAGCCTCCTCCAGCGCATGCCGGGCGTCCCCTTGTTCCAGGCGCCGCGACTGCAGGCGTAACAACGACGAGATCGTCTGGAGGTTGTTCTTGACCCGGTGGTGCACTTCGCGGATCGCCACGTCCTTGCCCATGAGGAGCCGGTCTCGGCGCCGCAGATCCGTCACATCCCGAACGAGAACGCACGCCCCGGTCGTCTTGCCCTGGTCGAGCAAAGGGAGGCAGCGGATGAAGACGGCTACGTCACCAAGCTCCAATTCGACCGAGACCGGTACCTGGTCAGCAAAGGCGGCCGGCACCGGGGAGTCCTCCACGCCAAGCTCCTCCAGGCTGGCGCCGAGGATGGCACGGTAGACACCGAGGCGGTGCATAGCGTTCACGGCATTGGGGGAGGCGAACTCGACTCTGGCCACGGCGTCGAGGGTCATCACCCCGTCGCCCACGCGCGGCGTATCGCTCGAGAGGGGCTCGTCGAAAGGGTACGGGAAGGTCCCCGCCGTCACCATTCTCGCCAGCCGGTCGAATACGCCGACGTAGACCCGCTCGAGCTCACCCGCCCGTCGCCCGACGACGAGCGGGGCTTCCCGGGTGAGCATGGCCACTACCTCGCCATTGAAGCGCACGGGTATGCAGACCACGCGGGCGCGCTCATTTCGCACCGATACGGGCACTTCCCCCTCGACGACACTCCCGAGCGCCCACGCTCGGGCCAGCAAGGGCCGTTCGCTGTCGCTCACCTCTCGGCCGAGGAGGTCTTCGAGGTGCAACGTTTGACTGGTCGTGGGCCTCACCTGCCCAACCACGACGAAGCCACCGTGCTCGGTGGCGGCAGGCACAAAAAGAAGCAGGTCGGAAAAGGACAAATCCGAAAGCGTCGCCCACGTGCTGACCAGCCGCTGCAGGTGTTCAACGGCGGGGCCAGGGACGTGGGCACGGTCCCGGAGCAGTTCGGTCAGGGTGGCCACGGATCAGCTCCGGTAACAGGGTCTCGACAAGCCAGCAATTACGCCTCCGGGGACCATATATGCCGGCCAAGTTCCAGCACGCCAGTCAAGTCGTGGACATCGTCCTCGAGCTCCGGTGCACGGGCGACCACGGCTGCCAACCGTGAAAGTTCCGAACGCTGGCTCGCTTCTCTCCTGGCCACAACGCCTATGTTATTGAAATTGGTCCCCACTTCTTTGAGCACGCGGGCGACCAGGGCGGGGTCCGCACCCTCGACCGCACCGGAGCAGAGCGAACGGGCCAGCTCGTCCGCGCTGGCGGTCAGCCGGCCCGCCCGCTCGGAGGAGCCGGCGTCCAACAGGTACGTCGGCAGCACCCTGTTGAGCACTATGGCCCCCAGATGGAAACCCTTCGCCGGCAACAGGTCCATAAAGGCCTCGGCCTCGCGCACCGGCATGTCCTCCAGAGTGCTCACAACTATGAACGTGGTCCGCCTGTCCGCCAGGAGCCTCTCAACCTCCTGTGCCCGCTGCACGAACCCGTCTGAGAGCGTCTGGAAAAGTATGAAGAACTCGGCCAGGTCCTGGACGAACTGTGAACCGAGCACCCGGTCGGCCACATAGTAAAACGGGCGGGAAGCAACATCGACAAACCGCCGCCTGTAGGGCACCGTCAAGAGGCGCAATAACCTCGAACTGAAGAAATCTATTATCCGCTCCGGCGCCAGCAGGAAATCCACGGCATTTCGTGTCGGGGGCGTGTCCACGACGATCAAGTCGTACTTAGCTTCCGCGTGGAGCTCGTAAAGACGCTCGACGGCGATGTAATCGTGGCTCTGCACAAAGCGGCCGGAGATGTCTTTGTAAAGAGGGTTGCCCAGTATGCGTTTAGCGGTGGCGGCGTCAGGGGCATGCTGGGTGACGAGGGCGTCCCAGCTCTGTTTCGTGTCGAGCATTTCCGCCCAGAGCTCGCCCCGGGGAGTAACCCGCGCGCCGGCAAATGCGCTCGGCCGGACTCGCTCGACACCACGACCCAGGCGCAAGCCCAGCGCCGTGGCCAACCGTCGGGCTGGGTCCACCGTGACCACGAGTACTTTGCCTCCCTGGTGGCAGGCCGCCATGGCCGCGGCAGCCGCCGCCACGGTGGTCTTGCCGACACCCCCCGGGCCACAAACGACGGCGATCTCCTTGGCGGCCAGGAGGGCCTCGACTGTTGTTTCGGTGGTAGTGGGGGCCGTCGTGGCGGGGACGTCCTTACGGGGTGTCAACTTTCGAGCTCCGCAGCCAGGGCCTCAGCTATCTGGCGGGTGGAACGAAGGCCATAGGAACGCAGGAACAAATAGGGCACGTACAGCAGCTCAGGTTGGGGTTCGAGCCCTCCGCGGTGCGGGCTGAGGGCGGCGCGCAAGCGTTCCAGATGAGCAGTACGCGAGCGGCGCATCTTCACCATCAGACGGGCGGCATCGAGCAGAGGTTCGGCCGGCCCGCCGAGGGCTTCGCCCAGGTACCGACGCGGGCCCGGCTCGGAAATGGCTTCGAACATCTGCTCTTCGCGCAGGCCGAAAAGCTCGGGCAGCACTCTGTTGACGACAACTCCGGCTAAGCCGACGCTGGTTTCGGCCTCGAGGCGTTTCAGGAGCTCTATCGTCTCTGTGACCGGCATCTCTTCGGGAGTCGAGACGACTAGAGCTCCGGAGGTTCTTGCGTCGGAGAGGATCTCGAGCATCCAATCGGTCTGTTGCCGCACCAGGCCAACCTGGATGAGCCGGTTTATCGTCTCCGGGGCAGAGAGCTGACCTACGATGTGGCCGCTGGCAACGGCGTCTACCACCACGATGTCGTAGTGACGTTCTCGAACCTCCCAGCAAAGCTTGCCGACCGTGACGATCTCGCGCACACCCGGGGCCGCTGAGGCCACGAAATCGAACATCCTCGCCAGCGGGCCAATGTGCGCGGCCCTCCCCAGCTTCAGTTGCAGCGACAGGTACTGACGGAGGGACGCTTCGGCGTCCATCGACATCACCCAGAGATTGGGCAGTACCTCCCGCTCTTCGAAGGTCGTGGCTGGCGTCTCGAGACAGGAGGCCAGGTCGCCCTTGGCATCCATCTCGCACAGCAGTGCCCGCTTGCCCCGGCTCGACGCCAGCAGCCCGAGCGCCGCACTGATCGTCGTCTTGCCGACGCCACCCTTGCCGGTGCCGAAGAGAAGCTTGCGGTCCAGCAGGTCAACCACGCAGCGCTAACATCTGCGAAAAAACACGCTCCGCGAACTTTGTGGCCTCGTCAGACGGAGGCCCCAAAACCGACGCGGCGAGTCTCGGTGGCCGTGTCCAGCTCTATGTAGGCAAGCTTGGCTGCGGGGATCCCGATGCGCCGTCCGCGCTTGTCGGTGAGCCAGAGCATCCCGGCCGCCCTCTCGACGGCAGCGTCGACCTTTGCCACGAGCTCATCTGCGCTGGTGCTCTCGGTTAGCTCGACCTCGATCTCCCTGGGCGCCTGTGTTATGCCGATACGGACGTCCACCTTGCTCTTCTCCTGTCTCGCTGACTGGTCGAGCCATGTTATACAGGCATCGTTACAGTCACTCCGTGTGGCTACGGTAGACGGTATGCGGACAGGCGAGACCGGGACAGGCGAGACCGGGACAGACGGGAGGGGGACAGACGGGACGGGGACAGCCGAGGTCGTCCTCGCCCACGGGCCCCATTCTCAGCCCCGCATCAGCGCCGCGCTTGTGCCGAGGCAGGCACGGGAGGACGCCGAGCAGCTACTGCTTTCCCCGGGAGCCACCCGGTCCAGCGGAGCTGGTAGCCGGGCAGTGCCGGAGGATCCCGACCCGTTGCGCACCTGCTTCGAACGCGACCGGGACCGCATACTGCACTCGAGCGCCTTTCGACGCCTGGCCGGCAAGACCCAGGTCTTCGTCTTCCCCCGCGACCACCAGCGCACCAGGCTCACCCATGCCCTCGAGGTTGCCCAGGTGGCCACCGCCGTCTCCCGCGCGGTCGGCCTCAACGTGGCTCTCACCGAGGCGATCGCCCTCGGGCACGACTGTGGCCACGGCCCCGGCGGCCACGCCAGCGAAGATGCGTTCACCCCGTACTTACCCGAGGGCTACAACCACGCCATTTGGGGGGCGGAAGTGACACTGGCGCCGCTCAACCTGTGCGCCGAGACCCTCGACGGCATCCGCCACCACAGTTGGTACTTGCCGAGCCCGGTCACGCCTGAAGGCGCCGTAGTGAGCTGGGCCGACCGCTGCGCCTACTGCGCGCACGACCTGGAGGACGCGGCCAGCGTGGGGGTCGTCGACTTGGCCTTTCTCCCGACTTCGGTGTCCGATGTCGCCGGGCACTCGCGCGCTTCCCAGCTGCGGTGCTTTATTGGAGCCCTGGTTGATTGCATTACTTCGACCGGCGAGATCGGGATGAAACAACCGTACGCGGGCGTCCTGGAGACGCTGCGAGATTTCAATTATGAGCACATTTACACACGGCCGAGCTCGATTGCCCAGGGCCAGGCAGTTATAGCCGTCCTCAGCGCCCTCGTCGAGTATTTCGCGGCTAACCCGGCCAAGGTCCCGGTAGCAGTCGGAGCTGCAGCGGTCGCGGCCGGCAGCGCTGGGAGCCCCAACGGTGATGACGGAACAAGTGCAGAGGGCCAGGATGCTTTACGGCGGGCCATCACTTACGTCAGCGGCATGACCGACAGGTTCGCCTTCGGGACGGCCGTGGAGCTGTTGGGGTGGCGGCTCGACCGCTTGCCGCGTGGCGTCGACGCCTTGGGCAGCGTGCTCTGACCAAGATTGGTGACGTTCTCGGAGCGTGGTCGAGCCTCGCGCCTCGCACCTCTGGTCCACGGCGGCACAAAAAAGGCATCCCAAAAGAATGCCCCCAAAAAGACGCCCCCAAAGGGCGAAGCGGTCGCACCGGGGTGCGCCCGTCCTGATCTGGTGACGATTAAGCATGTCTGACGTGCTTAATCGTCACCAGATCGGCGTTTTGGGCCCTTTCGGACGCGTGGGCGTCAATTTACCTTGAGCTCCTGGCGGAATACCCGTGCCCGGCCCAGTTTGGCGATGGCCCTGGCTACCGAGCGAAAGGCCTCCGCAGCCTCGGACGCAGGCTCACTCACCACGATCGGCTGCCCCGAATCCCCGCCTTCGCGCACCGCCGGCACCAAAGGGATCTGCCCGAGCAACGGCACGCCCAGCTCCTCCGCGAGCTGAGCCCCGCCGCCCGTACCGAAGATCTCATACCGGGACCCGTCCGGGCCGGTGAACCAGCTCATGTTCTCGATCACGCCGCGAAGGGGGAGGTTGAGCTTGCGGGCCATGAACGCACTGCGCTGCGCCACCCGCCGGGCTGCAGGCTGGGGCGTCGTCACCACATAAACCTCGCCCGCCGGCAGGTACTGGGACATCGACAGGGCTACGTCGCCCGTTCCGGGCGGCATGTCGACGAGCAAGAAGTCAGGCTGGCCCCAGTCGACGTCGGCGAGGAACTGCTCCAGGGCTTTGTGCAGCATGGGGCCGCGCCAGATCACGGGCTGGTCGTCCCGCACCAAGAAGCCCATGGACATGACCTTCACGCCGTACGCCACCGGGGGGGTCAACCCGTGTTCGCCGGCCTCCAGGCCTTCGCCGGAGGCCTGCCCGCCGGCGAGCCCCAACATGGCTGGGACGGAAAACCCGTAGACGTCGGCGTCGAGCAGGGCGACGGAGTGGCCTTCCGCGCTCAGCGCCACGGCGACGTTGACGGTGACAGAGGACTTGCCTACGCCGCCTTTGCCCGAGCTCACGCCGATGACGCGGGTCGGGCCGGCACCGGTGGCAAAGGGATTGGCCATGGCCCAATCAATGCTATCGAGCCCCATGGACGCGCCCGGGGTGACCCCCCGGGGCTAGTCCCAGGTACCATGTGGTAGTGGTGCAGCTTGTAACCGAGCCCGTGGCCGCCAACAGCAGGCCCATGAGCGGGAGCGAGTTTTCGGCGGTGGTCGCAGCCGTCACATCGGCTTTCGGGGACCCGACCCGGCGTCAGGTCTACCTCTACGTCAGGGACTCGAGCTCCGGAGTGACCGCCTCCCAGGTCGCACAGCGCTTTTCTCTGCACCCCAACGTGGCTCGTCACCACCTGGACAAGCTGGCAGCCGGCGGGTACCTGGAAGTGTTCAGTGCACGGTC
>Ga0187783_10001600_pt1 | contig 16796 bp, 9 predicted proteins | sample 1015_SJ02_MP02_2_FD_132471 | JGI IMG/M metagenome (GOLD analysis project Ga0187783, IMG submission 132471) | Tropical peat soil microbial communities from peatlands in Department of Meta, Colombia - 1015_SJ02_MP02_20_MG | ecosystem: Environmental > Terrestrial > Soil > Wetlands > Peat | place... | reverse complement strand
TCGGTAAACCCCGTCTTATTATAAGCCTAGGATAGTATTGACCCATTCGAGGAGTACTGTTCCCGCGGGGGATTCCCACCTTTTTCCTTAACCCTATAATCGTCACATAGAAGTGGAAGTTGCTTGGGAACCAGATGGGCCCTCGCCAATTTGAATTTCTCCGTAATTGACAGGGCCAGTTACCAACAAATTGTGTTCCGTCGAGGTCAAGTGTTCCGAAATCATACGGCTCGGCATCTGGGAATCCGATACAGAGTGAATCTTTGAGTCACCTCAGAGAAATCCTTCTTCCATACCTTAAAAAATTATAGAAAGCTTCTTTTGGTTTAGTCGGTCTAACAGCCATCGAAAACCAGAGGACATCCATGAACAGCAGACGCGAAGGCGGCGCCAAGAGGGGAAGACCCAGGAAAGAGCCAGGCACAATTCCGTTTTGGCAGTTCAGGCGTGTGGCTGCCGTCATACCCCTTTATGACGAGGCGCGCAAACACGGCGAGAAGCACTGTGCTGCGGTTCAATATGCCGCGGTGAAGGCGCGATGTCTTCACCCGAACATGCGCATTTCCGAGACCGAGGTTAAGCGAATTCTGGCGATATGGCGGCCCCGTGGCGAGCAAATGGTGATGCATTTCAAGAAGAAATTTCTGACCGAGCGCGAGGATATCGAGCGACACCGCTGGATCCTAGAAAAGGCGAAAGAATTGATGGAGTCGAACGGCCAGAAGGTTCGGACACGCTCCGGCGGCGCCGGGAACCGCGCGCCGCAAATCATACAGTTTGGATTCGCCCCAGCACCAAATTATCCGCGTGTCAATCAAAAAGAGGACAAAAAGTAGCAGCCGAGTTGTCACTTACGAATTATTTGGACTCAAATCCTTCTAGGCAAGGTGCTAGCCTGCTCGACAGAATGGAGCCGTTCGATCCGAGGAGGATCAGGATATGGCTCCGCGAGTCCTTTCCATTGAGTATTTGTCCGTTTCAGATCTTCAGGTCAATTCGCAAAATCCACGCTTGCACCCCCCGAGGCAAATACGCCAGTTGGCAGAGAGCATCAACCTTTTCGGCTTCAACACCCCTATTCTGGTGGATGCTCACCTTAGGGTCATCGCCGGCCACGGTCGCCTTCTCGCGTGCAGCCGCCTTGGCATCACACAGGTGCCGGTCATTCGCCTAGAACATCTATCTGACGATCAATTAAGGGCGTTCTTAATCGCAGACAACAAATTGGCAGAGAACGCCAAGTGGGATGACCAATTACTGGGCGACAACTTCAGGATCCTCTCGGAAGCCGAGATTAACTTCAGTTTGGAGACGACGGGGTTCGAAATGAGCGAGATTGATATGTTCGTCGAGGGCGTCCCATCCCCGCACTCTGGTGAGCCGGATCTTGCAGATGTGATTCCCGACTCTGAATCGAAGCCGTGCGTGACACGAACCGGTGATTGTTGGTTATTGGGGGGGCATCGCGTGCTCTGTGGCGATGCTCGGACGGACTTAAGCTATGCAGTCCTGATGCGAGGGCAACGTGCCCGCACGGTATTCACAGACCCTCCGTATAACGATCCGATCGACGGCTACGTAACAGGGTTTGGCCGAGTTCATCATTCTGAGTTCGCGATGGGCTCCGGTGAAATGAGCACGCCAGAATTCACCCAGTTCCTGACAAGGGTGCTGAGCCACTGCGCGGACAGGAGCGTTAAGGGAGCGTTGCATTTTATCTGCATGGATTGGCGCCACGCCTCGGAATTGCTTTCGGCGGCCACTGTTACATATACCGAGTTCAAGAACCTCTGTGTTTGGGTGAAAGACAATGCTGGTCAAGGTTCGCTGTACCGAAGCCAGCATGAGTTAGTTTTCGTGTTTAAGAGTGGCACGAAACCTCACCGAAACAATGTTCAGCTGGGTCAGTACGGCCGATACCGAACGAATGTCTGGCAATACGCGCGAGTAAATTACCGATCTCGGAACATCGAGGAAGGAGGCTTGTCCCGACTTCACCCCACAATCAAGCCCGTTCAGTTAGTCGCAGACGCAATTCTGGACTGTACGACACGTGGCGAAGTCGTGCTCGACCCTTTCCTAGGAGCTGGAACGACGTTGGTAGCGGCAGAGCGCACGGGCCGACGCTGCTATGGGATCGAGATCGAGCCTCGCTATGTCGATGTGATCGTTCGACGCTGGCAAGAGTTTACGGGTCAGAGCGCCGTAAACGAATCAACGGGTCGAACTTTCAAGGAAGCGGAGGAGGAAAACGATGGAGCAGAAGAAGCCAATCTCGTCAACGGTGGGTTACCGCAATCCCCCGACAGACACGCGGTTCAAACCGGGCCAATCGGGAAACCCCCGCGGTCGACCGAAGGGGACTCTGAACTTGGCGACGGTGCTAGCGCGGTCGTTGCGCGAGCGAGTCGTCATCAACGAAAACGGCCGTCGCAAAACCGTCACCAAGCTTGAAGCTGCGTTTAAGCAGCTAACGAACAAGGCCGCCTCGGGAGACCTAAAAGCGGTGCAGTTGTTGGCCGCCTTGTTGCGATCGGCCGAGGAGAACTCGAATCAGGCGCTAGCCCCGAGCTCAACGCTTGAGGAAGTTGACGAGAAGGTCGTCGCCGGGATTCTGAAACGAATGGAGACCTCCCAGAACGGGAATCAAGAAAATGAAAACCCTCACAAAGACTGAATACCGTGCGCTATTGCGTCAAGACTTGAATGCCTTCATCGAGCGCGTGTTTTATGAGTTGAATCCGACAGTGACATTTCTGCCGAATTGGCACATTGAAGTGGTTGCCGCGGCGTTGGAATCCTGCCGTCGAGGGGAATGCAAGCGACTCATAGTCAATCAGCCGCCACGTTCCTTGAAATCGCTTTCCGCATCGGTCGCTTTTGTCGCCTTTCTCCTGGGTCATAAACCGAGCGCTCAAGTCATTTGCGCGAGCTACGGCCAGGAGCTCGCTAATAAACACGCTGCTGATTGTCGGAGAATCTTGACTAGCAATTGGTACAAGGAGCTTTTCCCCCACACAAGCTTGTCACGTGATCGTCAGGCTGTACCGGAATTTGTAACTACTCGTCAAGGATTCCGGCTTTCAACGTCGGTAGGCGGCGTGCTAACTGGTCGAGGCGCAGACTTCATTATCATCGACGATCCTTTAAAGCCGGATGAGGCCCTTTCCGAAACTCAAAGAACGTCCGTCAACGATTGGTTTGTTCACAGCCTATATAGCCGTCTCAATGATAAGAAGAACGGATGCATCATTTTGATCATGCAAAGACTGCACGAAGACGATCTGGTCGGTCACGTTCTCGGAATGGAACCCTGGGAGCTCATCCGGCTCCCAGCCATTGCGGAAGAGGACGAGGTGCATCTAATCCGGACACCCTATGGAACACGTCGTTTTGAGCGTCAGGCCGGGGAACCTCTTCACGCAGAGAGAGAACCAGTTGAGCTATTGGGTCGCTATCGCGAAGTTCACGGGGAATATGTATTTGCGGGCCAATATCAGCAGGCTCCAGCTCCTCTAGGCGGTGGACTGGTTAAAGGTCCCTGGTTCAAAACTTATGCGCCGGCCGAATTGCCGGTTGCCTTTGAGCAAATCCTTCAGAGCTGGGATACCGCAAACAAACCGACCGAACTCAGCGATTACAGCGTTTGTACAACATGGGGCGAAAAGGACAATCACCTCTATCTCCTCAACGTTTACCGAAAAAAAATTGGGTATCCGGAGCTCAAAAGGGCCGTGCGAGAGCAGGCTGACAACTTTCGTTCAGATGTCATTCTGATTGAAAACAAGGCTTCGGGAACGCAATTGATACAAGAACTCGTTGGTGAGGGACTACATGCCGTCGAGAAGTACGAGCCGACCATGGACAAAATCATGCGGCTACATTCGGTGACGAGCACAATCGAAAATGGCTTTGTCCATCTACCCGACAAAGCGCCTTGGTTGGGGGAGTATTTGCACGAGGTGACTAGTTTTCCGAAAGGGAAGTACGACGATCAAGTCGACTCAACCTCCCAGGCGCTTGATTCGTTCAAGCACACGAACCACAGGTATGGGGTGCTCGAATATTATTGGCAAGAGGCCGAGAAGGCGAAGGCGGCGTGCGAGCTTGCTTTCGCGAACGGACCAAGACTCAGCCGATACGATGTTCTGCGCGAGTGGGATCGACGAGCGCGACCCTCGGGTAGATTCTCATTCCCATAATCTTGATCGATAGCCTGGCTTTTCTTCGCCCAGCCTTCAGGTTCCCTTCGGTCCGCTACTCGAAATCTAGCCGGCTCGTCGTTGCCAGCCACCGGCAAGAACCTTTTAACCGATTAAAGCTGCCCGAGAGCTTAGGTTTCCCTGTTATGAGCGTGATTATCGCCTGTTAGTTCTTACCTCTGGCCTTCGCAGGCGTGAGAATGCCTTGTCCTGTCTGCACTTAGTCAGTGGGAGGTGGCCTCAGACTTCGCATGTTCCCTGTTTCTTTCCCTCTTACCAGGGAAATACCCGTAGAGAAAAGTTCGCACGTGACTGGCACCACCGCCAGACGGTCAAAAGTTGATTTGTGTGGTGTCCACACCTCTATTCAGGCGTGGAGAATCGCTGAGTTGAGGACCGGTGAGCGAGATTTTTAGGTCTTTTTGACCAGCAGTAGCTTGCTGTTTCATTCATGCCGCCGGAGACTACTTGACTCCCAAATCTGCCAGGACCTTTGGATTCTGTTCCTGCATAGCCAGAATCGTATGGCACGTATCGCAATCGTTCGGTATGGTCTTGCCTTCCGGAGTCGAGTGGTTCCCATCGTGGCAACGGAAGCAGCCCGGAAAGTCCATGTGTCCCAAATTGTTCGGATAAGTTCCCCAAGTGACCTTCATGTCTGGAAAAACGTTATCCAAGTAGATGTTCTGCACCTGTCTGACCGCGGTTGCGAGCAATCCGGCCTTGTCACGATAAACGTCGGGATAGGATTTCCGATAAAAATTATCCAGACTCGCTGGAATCTGGCGCACCGCGGCGTCGCGATCAGGATATTGGGCCTTCAAAACTTCCACTGCTTGCTTCTTGATGAACGGCAACTCCGCGCTGATCCGGCCTTGCGTCATTGCCTCGTCTAGAGCGCGCTCGGGCAATTCGAACGTATGAGTTGGACGATTGTGGCAGTCGATGCAATCCATGATGCGGTGCTCGCCTTTGGCGAGCTGTTCCGTTGTTGGCACCGACTCGGTGGTAGTGTAAACCAATCGCGTCCCGGGGCCGTCGTTGTAACTCACTTGGGCAATGGTCTGGCGTTCGCGATCCGTTGAGACGTATTCGATCGGCGAGTTGGTATCCAAATGGCGCCCGTGAATTCCGATGGCGCCGTTCCAAGTATGTCCGCCAATTTTTAGCAACAGGACGGTTGTAAGCTCTGTATTCTGCGCATCTTCTGAAAATTCGCGGAAGACGACCAGCCTATTTCCGATGAAATTCTGCGGCCAGTGGCACTGCTCGCACGTTTCCCGCGCCGGCCGCAGATTTCTTACCGGTACGGGAATGGGCCGCTCGTAGGTGTGAAACGTCACCGCATAAACCTGGCGAACGCCGGAGAGTTTCGAGCGCACGAACCACGATGCCCCTGGTCCGATGTGACACTGCACACACTCGACCCGCTGGTGAGGGGAGTTTTGATAGGCAGTGAATTCTGGTTGCATCACGATGTGGCACGTTTGACCGCAGAACTTCACGCCGTCCATGTATTCCACACCGCGATAGGCACCGATGCTGAATATAACAATATTTGCGGCCGTTAAGCCCGCCACCCAGCCGAAGGCCTGACGAAATGCAGGCACGGAGAAATCCACGCGCGGATACTGACCGGGAAGCTGCCCTGCCTTGGCGAGCCTGTTACGCTCCAGCAACGCCCCGACCGGCATCAGAAACAAACCGAAAACGAAGATTGCGGGAAGAATCAGGTAGAAAATGAGGCCCACATACGGATTCACGCCGCCGCCAGCGAGAAGATCGAATAGCCAGAAGACGATCAGCGTGAGCGCAGAACTTGTGGTGAGAACGGCTCCCGCGAGTGTGATTGGGTTTCGCGACAGATAGGCAACGGGCCGAGACCACAGCCTCAGTCGTTCAAATGAGCTCATGCAATCTGTGTCCTGGCCCGGAACAACATCATGTCGGCGCTTGCCGCGGAAGCGGCTTCAAGGCACGCTGCCGACTGCCATGACTACTTTTTCTTCAGGGAGCGTATAAAAGCGATCAGATCCTTGATCTGAGCGTCCGTCAGCTTGCCCTTATAGCCTGGCATCTTGCCTTTGCCGTTTTCGACGATGTCAGTCAACTGTGCGTCGGTTTGTTTTTGCACGTCCTCGGAGCCGAGGTCTCGCAGCTTCAACATTTTGCCCATTGAAGTGTCACCCTTGCCATCTGCTCCGTGGCAGGCTGCGCATTTCTGCTTGAAGAGTGCGGCGCCATCGCCTTGCGCCCGAGCTGGAAGCGTCGCCAGAAAGAAAGCCGCAGCCAATGTTAGCGTTGCCCAACCGAATCGGGCCCACAGTTTCATCTTCCCTCCGTGACTGAAGCTGAAAACATTACAGCCTTGCTGTCAAAACCTTTGCTAATCTCTAGAACGCATAGCGGAATGAGAATGTCGCTGTATTGCCATTGAAATCCTGCAACGGAATGGCAGCCAGCCCGAACGGATTTGTGTTGCCAGTTTCGTTGAAACCGTAGTAGTTCCAGCCGACCTTGTATGTAAAGCCTTTTGCGATGTTTATGGCCAGCGAGGCATATGGCATCTGATAGTTGTAATCGAGCGTCCCCGATGGTGCGAGGGGATTCAGGAAGATGCTGCTTCCTCGCACGAAGCTGCCGGCGTACCCAATCGTTGCCGTGACCCGGCTGTAGGGCCTCCACATGAGGTCGGCATGCGCGAAATGATCTTCGCTGGCATAAGTAGAGAGAGCCTCAAGCCCCGCGGCTCCTACGGACGCGTTTGGAATTGAGCATGGGGAAATGGCTACGCCTGGAGGCGAAGTGCTAACCGGCAGTGTCCCCGGCGGAGGCGTCGGGTTGGTGTAAGTGATGGAGTAATTGAAGCAAACGAGGCTCTGCGTATAAACGTCCCAGTAGTTGTACCCAAATCCGACTGTCAACTTAGGGCTGGGTGAGAGCATCGCTGTTACGCTGTACATGCGGTCGTGTTCGAGATTGTTCACTGTGTAGACATTGTCGCGGTTCTCGTGAATCTCCACTCCCCCGTCGATCGATGCCCACGGTTTCGGAGTGTAAGCGGCGTGCAGTTTGTAGGTTTGAATCTGGCGTGGGTCAATTCGCGTGAAGGATGCGTTGTTGTATCCGAACGCGAAATCGCCGGTGATCCGCAGTTGGTCGATCGGGCGCCCTGTAAATCCCAACAGCAGCGAATTTCCGTTGATCGTCGCTAAGTCACGCGCTGCGTCGTTGCCCGCCTCGGGAACAAGGTTCGCCGGAGATCCCTCCGTGACGGACCCGTTCGCGTTCAGAACGCAAGCTGCAGGCAGTGCTCCTGCCACAAGTGCACAATCGCCGCGCGCGGCAAGGTAAAGATTGCCGGCATTGGCTGTCGCACCGCCAGGGAAGTAGGTTTCTCCGGTGGCAAACGTCGCGCTGTATTGGGAGATGATTCGATTCGTGTAGAGATATCCGATTCTTCCGCTCCAGCGCCGGTCGAAATCATACTGGAACTGAAATGTGTTGGACTTAAAATTCTGTCCGAGGAACTGATAGCTAATCTGATTAATGACGTCAGCCCCAGATCCAGCCATGTGGAGCGGGCATCCGACTTGGTCATAGGGCGCGGCAGGGCAAAGCGTAGCGAAGTTTGTCGACGCAGTCGGCGAAACTTCCGTGAATAAGGAGAGCGGGGAAGCAAGGCCGACTTGCCCCGATTGGGCCTGTCCGAAAATATTTGTTTCGTACGTGTCCCATGTGCCTGGAATGCGCCAGTTGTCATAGGAGAAGAAATCTTCGGCGCGCAACTTGTTGGTAATCACGTACACCCCCGACCAATCGGCAGTCACAGAAACACGTGTCGCTTTCGCAGGCCCCCCCGTTGTGCTCTCGCGCGTGGCATTGCGGCTTACATATCCATTGAGAATTTCGTCGAAATCCGGGGTCTCGTTGTCAGACGTGCTGTATCCCACAGAGCCCGTCGTCTCAAATTTGGGAAAATAGTCTGATTGGAAACGAAGCCTTTCCGTTGGGATGTAATTTCGTGGACGCCCGACCTGGCTGTAAGTAATAAATCCATTGCAATTCGGATTCACCGTTGGCGGCGTGGTCGTCCCGTTTTCGATCGGAGCTGTTGGAGCAGTTGCCTTGTACGCGCACGGCAGAGCTTCCGCGGGCGTCTGCGTTTCCCATGAAATGCCCATATCAACCGGCGTGCCGCTCGGCAGCTGATATTGATAGTTCCCCGGGTCGATCGACGGATTGTCGACAGCAAAGTTGTCCTGCTTAAAATACGTCAGGAACTGATCGTAAGAAATCGTCGTGCGCGGCAGGAGTCGAATATCGACGCCCGCGCGGTAAGCATTTGTCGTATAGCTGAAATTCTCGGGGAAGTCGGGCACGGTTCCGCTGTCCGTCGTGAAATATCCTGGACCTTGGTCGCGATCGTGCGAGAATCCGAGCCGAAACCGTATCCGCGATTCGGGAAACAGTGTCAAGTCGTAATCCTGCATCCGGCGCACGAGGTCCGTAGCGTGTGGGGAGTTGACCGCCGCGATCGCCGGGTTTGAGCAATAACCCGGAAGCCCGGGATTTGCCGTCATTGGCCCACTCGCGATGCAGCCCGTATTCGCCGAGCCTGCAGGATTTAGCCCTGCCGGGTTCAACGGATTCGCGAAGAGATTGTAGTCCCAGAAATTCTTGTCGCGCCGGAACAGCAAATGGAAGTCGTACCATTTGTTCTTGTCGATATGCAGCCGCGTGACATCGTTCGGATCGCCGCCGTAACCGAAGTTGCTGAAATTCAAGTCATCGAAGAAGATGCCTTGGTGGTTGAGCGAGCGCGCGTCCAGCGTGTAGTCGAACAGGCGTACTCCGGAACCGAGATTGATGAAAGTGTCGTATGTGTCGATGTTTCCGTTGATTCCGGCCCACCGGTAGCCGAACTCGGCGGTCTGCTGAATGTTGTAGTTTCCGGAATCGACGCCCTGCAGTTCGCTTGATGTCCCTTGCGCCCGGCTCGCGGGAGCCATCCACAGACACAACAGCGCAGCGAGGCTAAATAGCTCGACCTGGTGGCGAGCACTCATAGCCTTCGCCTCAAATTTCTGGCTTCGTGAACGGCCCCGCGGTCGATTTCACAGCCCCGGAAGAGTGAATCACGCAGGATCTTCATGGTGTCCCTCACTTGAAGTATGTCGAACTGAAGTTCGAGCCATGGATGGCCACGTGGCACAACGTGCAGGCCTGGAAGAAAGTCGCCTGGTTGTGGAATGAAGGAGCACCTGGCGCACCGCTAAAGCTGGAGGTCGTGTGGCACTGCAGGCATAGCAAATTGACATTGTTGACCTTCAGCATGTGTGCATTCGGCCCACCGTGAACCTGATGGCACGATTCGCAGCCATCCGTCTTCACGGGCGCGTGTTCATAAACAAACGGTCCCTGCTTGTCGGTGTGGCACTTGAAGCAGGCGGCATCCTGCGCCGATGACATACGCACTTGCTTTGGCAACACGGTGCCATGAACGTTGTGACAATCGCTGCACTGGACCAGGCCTTCATTCACCCGGTGGTGAAACGGCATCGCAAATTCGGCCTTCTTCGCGAGGTGGCACGTATAGCAAAGTTCAGGCTGCGACTTGACCAGCAAATATTCTTTTGTAGTCGAATGGTGCGGCGAGTGGCAGGAAGTGCAGCTTATTCCATTCTGCGAGTGAACCGAATTGAGCGCGTTCATATGCTGTGGACCGCCAGCATGGCAGGCTAGGCAGCGCGCATTGATCTCTTTCACTGATGCCTTAGTGAAGAGGAAGAGCTTCGAAGTGTCCGACGGGTCGGCAACGTGGCTGGCAGCCGCTCCATGGCACGCTTCGCATCCCTGATGAGAGGCCCCTTCTTTCGCATTCAAGGTGGTCTTCCAATGTGGGGATTTCTCCCACCCGTTGTAGATATCCTCGTGACAGCTCTTGCATGCCTCCGAGCCGGCGTACTGCGGATCTTTCGGCGCGGAGCTATTTGGGGCGCTCTTTTCGGAGGGCTTTGCTCCATTCTGCGGCGATTTCGCAGACGTCGCTGGTGCGATCGCACATGTGGCCAGCAGAAAGCAACCGACTACCCATGCGGACAGCTTCATAAATCCCCCAGGTTCTTGGGACTTAGGGTGAATGCAAGTGCCGAACTGGCGACCATGCATGTGCCGTGCCACCTTTTGGGTTTGCCGGGCGGGCATAAAATGCTGCACGGGGAAAGATGTTCCGCCCCGAAGAGAGAGCGTATGTTGCCCACCTGACACCCAAACGAGACGCTGTCATACGAATGAGACCCCCGAGTGGCACCGGAACCCCATAGCTACGAGCTTTCAACTCGTTGTCTGATAGCGAGCCTCCGAAATCCATCTGCACTTCCACGAATCTTGTATGGCGAGCAGAAAAGTAAATCGGACCCCAGGGCAAATCCATGATCCCCAGCACGGAGGCTCGTGATGGCCGTCACAATTCGGTGTCAGCGCGGCGGCGAGGCATTCGCAACGCACATCACTTGAATTTTGCGTTGAGGATCGCCGTCGTTCACACTGCTGCGTTCTGTGGAATGAGGGAGTGGTAAGCGAGGAACTTCCTTGAATCTGTTAGACGGCAGGCGTCACTGCGACAATTTCCCCAACGATTCTTCGACGACAACCAGAAGCCTTTTGGGGCTTCTTGGCAACGTTGTGACCGTTCCGTCAGAAGATGACCCTCAGGGCACAGGAATTTTCGCGGGTTTTGTGGGGTCGGGACCCGGAATATACGATGTTTAAATGAAGATCAAACTCTCCTGGATCATTCTGGGGCTGCTGCTTATTTCGGTGGGCGCGTACGTAGTCCCTCACCTGAAATATTGGCTTCCTTCTACAGGGCCCAGCGCTTCAGAGCCGAGCCGCTCCGAGCAAGCCACGCCTGAAGCGGCGGTGAACTCGGTTTTTCAGACCGTCGATCAGGGTGCAGATACGGACGACCCAAAGAGCTTTATGGACGATCGTCTCGATGACGCCCACTTGCTCGAGGGCAAGAACATGACCCCGGACGAGCAGAAATTTGCCTCGCTCTTCTGGGATAATCAACGGAGCGCAGCAATTTACCACTACCTCCGAGCGAACCTCACCCGGTCAGGAGAGACTACGGGAAGCAGCCCAAACGGCGATGAGGCGACAGTGAGCATAGCGGCTCAGGTGATCGCGGAGCACGGCTCGGATTGGGTGCCCGCGAACTTTACAGTCCAATTGAAAAAACGCGGCGCGAATTGGTATGTGGATGACCTGAAGACTGAGAACATGCCAAACGGAGTCTACGCCACGTTCCAGCAGCGAGTCGGCTCCCGGCGTTAGACCATCAGCTAACCTACGACAGTTGTCTAGAAGAGCGTCTCGATGGCCGAGAAGCTCTTGCACAGCACGTCGCCCTCCGCGCTTGCGAACGCGTTGATGAACTTTAGCGTTTTGTCCTCATATCCCTTCAGCTTCTTGTACAGTTTGTAGTCTCCCTTCAGTTGCTTGAAGGTTGCGGAGCTGAGGAGTTTTCCGAGCTGCAGGTCCTCGAGCGCGATGTCAATCTTTAGTTTCGGAATTACCGAATTGAGCGCATCGATGTAGACCTGCGCAGCAGCCTTCGCCATTTCCTGGAAGCCCTGCACGATCATGTCCTGACCCAGCTGGTAGAGTGTGAAAGCTGCGGCCGAACCATTGCCGCCGATCAAGTTGAGAGCCACATCCTGCAACTGGAATCCGGGATTAATCAGGCAGAAGATGCACTTTGCAGCCGTTATTCCGAACTGAATCACGCTCATGTTGTAGTTGAAGTCGAGAGAGATGTCGATGTCGATGCTGATCGAGATCGAGATCATGTCGAACTGTTCGCCGTTCGGATCATGATTATTCACTGGATCAGCGCCGGCATACATGTACTTGTGCAAGCTGAGCGGAGAGTCCACGTCGCCCGCGTACTGGTCCATCGTCAGGAAGCGTCCTGTCGCGGGATTCATGTACCGCTCGCGCAGGTTGTAGACGTGGAGATTCGGATCGAATTCCTCGCCCGCATAGAGGAAGTTGTTCGGCGTTGTACCTGTTGAGTGCAGCAGGTTGCCAAAGGCATCGTAATCGTACGTGTCCGTCACGGTGCCTGCTGCGTTGGTCAACTCGCGTACGGAACCCTGGCCGTCGTATCCGTAGTAGCCGGTGAGAGTGGTGCTGGAACTCTCGATAAAGGCTACCTGGCTGATCCTCTCAAGACCGTACACGTAATTGTCGGTGTTGCCGTTCGAGGAATTCGCCTGGATCACTTGAACGTAGCCGCTGGGATTCTGGTCGTCGATCACGAAGGTGGTTGTGACGCCGCCCGCGGTTTCGGAGACGCGATTCCCGTCCCCGTTATAGACGATTGTCACCGAGTTGCTGTTTGAAATCAGGTGGTTTTCGAAGTCGTAAGTATTCGCCACTCCACCGGAACCCGTCGTGTTGCCGTCCGCGTCATACGTGTCCGTGCTTAGGCGGTCGTCGGAATTGTAGGTGAAGGATCCGGCATTAACTCCCGCGAGAGTGGAAGTGGTTTGCGTGCGGTTCCCCACGGCGTCATAGGTATAACTGACGGCGCCGTTGGGTCCTGACGGTGCACCCGAAACGGTCTCGCTCAAGAGCTTGTAGGTGGCATCGTAGGTATATGCAACGGCGCGCCCACTCAGCTCAGTCACGCCGGTCCGGTGACCTGCGGGCTCTAGTGTGTAGGCATAGCTCGCCAAATGCGTCGACGATTTATTCACGGCGAGATTGTTCAGGCGATTCAGTTCGTCGTAGGTGTAATTGTGGGACACGCCATTCGGATAGGTGACCGAAGATAGGTTACCCACTGCATCGTAGGTGTAGGAGCTGCTTCCAGTCGATGGGCCACTCGCAGTTTCCAAACGATTATCCGCGTCGTACGTGTAGCTCGCACTGGCCGTTCCGCCCACTTCGATCGTGGTCAGGTTGCCGGCCGCGTCATGCGTGTAGTCTAAGGTTCCCTCCGGTGTAGCCTTGGCGATGAGACGATCCAGCGCGTCATACGTGTAAGTGGTCGAGCCGGTCGCGTCTTTCATGGTGGCGCGCTTTCCTGTGCCGGTGTATGTGAACGTTACGGTGGGTGCGCTGAAGCTCGGATCGGGCACCTTCGTGAGGTTTCGGTTCAGCGCGTCATACGTGTACGTAGTCACCTTCCCGTTGAAATCCGTGTGCGTAAGCTCGTTTCCGGCCGCATCGTACGTGAAACTCTCGCTTTGTCCCGCCGGCAGCGTTCTGCCGATCATTCGACCGACCTGATCATATAGGAAGGTCGTCTCGTGGCTGTTCGCATCGGTTTGAGAGATTCGGTTTCCGACTTGATCGTACCCATACTGGGTCACGTGGCTGAGTGGGTCCGTCACTTCCAGGAGCCAGCCGTTGGCGTTATATGTGAATTGAGTTACGTGCCCCGCCTGGTCGGTTGCGCTGATCGTTCGGCCGACCGCATCGTATGCGGTGCTGCTCGAAGTGGAATCCGGGTACACAGTCTTCAAGCGCCGGTTCACGCCGTCATAGGTATACGTTGTGGTGTGACCGTTGGCGTCCTTCATTGACGTCGTATTGCCGTTCGCATCATAGCCAAGCGTCGTGACGTTACTCAGCGCATCGATGATCTGCGTGTTCCGGCCCGCGGCATCGTAGGCATACTGGGTCACGTTCCCGAGCTGGTCTGTATTCGAGATATTGTCGCTGGCTTTGTCGTAGGTCGACGACGTAGTGCTGCCATCCGGGTACTGCGTTTGAATAAGCCGATAGATGGCGTCATATGTGTAGTTGGTCTGCCGGCTCTCTTGATCCGTGCTTGCGATCTTGTTCCCCATGGCGTCGTACGTGATGGTCGTGGTGGTGCTATCGGGGTAGGTCGTCGAGATCAGCCGCTGATCCAAATCGTACTGATACGTCGTGGTGCGTCCGAGCTGGTCGATGTCCGCACTCTTTGAACCATTTGAGTTGAACTGGACCTGGGTGGTGGAGCCGTCGGGATACGTCGTTTGTATCAGCCGATCGTTCGAATCGTACTCGTAGCTCGTCGTCAGCGTCTGCGGCGAACCTTCGAACGTTCGAGTCTGCGTCTGCGTGAGTTTATTTCCATCAGAGTCGTACGTGTAGGTCGTTACATTGCCAAGCGGATCGGTTACCTGCGTCAGGTCGCCGAAGCTATCGTACGCATACGTGGTTATGTTGCCGAGCGGGTCCTTGTATTGCGTGGGGAGCCCCTGCGAGTTGTACGTGTACGTCCTCACAGCACCGCTTCCATCGGTGCTGGTCAGTATGTTTCCGCTGCTGTCGAACGTGTCAGTGGTGACGTTCCCATTCGCATCCGTAATCGTCAGTGGTTCATTCAACGAATTGTAGGTGTACTTCGTCGCATGGCCCAGCGGATCAGTTGTAGACAGCTTGTTCTTGTTGGCGTCGTAGGTGTTGGTGGTCGTATTCCCCAGAGGATTCGTCAGAGTCAATTGATCGTCCATCGAATCGAACGTCGATTGCGTGACGTCTCCCAGCGCGTCCGTCTTCTCGACCACGTTTCCATCAGCATCGTAGTTGTACGTCGTCGAATTACCCAGCGCATCCGTATAAGTTTGCGTGTTCGTCGCGGTGTCCGTCGTGAAGTTGGTGACATTTCCAAAGGCATCGATCTGCTGAATCAGCCGTCCGGAGTCGTCATAAATGTTCTTGATCGGCTGTACGCCTGCCGGATCCTGGTAGCCCGTTAGACCGTGCGACGCGTCATAATTGAAAGTGGAAACGTTGCTCAGCGGATCTGTGTAGGTGGTGAGGTCGCCCGAAGCATCGTAGGCGTAAGTGCGCACCTTCCCATTAGGAGAAGTAATCGAAGTGATTCGGTTCTGGGCGTCGCGAACGAACGACACCACTTTTCCTGTTGAGGACGTGATCCCACTGGAGGTGAACGTCAGGGCATTGCCGTTCGCGTCTGTTATGCTCTGCAGGCCGAGCGAGATGCTCACTTGCAGCGTTTGACCGTTCCCCAATCCCACGGTCCAGCCGTCGTCGTCTCCTTCCAGCCCATACGATTCACCGGTGTCCAAATCCAACAATTGCGTGTCACCGGGCGTTGAGCTCCACGCGCTGCTGACTAACAACCCTTCTGAATTGGGCTGCTGCAGGGTCGCGTTTGCCGGTGTCGACCCGATTGGCGTGAACACGAGGTTCACCGATTCAGGCGGCTCGAGCTCCGCGCACGGCGAGCCCCCGCCCGCGTCCGCCGACACTGAGAATTGATACACAGTGCCATTTTGCAGCGTCACGCTCACAACATAGTTTTGACTCGGTTCGACACAGTACTCCGGAAAGAGACTGCTGTTATCGACGAAGCCCTCCCAGTTGTTACCGAGGACGTCGCTCGGTTGAACCTGCGTGGCGTGGTACGCCAGCGTCCACCCGAAACCGAAGTCTCCCAAGAAGGCGTCCCGGCGGCTGTCATACGTGCGAATCAGCTGGATTGGAATGCCAGCCACCGGAATGTTCAAGTCTATGAAGGATAGTGTAAAGTTGCCGACCTTCGCGTTGCGGCTGATCAGCACATGAACGACAGCCGTCCCGATCTGGCCCGACTGATCCTCAGCCGTGAGTTGTATCGTGGCGATTCCGTTGAGCAACGTCGTCGGATCGAGTGTGCCGCTGACTGTAGTGGTTGTCCCAGTGGCAAGCGGGGTGAACACGCTGGCGCCGGCAGACTCGTAGGCCAAAGTCCATGAGGCCAAATTCGGGCTGGACACTGACCCGGTCACACTGGTCACTGCAGTCACTTCGCTGCCTTCTGTCGGACTCGTGATCGTTGCCGTGGGAGGCGCGCCCGTGACCGGGCCCAGAACCAGGAATCCGCCATTCGGCAGTGTGGCGACCTGCGCTCCGGTCGTGGCCGTTATCGGCGAACGAAGGCCCGGAGTGGCCGATCCGCTAATTGTGATGGACGCGGTAGCTGTCGTGGTACTGGTCACGTTTAGCGAGTTGATCGAGATACCCGCGCCGAAGCTCACCGTCGTCGAACCCGAGAAGGTCGTGAAGCTGCCGGTAATCGCCACCGCCAACGTTTGGCCTGTGCTTCCCTGATTCGGGCTAATCGTGGCGATCGCTGGCGCGCCGTTGACAAAGAACCCGTTGATCAGCGACTCCTTTTCCGCGCCCGTTTGCGTGGCGACGATTCGACCACCCAATGCGGCTCCGGACACTACGCTGATCTCCGCAGTTGCCGTCGTCGCACTCGTCACAGTTACGAGCCCCGAAGTGCCAGCAGCGCTGCCGGCCACCGACACGCCAGGCCCGAAGTTCGCCGAGGTCGTACCGTTCACCCAATGTGTATTTGACCCTGTGATCGTCACCGAGACCGTCTGCAAAACCAGCTCGCCGTTCGGTGAGACCGATACGATCGTTGGAGCCGCGGAACCCGTTATCGTCAAGGTATGCGAGGAATCCGTGCTGGTGGTGAAGCTGCCTGCCGCGTTGTAGGTCGCTACGATCGTGTAGCTCCCTGCCGCCGTGCTGGCCGGCAGCGTGTAGCTGGCCGTGGCCGCGCCGCTGGCTACC
>Ga0187783_10001599_pt1 | contig 16797 bp, 13 predicted proteins | sample 1015_SJ02_MP02_2_FD_132471 | JGI IMG/M metagenome (GOLD analysis project Ga0187783, IMG submission 132471) | Tropical peat soil microbial communities from peatlands in Department of Meta, Colombia - 1015_SJ02_MP02_20_MG | ecosystem: Environmental > Terrestrial > Soil > Wetlands > Peat | place... | reverse complement strand
TGCCGTCAGATAGTCCGGAAACGGATTGGGCAGGTCGTTGGTATGACCTTCTCCCCAAAAGCCGTACATCATCAAGTCCATGTACTCGAGTCGCGGGTCGCCATCGAAGCGCGCGGCGAGGAGTCCATTCAAATCGGCAAATGCCTTTTGAAACTCGGGGGAGTCGTACCGCGGTTCGAAGAAATCAAAACCATCCTGGTGCTCCTTGGATTGGTGGCCGATGTTCACCATCGGAACTTTCTCGCGCACAAAATCCGGCAGGGCGAGCTTTTGGGGCTGGAGGTTCGGGCTCGACAGTTGAATGCGAAATGCGACCCCTAAATTGTGGCGCTTGGCGGCATCGAAGGTAGCTTCCCAGACTGGGGAAAGTTGTAGCTTGCCGGGACCCGCATGCACATCCCTCCAGTCGCATCGGATGTAGAGCACGTCCACGAACGGCAAGGCCGCCATTTTTTCGACACTTTGTTCCAGAGTCTCCATGCCGCACTGCACCAGGAGCGCCGGCCCATTTTCCTCCCAGGTGTAGCCGACTAACCCGGTGCCGAAATTGCGTAGGTGAGCACGAGAAGGCTGCGTCACAAAGATCGTGAACCAGCCTTCATCCTGGCTGATGCCGAACGGTCCCTGGTCGAGTCGATTGCTGACAGGTGGACAACCAAAGTCATAGCCCTCCCATAAATGGTCAGGGACGTCTGCCCACAACCGGCGTGGCGTGACGCTGCTCGCCAGAACTGCACCCGCTTTCATGAAGTCCCGCCTGCGCACGGTAGCTACCTCCTTTTAGGTTTGCCCCCGCCGATCCCGGCTGCTCTCAAGCACCATGACGAAGGTTAGGACGCAACGTCAGAGAGCCATCATCGTTCAGCTTCTGGTGACAGGCCCAGCGCACCGGGTAACGCATGCCTTTCACCTCGATCTCAGCGCGAAGTTTCAAGCCCTCCCACTTGGTCCCGGGAGGCAGCACAAACTGTGCCTGGCGGACCTTCCCGGGCAAGGGATACCCCGGATCCAAACAGCCACTCTGGAGTGCCTTCCCGTCCTCGCCGTCGACCGTTACTCGCAACACTCCCGGAACACCCGCAATGCCGTCGTTGGCGAAGCCGATGATCAGCCCGAGGTATCCCCCGTCCTCATAGCTCCAGACGAGTGAGGGTCGAACCCGATAGCCGACGCGACGATTAATCCGGTCGAACCAGGTTGGGTAGGCGTGGTAGTAGCTCATCAAATTCTGGGCGCTGATCGCGTGAAAATTCCACAGGGACCAATAATTCGCTCCCACATCCATGACATGCGCGATGATGTTATCGGAGGGCGATATCCCCTCCTGTAGTGCGCTAGGATCAGGAGGCTTGCCCGGGACGCCTTGTTCGATCATCACGGCGATCCAAGCCGGTCGGTTGCTGAGAGCTTCAATTTGTTCATTTTCGATGAAGATGGTGTCGCTCCGAATCCAGTTGTTGGTGCGAACCGTGCGGTCCAAGACCTCTGAATTCCCCACCCGGCTGTAGTCGGGTTGGGTGTTGGTCATCAAAGGCGTCTTGGTAAAGTGCTGCAGCTGGACTTCCAGCATGTTCATCCAAGTCCGCTCTGCGGTCGGATAGTCGGGGAAGGGATTATTCAGGAATGGCCAGGTGTGACCTTCGCCCCAGAACCCATAGAAGAAGGTATCGATGAACTCGACGACCGGACTTCCGTTGAATTCTGCCGCCAGCAAGCCGACCAGTTCATTGAACGACTGCTGGAAAAAAGGATGGTCATAACGCGGCTGATAACGCGAATAGGGATTCTTCATGAACCTTGCCGCCGACGTGCTCGCCTCTTTGGGATCAGGAACCAGCTCCACGGTGGGAACTTTGTCGAGAACGAAATCCGGAAGTGCTGGTTGGTGCCAATAGTCCGGAGCACTCATCTGAATGCGCATTCCAATGCGCTTGTTGTTTTTCTTGGCCAAATCGAAAGTCAGGTTCCAGTAATCGGGGAAGTCCAGGCGTCCGGCGCGCGGCTGGATTTCCCGCCACGTGGGGCGTAGGTAAAGCTGCTGGCCCAGGGGAAATCGAACCAACTCCTCAATCGCCTGGGGGATGTTGTCCGACTTGATCTCCTCTGTGCCCATGTCGGCCGTGATGTAGGTGACCAGCCCCTTTCCATAGTTCGGTACGACTTCTTCCGAAGGAGTGGTGGTCATCACCACGTCATCGCTGGGAATCGCGGCATCGGGAGGAAACTGGGGAAAGGGTCCCTGATTGAGCCGATCCGACACCGTGGGCCCAGCACCGAAGTCGTATTTTCCCCAGTTATGGGCACGGACCAGCCCGTGTGCTCTGCCCGTTCCTAGTTCTGCGGCTACCGCCAATGCAACACTACTCTTGAGAAAGTCTCTGCGCTGCATCGAGGTCAGGTCCTCCTTCCCCGATTTCGGTTTGGGGCCGCCCGTACGTGTTTTCGACGTCCCGGGAAACCGCGGCGGCATATCAAGAGGCATGGCATGATTGGCGTAAGCGTCCCCAGGTAGCGAATTTCCTCACTGTATGCCAATCGGATGCTTCGGTCCCCCTGCGACCGCTTCGGCGTCCGGCAGGACATCGTGCTCGAGGTCGAGCAGTCCATTAAGCTTGATTTCACCCTGGAGGTCGGCGCTCGGTTACGCAAACGACGGAAGTCAGCTCCTCTGTCGGAAGACAACAGTTGTCGGTTGAGTCAGGAATCGAGTGCATCCGTTCTTGGGAGCTAGGGCGGTGCTAGCTCCAGGAGCGCCTTTGCTTGCGAACCTAAGGCTTCGAGTTGGGTGAACATTTCCCGAGCGCCTTACTTTTTATATCGTTCGGTTTTGTTTGTCCAGCATAAAGCAACATTTCGACAGGATTAGAAATCTCGTGCGAAAAGCCAGGGCATCACCCGGCAGGGCGATCGCTTCGATTGGCGTGGAATTTTTCCGGAGAAGCTACTGCACGGCGGTGTCAATCAGCTGCAGCAGGCCGAATCTCTCCGGGACGTGAAACGTCTTGCTCATCGTGGGCTGCCACGCCACGGCAACCCGGTTCGGGGGCGGGCCCTGGCTGCGAAACAGATTGATTCGAAACCTCTGGCCAACCTCGGGAGAACGGCTTTCTAGGGCGGAAAACGGTATGCGCATGGCGCCATACCAGATCTTGGCGGTCGAATCGATGCGAGCGGCTACCACAAAACCAGAGTTCCAGGTCCAGCCATCTTCGTGATGCGGCTTGGTCAAGTCGATATCGAGATCGATCCATTCTCCTTGGGGAGAGAGTTCGAACTCGCGGTATCTGCGGATGTTCTGGAAATCGGAACCCAGGAACACCTCGGCGACGTCCCACTCCCAGAGCCGGTTGGTTTCCGTGGAAGTGCTGGGTGAAGGTTTGAGATGCAGCTCTTCGTAAGGACAAATGAACAAAAAGTACAGATTCTTTCCTGTCCAGCGAGAGCGGATCTCCGTGCGATAGCGCGGCAGGGGTTGGCCGTACGGATCCTTGTCCGCGTATACCGGTGGAGCACCCTGCCAAAATGGGATGGACGGATCGGTGCTCGCCGCCATGTCTTCCGCAGCTCTTGCACTTTCGATCACAGCGTCATCGGCGGCGGCCGGCTGGGCGATGAAAATCAGCATCCACATCAGGGTGCAATAGCGTTTCGTGGTTCTTGCTAAGCGATTCATGACGCGACCTTTAGTTGACGAGCCGCATTCTCGAAATAGACTTTACGAAGAATCGTTTCTGGCAGATTGATACCGTAGATACGCCAGCGTCCCTGCGGAGGAATCTTCGCCGGAGCATAATCGAAGTACTCGTCGTCGGTCTCCAGGAAGCGGTAATAGATCTCGTACAACTGGTCGTTGAACACTTGTTGAGGGAACTGGTCACCATGTGGAGTGGCATCGGTACCGAATAAGATCCGATCCTGGTAGGCTTCAAAGAATCTTCGGGCCGTGCGCGGCTGCCTGCCCAGCTCTCCGATGCGCGCGGCGATATCCACGGACATGTTGGGAAATCGATCCAGGTTCTCGGATACGTTGGCCAGGTTTTCGGCGAAGTTGCCTACGTGCAAGACGACAAATTGAGTTCTCGGGTGTCGGGCAATGACCCGGTTGCGGGCCGCCAGCAATTCTGCGTTGCTCGGGAAGTCGCGACCATAGAAAGACCAATCGGGATGGTTGGTGAGCTCCTCATAGCGTTCATTGAAACGATCGGTCGGAGTAAAGAAAGCCAGCGGATCGGACACATGAATGGCAACCGGCAGGTTGAGTTGCCCGCAGGCGTCCCACATGGGATCAAACCTCGGATCGTCGATCTTCACGAGTTCGCCCGAGGTAATATTCTCGCGAAGGTAGAGCCCCAGAGTCTTGAGAATTTTCAGGCCCCGCGCTCCCTGCCGGTAGGCCTGTTCGACCGCCTCTGCCTGAACCTGCGGATAGTTGGGTTCCTTCCAGCGCTCGTAGCAGGGTTCGGTAAATGTGTAAAAGCGCCCGATGAAAGCGCGATCATACTGGGCGATGGTTTCACCCAGACCTTTGTCGTAACCGCCGGTGAGGTTCACCATGGCCCGGATGTTCTTACCATCCATAACAGGCAGAAGCTCTTCCGTAGTACCCAGGAATTTGCGGTCCGAGGTCAGTGCCACGCCGCTTTTCGAGTTCGCGGAGGTCGTAATGTGGGTGTGAAAATCAATGAGGGGAAATCGAGCGCGCTCGACACGTGTCTGCGGCACCTGCAGCATGCTGGTCGGCACAAAGGCCGAAAGATTCAAAGGATGAGGCTGGCCTTGCTCTGGCTGGTTTGCGTCTGGGGGCAGGACACCGCCCGGCTGGGCAGCCGCTCCCGCCATGGCCCACATCCCGTAAAGCCACTGTCGCCGATTGATCATGTCTGCTCCTGCCCCGGCCGCGGTACATCCATTTCGCTCGCTAGAAAATGTCGCTGCATCCATCTTTCCCCTTACCTGTCTCTTCCGGCTGCCTTCAGCAACCTACTATGCCGTGCCAAGGTTGTTTGAGTACACCACATTCGCGAATCGTTCATCGTTCCCACGCTTCGAGATGTCGGCGACCAACCGGGGCCCCCCGAGTTCCGGCACTCGAACATCAGAGAAACGACCAGATGGCAGAGGGACCAATACACTTCAGGACGGACCGCCCCAAGGGGTGCTCCTCCTCGCCTTCGGACAGACCTCGAGTGCGCATCTTGATCTCTCGTATACCACGCACGCTCTCGGTTGCCGGGATCAACCGCAAGATAAAATCTGGTCCGCGGAGGGCGATGTCTCCATCTGCTTCCCTCTCGATTTGGTAGCCCAGCTGAAGGCAGAATTGGCGGAGACTGTTAGTACCCGACGGATCCGCTGCCACCGTCAAGCCGATCACGTCTTCCAGGCGCGGTTCATCCACTGGTTCGAGGAGGTCGGTATAACGCCTGAGGATTTCCCTGCGCGAGATGCCCGGATTTGTTCCTCTCGGCTGCGGATTCCAGGTGGACAAAAACTCAGGCTGGTATTCCATCACCCAGGAGCTCATTTCACCTTCATAGGGAAGGCTCCTGGGCGTCGCCATAAGAAACCAGGGAATGTGCTTGCCCTGGTAAAGCCGCGTGACTGAGGTCAAGCTTGATTCCAGGCTCGGGCCGAGCTCTTCCTGCAAGGCTCGGATGGCCCCGGGCTGATCCACGCCGAAGGCAATGCCACAGTCTCCCACGCGGCGCTGGGGAGATTCGGCGACGTCAAAAAACTCAAAGTATGTATGAACCCCGTAAAAATAGAGCCCAGTGTAGGTCAGATCCGCGTTGGTTGTGGTTCGCTTTTCATTTGTCGCGAAATGCTTTCGTAGGAACCGATCGCTTTCGACAACTTTCGAGGTCGAGGAATCGAGAACCGCATAAAAATGATTCAAGAAGACTTTGGGCGGAGAGAGCATGCGTCACCCCGGATGACTGAGTTCGCTCGCCACCGGCCGCGCGAGGTTGTTGCGACGAAGCCACAGCGCTCCCAGCAAAGCGATCGCTGCAACGCCGCAGATGACGCCATAGCCAGTTGTGTATTGGCCGGTCCTGTCGACCGTTAGCCCGACCAGAGGCTGGACAACAAATCCCAGGCCGTAAAGGAACGAACACAACCCGTACACGTACCCAGACTCCTGGTTCCCAAACATGAGTGGCGGCAAGGCATAGCAGGCAGGCATCCCAATCGCCATGGAAACGCCAAAGAAGCCTGCGGAAGCCGCGGGCGGAACCATGCGCGCGATCAACAACAGCACACTGAGCATGAAAACCAGGGAAGCCACAACCAAGTAGCTCGCAGCATTGCTCTTCTGCAGGAAGGAGGAAAGGAAAGGTTTCAAGCAGAGGGCGATCCACGCGTAAATCCCGACGATGGCGGATGCTGCTGCCAGACCATACCCGCGTTGCACGAGATAGTCCGGAGTGAAGGTCAGATACGCTTCCGTGGCAACGCTGAACCCGGCAAAGACGAGGGCTAAGATCCAGGCGGCCATTCCGTGGCTCCGTGGCAGCACCCCAGCCGGCGCACCTGTCTTGCCTGAACCGGGGGACTGGGAGGGAACAAACAGCATCATCAGAAGGCCCACGGCTGCGAGCACGAGCAGCAGCAACATTGCTGGCCGCCAGCCGGAGTGTTGCCCGATTCTGCCCAGCACAAACAGGCTGGCATATACTCCTGCGCTCATGCTCATGCTGAGAAGGCCCATGATGAGGCCAAATTCTCTCCGACCCTCAAACCATACGGCTAGCAATTTCGGCCCGGCCACCACATGGCCGGTCATGCCGGCTGAGAATAAGACCCGCCCCAGGCAGAGCATCCCAAACCCCGGTGCCCTGGCCATCAAGGCCGTGCCGATAACAATCAAGGCCCAAAGGGAAACGAATAGGCCGCGAAGGCGGACCCGGTCCGCCAGCCATCCGGATGGCAGCGATACACAGACGGAGAGCAAATACCAGAGCCCCGCCAAGACGCCCCCCTGTGTCCGCGAAATGCCCAGATCGAGCACCCAAAGATGCAAAAGGGAAAAGGGGGCAGCAAAGATCATGATCCCGGTCGCCGTTGTGAACAGGACCAGGCCTAACACGAACCAGCGGTAAGTGTCTCTATGTGGGGGCAAGTGCGGTCCGTAACGTTTGATCCATCATTTGTTTCAGTAGCTGTCCGCCGTTGAAATTCCCCTTTCCTGTGTCCACCCTTCACTGCGCTGGTGAGGCATAAACTCCACGACCGACAGCAACCACCTGACCCTGCTCATCTCGGACTTCGACGTCGGCGACGCCGACCCTGCGACCAACTTTAACGATTCGTCCAGTGGCGCTGAGGCTACCGCGTTTTGCGGGCCGCAAATAATCGATCCGAAGATCCACCGTCGGCACGTCCCCCCCGGTTCGCGAGTAAACGGCATAATCACCGGCAATATCAATAAGGGAGGCGATAATTCCTCCGTGCAGCCAATCCGAACCATCCTCGCGCAGAAACTCTTCGCGAAACGGCATCACGATCTCGACTAGGCCGTCTTCATAACGCTTGAGTTTCAAGCCCAGAAAACGATGGTACGGCGAGTCCGCGAGATCAGGCTGGTTCATGCTGAACTCTCTCCTCGAATTCCATCGCGAGTTTTGCCAGTTGAGCGCGGTCTATCTTTCCCGTCCCGCCCAGTGGCATCGAGTCGAGGAAGTAGATGCGGCGCGGGTAGGCATAGGGTGCGCCATATTTCAGGAAGAACTGCTTGATCTCCTCGGCGGAGGTCCTTCCCGGCGCTGATTGCACGATGAAGGCCACGGGAACGGCTCCTTTGACCGGGTGCGGAATCGGTACGACGTAGGCATCCCGGACATTCGGATGTCGCAGAAGGACGTCGACGATCTCTTTGGGGTAAACATTTTCGCCGGATACGTTGATCATGTCGTCCTTGCGTCCAACGAAGTAGAAGAAACCATCCTCGTCGCGACGCATGAGGTCACCGGTATAGAGCCACCCGTCGCGGAACTTCTTTTGGGTCACCTCGGGAAGCTTCCAGTAACCCTTGGCCAGTCCCGGGTTGCGGGTAATCAATTCGCCCACCTCGTTGGGACCTAACTCGGTCACGCCATCCTCGCCAACAATCCTTACCTCAGAGCCCGGAATCTGCCTTCCGCAACTTCCGCGTTTGATCAGGCCGTAACGGCAATTGCTAATCGGATCTGGCCCACCCTCGGTCAAACCATAGGATTCGGCGATGATCGCCTCGGGGAACACCCTTTGGAATTCCGCCACCAGTTCTTCCGAAACCTCGGCAGAGCCACAGACAGCATAGCGCAGCGATTTCACGTCGTTTTTACGAAGCTCTTGCTTCTCGGACAGGATCATCGAAAACATCGCCGGCACTCCGGTCATGTAGGTCACCTTGTAACGAGCGATCGCCCGTATGACCGCGATAGGATCAAAGCCCGGCAAGATGACGAGCGAACCTCCGCAGAGCAACATGGGCTTGACCGCTCCCAGCATGGCGTTCTTGTGATAGAGCGGGACCGCTACCAACGCTCGCTCGGTGTGATCGAAGGCTTCGAGTTTGCGGAGCAGATCGGTATTCCAGATCTGCCCGCCGTGGGTCAGAAGCACACCCTTGGGCTTGCCCGTCGAACCGGACGTGTAAGGCTGTAGACAGACGTCATCCCCGGCTGTCTTCCTGCGGGTAAATAAGGGAGAGGCAGCCTGGAGCATGCGCTCGTAATTCACCGCCTTGCCGCTCGCCTCCCCATCGACAATGAAGTGCCGCACTCCCACAACCTGCGGAACGAGACGCCGTGCCCGTTCAGCCATCTCCGAATTGGCGATCAGCACCTCCGCTTCAGAGTCGACGATAACGTAAACAATCGCCTCATCCCCCATCCGAATATTCAGAGGCACCGGAACCGCACCCACGCGCATCGCTCCCAGGAGCGATTCGATGAAGCGATAATCATTGCTGAACATGAGGGCAACCCGTTCGCCCGGGCGTATCCCGAGGTTCAACAGGGCATTGGCCATGCGGTTACAACGCTCCTCCAGATCTCGGAAGCTGAGAACCACGTTGTCCTGCAAGACCGCCGGCGCCATGGGCTGAACCTGCAGCGGGACGTCAAAGAGGTGGCCAAGATTTTCAGGCAGCATTGCGAATATCCTCAATCTGTCATCGTCAAAACTGATTTACCGAAGACTTTGCGATCGATCAACTCCTGCAAGGCCTGCGGAGTTTCCGAAAGAGGTCGGGCCGAATGGATGACCGGCTTGAGCTTTCCTTGAGCGACCATGTTCATCAGGTCGGTCTGGTCCTCGTAGGTCCAACCGTCGGACCCGATGATTTGCAACTCGAAACTCCAGACGTAGCGCAGGTCCTCCGCAGGTGCGTAGCCGGCGGTTGCACCACAGACGAGAAGACGGCCCTGATGTCTCAGCGCCTTGAGCGAAGGCACCCACGTGTTTCCACCGATGTAATTCACCACGACGTCTACGCCGCCACCGCCCATATAGCTGGGTTTACCAAACTTTTGGTACACAACCTTCAGCATATCTTCCCGGGAGGTGTCGATGACGTGGGTGGCCCCGATCTCTTTGAGCTTCCCCAGCTTCCATTCCGCACTTCCGCAGGCGATTACCTCGGCGCCGGCTGCGGCGGCTAATTGTACACAACAAGTCCCCACTCCGCCGGTAGCGCCAAGAATCAGCACTTTCTCCCCCGATCGGATCGCGCCACGGGTTTCGATCATTCGGCGTGCCGTGCCGTAAGCAATGGGGAGCGCGGCCGCATCGACAAACGACAGCTTTTCCGGCATGCGCAAAAGGTTGCTCACCGGCACGGTTACCAGTTCGCGGCACGCGCCAGGAAGAGTCTCGCCCATCATGCCGCGTCCCTCAATGTAAGGGTAGGGACAAACACGATCACCCAGCTTCCAGATGCCGTTGTTCACCGAGGACCCCAAAGCAACGATTTCCCCGGAGAAATCACCTCCCGGGCTCATCGGAAAGGGTGTCTTTAACGAGGTCGTACCGTTCAGGATCATCGGGTCAAAGCCATTCAACGAAACTGCCCTCACCCGAATCAGCACTTCATCGGCACCAGGAGCGGGAGCGGGGACATCTTCGTACCTGAGGTTTTCAACGCCGCCGTGGCTGTGAAAAATGATCGCCTTCACTTGATTTCCAGGTCCCCGTGGCAGCTCCGGTCCCCGGGGATATAGCTTGTTCAATGAATCATTTTCGACGACCGAAGCCCTCTGCGGCGCCGATTCTCACCCCACATTCTATCTCCTGCGCGGACCTGATCACGTTCTTGGCGTATGCTTACCGTCGTGATCGGCGAACGCGCACAACTACAATATCGCTCCCCACCGGGCAGGTCGCGAGGCGGCTATCGATGAGGAAGACGCCGGAGACGGAGGTGCCTGCCACCACCGAATCAAATCGCACGGCTCGGCCGGCGGTTTCGTCGAGGGATGTTCTATGAGGCAAAGCCTAATGCTGTTGCTTTTTCTTTCCCCGCTTTACGGCGCGGCCAATCAGCCAACCCTAAGCGCCAAACCGAAGACCCTGGTTTTGACTCACGTCACGGTGATCGACGCGACAGGTGCGGCCGCCCAACCAGACATGACAGTCATGATAAAAGGCGATCGCATCCTCGCGATGGGCAAGAATGGGGAAATTCGCCCAGCAGAAGATGCGGAGACGGTGAACGGAACCGGCAAGTTTCTGATTCCCGGACTTTGGGACATGCATGTCCACTGGTACGAAAAGGATTACTTGCCGCTCTTCATCGCCAATGGGGTGACAGGCGTTCGGATGATGTGGGGTATGCCGCCCCATCATCAATGGCGAAAGGCAATCGAGGCGGGACAGTTGGTGGGTCCGCATATGCTGATTGCCAGCCCGATCGTGGACGGGCCGAAGCCGGTTTGGCCGGGTTCCATTGCCGTAGCCAACGCATCCGAGGCCCGGCAAGCCGTAATTCAAGTCAAACGGGACGGAGCCGACTTCGTGAAGGTTTACTCTCTGCTTTCCCGCGACGCCTACTTCGCCATCGCGGATGAATCGAAAAGACAGGGCATACCCTTCGCGGGACATATTCCAGATGCGGTTTCCCTGGAGGAGGCGTCGAACGCCGGACAACACAGCAATGAACATCTCACGGGCGTGCTTATCGCCTGTTCGAGCCGGGAAGCAGACCTGCTTAAGTTATCGCAGGAGACCTTAGCCGCCATCCTCGCTGGCCAGCCGTCCAGTGTTCGCTTCCAGGGACCCGAGCACCGCGAACGGCAGGAGTTGGCCCTGGCCACCTACAGTCCACAGAAAGCGGAAGCCCTCTTCGGGGAATTGAAAAAGAATCACACTTGGCAATGTCCTACACTCACGGTGTTGCGCAGCACAGCGTTTTCTGACGACGGTTCCTTCGCCAGCGATCCGCGGCTGAAATACATACCGCGCGACATCGTGTCGAGTTGGGACCCCAAGGCCGATCCTTTCCTCAAGGACAAGACCGCCGAGGATTGGGCGCTTAGTAAGAAGGTTTTCAGGAAAGATCTTGCAGTCGTCGGCGCCATGCAGCGAGCGGGCGTGGGGATCTTGGCCGGCACGGATACGCTGAATCCTTATTGTCTCCCCGGCTTCAGCCTGCACGACGAATTGGGTTTGCTGGTTCAAGCAGGGCTTACCCCAATGCAGGCCTTGCAGGCCGCAACCCTCAACCCGGCGCGCTTTCTCGGCCGGGAGAAGGACTTGGGCACGGTTGCCACGGGCAAAATCGCCGATCTCGTCTTGCTGGATGCCAATCCTCTGGAGGATATCGGTAACACCAGAAAGATCTCGGCCGTCGTGTTTGGCGGCCAGTTCTTCTCCCGATCTGCTCTCGCCGAAATGTTGGCAAAGATTGAAGTGCTCGCCCGCAGGCAGTCGGTCGCCGACGTCCTATTGAAGACCATCGAAGAACAAAATGTTGAAGCCGCAATCCAGCAATATTACGACCTGCGGAGTACTCAGCCCACGACTTACGATTTCGGCGAGGGTGCGCTCGATGGCCTCGGCGAGAGCTTAGAGGAAATGAAGAAATTCAGGGAGGCGATGCGGATCTTCGAATTAAATGTCGCAGCGAACCCTTCTTCCTTCACCTACGACAGCTTAGGCGGAGCTTGCCTGGCGGCTGGCGATAAGGAATGCGCCCTCAAAAGCTTTAAGAAGTCCTTGGAACTCAGCCCCGACGATAGCAGCGCAGCCGAGAGCCTACAGAAACTAAATGCTCCATCGGATTAGTGGAAGGTGTCGTTCCCATGGTTCTACGATCGAATCGCCAGCCACGGCTGACGAGGAGAGCACGCAAGCCGCGCTGCTATCCCCTGTCTGTGATTTGCGCACCGCTGCCGCGGCACACAGCGACCGCAAACCGCATTGCATACGACGGTATTCATCGCTTTTCCCGGCCGGAAATTGAGGCTAGCTATAGCTAGGTATTCTCCTCGTGGCAGAAGACCACGCGGCTCGAGTTCGACAAATTGCTTTTCGAGCGCATGGAACTCCTGTTTGTGGGAAGGGTGGGTTGCGGCATAAGACGCAAGAGGACGGCCACGATGGCCTCCTTGGTACAGCCAATGTAGATTCGCTTGCGCATGGGGAATCCCGGGTCCCAAGCTAATCCACGCCTGCGGTGTGGTTCACGTCGTCGGGAATGTCAAATGACACCAATTCTCCCTGGAACCCGCGTGTCCTAAGGGCGCCGTATCCGATGCCAAGGGCCATCCAGAGAATGCCTACAATCTTGGCCGGCCGGCTGAGATTGAGCCACAGCACAAGGCAAACGAAAAAGCCGAGCACCGGGACGAGAAAATTACTCAGCCTTTTGGGAGATTCACGTAGGAAATATCGCGTGAAGGATGCGGAATTCACCCCCATGAATGCCAGCAGTGCCCCGAAATTCAGCAGTTCGGCAGCGCGTTCAAACGTGAGAAACGTCGTTCCCACCAAAGCAAAGATGCCCACGAATATGACATTGTTGCGGGGGATGTGCCTTCGCGGCTCGATGGCGCCAAAAAACTCCTTCGGAATGGCATTGCCTCGACCCATGCCGTAGAGGAGCCTGGCCGCACCCAGCTGCGACCCCATTCCCGAGCCCACGGTCGCCACCAGCAGGGTGATATTGATCAGGCCGAACAGCCACGGGCCACCGGCCCGCCCAGCCACCGAGACATAAGCCGTATCCACGTCTGGAAAAGTCTGTGTCCCGGGCCAGACTAATTGGGCGGCGTACACTTCGACCGATGCCAGAGCGCCGGTGATGAGGCAAACCAGAACCGTCGCCAGAAGGATATTGCGCCTAGGGTTCTCGGCTTCTTCCGAGAGCGTGGAAATGCCGTCGAATCCAATGTAGGTCAGAACGGCTAACGATGTTCCGCCCAACACAGCCGAGACGGAAAAAGTTTGTGGATCATAGAAAGGTCGTGTGAAGAAAGCCAGGCCTGGGTGCGGAGTTTTCGCGACGTAACGAACCGTGGCGCCAAGAAAGATGAGGATGACAACTCCCATGCCGGCGGCAAGACTGCTATTGATGCGCGCCGAGGTGCGAATGCCAAACAGGTTCAGTCCCGTGAATAGCGCGATAAAGAACAGCACAAAAATCGCGTAAGGAATCTCCGGAAAGAAGTTGAGCGCAAACTTGCTGCACAGAATGGTACAGACGATGGGATTCAGCATGTAATCCATCGCCATACTCCATCCGGTGACATAACCGAGCGCCGGATGGATTTCGCAGCCGACATAGGTAAACGCCGAACCGGCGCTGGGATAGGCTCGAGCCATGCGTCCATAGCTGACCGCAGTAAAGAGCATGGCTACCATGGCGATCAGAACTGTAGTTACAGCATGGCCATGGGCGCGCTGGCTCATGACCCCGTACACCGGCATTGGCGCCGTAGGCTGAATCACGATCATGCCGTAGAGGATCAAGTCCCACAGGCCGAGCACTCGCCTCAGTTTGGGGGCGTCCGCAGTGTTGCTGGGTGTGGTGGCCATTTAGCCGTAGTCGCAGACCGGCGGATGTTTTCCGCCCCGAGACAGCGTCCTCGTTAGAACAAGAATTTCAAAGCAAACTGGATCAGTCGTGGATCGCGGGCTGCCCTCCTCTCGGCGTGACCCAGCTCGACGGCTACCGGTCATATTGAAACGTGTGAACAGGAAAGCTGGCGAGAATTCTAGCTTCGACAACCCCTCTCTCAGCAAGTATATTTTTCATTGGACGAATCTCGGTCCCAAGGTTTTGTGACGACCGAGAAATCGAAAGCCGCACCACCCAACCGGATCCCATCAAGACCATGGATCAGACAATTCAAGGCGTCTCACCGATCCGAGAAACGGCGGGCCAAACGGGAGAGCCTTCCGGAGGCCACCTATCCCCCACCGGGTTCTTCAGCAAGAGATCGAGGGCGCCGCTGACCGTGATCGCATTGGTTCTGATCGGCCTGGCACTCGCTCCTAGGTGCTGCGCGCAAAGCGTGACGATAGACGCCACACCCGGCCACGTGGTTAATACGTTCAGCCCACTTTATGCGCTCGGCTCAACCGTCGACCGCGTACCGAGCAACGCCACTGACACATTCTTCCGTCCCGACCAGATCGAGCAGGTCCTCTCTGCCGGTTGGGGTGTCATCAGTTACCGCCAGAACACGGACCTATTTGTGCAAGCCTGGCATTGGAATCCGAAAGGCACGTGGAGCGACCCTGCGGGCCAAGGGTACTTTGTCGGCGATTCCTCTCCTACCAACGAGATGATCCGGCACTCCTATGGCTACTCGCTGCCCCACCGCGGGTTCACCCGCAATAATGGTACGGAGTTCGACGGTTTCTCCCGGCTCGATGATGGCGACCTCGACACTTACTGGAAAAGCAATCCATATCTAACGCATGACTTTACTGGTGATGACGACTCCCTTCATCCCCAGTGGGTAGTGATTAGCCTGGAGAAAAAGCAGGAGATCAACGCTATTCGTATCGCTTGGGCCGAACCTTACGCCCGTGCCTACGAGGTGCAGTACTGGATTGGAGACGCCGACCCCATGGATGAGCAGGACAAGGGTGCTTGGAAGACCTTCGCTTCTGGCAGCATCAAAGCAGGCCACGGAGGAACCATCACACTTCGCCTGGACCCCTCCTCGGAGGATACCAAAGGCGTGCGGATACTGATGACTCAATCCTCGAATACTTGCGACACCCATGGTTCGAGCGATCACCGCAACTGCGTCGGCTATGCCATTCGCGAACTCTATCTCGGAACTGAAGACGGGCAAGGACGGTTGCAAGACGTGCTTCACCACTCTCCCGACCAGAACCAAACACTAACGTTGTGCTCCTCGGTCGATCCCTGGCATCGAAGTTCTGATCTATACGTCGCCCCTGACCGAATGGAATCCGGCGATCAGCCGGGCTTTGATCTGTTTTTCACAAGCGGCATTACCCGCGGCCTGCCCGCTATCATCCCCATCGCCATGCTCTACAGCACGCCAGAAGATGCTGCCGCGCAGATGGCCTATATCAGGAAGCGCGGTTATCCGGTTTCCTATGTCGAGATGGGCGAGGAAGCCGACGGCCAATACATGCTCCCCGAGGACTATGCCGCGCTGTATCTACAGTTTGCCGCCGCACTCCATCGTGTCGACCCCAGCTTCAAACTCGGGGGCCCTGTGTTCGAGGGAGTCAACGAGGACATCAAGGTCTGGCCCGACGCACGAGCGCGCACCTCTTGGTTCGGCCGCTTTCTCGACTATCTCAAAGCCAAGGACCGTCTCCGCGACCTGGCTTTTATGTCGTTTGAGCACTACCCCTACGATGGCTGCGAGACACCCTGGAAGAATCTCTATCAGGAACCCGCGCTGATTACCCACATCATGCAAGTGTGGCGGGACGACGGCTTGCCGCCCGACGTTCCGCTGCTCGACACCGAGACCAACGCCCACGGAGGTGAGGCCGCCGTCGATATCTTCGGTGCCCTATGGCTAGCTGATTCCTTCGGAGGTTTTCTGACAGCCGGAGGCCAATCCACCCATTATTACCACGACCTGCCGTATTCTCCACCGCATCCGGCCTGCCCCAACAGTTGGGGAACATACCACATGTTCATGGTGGATAAGGATTACCACATCCGACAGCGAACTTCGCAGTTCTTCGCGACGCAACTGATCACACAAGAGTGGGCGGAACCGAAAGATTTGAAACACTACCTCTTTCGCGCCTGGAGCGATGTGAAGGATTCCGAAGGAGACGTTCTGGTGACCGCCTATGCGTTGCAACGACCGGATGGCCAGTGGTCTCTCCTGCTGATCAACAAAGATTACGAGAATGCGCATCAGGTTCGCCTGACGTTTCACAATGAAGACAGCCCTCCGGATCGTTTCCTTGCTGGGCCGGTCACCATGATCACGTTTGGAAAGGCGCAATACCAGTGGCACTCCGACCGAAAGAACGGCCACGCAAATCCGGACGGGCCGCCGATTACCTCCACTTTCACGGCGGATGAGAACACCCGGTTCAACTTGCCGGCTGCGTCCCTCACCGTCGTTCGCGGACGACCCGGGCAAGGAAACGTGGTTCATGGCGACGGTTGCTTGGGCCTGGACCTCGGTCTGGCGAAGAGATGGATCATGCCGTGGAGCGAGACAGAAACCCAGCAGTTCCGTCGGGAAGTCTTCAACGTCACGAACGCCGTACGTGCAATCCAGCCGGTTGCCCTCAGCTCTAACCTTGGGCAGCGGTGGTAGTTTTGGGAATTAGTCGGGCCTGCTGACGAATCCGCGAATCACG
>Ga0187783_10001598_pt1 | contig 16798 bp, 11 predicted proteins | sample 1015_SJ02_MP02_2_FD_132471 | JGI IMG/M metagenome (GOLD analysis project Ga0187783, IMG submission 132471) | Tropical peat soil microbial communities from peatlands in Department of Meta, Colombia - 1015_SJ02_MP02_20_MG | ecosystem: Environmental > Terrestrial > Soil > Wetlands > Peat | place... | reverse complement strand
GCCGGCGAGCGGCTCAAGGTGAGCGTGCGCATCGCCGCGCGCGAGGTGGTCGCGAGGCTGTGGCGGGCGCAGGTCGGCCGCGTGCCCGTCTACCTGCTCGATACCAACTGCCCGGAGAACGCCCCGTCCGATCGCGACATTACGCACCGTCTCTACGGCGGCGACGAATCCACGCGTGTCCGCCAGGAGATGATTCTCGGCATCGCCGGCGTGCGTGCGCTGCGCGCGCTCGGCGTGCATCCCGCGGTGTGGCACCTCAACGAGGGCCATGCCGCGTTCCTGATACTCGAGCTGCTGCGCGAGCATCTCGGCGAGGGCTTAGCCTTCAACGCCGCGCTCGAGGCGGTCGCCGCCGAGTGCGTGTTCACCACCCACACACCGGTGGCGGCAGGCCACGACGCCTTCAGCCCCGAGCTGATCGTGCAGCACTTCGAGGGCTTCATCCGCGAGCTCGGGCTGCCGGTCGAGCGCTTTCTCGAGCTGGCGCGCGCACCCTCTGCTCCCGGCCTCTTCAACATGACGCGCCTCGCACTGAATGGCACGCGCCACGTCAACGGCGTGAGCCGCATCCACGGCGCGGTGTCGGCGCGGCTGTGCGCCGATGAGTGGCCGGAAGTGCGCCCCGAAGACAACCCCGTGGGCTACATCACCAACGGGGTGCACGTGCCGACTTTCCTGCATCAGCGCTGGATGGAGTTCTTCGACCGCGAGCTCGGACGCGAGTGGCGCGAGCGGCTGCGCGATGCGGATTTCTGGACCGCGCTCGAGCAGGTGCCGGACGAGCGCTACTGGGCGACCGCGCAGGATGTCAAGTCGCGCATGCTGGCGAACGTGCGCGAGCGGCTGCAGCGCGAGTACCGGCGCAAGGGCTCGAGCCCGGCGCAGCTGCGTCAGGTGATCCGCTTCCTCGATCCGCAGCGACCAGGCGTGTTCACCCTCGGTTTTGCGCGCCGCTTCGCCACCTACAAACGCGCCACGCTGCTGCTGCGCGACCGCGCGCGGCTGGCACGGCTCATGAACAATCCCGAGCGACCGGTGGTGCTGCTGTTCGCGGGCAAGGCACACCCGGCGGACGAGCCCGGCAAGCAGGTGCTGCGCGAGCTGCGCCAGCTGATGATGAGTCAGGAGTTCGTCGGCCGGATCATCTTCCTCGAGGACTACGATCTGCAGCTCGCCCGCAGCCTCGTCTCGGGCGTCGACGTTTGGCTCAACAATCCGATTGCGCCGCTCGAGGCGAGCGGTACCTCCGGCATCAAGGCGGCCATCAACGGCCGTCTCAACGTGAGCATACTCGATGGCTGGTGGGCGGAGGGTTGGGCCCGGGACAACGGCTGGGGGATTCCGCCGGCGAGCGTGCAGGACCCCGAGCGCCGCGACGCCCTCGAGGCGGAGCTGATCCTCGCCGTGCTCGAAGAGGAGGTGCTGCCCCTCTACTACAGCCGCGACGAGCGCGGCTGCCCGGCCGGTTGGGTGAAGCGCAGCAAGCGCGCCATGACCGAGGTGATCCCGCGTTTCAACATGCGCCGCGTGCTGTTCGATTACAGCCAGGGCCTGTACGTGCCGGCGGCCACTCAGTACCGGCGGCTCGCCGCCGATGGCTTCACCGGGGCGCGCACACTCGCCGAGTGGAAGCAGCGGGTGCGCGCCGCATGGCCCAAGGTGAGCCTTAAGCTGCTCAGCGATGGGGCGCGCGACCTGCCGCGCGGCGAGCGCCTGCGGTTGCGCGTCGCGGCCGGACTGAACAGCCTCGCGCCTGCGGACACGCGTATCGAGTTCGTGGCACAGCGCCTGCTGCCCGAGGCGGATCTGTCGCCGCCGCCGCTTTCCTCCTACGGGCTCACCGCTCGCGAGGGCGTCTGGCACGCTGCGTTCGCGCCCACGGACGAGCAGGATAGCGACGGCGCCGTGATCTTCGCGCTCGATGTCGAGCCCCCGGAGTGCGGCCAGTTCCGCACCGAGATCCGCATCTATCCCTGGCACGAGCTGCTGTCGCACCCCTATGAGCTCGGCCTCATGAAGTGGCTGTAGGTCGCAAGACGCTCAAGGTTGCGCGGACCGCACGTGTTGGGTTGTAGTACGGACCATGTCGCAGCAGCCTGCACGCGCCTCCTCCGGCCGCTACGTGAGTCGCCTGACAGGCGGGACGCTCGCGATCATCATGGCGGGGGGTCGCGGCGAGCGGCTGCGCGATCTCACCGCGCACCGCTGCAAGCCGGCGACACCCTTCGGTGGCAAGTTCCGCATCGTCGACTTCGTGCTGTCGAACTGCGTCAACTCGGGTATCCGCCAAATCTCGATACTGACGCAGTACAAGGCGCAATCGCTGATCCAGCACGTGCAGCACGGCTGGAGCTACCTGCGCGGGGAGTTCGGCGAGTTCGTCGAGGTCGTGCCGGCGCAGCAGCAGCTCGGGCCGACCTGGTACCGTGGCACCGCCGACGCCGTGCACCAGAACATCGAGCTGATCCTCGCGCACCGCCCCAAACACGTGCTGGTGCTCGCCGGTGACCACATCTACAAGATGGACTACGGTCCGATGATCGCCTACCACGTGGAAAAAGGCGCCGACATCACCGTCGGCGTGGTCGAGGTGCCGGCGCGCGAGTCACGTCACTATGGCGTGCTCACCGCCACCGAGTGGAACCGGGTGACGAAATTCTCCGAGAAGCCCACTACGCCCGACCCGTTGCCGGGCCGTCCCGACACCATCCTCGCCTCGATGGGTATCTACGTCTTCAACCCCCGGCTGCTGCAGACCGTGCTGGCGGCGGACGCCGCCAGCGAGAGCTCCGCTCACGACTTCGGCAAGGATGTACTGCCGGACGCGATCAACGCCAACCGTCAGGTGTTTGCCTACCCGTTCCAGGACGTGAAGACGCGCGCCCAGAGCTACTGGCGCGACGTGGGCACCATCGATGCGTTCTACGACGCCAACCTCGAGCTGGTGCACGTCCGGCCGGAGCTCAACATCTACGACGAGGACTGGCCGATCTGGACGTACCAGTTGCAGCACCCCCCCGCCAAGTTCATCCTCGACGAGGAAGGCCGTCGTGGCATGGCGATCAACTCCATGGTGTCGGGCGGCTGTATCATCTCCGGCGCCGTGGTGCGCGAGTCGCTGCTGTTCTCCGCCGTACGTGTCGAGGAGCGCAGCACCCTCACCCGCTCGGTGATCCTGCCGCGCGCACAGATCGGTCGCGGTTGCGTGATCACCGGGGCGATCATCGACGAAGAGTGCGGCATTCCCGACGGGACGCAGATCGGCATCGACCGCGAGGCGGACGAGCGGCGCTTCCACGTGACCGAGCGCGGGGTGGTGCTGGTCACCCCCGACATGCTGCGCGGTGCGGCCCAAACCGGGCGATGAGCGACGCTCCCCGTCTGCCGGTGGTTCTGCTGTGGCACATGCACCAACCGCAGTACCGGGACGCCATCGGCGGGCAGTACGCGCTTCCCTGGACGTACCTGCACGCCATCAAGGACTACACCGACATGGCGGCACACCTCGAGGGCAACCGCGAGGCGCGCGCCGTGGTGAACTTCACGCCGCTCCTCATCGAGCAGCTCGAGGAGCTTGCGCGGGGCATCGCCGAGCACCTCGAGAGCGGGCGGCCGTTGCCGGATCCGGTGCTCGCGCTGCTCGGACCCGCGCCGGTGCCGACCGAGCCGGCGGCGCGGCTCGAGCTGCTGCGCGCCTGCCTGCGAGCGCAACGCAAGCAGATGATCGAGCGCTTCGGCCCTTACCTCGAGCTCGCGACCATTGCCGAGACGCTCGGCACGGCCGAGCGCATCGCCTACGCCTCCGACCAGTTCATCTTCGACCTGGCGGTGTGGTACCACCTGGCGTGGCTCGGCGAGACGGTGCGCCGCAGCGATCCGCTGGTGGCGCGTCTCACCGAGCGCGGGCGCGACTTCAGCCCGGGGCAGCGGCGCGACCTGCTGTCGCTGATCGGCACCCTGGTCGCTCAGGTGATCCCGCGCTTCCGGCAGCTCGCTGAGCGCGGGCAGTGCGAGCTGTCCCTGAGCCCCTACGGCCATCCGATCCTGCCGCTGCTGCTCGATTTCCGCTCGGCCCGCGACGCCGTGCCGAGCATGCCGTTGCCCGAGCATGCCGTCTACCCAGGAGGCGCCGCGCGCGCACGCTGGCACATCGAGGAAGGCGTGCGCGTCTTCACGCGCGCGTTCGGGCGCGCGCCCGCCGGCTGCTGGCCGGCGGAAGGCGCGATCAGCGCCGGCACCCTCGAGCTGCTCGCCGCCGGCGGATTTCGCTGGGCTGCGAGCAGCGCCGGAGTGCTGCGCACGAGCCTGGCGCTGAGTGACGCCGAGGCAGCGCGCGACCGGCACGCCTACCACCGTCCCTATCGGCTCGGCGGCACGGGCCTGAGCTGCTTTTTCCGCGATGACACGCTGTCGGATCTCATCGGCTTCACCTACGCGACCTGGCACGGCGATGACGCGGCGGCGAACCTCGTGAACGAGCTCACCCACCTCGCGCTCGACTACGAGCACGACGCCAACCATGTCGTGCTGATTGCGCTCGACGGCGAGAACGCCTGGGAGCACTACCCCTTCAACGGCTACTACTTCCTGCGCGCCCTGTACGCGCAGCTCGCTGACCACCCGCGCCTGAGGCTCACGACGCTCTCGGAGTGCCTGGCGCGCGGCGCGCAGCCGGCGCCGCTGCCACGCCTGTGCGCCGGCAGCTGGGTGCACGGCACGCTGGCCACCTGGATCGGTGACCCGGCCAAGAATCGCGCCTGGGACCTGTTGTGCGCCGCCAAGGAGGCCTACGACCGGGTGATGCCGCAGGCAGATGCGGCTCAGCGCGTCGCCGCGAGTCGCCAGCTCGCGCTCTGCGAGAGCTCCGATTGGTTCTGGTGGCTCGGCGACTACAATCCGGCCGACGCCGTGAGCCAGTTCGACCGGCTCTATCGGCGGCAGCTCCTGACGCTCTACCGTCGGCTCAATCTTCCCCCACCCGGGGAGCTCGCGCTGTCGCTCGCGACGGGCCACGGAATGCCTGAGTACGGCGGGGTCATGCGCCGCGCCAACGCCTGATGCGGCGCCCTGCCGCGCGAGTGCCCGCATGGCGAGAGTGAGGTTGCCCGTTTTTGACCGCCGTCGCGCCGGCGTGCTGCTGCCGATGTCCGCGCTCGAGGCGGCGCTCGGGCGCGGCGGGCGCGCCTTCATCGACTGGCTGGCGCAGGCGGGATTCTCCGTGTGGCAGGTCCTGCCAGTTGGTCCGGTCGGCCCCGACCTCTCGCCCTACTGGGTGCGCTCGGACCATGCGGGCAATCCGGCATTCCTCGACCCGGCGGAGCTGCCCGACCCGAACGCGCCGATCGGCGCCGAGTTCCAGGCGGTCTCGGGGCCGTGGCTCGAAGACTATGCGCTGTTCGAGGCGCTCACGGCCGCCCAGGGCGGCGCACCCTTCTGGCGCTGGCCGCCACCGCTGCGCGATCGCGATGCGAGCGCCCTCGCGCAGGCGCGCGCGCAGCTCGCCGCCGAGGTAAGCCGCGTCGAGCGCGAGCAGTACGCCTTCTACCTGCAGTGGAATCGGCTCATCGAGCACGCCAAGGCACGCGGCGTGCGGCTCTTCGGCGACCTGCCGTTCTACGTCGGACCGTCGTCGGTCGAGACCTGGACACACCGCCAGCTGTTCCGCCTCACTCCGACCGGCGAGCCCGCCGTGGTCGGCGGCGTGCCGCCGGATTACTTCTCGCGGCTCGGACAGCTGTGGGGCAATCCCGTGTATGACTGGCAGACGCTGCAGCAGACGGATTTCTCCTGGTGGCTCGCGCGCGTGCGCGCGCAGCTCGCGCGCGTCGATCTGCTGCGTATCGATCACTTCCGCGCCCTCGCTGCCTACTGGGCGGTGCCTGCCGGGGCCGCGGACGCCCGCGGCGGGGCGTGGCTGCGCACCCCGGGGGAGCATCTGCTGCAACGGTTGCGCATGGAGTTTCCCGACCTGCCGCTCGTGGCGGAGGATCTTGGAGTGATTACCGAGGACGTGCTGGCGCTCAAGCACGGCTTCGGTCTGCCGGGAATGCGGGTGCTGCAGTTCGGCTTCGACGGCGAGCCGGGCAACCTGCACGTGCCCTACCGGCACGAACCCAACAGCGTGGTCTACACCGGCACCCACGACAACGACACGACGCTCGGCTGGTACGCCACACTCGACCGCGACACCCGCGAGCGCGTTGACTTCTACCTGCGCCTCTCGCCCGGAGCGATGCCCGAGGCGCTGATCCGTGCCGCGCTCGGCTCGGTGGCCCTGCTCGCGGTCATCCCCGCGCAGGACCTGCTCGGGCTCGGGTCGGAAGCGCGCCTCAACCGGCCCGGCACGCAGAGCGGCAACTGGACCTGGCGGCTGCCCGCCGGTGCGCTCACTCCGGAGCTTGCCCGCAACTACGCGCACCTCAACGGCACCTTCGGCCGCACCTAGGCTTCAGGGAGCGAGGAGCCGCCGGTAGAGCTCGACGTACTGCTCACCCTGGTGCTGCCAGGAAAAGTCGCAGCGCATGCCGTTGCGCACCATGCGCAGCCACTGATCCGGCCGCCCGTAGAGGTCGAGGGCCTGGTCGAGCGCCCAGGCGAGCGCCTGCGTGTTGAAATCGTTGAACACCACCCCGGTACCCTCACCGCTCGCGGGGTCGTAGGGGGCGACCGAGTCAGCGAGGCCGCCCGTGCGCCGCACGATCGGCACCGTCCCGTAGCGCAGGCTGTACATCTGATTGAGGCCGCAGGGCTCGTAGCGCGATGGCATGAGGAACATGTCGCTCGCCGCCTCGATCCAGTGCGCGAGCTCATCGTCGTAGCCGCGGTGAAACACCACCCGGCCGGGGAAGCGCTGCGCGAGAGTGGCGAAGAAAGCCTCGTACTGCGGCTCCCCATTGCCGAGTGCCGCGAAGGTGAGCGGCCGGGCGGTGAGCGCGGCCGGCAGAGCGCCAAAGAGCAACTCGATGCCCTTCTGTACGGCGAGCCGGCTGACGAGACCGGCGAGCGGCACCCCCGCGCGCGCCTCGAGCGCGTGGCGAGCGAGGAAATCACTCTTGAGCTGCGCCTTTACGCCGAGGCTCGCGGCGTCGTAATGCCGGGGCAGATAGCGGTCGCGCCGCGGATCCCACTCGTCATAGTCCACCCCGTTGAGGATTCCGGAGACTGCGCCGCCGCCGGCACGCGCGCGCAGACTGTCCTGCAACCCCATGCCGTACTCATCCGAGCAGATCTCGCGCGCGTGCGTCGGGCTCACGGTATTGATGGCGTCGGCGTAGAGGATGCCGTGGCGCAGCGCGTTGATGCGGCCGGCGGTGAGATCGGCCTGGTGCAGCAGCCGCTCCCAGCCCGAAAGTGAGAGGTCGGCGAGGTGCGCCGCGGGAAAGATGCCCTGGTAGCCGATGTTGTGAATGGTGAGCAGCGTGCGCGTGGCGCTGAACAGCGGCTCCTTGAGCCACAGGGTCTGCAGGTAGAGCGGCGCGAACGCCGTGTGCCAGTCGTTGCAGTGAAGGATCTGTGGCGCCCAGCTGCTTCTCTGGCAGGCAAGCAGCGCTGCCCGCGTGAAGGCGAGGAAGCGTACGTGCTCGTCGGGGTCGCTGGTGTAGAGCGTGCTGCGCGCGTAGAGCGCCGGGCAGTCGATCAGGAATACCGGTGCACCGCCTGGCAGCACGCCGCGCAGCACCGAAAAGAGAAAGTCGTGAGGTCCGACCGCGAGCGGCACGCGCGTGAGTCCACTCACCGGCGTGAGAGTCCAGGCGGCGCGGTCGATGGAGGCGTAACAGGGAGTGAATACACGTATGTCGTGACCGCACTCGTGCAGGTGCTTGGTGAGCGCGCCGGCGACATCCGCGAGTCCGCCGGTCTTCGACAGCGGCTCGACCTCGGAGGCGAGCAGCGCGATGGCGAGCCTGCCGGACGGCGCGCCGCGGTCGTTTTGCGAGGAAGTTGCCAAGGTTATGATGCAGCGATGCGGCGCCTGCTGATCGGGCTCACGGTCATGTTGTTGGTGGTCGTTTCGATCGGCGTGGGCGTGGCCATTGCCCGCTGGCCGCTCGCGCACCTGTGGCGCTGACTCGCGCCACGCCCGGCCAGTGTAACCGAAAGCCGCCGAGGAGCCCGCCGACGCGGCTGTCGCCAACCGCCGCAATCGCTGCCGCAAGAATCGGGTCGTACTGCCTGCCCGCGTGACTATCATGGGTCCATGCAGCACCCCGCCTCTTTCGTGAACAGCCGCGACTTCGCACGCATCGCACGTGCGATTCGCTACATCGACGAGAACTTCCGCGCCCAACCGCGCCTGGCGGCCATCGCTGCCTCCGCGCGGCTCTCCGAGTTTCACTTCAACCGCCTGTTCCGCCGCTGGGCCGGAATCACACCGCGGCAGTACCTGGCGTTCATCACCGCGCACGCCGCGCGCGAGGCGCTTGGAAGCGCGCCTTCGGTTCTCGAAGCCGCATACAGCGTGGGCCTCTCGGGGCCCGGAAGACTCCACGACCTGATCGTCACACTCGATGCCGTCACCCCAGGGGAGCTGAAGAGCGGCGGGCGCGGCCTCGAGCTCACCTGCGGCTTCAGCGACACCCCCTTCGGTCGCGCGCTGCTCGCAGGCTCGCCGCGGGGCTTGAGTCACCTCACCTTCGTCGAGCCCGGCGCCGAGCAGCGAGCTCTCCTCGCGCTGCGCTCGAGCTGGCCGAACGCCCGTACGGCGTGCGATGACGATGCCGCGCGCACTCTCGCGCAGCGCATCTGGAGTCAGCCCGAGCCTCTCGCGCGCGAGCCCTCGCGTCCCGGAACCCTGAACCTCGCCGTGAGGGGGACGAACTTTCAGCTCAAGGTGTGGCGAGGTCTCATCGAGCTCGGCGTGAGCGGACCGACGACCTACACCGCGCTGGCGCGCGCCGCGGGCGTCGAGGGCGCGGCACGCGCCGTGGGCCAGGCCGTCGGCGCCAATCCGATCGCCTGGCTGATCCCCTGCCACAACGTCCTGCGCATGAGCGGAGCCCTCGGGGGGTACCGCTGGGGAAGCGATCGCAAGCGCGCCATGCTCGCCTGGCAGTCGCTGCACACCCCGGCGACGCCAGCGGGGGCGAGAGGCGGGCCAGGACCTCCTGCGCCGGCGGCGGCGGCCTCAGGCCAGATGACATAAACCCACCCCCGCTTTGGCCGCCCGCGTCAAGCGCTCGTTGTCGTCAAAGGACTGTCATATTGCCCAAGACGCTGATATTTATGAATTTTTAGTCATGCAGCGCCGGCGGGTGACGCGCGGAGCTGGTAAACTACGCCCCGTTCCACCGAGTCCCGGCAGTTCCATGTCCGCCCCTCCCTACAAGCAGCTCGAACAAGAGTTCAAGCGCCTCCACGCGTTCCAGGGTGCACTCGCGCTCCTGCGTTGGGACGCGGCGGTGATGATGCCCCGTGGCAGCGCGGACGTTCGCGGCGAGCAGCTCGCCGCGCTCGAGACCGAGCACCATGCACTGCTCACGGCTCCGCGGATCACGCGTCTTCTCGACAGGGCCCAGGCTAACACTCAGGGTCTGGCCGACTGGCAGATCGCCAACCTGCGGGAGATGCGCCGCCAGCGTGATCACGCCATCGCCACCCCGGTCACGCTCGTTGCGCGTCTCACGAAGGCCGCCTCCCGCGCCGAGTCACGCTGGCTCGAGGCCCGGGCGCAGGGCAAGTTCGAGGCTTTCGCTCCGTACCTCGAGGAGGTGGTGCACCTGGTCCGCGACAAGGCGGCGCTTCTCGGCCAGGCACTCAATCTTGCCCCGTACGATGCGCTCGTCGACGAGTTCAGCCCCGGCCTCACCACGGCGGACATCGACGCCATGTTCAAGGCCCTGTCGCGACGGCTCCCCGGGCTGATTCGGGAGGCCATTGCGGTGCAGGAGGGTCACGCCCTGCTGCCGCTCACGGGAAAGTTTCCCGGCAGTAAGCAGCGCGCGCTCGTGGTGGAGGTGATGAGGGCGGTCGGTTTCCCGTTCGACCGCGGACGCCTCGATGAGAGCGAGCACCCCTTCACCGAAGGCGGCCCCGGCGATATTCGCGTGACGACGCGGTTCGACCCGGATGACGTGTTCTCCGGCCTTCTAGGGGCCCTGCACGAGACCGGGCATGCAATGTACGACCTCGGCCTGCCGCAGGACTGGCGCGATCAGCCGGTCGGGCAGGACCGTGGGATGGCACTGGAGGAGAGCCAGTCGCTGCTCATCGAAATGATGGTCTGCCGCAGCCGGCCGTTCGTCCGTTACGTGCAGCCGTTGCTGGCGAAGCACTTCGGCGTCACCGGACCTGAGTGGGACGTCGAGAATGTCTATGGCCATCTGACGCGCGTGCAGCGCGGGCCCATCCGCGTGGACGCCGACGAGCTGACGTACCCGCTGCACATCATGCTGCGCTATGAGCTCGAGAAGCAGCTGTTGTCCGGCGAGCTCGCGGTTCGCGATCTGCCGGCAGCCTGGAATGCGGGCATGGAGCAGCGGCTCGGGATCCGCCCGGCGAACGATGTCGAAGGCTGTCTGCAGGACATTCACTGGGCCGTCGGCTCGTTCGGCTACTTCCCCTCCTACGCGCTCGGGGCGGTCATTGCCGCGCAACTCTATGAGAGCCTGCGTGCGGACCTTCCGGCGCTCGATGAGCAGCTCGCCCGCGGAGAGTTTTCCGGCCTGTTCGGCTGGCTGCGCACCCACGTGCATGGCCTGGGCGCCAAGGTGCCGGTGCAGGAGCTGCTGAAGAGCGCTACCGGCAAGCCGCTGTCGGCCACTTCCTTCGTGCGCTACGTCGAGGCAAAGTATCTCGAGAGCACCGCCAGCAGCGCCGCTGCCTGAAAGAGCCTTGAGCAACCCGTCCCGTTCCCTGACGCGCCTGGCCGCCCAGCTGCGCAGCTCGGTCGGCAAGGCAATCGCCGATTACCGCATGATCGCCGCCGGCGATCGGGTAATGGTGTGCCTCTCGGGCGGCAAGGACTCCTACACGCTGCTCGACCTGCTGCTTTCGCTCAAGCGCAGCGCCCCGGTGAGCTTCGAGCTGCTCGCAGTCAACCTCGACCAGAAGCAGCCCGGCTTCCCAGCGGAGGTGCTCCCGCAGTATCTCGCGGGTATCGGCGTTCCGTTCCACATCATCGAGCAGGATACCTACAGCGTCGTCAGGCGCGTTGTCCCTGAGGGGCGTACGCTCTGCGGGCTGTGCTCGCGGTTGCGACGCGGCGCGCTTTATCGCTTCGCCGGCGAGAACGGTATCACCAAGATCGCACTCGGCCACCATCGCGACGACATCGTCGAGACGCTGTTCCTCAACCTGTTCTTCGGCGGCCGCCTGAAGGCCATGGCGCCGAAGCTGCTCTCCGACGACGCGCGCCATATCGTGATCCGCCCGCTTGCCTACGTCGCCGAGCGAGACATCGCCCGTTATGCGCGTGGGCGCGCTTTCCCGCTCATACCCTGCAGGCTGTGCGGCTCACAGGAGAACCTGCAGCGCGCGGCGGTCAAGCGGATGCTGGCTGCGTGGGAGCGGGAGTTCCCGGGACGCACCGAGTCGATCGCGTCCGCGTTGCGGAACGTCGAGCCCGAGCACCTCGGGGACCCGCGACGCTTCGATTTCGCCGCTCTGGACCTGCGGCGCATTCCCCCGATGAACGAGGAGGATGAGGAGTCACTCGCAGCGTTGTCCGCATCCGCCTGAGAGAATCGCGGGTGTGGACCCACAACCGGCTGCCGCGCCTCGAGCACTTCCGCTGCCAAACTGCTACTGGGTGCTGCCGGGTAAGCTTCTCGCCGGCGAGCATCCCGGCGGCCTGACCGCGGAGCAGACGGGCGTGCGTCTGTCACGGCTCCTCGAGAGCGGCGTCACCTGCTTCGTAGACCTTACCGAGGTGGATGAACTCGAGCCCTACGACGCTCAGCTCCCGGTGGGCATCGTCTACGTACGCCATCCCATTCGCGACCACGGACTACCGGCGGAACCCGCGCAGATGGCAGATGTCCTGCTGACCTTGCGGCAGGCACTGCGTGCGGGGGGCGCCGTCTACCTGCACTGTCGCGCCGGCATCGGTCGCACCGGTATGGTGGTCGGGTGCTGGCTCTCCGAGCAGGGGTCTTCCGGGGACGAGGCCCTGCGGGAGCTCAATCGGTTGTGGCGGCAGAATGCTCGAGCGGAGGATTGGCCCGAGCTGCCCGAGACTCCGGCACAGGCCGACTACGTCAGGCTATGGACGCCCGGCGCAGCTGCTGCCCGCGATCCTCTCCTCGAGCCTGCCACGCTCGCTGCCGCACGTGGCCTGCGTGAGCGCTTCCTTGGCGCGCTGCTCGGGCATGCCACAGGCGATGCGGTAGCGGCGGCCACGCAGTATGGCCGGCCCGCGCGCTTCTCCCCGGTCGGCGACCTGCTCGGGGGCGGACCTTTCGACCTGCCTCGGGGCGGCTGGAGCGACGACACCGCAATGGCGCTGTGTCTCGCCGAGAGCCTGCTCGAGCGCGAGGGGTTCGACGCCCGTGACCAGGTCGAGCGCTACCGGCGCTGGCAACAGGAAGGCCACCTCTCGGCAACGGGTCAATGTCTCGGCATTACCGCCGCAACGAGTCGTGCGCTGGCGTTCGCCAGGTGGCGGCGGCAGGCTTTCTCCGGCTCGCATGACCCGGAGGCCCAGGACCCCGAGCCGCTCTCGCGAGTGACTCCCGCCGTGATGTACTTCTTCGCGCGCGGCGGCGTAGTTGCTGCCGAACAGGCCGCCGAGGCCGCGCGCACGACGTGCCAGGCACCGCTCGTGCTCGAAGCCTGCCGCGCCCTGGCACTCGGCCTGCATGGCGCGTTGAGCGGCGCGTCCCAGACCTCAATCCTCGCCCAGGCGCAGCCGGCGGGACCGTTGCCGGCGCCCGCCGGCGCCGCTGCGGCGATGACGGAAACCGCCGCCGGGGCGCTCGCTGCGGCGCTCGATATCTTTGGCCGCACTCGGAATTTCCGCGAGGCGGTGCTCGCCGCCGCCAACCTCGGTGGCAACTGCGACGTCGTCGGCGCGGCGGTCGGCGCGCTCGCCGGTGCCCACTACGGTGCCGCGGCCATTCCTGGTGCGTGGCGCAACAGTCTGATGAAGAGGCAACTGATCGAGGACTGCGCCGACCGGCTGCTCGCCCACGCGCTCCTTGAACTCGGCGGTTGAGAGGCTCTGCCCGCGACACCACTGCTGCGCTGTCGTGAGGGGAGCGCGCATCAGCAGACAGCGCGCGAGCGCTTCGGCTAAGCTCGCTCCACACAAGCTTCCTCGCCGTTCCCGTCCATGCGTATGTCCCCGACCCGCGCAGCCGGCCGCTCCTCATCCGCCGCGCGCTCAGGCGCGCGATCGCCGGTGGCGGCGCGCCGCAGGGTCTACCCCTGGGTGCGTCTGACCGACGAGGAGCTCCTGCAGATGCGCTTCTGTGATCTGAAGCTCTCGATCGAGCGTTCGGCGATCGCGCGGCACGTGCGCCGCCTGTACGCCGATCTCGAGCGGCGTGGGGTCGGCGTGCGCCCGCACGTATGGTTGTCCGAGGAGTGGTTCTCGCCCGATGGCGTCCCTGGCATCGCGGTGCCCTTCTATCTGGGGCATCCACGGCTCGAACGGCTCGAGCGGCGCGTCATGCGCGAGGCCGAGGGCAGTAACTCGCGGGCGTTGCTGCGCATTCTGCGTCACGAGGCGGGGCACGCGGTCGACAACGCCTACCGTCTGCGACGTCGCCGGCACTGGCGCGAGGTGTTCGGGCCGGCCTCGCTCCCTTACCCGGCGCGTTACCGGGCGCGCGCCGGCAGCCGCCGCTACGTGCACCACCTCGGCGAGTGGTACGCGCAGGCGCACCCCACCGAGGATTTCGCCGAGACGTTCGCGGTGTGGCTGACACCGAAATCCGGCTGGCGCAAGAGCTATGCGGACTGGCCGGCGTTGCACAAGCTCAAGGCGGTCGATGAGCTCATGGCGAGCGTGCGCGGGCGGCGCGCCCCGGTGCGCAACCGGCTGCGTATCGAACCGATCGAGCACAACACGCGCACGCTTGCCGAGCATTACCGGCGCAAGCTCGCGCGTAACCGGCTGATCCGCCGCGGGCTTGCCGATGAGCTGCTGCAGCGCGCCTTCACCCCGGAGCGCGCCCGCCGCGGGGCCGTGCGCGCCGCAGCCCTGCTGCGGGCGCACCAGCGGCAGCTGACCGTCACGGTGGCGCGGTCTCTGCGCGCCGAGCGCTACAGCGTCGAGCAGATCCTGCGCATGCTCATCGAGCGCAGCGAGCGACTCAACCTCTACGTGCGCGGCAATTGCCGTGACGCCCTGCGTTACTCACGCTGGATGCTCGAGCGGCTGACGGGGCTGTACTCCCAGGGCGAGACTCCGCACTTGCCACTATGAGACGACTGCGCGCGCTCGTCGTAGTGCACGCGAGCCTGGTACCGCCGGAAAGTCTCGAAGGCCACAGCGAGAAGGAAATCGAGGAGTGGCGCACCGAGTACGACGTCACCGCCACACTGCGCAAACTCGGCCATGACGTCCGCTGTATCGGCGTGCTCGACAGCCTCACGGAGCTGCGCGGCGCGATCGCCGACTGGGAGCCCCACATCGTCTTCAACCTGCTCGAGGAGTTCGACGGCATCGTCACCTACGATCAGCACGTGGTGGCGTTCCTCGAGCTGCTGCGCCAGCCTTACACCGGCTGCAACCCGCGCGGGATGCTGCTGTCGCGCGACAAGTCGCTGTGCAAGCAGCTGCTCACCTTCCACCGCATCGCCACGCCACAATTCGTGGTGTTCCGCCGCGGCGCGCGCTTCCAGATGCCGCGCAAGCTGCGTTTCCCGCTGTTCGTGAAGTCCACCGTCGAAGATGCCTCGCTCGGCATTGCTCAGTCCTCGGTGGTGGAGGACGCGACGCGACTCAAGGAGCGCGTTACCTTCGTGCACGACCAGGTGAAGTCGGACGCGCTGGTCGAGGAATACATCGAGGGGCGTGAGCTGTACGTCGGCGTCCTCGGTAACGAGCGGCTGACGCGTCTGCCGGTGTGGGAGATGGTGTTCGGCTCCATGCCCGACACACTCGCCGCGATCGCCACGCGCAAGGTGAAATGGGACAAGCGTTATCAGGCCAAGTACGGCATCACCACGCATGCCGCCCTCGATCTGCCGACGCCGGTGCTGACTGCACTCGATCGGCTCTCGCGCCGCATCTACCGTGCGCTCGGCATGTCCGGATATGCTCGCATGGATTTCAGGGTGACCACGCAGGGCCAGGTGTACGTGCTCGAGGCCAACGCCAATCCCAATCTCGAGAGCGCCGAGGATTTCGCGGAGTCGGCACGCGCCGCGGGCACTCCTTACGGCGAGCTGCTGGAGCGCCTCATGGATCTCGGACTGAAATACCGCGCCCAGTGGCGGGCATCCTATGGGTGAGGGCGCGATGCGCACACTGACAGCAACCTGCCTAGTGACGACCCTGGCAACCACGCTGCTCGCGCTTTGCGGATGCACCAGCGAGACGGCCGTTCACCAGGGCGAGCTGACGCAGCTGCTCGCCGTGCTGCCGGGCGCGTACGACAACAGCGCTCAGGCCGAGCTCGACGCACGCAGCGGCGTCCATCCGGGTCACGACGCAGTGGCGCTCATCATCACCCACGTCTTCACCCCGCGGCTCGGTCATTACGTGTACTACGCGCAGGAAACGGCTGCCGACGACCCGCGCCGGGTGTTCAGCCAGAAGATGCTCAGTTTCCAGGTCGAGCCCAAGCGCGGCATCGTCGAGACGGTGTACCAGTTCAACGAGCCGCTGCGCTGGCGTGACGGCCAGAAGAATAAGGACCTGTTCACCGGCCTCGTGGTCGAGGACGTGCAGGTCGAGGGTTGTCAGCTGCTGTGGAAGCACAAGGACAGCGGCTTCATCGCCACGCACGATCCCAAGGTCTGTCCCGACGCTGGTGGGGGTGCCGGCAAGGTGCAGGCGGAATTGAGCGGTGGGACCCTGACGATCGGCGACTATAAGTTCCAAAAGACCCATTAGCCTCGCTCGTCGAGTCCCTCGCATCCCGTCTCTTACGGAGTGCTCGGCTGCCGAGGTGAGTTCTTCAGGTGCGTGTCGAGCCCCTCGCATCCCGTCTCTTACGGAGTGCTCGGCTGCCGAGGTGAGTTCTTCAAGTGTGCATCTAACCACCCGAGCACGGTGTGATACCACAGTACGCTGTTGGCCGGCTTCAGTACCCAGTGGTTCTCGTCGGGAAATATCAGCAGTTGGCTCTCGATTCCGCGGCGCTGTAGCGCGGTAAAGGCCGCGATTCCCTGGGAGTAGGGGATGCGGAAGTCCTTCTCGCCGTGGATCACGAGCATCGGGGTGTGCCACTGCGCCACGAAGTCGGCTGGGTTGAACTGCTCGTAGCTCGCCGGGTTCTGATAATACGGCCCGCCAAACTCCCACTCAGGGAACCACAACTCCTCGGTGGCGTAATACATAATGCGCTGATCGAACAGCCCGTCGTGGTTGACGATGCAGCGGAAGCGGTCGGGCCAGTTGCCCTCGATCCAGTTCATCATGAAGCCGCCGTACGAGGCGCCGAGTGCGCAGACACGCCCTCCATCCAGCCAGGGGTACTTCGCCTCGGCTGCCGCGAGCCCCTTCTGCAGATCGATGAGCGGCTTGCCGCCCCAGTCACGACTGATGGAGTCGGTGAAGGCCTGCCCATAACCCGGCGAGCCATGGAAATCGATCATCACTACCGCGTAGCCGCCGCCGGCAAAAACCTGCGCGTTCCAGCGGTAGGTCCAGAGGTTCTGCATGCTCACCTGCGGGCCGCCGTGCACCAGG
>Ga0187783_10001597_pt1 | contig 16799 bp, 18 predicted proteins | sample 1015_SJ02_MP02_2_FD_132471 | JGI IMG/M metagenome (GOLD analysis project Ga0187783, IMG submission 132471) | Tropical peat soil microbial communities from peatlands in Department of Meta, Colombia - 1015_SJ02_MP02_20_MG | ecosystem: Environmental > Terrestrial > Soil > Wetlands > Peat | place... | reverse complement strand
ATCATCCTGTTCACCCAGGGCACGGTCGCGATCATCTTCGTGATGATCATGGGCGGCGCGCCGGCCATCGCCAACGGCCTGATCACCGGGATCGACTACACCCCGCCGCTGCTGCTGCGGGCCGGCCGGACGATGGGCCTGCGCGGCCTGACGCTGTACCGGTACCTGATCATCCCCGCGTCGCTGCCGGCCTTCGTGGCCGGGCTCAAGCAGGGCTGGGCGTTCGCATGGCGGAGCCTCGTCGCCGGCGAGCTCGTGGTAGCCATCGTGGGGGCGCCTAGTCTCGGCGTGCTGCTCAACACCGACGAGAGCAACCTGGACTTCGCGGGCGTCACCTCGATCATCATCGTGTTCCTGATCCTCGGCATCGTGGTCGACATGATCTTCAGCAAGGCCGACCTGGCGGTACGCCGCCGCCGTGGCCTGCTGGATCCGTCGGCTACGGGCTGACCTCGGGCACGCGGCCAGCCCGGCGACTCAACGGGGCTGGTGGTGGTGCACGCCGAGCACGTTGCCGGCCGGATCACGCAGCGCGCCGACCTCCCTCTGGTCGTCGATCGCGACCGGGCCGTGGACCCGCGACCCGCCCAGCCGTTCGGAGCTGGCGAGGGTGGCCGCTACGTCGCTGACGTCTGCGTAGACGGTGATCCACGGGCCGGGGCCGTCGGCCCCGATGCCGCCCAGGATCCCGCGGCTCGTGCCGGTGTCCACCATCCCGTAGGCGGCGGCGGCCGGGCTCACGTGCCAGCCGAAGACCTCGCCGTAGAAGCGCTGACTACGCGTCGCGTCCGTGCCCAGTACCTCGAACCAGTCCACCGGCGGGCCGCCGGCCCGATCGGCAGCGGGCATCTCGGCCTGCGCCGCCGTCGGCGCGCCGGACTCACCGGCCCCCAGCACCAGGCCGGCGACGAGGCCGTCCAGATCCTCGAACAGGGCGTAGGTCACCATGCCGGGTAGCTCGGTGATGGGCCGCACGGTCTTCCCGCCGATCAGGTTGATCTTGTCTAGCGCGGTCTGAAGATCGTCGGTCTCGATGTAGAACGTCGCCGTGGCCGGGCCGTCTGCCGTGCTCGCCACGCCGCCATTGATGCCGCCGCCGGTATCGATGAGGCTGTAGCCGATGCCCGGCACCGGGCGCACCAGCCAGCCGAACAGCTCCGCGTAGAACCCGGCGAGCTCCCTGTCATCCGGGCCGCTGAGCTCGAAGTGCACCACCGGATGCGCCATGCGTGACCTCCCACGCGACCGTCGCTCGACAGTCTCGCACCGACCGAGGCGGCAGCCGGCACGCCTCCGGCGGCCCCGCCCTTCGGGCCTTGCCGGGAGCGCCCAGCGCGGATACGGCTGGGTCGCTGGCTAGCCGCCCAGTACCTTCGCCTTCGCGGCCGCGAATTCCTCGTCGGTCAGTACGCCCTGCTGATGCAGCTCGGCCAGCCGGCCCAGCTGGTCGGCAGCCGACGCCTGCGCGGCGTCGCCACCCTGCGCCGACTGGGCTTCCTGGCTACCCATGCGCGGGTCCTGACTGGCCGCCGCACTCGACTGCTCCGCCGCCCGGCGGCCCATGGCCCGCCCGGCCGCGAAGGTGCCCCCGACCGCCGCCGCCCGCAGCAGCGGCCGACGGCGCACCATCCCTGGTCTTCCGTACATGGTCGTCCCTTCTGAGGCGCGGTCAGCCGTCGGTGCCGGCGGGCAGTTCGAGGCCGAGCGCGACCATGATCTCCGGGGCCGCCGACACGACTCTGGCCATGCCGGTCTGCGGTGCAACCGCCGTCAGCACGCCGAGAATCTCGCGCGGCGCCGCGCCGGCGTCGAGCGCCGCCTGGACCTGGAAGAGGTAGGACGCGGGCGCCGCGTCCATGGCGACCAGCGCGGCGATCTTCACCAGCGCGAAGGACTTCGGATCCAGGCTGCTGTCGGCCCGCAGTTGTTCTCGCAGGTCGGCGGCCTCGCCGAGAACGCCGGCATCGCCCATGGCCAGCGCCGCCAGCTTCTCGCTGGTGGCCCGGTCGACCGGCTTTCCAGACCCGGAAACGCTCACGTGCCCTCCCGTACGACGCGGTGCCCGCTGCCCTGCTGGCAGCGGCCTACTGCGACACTGCGCGCCGCGGCGTCGCGAGTCATCACCCGCCGAGAGTGAAGCTGACACCCGCCGGAGCGGGGCATAGTGCTGGTATCGGCCGGTCCGGGGAACGGGGAGGGCATGCTCGACGCACTGCTGAACATCGTCTGGCTGGTGCTTGAGGGCATCTGGATGGCGATCGCGTATGCGATAGCTGGTCTGATTTGCCTCATTCTGATCGTGACAATCCCGTTCGGTATCGCCGCGTTCCGGATCGCGAGCTACGTGCTGTGGCCGTTCGGCCGCACCGCTGAGCGCCGCCCGGACGCCGGGGTGGGATCGGTGATCGGTAACGTCCTGTGGATCGTGCTGTTCGGCTGGTGGCTCGCGCTCGGCCACGTGATCGCGGGCGTCGCGCTGTGTCTGACGATCATCGGCATCCCGCTCGGTATCGCCAGCTTCAAGATCGTTCCCATCACGCTGCTGCCGCTCGGCACCCGGATCGTCCCGACCCGCCGGTACGCCTGACGGCACCGGGGATCGCCCCGGCGCGTCTTGCGGAGTCCGGCACCGCCGTGGTGGCATGACCGTCAGGCAGCAATGCAGGCGGGAGGGCGGGCGCCGGGATGAGCGAGATCGCAGCGCAGCGGGCAGCCATGCGGGCGGAGTGCGCGGGCAAGACGGTATGCGACGCGCTGGCCGAAGCGGCCGGGCAGTTCGGCTCGCGGCCGGCCCTGTCCGACCGCGACGGTGACGGACCGTGGCAGACGCTCACCTGGGCGGAGACGAGACAGCAGGTCCTGGAGCTCGCCGCGGGCTTCATCGAACTCGGGCTGCGGCCAGGCGATCATGTCGCGCTCATGCTTCCGAACCGGCTCGAACACGTCCTGGCTGATCTCGCCGTGCTGCACGCCGGCGGGATTCCGGTTACCTTCTACTCGACGCTCGCGCCGGAGCAGATCGCGTTCGTGGCCGCCAACTGTGCGGCGACGCTCGCGGTCCTCGACGGGGGCAGTGAGCTGGGCCGCTGGCAGCAGGTGCTGCCACAGCTGGCCGCGGTGCGCGCGGTTATCGTCAGGGACGCCGCCGTCTGCCCGGCGGGTTCGCCGTACCTGCGCTGGGACGCCCTGGCGGAGCTCGGCGCGCGGCGGCACGCGGCGAGCCCGGGCATCGTCGCCGACCGGGTCGCCGCGATCCGGCCGGACGACCCGGTCACGGTGCTGTACACGTCGGGCACCACGGGAAACCCGAAGGGCGTCGTCATCTCCCACGCCAACGTGCTCTACGAGGTGGCGGCCCTGGCGGCCGGCGGGGTCGCTCCCATGCACGCCCGTGTCGTGTCCTATCTTCCCCTCGCCCACATCGCCGAGCGGATGCTCAGCCTGTACCTGGGCATCTGCCATGCGCGCGACGTCTACTTCTGCCGCGACGCGGCGAGCCAGCTGGTCGCCACGCTGACCGACGTCAAGCCCACGGCGTTCTTCGGGGTGCCGCGGATCTACGAGAAGGTCATGGCCGGCGTTCAGGCGCTGCTGGCAGCCGAGCCGGATCAGGGCAAGCGCGCCGCGGTGGCGCAGGCGATGGCCACCGGCCTTGAGCACGTCCGCAGCCGCCAGTACGGTGAGACGACCCCCGACGAGCTTGCCGCCCGGTTCGCGGCGGCCGATGAGCAGGTGCTGGGCCCGATCCGGGCGCTGCTCGGTTTTGGCGAGGCGGACATGCTGTCGAGTGGCGCGGCGCCGTTCCCGCCGGAGGTCGCGACGTTCTTCGCCGGCCTCGGCATGCAGATCCTGGACGTGTACGGGATGAGCGAGACGACCGGCGCGTTCACCACCAACACGCCACGGGCGTTCCGGCTCGGCACTGTCGGTCAGCCGGTGCCCGGTATGGAGGTGCGACTCGCGCCGGACGGGGAGATTCTCACCCGTGGTCCGCTGAACAGCCCGGGCTATCTCGACCTGCCCGAGCAGACCGCTGATCTGCTCGACGCCGACGGGTGGCTGCACACCGGCGACATCGGCAGCATCGACGCTGACGGCTTCCTCTCCGTGGTCGACCGGAAGAAGGAACTGATCATCACGGCCGGCGGCGAGAACGTGTCCCCGGCTGCGGTCGAGAACCTCCTGGTCGCCCACCCGCTGATCGGTCAGGCCCTGGCGTACGGTGACCGGCGGCCGTATCTGGTGGCCCTGCTCACCCTGGACGGCGGGGTGGCTCCGGCGTGGGCGAGGGCACACGACATCGAGGCGGGCTCGCTGGCGGAGCTTGCGGCCAACCCCGCGGTCCTCGCCGAGGTCGGCCGCGCCGTCGAGGCGGCCAACGCCAGGCTTGCCCGGGTGCAGCAGGTGAAGTACTGGGAGCTGCTCCCGGTGGAGTGGACCGCCGAGAGCGAGGAGCTAACCCCGACGCTCAAGCTGAAGCGGCGCGTCGTGCACGCCAAGTACGCCGACGTGATCGACGGGCTGTACCGCAGCTGACCCGGCCGGGCTGCGCGGCGCGCGGTCGTGGCCGGAGGTCGGCCGGAAGATCAGGCACGTGCTCGTCGCCACCGCGTACAGCTTGCCGGCGGCGTCGGTCAGCCGCGCCTGGGCGAGCGCCGACCGACGGCCCGCGTGCGTCACGGTTCCCTCGCACCGCATCGGGCCGACGGCGGACGTCACGGGCCGCAGGAACTTGATGCTGAGGTCCAGGCTCGTGTAGTAGGTCCCGGCCGGCAGCGTGCTGTGCACCGCACAGCCACAGGCTGAGTCGCACAGCGCGGCCAGCACGCCGCCGTGTACCGAGCCGATCGGGTTGTAGTGGAACTCCGCCGGGGTGAACTCGAAGCTCACCTCGCCGGGCCGGACACGGGCCGCCGCGAAGTCGAGCGTGCGGGCGAGCGGCGGGGCCGGGAGGGCGCCGTCGACGATGGCCTGCAGGAACCTTATACCGTCGAGGCCTGCGGCCGCGTCGGCGGCGACGGCCGGATCGTCCCAGCTGTACGCGCGGTTGCGGGCCGCGTCGTGGCGGCCAGCCTCGCTAGGCCGCAGGTCGGCGTCGTGCACCGTGACCTCCCTGGTTGCCGGGGTCGCCGACGGCGAGCGGGCGCGGGACGTCCCAGTGGCGGCCCGCTGGCCCGATCGGCGGCCGGAACACGATGGCGTCGAGCGTCCGTTCGGCCGGCGCGTCCGGCCACCGTCGGCCGATGATGCCCAGCATCAGCCGATTCTCCGGAAGCACCTCGAGCACGAGCGTGTCCACCCCGCGCCGGGCAGCCCGGTCCGTGAGGGTGCGCAGCACCTGTGTGCCGATGCCCCGGCACTGCCAGTCGTCGGCGACGACCAGGCCGATGCTGGTCTCGGTCCCGCCGCCGGCTGCCGTGTCGGCGGCCATCCCGTGCCCGATGACAATGCCCCGCCGGTCGGTGACGAGCAGCACGTCTGCGCCGGCGGCGCCGCCCAGCGCGCGCAGCAGGCCACCGCTCGGCGGCGCCACCGAGGCGAAGAACCGCAGGTACTGCGAACGTCGCGACAGCCCGCACATGAACTCACGGATGCCCGGCAGGTCATCCGGACCAGCCCGCCGGAGCACGGCGACCGGGGTTCGATTCATAGACTCAGCATGGTCCGTCCTTGCTAAGTCTGTCAAGTGGACCTAGCCTGCGTTCATGAGACGATCGTGGGCCCTCGACTACGACACCGCCGGCTGCACCATCGCGGCGGCGCTCGAGGTCGTCGGGGAGAGATCGACATTCCTGGTGCTGCGCGAGGCGTTCAACGGCGTGCGCCGGTTCGACGACATGCAGCGGCGCACCGGCATGCCACGTCAGGTGCTGAGCAGCCGGCTGGCCCGGCTCGTCGGCGACGGGATCCTGCGCAAGGTGCCCTATCGCGAGGAGGGCCAGCGGCCGCGCGAGGAATACCGGCTGACCGACAAGGGCCTGGACCTGTTCCCGCTCGTCGTCGCGCTGCTGACCTGGGGCGACAAGTACGCGGCCGGGCCGGACGGACCGCCGGTGCTGCTGACGCACTCCGGCTGCGGGGCGCCGGTGCACCTGACGCTGACGTGCACCGCGGGCCACGTCCTCGGCTCGGCCCGCGACGTCGCGCCGCTGCCGGGCCCGGCCGCCCGGCGGGTAGCGTAGCCGGCTGGCCGGGTGCGGCTACGTCAGCGCGTCCGGCGGCCGGATGTTCGTGGTGGTCGTGTCGGGGAGCTGACCCGTTGCGGACGGGAAGCCGGCCGTCTGAGCCGCCGGGAAGTCGCCGTAGTAGGTGTCTGCCTCGGCGGGGAGGTCGCCCGCGGCGAGCATCGACAGCCGGCCCATCGCAATCGCGCCGACGAAGACAACCAGCAGGCCGAGCCCGGTAAACAGGGTGACCGTCTCGACGTATGCGCGCACCGAATCCGGCCCCGCACCGGCCCACAGGATCGGGTTGCCGACCGCGATCGACCTCTTGATCACGATCGTGGTAAAGGTGTGCCCTAGGCCGAACCACGCGCCGCCGAGCGCGGCGAGCAGCCCGGCGCACACGCCCACGCCCCGGTTGCGGGTCACCGCGACGAGCAGGCCACCGAGCAGCACGGCGGCGCCGGGAACGATCGAGTAGTAGAGCCGGCCCTGGTTGTACAGCCACGTCTTGTCCGGCGTGTACCCGAAGTGCAGGTACGGGCCCAGGAACGGTGCCAGGCCGCCCCAGAGGCCGAGCAAGATCAGCAGCAGCCCGCAGACTGCACCACGCCGCCGCGGAATACGGCCCTCAGGGTTCATGTCATCCACTTCCCCGCGCAATCGGTTGTTTAAAGACTTACACACGCGCGTCACTCGGCGGCGGGTTCCTTCGGCAAAGTGCTGGTAAATCGGGTCGGAAGAGGTGTTCAGCCGCTGCCGGGGCGCGGCGGCCGGCAGGTATGGTCGCGCTCGTGGACGTCCGCAGGCTCCCCCGGCGCGCGGGGGTCGTCCTCGCTGAGCCGCGTCCCGCTGCGGCGGGCTAGCGCGCGGGCCCGGAGTGACCGCCATGCTGATCGTCGCCACCGCCGGCCACGTCGGCCACGGTAAGTCGGCGCTCATTCACGCTCTCACCGACGCTCAGGTCGGCGGGCCGGCCGACCTTCATCGCGGCGGCACCGCCGACCTCGGGTTCGCCTGGCTCACCCTGCCCTCAGGGGCGCAGCTGGGTTTCGTCGACGCACCGGGCCCGGAGCGCTTCATCGCCAGCGTGCTGGCCGGAGCCGGGCCGGTGCCCGCCGTCGTCTTCGTCGTGGCCGCGGACCAGGGCTGGATGCCGCAGTCCTCGGAGCACCTCGCGGTGGCGAGCGCGCTCGGTATCAGCCAGGCGCTGCTCGTGGTGACCAAGAGTGACCTCGCCGATCCGGGCCCGGCGCTGGCGGAAGCCGCGGCACGGATCGCCCGCAGCCCGCTCGGTGCCGTCGCGGCAGTGGCGGTCAGCTCGGCGACCAGGGCGGGCATCCCGGACCTGGTCGCGGCGCTTGACCAGTGGTGCGCCGGGCTGGCGGTGCCCGATCCGGGCGCCGCGGTACGGATCTGGATCGACCGGTCGTTCGGCGTCCCTGGCGGCACCGTCGTGACGGGCACCTTGCCGGCCGGCACCGTGCACCAAGACGACCAGCTGCTCCTCACTCCGGGCATGCGGCCGGTCCGGGTTGGCGACCTTCAGGTGCTCGGCAAGCCGGTGGACGCGGCGGCTGGCCCTACCCGAGTGGCGCTGCACCTGCCCCGCGTGGGCCGGGACACGCTGCACCGGGGCACGGCGCTCGTGCAGCCCGGCCGGTGGACCCTCACCGACATGCTGGACGTGCGGATCGGGGCGGTGTCTCCGCCGCCCGCTGCGGACGGCGAGGGTGCCGCTGAGCGGGAGGCCGGGACCGCGGCACTTGGCCAGCTCGCTCGGTCGGTCGCGCTTCATGTCGGTTCTGCCCGGGTCATCGCCCGGCTGCGCCCGCTGGGACCCGCGCTGGCCAGGCTCAGCCTCGCCGACCCGCTGCCGGTCCATGTCGGCGACCGGGTGCTGCTGCGCGATCCCGGCACCCGGCGGCCCGACTGGTGGCCCCCGGTCGGCGGGGCGGTCGTGCTCGACGTCACCCCGCCGCCGCTCGCTCGCCGCGGGGCCGCCGCCGCGGCCGCGAGACAGCTGGCCAGCTGGCCGGACCGGCCGACCGCCGCCGAGTTGCTCGCCCGGCACGGCTTGCTGCGCGGCAGCGCGCTGCTGGCGATGGGCGTGCCGGAGCTGCCCGAGCCGGTGACCGGCGAGTGGCTCGCCGACCCTGATCGCTGGCGGGCGCTCGCCCACCAGCTAGGCGAGGTGCTGGCGAGCCACGCCGCCGCCGACCCACTGGCCGCGGGCTTGCCGATCGAGGCGGCCAGGGAGGCCCTCGACCTGCCGGACCGGCGGCTCGTGACGGCGCTGGCCAGACCGCCGTTCCGGATTTCCTGCGGCACCGTGCAGATCGGCCTGGCCGGGCCGACGGTCGGGCCGAAGGTGCCGGAGTCCGTGCTGGCCGCGATCCGGGTGCTGCGCGCCGATCTCGCCGCCGCCCCGTTTGCGTCTCCGGACGCCAGCCGCCTGCGCAAGCTGGGGCTGGACGCACGCAGCATCGCCGCTGCGGTGCGGGCCGGAGAGCTGCTGCGCATCAGCGATCAGGTGGTGCTGGCGCCGGGCGCAGACGAGGCGGCCGCGGTGATCCTGTCCGGGCTCGACCAGCCATTCACGGCGGCGCAGGCGCGTCAGGCGCTCGGTACGACCCGGCGCACCGCGATCCCGCTGCTGGAGTTCCTGGACGCGGCCGGCATCACCGAGCGGCTGGCCGACGACCGCAGGGTGCTCCGCGCCCCGGCCGGCCGGCACCCGGCGGTCCCGCCGCCCGCGCCGGCGGCACCGGACGCGCAGAACGCGCCAGCGACGGCCGCGGCCGACCGCTAGCGCCCGCTGAAGCGGGTCGCGGACCAGGTGCGGGCGTCGGCTGGCGGGACGCCCGTCGCGATCCAGCTGGCCAGCACGGCCGCCGTGGCCGGAGCGTTGAGGATGCCGGTGCGAAAGTGCCCCGACGTCAGCCAGGCGTTGCCGATGCCAGGCACCTTGTCGATGACGGGCCGGCGGTCCGGGTGGCGCGGCCGGAAGCAGCACCACTGATAGGCGACTCCGATCCCGCCCAGTCGTGGCAGCACCGCGGCGAGACTGGCGGTGATCGTATCGATCACGTCGGGCTGGACCGCAGGGGTCTCGTCGTCGGCGTCGAAGGTGCCGCCCGCCAGCAGCTGCCCGTGCTCGATCTGGGTGGCGACCGGAGCCACGATGCCCGGCAGCGTGACGTCCGTTCGCTCGGTCACCAGCAGGTGGCCCTTGACCCGGTCCGACGGGATGTGCAGCGGCAGCCCGTCCAGCACCGGCGGCCTGCCGGTGGCAAACACCACCACGCCGGGGCTGATGGTGCCGCTGGACGTGCCGACGCCGACAATCCGATCACCGCGAATGTCGACGGACGTCGCGGCGACTCCGGTCGCCACGGCGGGCAGCCGGGTCGCGAGCCTGGCCACCGCGCGGAGCGGGTTGACGCGGGCCTGGCGGCGGATGAGCGCGCCCTCCATCGGCCGTGCGAGGCCGGGCACGAGCTCGGCCACCTGGCCCGGATTGAGCCACTCGACGTAGCGCGGCTGGTGCGCGGCAAACCCGCTCGCGTGCGGCGCGAGCCCGAGCCAGTCGAGCTCCACCAGGCCGACGCCGCCCGGCAGCGTCTGCTGCAGGTCGCGCCACCGCTGCAGCGAGGCGCGCTCGAGGTCGACGAAGGGCGCCGGGTCACTCCACTGGTGCGGCTCGGGGATGAGCAGCCCGGTTGCGCCGCCGGTTGCGCCGGCGCCCAGCCGGCCCGTCTCGATCAGCCGCACATCGCCGAGCCCGGCGTCGGCGCACGCGAATGCGGTGCTGACGCCCACGATGCCGCCGCCGACGACGAGCACGTCTGGCCGCGAGTCCGGCACGCCGTCGTCGACGCGGCCGAGCACGGCGCGCTCGTCGGCGCTGAGCTGGTCGCGCCAGATGGCGCCGGTCACCGTCATGACACCATCCCGGGTCGGCGAACGGGCTACGCCTGCTGCTGCCGAGTGCATCGTAGGCGACGCACGGTGCCCGGCCTGGCGCGAATCCGGCTGGGCTGCCAGAAACGATGGCCAACCGGCAACATGCTGGCAACGTCGCGTTCCCGGCAGGGAAACGCCGCGGCGGCAGGCTAGGAGTATGGGTGCCCAGCCAGAGAATCCGGTCCGCCGCACGATCGCGTTGATCGCCCACGACAACTGCAAGCGCGACATCGCCGAGTGGGCCAGGTTCAACCGCGCCCTGCTGGCGCAGCACGACCTGGTCGCGACGGGAACCACCGGCCAGCTGCTGGCAGCGGAGCTGGGCATTCCGGTGACCTGCCTGCGCAGCGGGCCGCTCGGCGGGGATCAGCAGATCGGTGCCCGGATCGCTGACGGCGCGGTCGACATGCTCGTCTTCTTCTGGGATCCGCTGGAGCCACATCCGCATGATCCCGACGTCAAGGCGCTGCTCCGGCTGGCGGTGGCCTGGAACATTCCGGTTGCGTGCAACCGGTCGAGCGCTGACTACATGATCTCCTCGCCGCTGTTCGCCTGGCGATATGAACGACGGCAGCCTGATTTCGCCGATTATGCGAATCGAGGCTGGTCGGCCCTCGCGGCGACCGCCGACCAGGTCGCCTAGCCCGAGACGGCCCCGTTCCCCACCGCGGCGGCCGCGACGGGAAGCTTTCTGGCGCCGGCTGTGCTGCACTGGCCGTGGCGGGCGCTGGTGCGCCTCCGACGGACGGGCCGTAAGGTGGAAAGCGTGGCGCTGACCGATTCGTATGGACGGGTAGCGACCGACCTGCGTGTCTCGGTGACCGACCGGTGCAATCTGCGGTGTGCCTACTGCATGCCGGCCGAGGGACTTGACTGGCTGCCCCGGCCGGAGCTGCTGACCGACGATGAGCTCGTCGCTCTGGTGAGGCTGGCGGTCACCCGGCTCGGCATTACCGAGGTGCGCTTCACCGGCGGCGAACCCTTGCTGCGGCGCGGCCTGCCCGGAATCATCGAGCGGGTGGCCGCGCTGCGGCCGCGGCCGCAGATCTCCATGACCACGAACGGCATCGGCCTGGACAAGCTGGCCGGACCGCTGCACGCAGCCGGCCTGGACCGGATCAACGTGTCGCTAGACACGCTGTCGCCGGAGACCTTCGTCGCGCTGGCGCGCCGGGACCGGCTGGGGGATGTCCTCAAGGGACTGGTAGCAGCCGCGGAGACCGGCCTCGCGCCGGTGAAGGTGAACGCCGTGCTCATGCGCGGCGTCAACGATCACGAGGCCGGCGATCTGCTGCGATTCTGTCTCGGCAGCTGCTACGAGCTGCGGTTCATCGAGCAGATGCCGCTGGACGCCCAGCACGGCTGGCGGCGCGCGGAGATGGTCACCGCGGACGAGATACTGGCTGGGCTGCAGGCAGAATTCCGGCTGGCGCCGGCCGACCCGGCGGAGCGCGGCTCGGCCCCGGCCGAGATCTTCCTGGTGGACGGCGGGCCGCAGACCGTTGGCATCATCGGGTCGGTGACCAGGTCATTCTGCGGCGCCTGCGACCGGGTGCGGCTGACCGCTGACGGCCAGCTGCGCAACTGCCTGTTCGCCACGACCGAGAGCGATCTGCGCAGTCCGCTGCGGGCCGGCGCCTCCGACGACGAGCTCGCCGACCGCTGGCAGCGGTGCCTGGCCGCGAAGCTGCCCGGTCACGGCATCAACGACCCCGGCTTCCTGCAGCCGGCCCGGCCGATGTCGGCCATCGGCGGCTGACCGCTTCGCTCGCTCGCACCGCCCACCGCCGACTGGCGAGCCCTCGATCGCACGGCGACGGGTCGCTACGCTCTGCGCTCCTCCACACGCTCCTCCACCCGCCCCTCTCGGTTTGCTTCGCGATGCATTTAGATATATCGTTGATGTATCAAAGAAGTACGGTGACAGTCTGAGGAGCCTCAGGCGTCACTCCGAAGGGAGCAACTCATGCGTGACGACAACGAACGCGACTGGCGTCGCGGACCGGGTCGGTGGGAGCCTGCCGACGACGGCGAGCACCGGCGCTGGCACGGCGACGAAGGCGAGCGCCGCGGCGGGCGCGCCCGGTTCCGCGGGCGGCCGCACTTCGGCGGCCCGCTCGGCGGTCCGGGATTCCTGGCGGGGCCAGGGTTCCCCGGCCCCGAGCTGCACGGTGGCCCCTGGCTGAAGGAGGCCCACCGGATGCGCGGTCCGCGTGCCCGGCGTGGCGACGTGCGGGCGGCGGCGCTGGCGCTGCTGTCCGAGCAGCCGCTCAACGGCTACCAGATCATCCAGGAAATCGCGGAGCGCAGCGGTGGCGTCTGGCGGCCGAGCCCCGGCTCGGTCTACCCGGCCCTGCAGCAGCTCGAGGACGAGGGCCTGATCAGGGCCGAGGCCGGCGACGGCGGCCGCCGCGCGTACCAGCTGACCGAGGAGGGCCAGCAGTACGTGGCGACGCACCGGGACGAGCTGCGGGCTCCGTGGGACGTGGTGGCCGGCAGTGCCGGCGGTGCCGCGCTGGAGATGCGCCGGCTGGTCGGCCAGGTGGCCATGGCCGCCGTGCAGGTGGTCAGCGCGGGCACGGACGCCCAGGCTGCGGAGGCGCGGCAGCTGCTGACCGACACCCGGAAGGCGCTGTACCGGATCCTCGCCTCAGACGAGGAGAGCGCCGGCGACGGCGAGTGACGCCGAGCCGGCCCGCGACGCCCGGTCGCGCGGTCGGCTCGCCGATCATCGTCAACTACTGTTGACATACGAGGCTCTCGTCACCGTAACCTGGCGGCGGGCGCCGCCGAGCACGGCTCGCCCGCGCGATTAGGCTCGTCGATAGCTGAGTCAGGGAGGCTCGATCCGGAGTGACACCATCGGGAACGGCAGCGCACGCCGGGCCGCAGGCGTCGGCGGCGCTGCTTGACGGCAGCGGGCCGGAGACCGTGATCGCGGTTTCCGGCCTGGTGAAGAGATACGGCGACGTGGAGGCAGTGCGCGGCATCGACTTCACCGTCGCCAGGGGCGAGACCTTCGGCTTCCTCGGGCCGAACGGCGCCGGCAAGTCCACGACTATCAAGATCCTCTGCACGCTCGCGACCGCCACCGCCGGGACGGCGCTGGTCAACGGGCTCGACGCGACGGCCGAGCGGGAGGCGGTGCGGCGGCAGATCGGCCTGGTCTTCCAGGACACCACGCTCGACACGTACCTCACCGCCGAGCAGAACCTGCGCTTCCACGCCGAGATGTACGGCGTGCCGAGGGCCGCGGTGGCGCCGCGGATGCGCCAGGTGCTGGAGATGGTGGGCCTGTGGGACCGCAAGGACAGCCTGGTCAGCACCTACTCGGGCGGCATGCAGCGGCGACTGGAGATCGCCAGGGGCCTGCTGCACGCGCCGCACGTGCTGTTCCTGGACGAGCCGACGGTGGGCCTCGACCCGCAGACCCGGGCATCAATCTGGTCCTACATCAACGACCTCAAGCGGCGCGAGGACATCACCATCTTCCTCACCACGCACTACATGGACGAGGCCGAGCACTGCGACCGGATCGCGATCATCGACCACGGGAAGATCGTCGCGATCGACACGCCGGAGGCCCTCAAGGCCAGCGTGGGGAAGGACCGGGTTCAGATCCACACGGCCGACGACCGCGCCGCGATCGCCGAGCTCGCGGCCGTCTTCGGCATCGAGGCGGCCATGCACGAGGGCTTGGTGACGTTCGCGGTGGCCGCTGGCGAGCAGTTCGTGCCGCGGCTGTTCGCGGAGCTGACCGTTCCCATCAAGTCGGTCAGCGTGTCCCGGCCGTCGCTGGACGACGTGTTCATGTCGTACACCGGCACCACCATCAGGGACGCGGAGGGCGGCGCCGGGAACGAGTTCATGCGCAACATGCACCGGATGCGGACAGGGGGACGGCGATAACGATGGCCACCCAGACAAGCGAGTCGGCCACGATCACCGACGCCGGCGGGGTCATCGAGCGGATCAGGGTATCGGTACCCGACCGCGGCCTGAAGCAGGATCTGCGCGCCGTGAGCATCGTGTGGCGTCGCGAGCTGATCAGGTTCCGCACCGACCGGCTGCGCGCGATCACCTCGCTGGTGCAGCCGTTCCTGTTCCTGTTCATTCTCGGCACGGGGCTCTCCAGGCTGGCCGGCAGCAACCTGCCGCACGCGGCCAATTTCGACTTCAAGACGTTCATCTTTCCCGGTGTGCTGGCCATGTCGGTGCTGTTCACCGCTATCTTTTCGGCGGCCTCGATCGTGTGGGACCGGGAATTCGGCTTCCTGCGGGAGATCCTGGTCGCGCCCGTCAGCCGCGGCGCGATCGTCATCGGCAAGTGCCTCGGCGGCGCGACGATCGCCACCTTCCAGGGGGTGATCTTCCTGTGCCTGGCCTGGTTCGCGCACGTGCCCTACGACCCGCTGCTGATCCTCGGCCTGATCGGCATGCTGCTCCTGCTCTCGTTCACGCTGACCGCGTTTGGCGTCATGATGGCGGCCAGGATCAGGCAGTTCCAGGCCTTCATGGCGCTGACGCAGATGCTCGTGATGCCGCTGTTCTTCCTGTCCGGCGCGCTGTACCCGCTGAACGGCCTGCCCGCCTGGCTGACCGTGCTCACCCGGCTCGACCCGCTGACCTACGTGGTCGGCCCGATGCGGCACCTGGTGTTCAGCCACCTGAGCGTGCCGCCCTACGTCGCGGCGGCCATCAACGCGCACCTCGCGCCGGCCATCACCTGGGCCGGCTGGCCGGTGCCGCTCTGGTTGTCGCTCGGGATCGTGGGGGTCATGGGACTCGGCATGATGTCGATCGCGATCGCGGAGTTCAGCAAGACCGAATAAGGACGAAGCCCCCAAGCATAAAGCGACGCCGGGTGGCTACGGGGGCAAACCACCCGGCGTCGCAATCATCGGCGCTCCGACGGGGGCCCGGAACGCCGGCAGTTGATGCTCCGGCGGGGGACCAGAGCACCGTTAAGCATGGTACACCGAACGTCCCCCTAGTGCATCAAGACAGGATTACGTGGTAATCGAGCCGCGCTGGGCGACTAGTCCGGCGTCTGCCAGATCGGCTACTTGTCGGCCGACGGCGGGCTGTCCGGCCTGGTGGGCGGGCGATAGATGGCCGGGGAGTTAGGCTCGTACTGGCGGAATGTCCGGTTCGCTGTGGGCTCTCGGCCGCCGTTGGCAAACACCACCGCAAAGTACGGGATCACCAGCGCGCCGACGGCAGGGATCGCGGTCAGCCAGCCGAGGTGATTGACGAACATGAGGATTGCGGCCGCGAAGCATGCTGTCCGGATGCCCATCATGATCAGATAGCGGCGCTCCCGGTACCTGATGTCCGCGGACAGCCCGGGCCTGGCCTCTGTCACCAGGTGGGCCTCGTCGCGATGCCGGGGAGCCGTCTTCACACCACCCACGTTATGCCGCTCGTCTCCCCGCCGCTAGCGCAGGGACGGCGCGGTTGCGGCGGCACGGATCCGGCATGCTGAAGACCTGACGGCGATGGCACTCGTGCGGAGGAGATCCATGACAGATCGGACATACCGTGTAACTGAGATCGTCGGAACCTCGCCGGAGAGCATCGAGGCCGCGATTCGGGGCGCGCTGCGGCGGGCCGCTCAGACGCTCCGGCACCTCGACTGGTTCGAGGTCACTCAGGTCCGCGGCCAGATCGTCGACGGCGAGGTAGCCCACTTCCAGGTGGACATGAAGATCGGGTTCCGACTCGAGGACCCGTGAGCCGGGGTCCACGGAAGCTTTCTGCAGCGGCTACCGGGCCGAGGCGGCTAGCTGGCCTGGCTCACCGAGGACATGTTGAAGCCCTCGACCCGGACCGGCGGCATGGCGGTCCTGGTGAAGTAGTCGCTCCACTCCCGCGGCAGCGTGGGCACGGTGGCGCCGACCTCGGCGACCCGGCTGAGCATCCCGACCGGGCTCTCGTTGAACCGGAAGTTGTTGACCGCGCCGGTCACCTCGCCGTTCTCGACCAGGTATACGCCGTCCCTGGTCAGGCCCGTCAGCAGGAGCGTCTGCGGATCTACCTCGCGGATGTACCACAGGCACGTCAGCAGCAGGCCCGACGTGGTCCGGCTGACCAGGTCAGCGACCGAGCCGGTGGCGCCGGGCGCGGTGAGGACGAGATTGTCGATCGCCGGCGTCACCGGCTGGCCGGACAGCCGGGCGGTGTGCCTGGTCTGGGTGAGGGCGCCGAGCCTTCCCGCCGCGATCCAGTCCGTCCGACCCGTCGGCAGGCCGTTGTCGAAGACGGAGGACTCCCTCGAGGACGCGTGCGCGATGACGAACGGCGCGCACTGCAGGCCCGGCTCGGCCGGATCGCTGTGCAGCGACACCGGCAGGCTGGCCAGCTCCTCGCCGATCCTGGTGCCGCCGCCGGGCTTGCTGAACACCGTCCGGCCGTCGAGGGCGTCCTTGGCGCCGGCCGACCAGTACAGGTAGATCAGCAAGTCCGCGACCGCAGTAGGCGGCAGCAGCGTCTCGTACCGGCCCGCAGGCAGCTCGACCGACCTGGCGGCCCAGTCGAGCCGCTGCCCGAGGTCGGCCTCGAGGGTGGTGACGTCCACGTCGGTGAAGTCCCGCGTGCCCGCCCCCGCCCACGCTGACCGAGTCAGATCGGCGGACTTGGCGTTGAGCTCGAGCCGCCCGGTCGGCTGGT
>Ga0187783_10001596_pt1 | contig 16800 bp, 14 predicted proteins | sample 1015_SJ02_MP02_2_FD_132471 | JGI IMG/M metagenome (GOLD analysis project Ga0187783, IMG submission 132471) | Tropical peat soil microbial communities from peatlands in Department of Meta, Colombia - 1015_SJ02_MP02_20_MG | ecosystem: Environmental > Terrestrial > Soil > Wetlands > Peat | place... | reverse complement strand
TTCCTGGGGCCAGTCGACCCGGGATGCTTACACTAACGAGATCAGAAAGAACGGCGGCGAAGTCGTCGGCACCACCGGCATTCCGCTCGGCACCGCCGACATGACGCCGTTCCTGTCGAAAATCTCCGGCGATTTCGACGGGCTGTTCGGCATCTTCTTCGGCAAGGACGGCGTCACCGTCGGCAACCAGGCCTTCGACCTCGGCCTGACCAAAAAATACAAGTGGGCCGGCGACGGCGCCATTTGCGAGTCGACCAACCTGCCGGCGCTCGGCAACAAGATCGACGGCTTCGTCGCCATCAACCGCTACATCCCGATTTTCCAGGGCCCGCTCGATACGCCGGCTCTGCATCGCTTCTTCGACGAGGCCAAGGCGCGGCTGGCGAAGGTGGATCCGTCGGGCCCGCTGCCCGACCGCTACGTGCAATCGAACTACGAGGCGATGAATGCGGTCAAGGTCGCGATGGAAATGTCGAAATTCCAGGGCCGGGACGACACTGACAAGCTGATCGCGGCGCTCGAAGGCCTCGAAATGAAGGAAGGCGACGACTTCCCGCAGGGCGACAAAACGTTGCGCAAGGCCGACCATCAGGCGTTCCTGCGCGAATTCCTCTATGTCGTGGAGGGCGGCGCCTTCAAGCTGTTGGAGACGGTGGACAAGGATAAGACCCTGGTTCCGTCGGCTTGCAGTTTCTCCGCCTAAGTGAGCGCGCAAGCCTCGATCGACGCAGGCTCCCCGGCAATCGGCCCGGGAGCGTCGGCGGCGCCCATCCTGAAGACCGAACTGCTGTCGATCCGTTTTGGCGGTCTGACGGCGCTGTCGGACGTCAATTTCGAATTGGCGCCCGGTGAAATCCGCGCCATCATCGGACCGAACGGCGCCGGCAAAAGCACGTTTTTCAATTGCCTGACCGGCGTGTTGCGACCGAGCTCCGGCCGCATCATGTTCAACGGCGCCGAGATCACCGGACTGCCCCCCAACGCGATCTCGCAGAAGGGTATCGCGCGCTCCTATCAGATCACCAATATCCTGCCCAACGCGACCGCGCTGGAAAACGTGCGCGTCGCCGCGCAATCGCGCCGCCACGGCTGGAACATGCTGCGGCACCACGACGCCTTCATCGACATCACAGAGAAGGCCGAGATCGCGCTCGACGCCGTCGGCCTCCTCGGCAAGGCCAAAGAATTGGCGTCCAACCTGTCGCACGGCGAGCAGCGCAATCTCGAAATCGGCATCGCGCTCGCCACCGAACCGCAACTGCTCTGTCTCGACGAGCCGACGGCCGGCATGAGCGCGGCGGAAACCAACGACACCATGGCGCTGGTGCGGCGCATCGCCGAGGGCCTCACCATCCTGATTGTCGAGCACGACATGGAGGTGGTGATGGAGCTCGCAGACCGCATCACGGTATTGCACTATGGTCAAATCCTCGCCGAAGGCACACCGGAGGAAATCCAGGAGAATCCCAAAGTGCTGGAGGTCTATCTGAAAACATGAGCGTCACAGCCTCCCGCGTCGGCCCGCTCGTCGCGGTCGACGAGGTACACACCTATTACGGCAAGAGCCACATCTTGCACGGCGTCTCGATCGAGGTCGGCGCCGGCGAGGTGGTGGGGCTGCTCGGCCGCAACGGCGTTGGCAAGAGCACCACGCTGAAAACCATCATGGGCCTGATGAAGCCGAGCCGTGGCACGGTGCGGCTCGACGGAGCGGCGATCACCGGCCTGCCGGCGCACAAATTGGCCCGGCTCGGCATCGGCTATGTGCCGGAAGACCGCCGCATCTTCCGCCTGCTCACGGTGATGGAAAATCTGCGCACCGGGTTCGACCGCCACGGCGTGACCGAGCAAAAGCGCCAGGCGCTGCTCGACAAGGTGTTCGCCTATTTTCCGGTCCTGGCGGAGCGGCGGATGCAGCCCGGCGGCACTTTGTCCGGCGGCGAGCAACAGATGCTGGCGATCGCGCGCGCCATGATGCTGGAACCGAAGATCATTCTGCTCGACGAGCCGACCGAAGGTCTGATGCCGCGCATGGTGGCGCAAATCGAACAAATCATTGAGGCGCTGCACAACGAAGGCGTCGCCATCCTCTTGGTGGAGCAGAACGTGCCGCTGACGCTCGCCGCCAGCCAGCGCGTCTACATCATGGAAAAGGGCAGCGTGCGTCACCATTGCGCTTCGAACGAGATCGACGCCGGCCACGCCGTCATCAAACAGTATCTGGGGTTGTGAGCGATGGGCGCGATCGGCGACATTGTCCGTTCCATTCCGCTGGACCTCATCATCATCCAGACGGTCAACGGCTTCGTCACGGGCATGATTCTCGCTCTGATCGCCTCGGGGCTGACGTTGATTTTCGGCATCATGGACGTGGTTAACTTCGCGCACGGCGAGCTGTTCATGCTCGGCGCCTATGTCGGAGTCGTCGTCATCGCCACCACTGGGAGTTTCTGGCTCGGACTTGTCACCTCCTCGCTGATCGTCGCCATCCTCGGCGCGGCGATGCAGATCGTGACGTTGCGGCCGCTGATCGGCCGCGACCCGCTTAACACAATTCTTGCCACGTTCGGCATTTCGCTGATCTTGCAGAATTACGCGCTATGGCAGTTCGGACCGGTGGCGCGCAAGATTCCGGAGCCGATGTCGAGCTATTTCACCCTGTTCTATCTGCAGTATCCCTGGTACCGCATCGTGATCGCGGGTCTCTCCGCCGCCATCATCGGCGCCTTCTGGCTGTTCCTCAAATACGGCAAGTTCGGCGTCTGGATCCGCGCCACCGCGCAGGATCGCGTCATGGCGCAGGCCATGGGCATTCCGGTGCCGCTGGTCTACACCGGCGTATTCGCCATCGGCGCCGCCATGGCGGCGGCCTCCGGCGTGCTGTTCGCGCCGCTGACGGGCGTCGACCACAGCATGGGGCTGGATTGGGTGCTCAAGGCCTTCATCGTGGTTGTGGTTGGCGGCATGGGTAATCTCGGCGGCTCGATCGCTGCCGCCATCTTCATCAGCCTTTTGGAATCCTATGCCGCCATTTGGGTCGATCCGTCGCAAGCGGTCATTGTCTCCTTCGTGGTGCTGATCCTAACGTTGTTGTTCCGGCCCACGGGCCTGTTCGTGGCAACGCCCAGATGACCGCCGCACCGATCGACAAAGTCGTCACGCTGGCCAGGCCACGGTTGAGCCACGCCGCGGTATTCTGGCTCGGCTTTGTTGCGGTGATGGCGCTCCTCATCGCCGCGCCGCTGGTGCTGTCGGCGTTCTGGACGCGACTCCTCACTGAGATCCTGATCTGGGGACTATTGGCGATGTCGTCCGATCTTTTGATCGGCTACACCGGCATGGTGTCGTTCGGCCACTCGGCGTTCTTTGGGCTCGGCATGTACGGCGCGGCGGCGGCGTTGCTCACCGTCAGCCCGCCGAATCTGTGGCTCGCCATTCTGTTCGGATTGGCCGGCGCGGCCGGCGCCGCGCTGTTCGTGGCCTATTTCTCGACCCGGCTACGCGACATCTATTTCGCCATCACCACGTTGATTTTCAGCCAAATCTTCTATGTCATCATTTTCACTTGGACGCCGGTCACCGGCGGCGAAAATGGCCTCATCTTCACCCGGCCGCATCTGACGATTCCGCTTCTCTACAACGCACGCTTCACCGGAACGACCATGCACTGGTTCGTGCTTGCCGTGGTGGCGGCCTCCTATCTAATCCTGCGCCGCGTCACCCAATCGCCTTTCGGCATGGTGCTGCAATCGATCCGTGAGAACGAGCCGCGCACCCGCGCGATCGGCTATGCGGTCGAGCGCTACAAGATGGTGTCGGTGATGCTGTCGGGCCTGTTCGCCGGCCTCGCCGGCGTGCTCTACGCCGTGCAAAACGAATTCGCCGCACCAGATTTCGTCTACTTTTTGACCTCGGGCGACACCGTGATCTATAACGTGATCGGTGGCATCGGCACGCTCATTGGACCGATCGTCGGCGCCGGTTTCTTTCAGCTGGCGCGCGAACTGATGGCGCGGCTGTTCGGCGAGCAATTCCCCTATCTGATTCCGCTCGGCGTCATCTTCATCGCCATCATCATCTTCCTGCCGCAGGGGCTTCTGGGCTTCGCCAGAAGGTGGCTGAATAGGTAGCTTGCGATTGGGTCACTAAGCGGCGTTTTGGCCCTGCACTGACAATACTGGCGAATGTCCGCTATAGCTGTGTGGACATGGATCGGACGTTGTCTGATGTTCACTAAGTGCCAGGAGAGTCGTTTTGGCGCCGCAGCAATTCGGACAACCCGTACGTGCTGCAGCCGTCTTCGATCCAAGTGCGCAGGGCGCCGCAGTTGCGATCCTTTCCCGCGTGGGCGGGCTTGACCCTGCCGTCCATACTCCGGCAAAGATGCAGGTCAGATCGTCCGTCTTGCCGGTCCGCAACAAACGATAAAGCACAGGAAGCGCCGCAGGGAGAGTTGCTCATGCCCGACGCCGTCATCGTCTCGACCGCCCGCACCCCGATCGGCAAGGCCTATCGCGGCGCCTTCAACATGACTCACGGCGCCGAGCTTGGCGGCCATGTGGTGCGCAATGCGGTCGAGCGCGCCAAGCTCGAGTCGGGCGAGGTCGAGGACGTGATCATGGGCTGCGCGCTCCCTGAGCGCGCCACCGGGCAAAATATCGCGCGGCAGGCGGCGATCCGCGCCGGACTCCCGGTCACTGTCTCTGGCATGACGGTGAACCGTTTCTGCAGCTCCGGCCTGCAGACCATCGCACTCGCGGCCCAGCGCGTGATCGCCGGAGAGGCCGAAGTGATCGTCGCCGGCGGGCTCGAAAGCATCAGTCTGGTGCAGGACGGCAAGAGCCTGCCGGCGCCGAGTGATTGGATCCTCGAACACAAGCCGGCGCTCTATATGCCGATGATTGACACCGCCGACAATGTCGCCGAGCGCTACAAAGTGAGCCGCGAGGTGCAGGATACCTACGCGCTGGAGAGCCAGCGCCGCACCGCGAGCGCGCAGCAGGCAAAAAAATTCGACGACGAGATCGTGCCGCTGCCGACGACCAAGAAGGTCGTCGACAAGGACACCAAGGCGGAAAGCCTCGAGCAAGTGACGCTCAAGAGCGATGAAGGCAACCGTCCCGACACCACACTCGCCGGGCTCGCGGCGCTCAAGCCGGTGCGCGAGGGCAAGTGGATCACCGCGGGCAACGCCAGCCAGCTCTCCGACGGTGCCTCCGCCTGCGTCGTTATGGAAGCAAAGCTCGCCCAGCGCCGTGGGCTAAAACCGCTCGGCACCTTCCGCGGCTTTGCCGTGGCCGGCTGCGAGCCGGATGAAATGGGCATCGGTCCGGTGTTCGCCGTGCCTAAGCTGCTAAAACGTCAGGGGCTGAAGATCGACCACATCGACCTATGGGAGCTGAACGAGGCCTTCGCCAGCCAGGTGCTCTATTGCCGCGACCGCCTCGGCATTCCGCAGGAGCGACTCAATGTCGACGGCGGCGCCATCGCCATCGGTCACCCCTATGGCATGAGCGGCGCCCGGATGACCGGCCACGCGCTGATCGAAGGCAGACGGCGTGGCGCCAAACTCGCCGTCGTCACCATGTGCATCGGCGGCGGCATGGGCGCGGCCGGACTTTTCGAGATTTAATTGGAGGAACTGTCGGCCACGGGCCCGCTCGCGCCAACGGCTCGCGGCGTCGCAAAAAGCGGTTCGTTCAGAGTGGCGGCCGCGCGGGATAGTCCGGCTGCATCTTCGCCGCGGCCTCGATCTTGGCCATAGCGGCAAGCGCGACGTGGTCGTGCCAAGGGCGGGCAATCACCTGGACGGCGATCGGCAAACCGACGCTTCCGCGTTCGGCCTCTTGGGCGACGCGATCGACCTGATCGCGGCTTGCGCGCCGGTCGCTCTCTTCGCCCGGTCGGACCCGGGTAACGGGCACGATCCCAGCGGGAAAGCCACTGACATTGGCGAGTGGTGCATAAGCGCCCGGCACGGGCATTCGCTCGGTTGCACCATGCCGCACCGCGGGTACCGGATAGGCCGGACAAACAACAAGATCGATCGGGCCGCCATCGGCCTGTTCGAGCGAGCGCAGCAGTTGATCCCGGAAATTCTCGATCGCCTCGACCGTCTGCCAGTATTGGTCGGCGCTTCCCGCAGCGAAGCGGCGGACGGTGAGGGCCGTGCGGCGTTGGCCGAGAGTATCAAGCGCGAAACCGACAATGCTGCGCAGCCATATCGGCATTGCCGCCGTCAACAGCAGAGGACGGATGTGCCGACTGACCTTGTTTCCGCGCAGCAGCCGCCGAAAGGCCAAAGCGCGGTCCGCGGAGAGGCAAGCGAAGAAAAGATCGCATACCCGACGCAAATCAGGCGGCTGCCAGGCCACCGGCTTTGCTCCCGCCGCAGTGAGGAACGCGGCGGCTTCTGCAACGGCGCGCCGCACCGATGGGGCAACCGGAAACTCGCCGTCGTCAGTAAACGTCGCAAACCGCAAGCGGCTCACATCGACCGCTGCCGGATCGCCGAACTGCGGCCCCGGATCAGCAAATGAATCGCGGGCCCTATCGAGCACTCCCAATGCCATCGTGAGGTCTTCCACATACCTCGCCATCGGGCCGACCTGAGATGCGATTCCGCGCTGTCCGATCGGCAGGCCGTGGCTGCAATGATCAGGAATGCGTCCCGCGGTCGGTTTGATCGAGGCGACGCCGCAAAAGGCCGCGGGAATGCGAAGCGAGCCGCCAATGTCGTTGCCAAGTCCCAGCGGCGAGGCGCTGGCGGCGATGACCGCCGCTTCACCACCGCTGCTGCCGCCGCAGGACCTTTCCAGATCCCACGGATTGTTGGTGCGTCCGTACAACGGATTGTCGGTCTCCGCGAAGATCATGAGCTGCGGGACGTTGGTCTTGGCAATCGGAATTGCGCCAGCCGCGCGCAGTGCCGCAACATGGGGGTCATCTTGGCTCTCGATGACATCGCGGCGCGATGGCAAGCCGAATGTTGATGCCGTGCCGGCAAGATCGAAACATTCCTTGATTGTGACTGGCAGGCCGGCAAGCGGCCCCAACTTCTCGCCACGCGACCGCGCATTGTCGACGTTCGCGGCGGTCTTGCGCGCGTTCTCGGATAGATCGACAGCGACCGCGTTGAGTTTGCCGTTGACGGCCTTGAGCCGCGCAATGAAGTGTTCGATGACTTCGGATGACGACAGATCGCCGACGGTAATCCGGCGCACGATCTCGCGGGCCGATAGGTCCTGCAATTTAGCCGCGCGCGGCCCCGGCGCGGCAATCGAGACGTCAGTGAGCGCCATAATCTAAGTTCCCCGATGCGGCGCCTGGGGCCGCCTCGCAGCGGACAGCGTCGATAATGACACACTACTACATCATTGAACGGTAGGTTGTTGTGCAGCATAACAAGTTTAGTCCGTTGACGACCGGTGTGGGTCAGGAGCGCCGTCTTCGCCCTTCTCGCCGAGTGTCCGGCGACACCCAATATGCTGCTGACAAGTCCGATAATGATGCCGAGGGTGACACCTGCGCGTCGGGCCAGAAGCTAATCGGGGATAACGTATTCGACGACCGGCAACAGGAACGATCCATCAGCACGCAAGGCGGCTTTGCGCCATAGCTCTGCCAAAGCTAGATAGGCTCTCGCCACTGCTTCGTCGTCAGTCTCCTTTGCCGCACGACTAATGTCCTCAGACATAGCCCGATAAGTATCCGCAATCGACACGACACGCTCCGGGAACCTCGCTTACACCCAAGATAGACTAGATGCTTAGATGCCCGTCCGAAACTTGGTGCTGTGAGTTATCCACCGCCAGTTAACGGATGAAGCTATTGTTTTTTGCATTGAGCGTTCTCGCAGCAGCCGTCGCGTCGGCGGGTTGTCGCTTGGCGATTTCCTCGGCCACTAGCTCCTTTTTCGACAATTTGCCGACCGGTGTCTTCGGTAGGCTCGTGCGAATTTCCATCTCGGTAGGCATCTCGTATTTTGCGAGTTTATCGGCGAGGAACGCTTTGAGCTCGTCGATCCCGAACGGTGCTTGCCCCGGCTTGAGCACAATGAACGCCTTCGCCGACTGGCCCCGGTAGGCATCCGGGATGCCAATGACGGTGACTTCGGCCACGCCGGTGTGTTCGTAGATCGCCTCCTCGATGTTGCGCGGAAAGACGTTGAAGCCGCCGCACACAATCATGTCCTTCTTGCGGTCCACGAGCGTGAGATAACCATCCTGGTCGAGATACCCGATGTCGCCCGTGTGAAACCGCCCGCCGCGAAAAGCCTCCGCTGTCGCCTCCGGCTTTTTCCAATACCCCTTCATCACCTGCGGCCCGGTGAAGCAAACCTCGCCGCGCTCACCCACGGGCAGCACTTTCATGCCGGTCTCGAGATCGACTACCTCCACAATGGTATGCGGTGGCGGCAGCCCGACACTGCCTTGGCGCGCCGCCGTGTCCTTTAGCTGCAAAGTCCCCAGCGGTGCGGTTTCCGTAAGCCCGTAACCCTCCTTAGGCGAATAGCCGGTAAGCGCTTCAAAGCGTTGCAGTACTTCCATTGGCAGCGGAGCGCCGCCGGAGCCCCACATGGTGACTGAGGAGAGGTCGAATTCTTTTACCTTCGGATGATTGACGAGCGCCGTGTACATGGTCGGCACCGCTGGGAAGACCGTGATCTTCTTACGCGCAATGTCGGCGAGCACCCGGTCCGGATCGAACCTGATGTGCAGCACCACCTCCGAGCCGTTGGCGACCGCGAGCAGCATGACAAAGGTCAAACCGAAGATATGAAACAGCGGCAGGACAGCGAGTGCTCTTTCCGGATTTTCGTCCGGGCCTATCCCGTTCCAATAACTATAGATGTTGACCACCGCACAGAAATTGGCGTGCGTGAGCATCGCGCCCTTGGGCTCGCCGGTGGTGCCGCCGGTATATTGCAGCACCGCAATCTCGTCCTCGAGCGGGCCGCGCGGGTAGCGCGTGAACACACCGTCATTGTCGATAAGCGCGGAGAAATCGATCTCGTGGCCGGCGCCCCCAATGCGCTCTGCTGTCGGGCCAAATACACTCGCGATCGGGGCGGGTAGGAAGTCGGCGATGCTGCACACCACGAGCGTGTCGAACTTTTCGGTGCCCTTGAATGCCGCGATCTGCGGATAGAGCGTCGGCAGCCCGAGCGTAATCATCACTTTGCTCTCGGCGTCGGCGATCTGATAGGCGAGCTCGCGTGGAGCGGCCAGCGGACTAAAATTGATGACGCGGCCGCCGGCCATTAACGCCCCGAAGAAGGCAACCACAAAATGCGGGGTGTTCGGCAAGTGCAATCCCACATGCACGCCGGGCCCTACGCCGAGCGCCTGCATGCCCGCGGCGACGCGCGCGGCGAGCCCATGGAGTTCGTGAAACGTGAAAGTGCGATCGTAGAAGTCGAGCGCGACCCGCTCCGGCCATTTGCGCGCCGCTTTTTCTAGGAGGCTTTCCAGCGGCACCGGCGGCGGCAGGGGCGCGTTCCAGACCACGCCCTTTTGATAGGACTTCTCCCAAAACTGCGCCATGCGTTTCCTCCCTTACCCGATACTCCCGCGCATCGGAACTTTGTTGTCCTTTCACTCTGAACGGTCGACCGTTTCTTGATTTTTGGTGAAGAGAGCAGGCGGCAGAATGCGTCATCAACGACCATTGAGTGCGGTCATTTAGTTTCGCATCCCGCGCCAACCGTAACGCCTTCAGCGGCACATGTTCTTGGCGGCCGCTTGCCGGCGTTTTGCTCTTGCCTCAAGGCATCAAGTACTTCTGTTTCTCGCCGTTGATTGCGCTTAAAAACAGCTTCCGCAACAGCACGGGCTTTTGTATCAGGCATAAAAGCGAAATGGGGTCCACAGGCTCACATTGCATAATAGTGCTCAACCCGCTGCGCTCTTGTCCAGGAAGGTCGCTAGCGCCGCCACGGCCTTCTTGTCGCCGCTCTCGAAATCTTGCGCGAAGCGCTCGTAGAAATGCGCAGCACCCTGGTAGAGATCGGCCGCCGCCGGATCGCCGCCGACGAAGTCGGCGATCTCCTGCATTTCCGCGACCCAGCGGTAAGCCTTCGGCGGCATAGTCGCCAATTGCCGCTTGAACCAGCCAAGCATTTCCTTCTGGCTGAATTCCAGTTCCTTCATCAGCGCATCGGCCGAGCCGGCGCGCGTGGCGGCCAGCATCATCGCCGCGCCGATCGCCTGCGTGCCCTTGGTAATGCCGGCATACGACATTTTCAGCGCCGAAGCCGCGGACAGCGCGCCGTCGAGCACGCGCACGTCGAGGCCATAGTCGCGCAAGATTGCAAAGCGCGCCGCCGCGGCGCCGGAGGCATAGAAGCGCGGACTGCCGGCGACCTTGCTGTCGCCCGCCCCCACCCTGCCCTCCCCCGCTTGAGGGTTAGGGAGCGACTTTGGCGGCGGCCCGATGATGCCGGCATCGACGAAGGCGCATGCGGTCGCCGCAATCGCCGCGGCAACGCGCTCGACAGTCGCCGGATTGATGGCGTTGCAGTCGACATAAACCGACTTGGCGTTGCTCGCCGTCAACGCCGGCGCAAACCGCTCGGCGAGCGCCAACGCATCGCCGGGCGGCAAGATCGACAATAAGAAATCGGCGCGGGCGATTTCGTCGTCGTTCGCATCGGTCATTCCCGCCACCTTCGCCCGCGCGGCCGACTCGGCGCTGCGGCCCTTCAGCGAGGTGAGAACCTTGACGCCGTTATCGGCGAGGCGCTTTCCGGTTGCGGCGCCCATGGCGCCGGGCGCAATCACTGCGACGACGGGGGTCATGTTGGCCTCATATACGTCATCCGGATTGCCGCGTGGCGGCAAGTCCGGAATCCATAACCACAGTGTTCGTGAATATGGAGTCCGGCTCGCCGCCTCGCGGCGCCCCGGAATGACGATCCTATATGGTTCCGCTCGACTTAGCAGCCCGTTGCACCCGCCGCCGCAGCGCCGGAATACGACCGTCGGCGGTCGGCTGGTAAAACACGCTGTAGCGCGCGACCGACTCGGCAAACACCCGCGCATCGACCGGCTTTTTCACCTCGAAGGAGTCGAAGCCGGCGCGCAGCAAAAAGGTGAACTGATCGCGCAACACGTCGCCGGTGGCGCGTAGCGTGCCACGAAAGCCGTAAGTCTCGCGCAAAAGCCGCGCCTGGCTGTAGGCGCGGCCGTCGCGGAATTTGGGGAAATTCAGCGCGATCAGCGCGAGATGGCCGAGCCACGGCTTAAGCTCGGCGACGCGGCGATCGTTCGGCCACGCGACGCCGAGCGAACCGTCGCGGCGGCTAAGCGCGTCGACCTCGGCTAGGAAGCGTCGCGCCGAGACAATGACCGGCACGCGTTCGGGGATCGGCGCATCGTCGGCGACGCGCAGATAGCGGTCCTCGACGATGCGGCCGTTCTCAACGAGCGGCATACACGCGCTCGCGGAATGGCTCGACGCCGGTGCGTTTGACGGTGTCGATGAACAATTCGTCCGGCCGCTGCCGCAGTTCCAGATAGGCCGCGGCGATGTCCTCGACGACGTCGGCAACCTGCGCATAGGGCACGGCGGGTCCGATCAGCGTACCGAGCGCCGCGTTCTCGTCGGCCTTGCCGCCGAGCGTGATCTGATAGAATTCCTCGCCGTTCTTCTCGACGCCGAGAATGCCGATATGGCCGACATGGTGATGGCCGCAGGCATTGATACAGCCGGAAATATTGACATGCAGCCGGCCTAAGCCGCGCTGCAGTTCGAGGTCGCGGAAGCGGCGCGTGATCTCCTGGGCGATCGGGATCGAGCGTGCATTGGCGAGACTGCAATAGTCGAGGCCGGGGCAGGAAATGATGTCAGACACCAATCCGACATTCGGTATGGCGACGCCGATCGCGTCGAGTTCGCGCCACAACGTCGGCAGATCGCGTTGCGCGACCTGCGGCAGAACCAGATTCTGCTCGTGGCCGACCCGGATCTCGCCGAACGAGTAACGGTCGGCGAGGCCGGCGATGGTGTCCATTTGCGCGGCCGTGGCGTCGCCCGGCGTGCCGCCCTCGGGCTTGAGCGACAGCGTCACGATGGCATAGCCCGGCACTTTGTGACTGGCGATGCAATTGCCCGCCCAAGTGTCGAAGCGGCGGTCGGCGCGCCGCGCCGCGGCGAGCCCCGGCGGGTTGTCGTCAAGCTGTTCATAATCTGGATAACGGAAACGGCCGGCGATTTCGGCAACCACGGCGTCGTCGAGCGCAAGCGCGCCGTCCTTGATGCTTTGCCACTCCGCCTCGACTTCCTTGGCGAAAGCTTGCGGTCCCAGTTCGTGCACCAGAATCTTGATCCGCGCCTTCCAGATGTTGTCGCGGCGGCCGAACTGATTGTAGGTGCGTAACACCGCCTCGACGTAGCTCAGCACGTCGCGCGTGCGCAAGAACGGCTTGATCGTCTGAGCAAGATATGGCGTGCGGCCGAGCCCGCCGCCGACCATCACTTCGAAGCCGATTTGTCCGGCGCCATCGCGATGCAGCCGCAGCGCCAGATCGTGGATGCGCAGCGCCGCGCGATCGTGGCTCGAACTGCCGACCGCGATCTTGAACTTGCGCGGCATAAAGGAAAACTCGGGGTGCAGCGTGACGTGCTGGCGGATCACTTCGGCGAAGATGCGCGGGTCCTCGATTTCGTCCGGCGCGACGCCGGCCCACTGGTCGGTGGTGATATTGCGCACGTTATTGCCGGATGTCTGCATGCCGTGCATGCCGACGCTCGCAAGTTCGGCCATGGCGTCTGGCAATTCGGCGAGTTTGATCCAGTGAAATTGAATGTTCTGCCGCGTGGTGAAATGGCCATAGCCGCGATCGTATTTGCGCGCGACATGGGCGAGCATGCGCAGCTGCGCCGACGACAGCGTGCCGTAGGGGATGGCAATGCGCAGCATATAGGCGTGCAGCTGCAGATAGACGCCGTTCATCAAGCGCAGCGGCTTGAATTCCTCCTCGGTCAATTCGCCAGACAGCCGGCGCGCGACCTGATCGCGGAATTCCGCGACGCGCTCGGCGACCAGCGTGCGGTCGAATGCGTCGTAGACGTACATGGCCGAGGCTTTCAGGCCTGCGAAAGCACGCGTTCGCGAATCCGCCGATCGCGTTGCGGCATCGCGGCAAAGGCCGGCGGCAGCGCGATGGTCGGGCCGCCGCGGCGGATCATTTCGCGTAAGTTGCCGGGCCGCACCTCGCCGCCAGGCGCAAGTTTGACCGGCGCGATATAGGCGCCGACGGCGTTAAGATCGTCATCGAGCGCCGCCATCATCAGCCGTTGCGCGCCGCCCGCGTCGGTCACGATCGCGGCGGCGGCGAGCTCATCGATCCAGCCGCCATCGGCGCTCAGATAGACGACAGCGCCGTCGCCGACGCGATTGGCGGTGACCACCACCGGTCCGGTTATCTTGATTTTCTTCTGGTCGAGCGGAGAGGTCATCGGCGCACACCGTTTGAGAATGTTATTCTATATATGAGGTCGGTTCAGCTCGCAAACAGTAGAATATTCCACCAAATATTGAAATCGTGTAGCAAAAATAGCGCGAGGCTCCGGTTTGCTCAGAATATCCCTGCTCCGCGGCGGGCCTACCTTGCTGTGACCAACTCCACTAGCGTGCGAGGCGACCCGACCACCAACAGCGGGAGCGCTTGCTCATGTCGACACTGCCCGAACTCCTTCGCCGGGACGGTTGCCTAGTCCTTCCGGGAGTCTATGACGGCATCTCGGCCAAGGTGGCCGCAAGCGTCGGTTTCGATGTGCTCTATATGACGGGCTATGGCGCCGTCGCCTCCGCGCTCGGCGTCCCCGATGCAGGGCTCGCGACTTTCACGGAGATGCTGGATCGGGTGCGTTGCATCGCCGGCGCCACGGATTTGCCGTTCATTGCCGACGGCGACACCGGCTACGGCGGCCTGCTCAATGTCGAGCGCACGGTGCGCGGTTACGCGGCCGCTGGCGCCTCGGGAATTCAGCTTGAGGATCAGGAATTCCCTAAAAAGTGCGGCCATACCGAATTCCGAAGGGTCATCCCGCAAGCCGATGCGGTCGCAAAAATCCGGGTCGCCGTCAACGCGCGGCCGAGCCGCGCGTTCTTGATCGTCGCGCGCACCGACGCGCGCTATGCGGAAGGCCTCGACTCCGCTTTGCGCCGCGCCGAGGGCTTCCTCAAGGCCGGAGCTGACGTGCTGTTCGTGGAGAGTCCCGAGAGCCTCGAAGAGCTGCGGCGGATCGGCGAAACCTTTCGCGGGGCGATCCTGCTCGCCAATATGGTCGAGGGCGGGCGCACGCCGTATCTATCGGCGTCCGAATTGGCGGCGTTGGGTTTTAAGATCGCGCTGTTCCCGACCACCGGCTTCCTGACCGCAGCCGGCGCCATGAAACTTTGCTACAGCCATTTGCAACAATGTGGGATCGGCACCGGCAGCGGTGCGCCGATGCTGCCGTTTTCCGAGATGAATACGCTGATGGGCTTTCCGGCGGTGCACGCCTTTGAAAAGCGTTATGGACTGGCAGATAACCGTTCGGGCGGTGACTGAAAATCGGGCACGACTGACAGGGCAGCGCGTGTCATGATGCCGTCATAGAGGGCGTTTCATTTTGCCCGATCGGCCGCCGGGTGAAGGAAAATCGGTTTTGCGCAGTCCGCGTCCGCAACCCTCCTGACCATTCATGGCTTCGATTTCACCTGGCGAACTGGGAGGCCCGGCTGTCGCGAAACCGAGCCGCTCGGCGCTTGCCGTGACGGGGGTCGCCGCGCTTGGCATCGTGTTCGGCGATATTGGCACGAGCCCGCTTTATACGCTCAAGACCGCCTTCGACTTTCTGCACGGCGGTCCGACGCCGGAGCGCATCCTCGGCATGTTGTCGCTTCTGCTCTGGACGCTGTTTCTGATCACCTCGGTCAAATATGTCGCCGTCGCGATGAGCATCGACAATGATGGCGAAGGCGGCATCCTGGCTCTGATGTCGCTGCTCGGCGTCAAGCGGCACCGTCGCCCGACGATTGTGGCGGCAGGCCTGCTCGGCGCGGCTTTGATTTACGGCGACGGCGCCATTACGCCGGCGATTTCCGTGCTGTCGGCGCTCGAAGGTCTCGATATCGCGGCCCCAGGATTGCAGGATTATGTAGTGCCAACCGCCGTGGTCATTCTGCTGGTGCTGTTCGCGGTGCAGCCGCTCGGTACCTCGCGCATCGGCGCCGCGTTCGGGCCGGTCATGACGGTGTGGTTCATCGCAATCGGTGTGCTCGGCCTGTGGGGTATCGCCAAGGACCCGTGGGTGCTCGCCGCGATCAACCCTTATTACGGCTTTCACCTTCTCGCCAGCAACGGTCTTAACGGCTTCCTGGTGCTGGGCGGAATCTTTCTCTGCGTGACCGGCGCCGAAGCGCTTTATGCCGATATGGGGCACTTCGGCAAAACTCCGATCCGGCTGGCGTGGTCGTGGATCGTGCTCCCTTGCCTCGTGCTCAATTATGCCGGCCAGTGCGCGATTGCGCTCCGCGGCGAGCCGATCGCGAACAACGTGTTCTACCGTCTGTGTCCGGAGCCGCTGCTGATCCCGCTGGTTTGTCTCGCGACGGTCGCCACCATTATCGCCAGCCAGTCGATCATAACCGGCGCCTTTTCCATGACGCGGCAGGCCATTCAACTCGGCTGGCTGCCGCGCCTGCACATTACTCAGACCTCGGAAAGGGGTTACGGCCAGATCTACGTCGGCGTCGTCAACTGGCTGCTGATGATCGTCACCGTCGCGCTGACCATCGTGTTTCACAAATCGGACAATCTCGCTGCGGCCTACGGCATCGCCGTATCGCTGACCATGCTGATGACGTCGCTCCTGTTGTTCATCGCCATGCGCGAAATCTGGCAGTGGAACCTCGCGGTCAGCGTCGCCGTCGCCGGCCTGTTCGTTGTCGTCGATGCCGGATTTGCCGCGGCGAACTCGCTCAAGATCTTCGACGGCGGCTATGTGCCGGTGCTGCTTGCCGCGTTGATCTACGCGCTGATGCTGATCTGGCATCGCGGTTCGGTCGCGGTCGCCCATAGCATGGAACAGACGCCAATGGCGGTGTCTGAATTTCTTACCGACCTGAAGGCGCGCGGCGTGCCGCGCGTGCCGGGCACTGCCGTATTCCTCACCCGCACCACAAGCGGCGTGCCGCCGGTCATGAGATGGCATCTACGCCACAATCGTGCACTCCATGAGCGCGTCGTTGTGCTCAACGTCGTGACCGAATCGAGGCCGCGTGTCCATTGGCCCGAGCTGATGTCCGTGGTCGAGGAGGGCGACAAATTCTGGCGGGTGACCGCCCACTTCGGCTTCATGCAGCGGCCCGATATCCCTCGCCTTTTGGCGCTGGCCGAGCAGAAAGGGTGCGGAGTTCACCTCGACGACGTGACTTACTACGTCGGTCATGAAAACATTCTGCATCGCCGACAGGGCCCGGCCATGCCGCATTGGCAGGAGCGGATATTCGCGGCCATGGCGCGGAACGCCTCGCACGTGACCGATTATTTCTGGCTGCCGCGCGACCAAGTCGTGGAAATCGGACGCCAGGTTTTGATCTGACCGATCGAAGCTGATGGGTTTGCCCGCAGTGCACGCCGTTGAAAAGCGTTATGGGCTTTGGGATGGCCGTTCAGGTTGAAGGCGGCGACGCGCCGCGGCTACGACACGTCAGCGCCGATCGCCACCAGCGCCGCCTTCGCGCACTCCATATCCTGGGTGTAGTGGCCGCCGCTGACGCCGATCGCACCGATCATCTCACCCTTCTCC
>Ga0187783_10001595_pt1 | contig 16805 bp, 14 predicted proteins | sample 1015_SJ02_MP02_2_FD_132471 | JGI IMG/M metagenome (GOLD analysis project Ga0187783, IMG submission 132471) | Tropical peat soil microbial communities from peatlands in Department of Meta, Colombia - 1015_SJ02_MP02_20_MG | ecosystem: Environmental > Terrestrial > Soil > Wetlands > Peat | place... | reverse complement strand
CTCAACAAGAAAGGCCCGTCTGCTCCGCACCGCTTATAGCTTCGGCGCAGGGCTCGAGAGCCTGTCGTGACGGCACAAGTTGTCACTGCGATCAACATCTACCCCAACTTATTCAACCAACGCCGTTGCCCCCGCGAATTAGTGGCAACGAGCAAAGCATCATATCAGGAACTTACCGTATGGCAAGAGCAGAATGCACCAAGGGAAAGCATTTTGGTCCCGGTTGCGTGCGATAAACGCACAAGCAGCTCGATTTTGAGCCGCGATTCAGCCGTACGACACCGTCCCGGGGCATGCTGGAGCGCGCTGCGCGCACAGCATATTCCGACGAATTGGCAATCGCCCCCTGACCGTCGCCAGCTACCTTTCCGGTTCTCCTTGAGAAGCTAGCGCAGGGACCACAGCAGCAACTTGGCGTCGGCGCTGCTGGTAACGATCACTCGGTTGCCCAGGAAGCCGGCGCCATTGGGCGTGACCTTTGGCTCAAATACCCGTGCTTCCAGCGAGCCGTCAGCCACATTCCACGCCACGACCGGTGCAGGATTGGCCGCGCCTCGATCATCAAAGTAGAGGGCAACGAGAATCTTGCCGTCGGCAGAGCGCGCGAACCCGGAAACGGCGTAGGTTTGGCGAGGAAACGCGCGCAGCACTTTGCCGCTGGCCACGTCAATCGCCGAAACCGTCTTGTCAGCTCCGCCGGCATAGAGGGTTCTGCCGTCGGCGGAGAATACGATGGCGAACGACTCGAGCAAGAGATCACTAGTGGTGGCGCGCAGGGCGCCGGTGTGGCCTTCGTAAATCCGAATCTCGGTGTCGCCATCGGCGCAGGCTAGCCACCCGCCGTCGGGAGAAAAATCAATCGCCTGAGAGCCGGCAAATCGAGCGGGCAGCTCGGTAATCACCCGCCCGGTTGTAAGATCCCATAACAGCGCGGGTACGTCCTTCCTGGCAATCGCCAACAAGCTTCGATCGGGCGAGATGGCTAAGCCGATCACGGCCTCCACTACCTTCAACTCCAGCTTCAATTTTCCGGAAGGGATGTTCCAGATGCGGACTCCGCCCCGGTCGCCGCCGACTGCGAGCAGGGCTCCATCGGCGGAGAACCGGAGGCTGGACACTCGTTGATCCTCGAGATCGAGCGCCTGGCGCAGTTCACCCGAAGGAAAACTCCATACCCGCACACGACCATCCTGACAAGCGCCCGCCACCCAGTCCCCTTTGGGCGAAATGGCGGTGAATCGAACCACCGCTTCCGGCGGCACGGTAATGGTCTTCTCAAGCTTCAGGCTTGCGCCAAGAGCTGGTTCGATCGAAATGAGGGCGCAGAAAAATGCTATCCACCGCATTAGAGGAGCTCCAGCACGAGCTCAAAGCGGACCACCGCTTGGGTGTCATGCGGATCACCTGCGAGCACCACCGGTCGCACCAGCTCGCGGCTGTGGAGGAGCGGGTCACGCCCGAAATTGTGGTCCGGATCACCTTCGAAAACCGCATCGGTGGCAAAGTACAACTGCGTAACCAGGGGCTTATGGCCGGGCGCGAGAACCAGGTAGTGAACATGCTGGCAGACCCGGTCTGGATAGTGGCCTGGTATCACCGTATCGAACTGGTATGCGCCTTGAGAATCAACCGGCACCTGGGCGCGATAGCGGTATCCGTCAAGGTCATAATGGCCGAGGTGATCGGCCTGCCAAACCCCGAGCACGGCACTGGAAAGCACATCGCCGCGCGTGTTGAACACCTGCCCTCGCACCGTCAAGGGCATACCGGGGTCCCCCGGTGCTCGGAGCGTGGCGGTTGGGGGGGCGCCTTTCTTATAAAAGGGGCCGATTTCGTTCGGCGGTGTCGGCCGGCGATGTTGTGTTTCCCGCTGCCCCAAGGCTTCGACAACGCCCGAAGTCGGGGACGAGGAAAGGATTGCCACCGAGCCCAGGCACTTTCCGAGGATTTCACGTCGAGTGAACTGCGCATGGTGCCATGTCATCGAGATCTCCCCTCGAGATGCCCAAGATACTCCACGGGCAACGAAAGCGCCATTCGAGCAGCTGGAGACGGAAATGAGCCCAGCCAGACCCGGAAGAAGGGTTGGCTAGGGCGCCGCCCCTCGCCGACATCCGATTGACGCTCGCAAAATCGGGTCGTTATACTTTCTCTGGCTGCAAGGAGAGCGTATGTCCTTATCGGCTGTGATCGTGGACGACGAGCAGCTTGCCCGCGACGAACTTGCTTTCTTGCTGAAAGACGTCGGCGACGTTGATGTTGTGGCCCAAGGAACAAACGGCGTCGAAGCCATCGACCTGATCCGCGAGCATAACCCCGACCTTGTTTTCCTCGATGTACAAATGCCCGGCCTCGACGGCTTCGGCGTGATCCAGAAACTACTCCATCGCAAGGTTCCTTTGCCCAAAATTGTCTTTGCCACTGCCTTTGACCAATATGCGGTGAAAGCCTTTGAGGTAAATGCTGTGGACTACCTTCTCAAACCCTTCGACAAAAAGCGCGTCCTACAATCCGTCGAAAAAGCCCGCGCCAAATTCGAAGGCGGCAGTCCTTCGGTCGAGAAGATTGAAACCCTGGTACGAATGCTCGAATCGCAAAAGCCGCAGACTTTGAAGATCTTGCTCAAAGCGGGCGGGCGATTGTTCCTGGTGAATCAAAAAGAAATCTGCTTTGCATCCATCGAGGATGGCATTATCACGGTCGTAACCAGCGGTCCCAACGGCATGGAAGGCCAGTCCAACTGCCGCACTCTCGAGGAATTGCTGGACAGCCTGGACAGCACCCTGTTTTGGCGTGCCCATCGCTCCTACTTGGTCAACATCAACCGCATCAAGGAAGTCGTCCCCTGGTTTAAAAGCTCATATCAGTTACGGATGGACGACAAGAAGCAAACCGAGATTCCGGTCAGCCGCGCGCAAACCAAACGTCTCAGAGAATTATTCGGCCTTTAGTAATTTCCTCACCCTCCGCATCCGAGCATTGTTCCGTAGGTTCCTAGCCTGGGCGACGGTTTCCTGACCGCCGCAGGTGATTTCCCTAGGTCCGGTCTTCGTTCTCCCGTGGCGTATAATGGCGGGTACCGACGAGGTCTCATGAAGGCTTACGTTTACGTTTCGCTGAAAAAGAGCGTTCTCGATCCTCAGGGCAAGACCATTTATGGTGCTCTGCAGAAGATGGGTTATAAAGGTCTCGAGGAAGTCCGGCAGGGCAAGTATTTCGACATTACGCTCAACTCTGACCTAAGCCGCGCGGAAGCGGAAACCGAAGTCGCGAGGATTGCTCGGGAGGTCCTCACCAACCCTGTCATGGAGGATTTCCGGTACAGGCTCGAGGATTAGCTTAGACCCTCAGGAGCACGGCTTTCCCAGGCCCGGCCGTCGGATTACGGAAGACGCCGCGACGCCTGGCAGAATCGGGCTCTAGGCAATTGGTAGTCGTGGCGCCAGCGGGCGCTTCTCCCCCAGGAAACCTAGCCGGTAGGAGTGTGTTATGTGCGGGATTGTGGGCTACGTGGGAAAAAAATCCGTGGTGCCGGTCATCCTTGACGGACTGCGGCGGCTCGAGTATCGCGGCTACGATTCGGCGGGCATTGCGGTCTCAGGCAATGGCGAAGGCTTGCAGATTCGTCGTGCCGAAGGCAAGCTGTGCAACCTCGAAGAGGCCATCCGGCTCAAACCGCTCGATGGGACCTACGGCATCGGGCATACCCGCTGGGCGACGCACGGGCGTCCCACGGAAGAAAACGCGCATCCCCATCGCGATTGCACCGGAAAGGTGGTCGTGGTCCACAATGGAATCATCGAAAACTACCTTTCGCTCAAAAAGAAACTGATCGAAAACGGCCACCGCTTCACGACCGAGACCGACACGGAAATCATCGCTCATCTGGTGGAGCAATATCTTTTCAAGGCGCACAATGGCGATCGCCCCCCGCTCGAAGACGCAGTCCGCCGGGCGGTGCGGGATTTAACCGGGGTGTTCGCCCTGGCGGTGATCGCCGTGGATGAACCGAACAAGATTGTTGCCGCGCGCAACGGCCCTCCCGCGGTCATTGGTTTGGGAAAGGATGAATACTTCGTAGCTTCCGATGTGCCCGCAATTCTTTACCACACCCGGGACCTGTTCTTTCTGGCGGATGGCGATTTGGCGGTGATTACGCCGAGCGGCGTTCATCTCAGCGATTTCCACGGGAACCCGGTCGAGCGCCAGGTTCAACACGTCACCTGGGACCCGATCATGGCGGAGAAGGGTGGCTTCAAGCATTTCATGCTGAAAGAAATCTACGAGCAGCCCCGCTCCGTCCGCGATACCACCCTCGGCCGCATCTCCCAGGAGACCGGCAAGGTCTTTCTCGATGAAATGCAAGTCAGCGAGGCGGAATTCCAGGCCGCGCAGAAGCTCAACATCGCGGCTTGCGGAACCAGCTGGCATGCCGCCCAGGCGGGCAAGTTCATGATTGAGCGCCTGGCGCGAATTCCGGTGGAAGTCGATTATGCCAGTGAATGGCGCTACCGCGATCCCATCATTGCGCCTCACACCTTGACGATGCTGATCTCCCAGTCGGGGGAAACCGCTGATACCATCGCCGCCCAGCGAGAGGCCAAAGCCAAAGGATCAAAAACCCTGGCGATCTGCAACGTGGTCGGTTCCATGATCACCCGCGAGGCGGCGGGCACGATCTATACTCACGCCGGCCCTGAGATCGGCGTCGCCTCCACCAAAGCTTTCACCGCCCAGCTTACGGCTCTCTACCTGTTTGCCCTTTATCTGAGCGAATTGCGAGGCACCATCAACGAGACGCGGGCGCGGGAGGCCGTCTATGAACTCACCCGTCTTCCGGGAAAGCTTGAGACCTTACTGACCCGCGACGAGCAAATCGAGGAACTGGCGAAACTATACGTTCGTTCCCAGGATTTCCTGTTCCTCGGCCGCGGCATCCATTATCCGATCGCGCTCGAAGGCGCGCTCAAGCTGAAGGAGATTTCCTACATTCACGCCGAAGGCTATCCGGCAGGAGAAATGAAGCACGGACCGAACGCGCTCATCGACGAGAATCTCCCCGTGGTGATCCTGGCGTCTCGCGATGAAAATGATGAGCTGTCCAAGCTGCGCTACGAGAAAACCATCTCCAATTTGAAGGAAGTCAAGGCCCGTTCCGGCCAGGTCATCGCCTTGGCGACCGAGGGCGACCAGGAAATCAAACACGAGGCGGATCACGTCCTGTATGTTCCGCCAGCACCCGAAGAGCTGGTGCCAATTCTCGAAATCGTACCCTTACAGCTGCTGGCTTATCACATCGCGGTCCGCCGGGGTTGCGATGTCGACCAACCGCGCAACCTGGCTAAGTCAGTGACCGTCGAGTAGATAGCAGCTCCCAGGTTCCGCGCGGCATTCCCTGAACTATGCGCATCGCCGTCCACTCCTGCCGCATCTAATCGATATAACTTGACAATGATTGACTCAATTCCTATCATGAGCGACACCGCAATTCGAGACAATTTAATCAAGTATTGCATTTTTAATTACTTAGGAGCCTGAAGGGAGAGGACCTATGGCCAAGATTATTGGAATCGACCTGGGCACGACCAACTCGGTTGTGGCTGTCATGGAGGGTGGTGAACCCAAGGTGATCCCCAACGAAGAGGGGGGTCGCACTACCCCATCGGTAGTGGGATTCACGAAAACCGGGGAGAGGCTGGTGGGACAGGTTGCCAAACGGCAAGCCATCACCAACCCGGAGAACACCATTTTTTCGATCAAGCGCTTCATGGGACGGCGCTACGACGAAGTCACGGAAGAAATGAAGATGGTCCCCTACAAGGTCGTGCGTCAGGGCGACCGTGTGGTCGTCGTGGCCCAGGGCAAGGAATATACCCCGCCCGAGATTTCCGCCATGATCCTGCAGAAGCTGAAAAAGGCGGCTGAGGATTACCTGGGCGAGAAGGTCAGCGAGGCTGTCATCACCGTCCCGGCCTATTTCAATGACGCCCAGCGCCAGGCGACCAAAGATGCCGGCCGAATTGCCGGTCTCGATGTAAAGCGCATCATTAACGAGCCTACCGCGGCCGCACTCGCCTACGGGTTGGATAAGGGCAAGGATGAAACCATCGCGGTGTACGACTTTGGTGGCGGAACCTTCGATATTTCGATTCTCGAAGTAGGAGAAGGCGTGATCGAAGTGAAGGCGACCAACGGAGACACCCACCTCGGCGGCGACAACATCGATCAGCGTCTGGTCGACTGGCTGGTCGATGAGTTTAAGAAGGATGAAGGTCTCGACCTGCGCGCCAAGGGGAACGAAATGGCTTTGCAGCGGCTGCGCGATGCGGCGGAGCGCGCCAAGATCGAACTCTCGACCACCATGGAGACCGAGATCAACTTGCCTTTTGTGACGGCCGACGCCAGCGGACCCAAGCACCTGGTGAAAAAGCTCACCCGGGGAAAGCTTGAGTCCATGGTCGAAGATATCATTCAGCGCTCGGTGGGTCCGTGCCGGCAATGCATGAAGGACGCCGGCATCGACTCGAGCAAGATCAATGAGGTGGTGTTGGTCGGCGGACAGACTCGGATGCCTCGCATCCAGCAACTGGTGAAAGAACTGTTCGGACGCGAAGGCCACAAAGGCGTGAACCCGGATGAAGTAGTCGCAGTCGGTGCCGCCATTCAAGGGGGCGTGCTGGCGGGCGAGGTCAAAGACCTGCTCTTGCTGGATGTGACTCCCCTGACTCTGGCGATTGAAACCCTCGGGGGCGTGGCAACTCCCATGATCCCGCGGAACACGACGATTCCGACCCGCAAGACGGAGATGTTCTCGACCGCCGCCGACAATCAGACCTCGGTCGAGGTCCACGTGCTGCAAGGGGAGCGTCCGATGGCGGCACAAGACCGTACCCTCGGCAAGTTCCACCTCACCGGAATTCCTCCGGCTCCGCGCGGCGTGCCGCAGGTTGAGGTGACCTTCGACATCGATGCCAACGGCATTCTGAACGTGACCGCCAAGGACATGGCCACGGGCAAGGACCAGAAGATCACGATCACCTCCTCCTCCGGTCTGAGCAAGGAAGAAGTCGAGAGCATGGCCAAGGAAGCCGAGGCACACTCGGCCGAGGACAAGACCAAGCGGGAAGAGATCGAGTCCCGCAACCAGCTCGATTCCATGGTTTACAACGTGGAGAAGATGCTGCGCGAACATGGCGACAAGATCTCGGGCTCCGAGCGCGGGGATGTCGAGAACGCGCTAGCCGATGCCAAGAAGGCGCTCGAGAGCGGCGACAAGGGAGGCATGGACCGAGCCCGTGAGAACCTGACCAAGGCTTCTCACAAGCTGGCGGAACAGATGTACAAAGCAGCCCAGGCGCCTCCGCCGGGAGCTGGCGCTTCCGCCGAGCCTGGTCCACAACCGGGCGGCGACGGCGCGGCCCAGAAGAATGAAGGTGTGATCGACGCAGAATACGTTGACGTCGAGGACAAGAAGTAAATTCGAAGGAATCGGCGCTTCGCCGGTTCCTTTGGCGACCCGACGAACTTTAGCCACGGATCGGTACTGGTGGGACGCGGATTCCAGCAATCCGCGAAACCGGTCGATCCGCGGCTGCTTTTTTGCCGGTAAGAAGAGAGGGAGGATTTGAATTGAGGTTTGAAATCAGAGGACGAGAATACTGGCTGGCGTTGGCGGAGGAGAATCAGTTCTATGTTTTCGCACCGACCGCCAAGGGGATGGACCGCATCCCGGTATACATTGATGCCGCCGAGTATGACGATAAGGGGAAGCTCGACTAGGCATCAAGAACCGCCAAATCGGGTCATCGAAAGCTGAAAGAAGGGCCACCTGAGCATGGCTACTGCCTCCAAGAAAGACTATTACGAAGTTCTCGGGATCAAGAAGTCCGCCTCGGAAGACGAGATTCGCAGGGCCTTCCGCAAGCTCGCTCGCAAGTACCACCCCGACGTTAATCCGGGCGATAAGACAGCCGAGGAAAAGTTCAAGGCCATCTCCGAGGCCAACGAGGTTCTGAGCGATCCCAAGAAACGTAAGGTTTACGACCAGCTGGGCTTCTATTCCGACAACATCGACCCGGCGGCAGCCGAGGCTTATGCGCGAGCTGGTTCTAGCCGCGCGGGCGGTTTCGGCGGCTCCTCCGGCGCCGGCTTTCCCAGGGGGCAGGAGAATGGCTCGGGCGTTCACTTTGATTTCGGCGGCTTCGATTTCTCCGACCTGATGGAAGGCGCCCGTGGCCGCAAAACTTCTGGTGGGCAGGGCGGCAGCGGGTTCCGGGATATCTTCTCCGGCATCTTCGGAGGCCGCGGAGCCGGCTCAGCCGTCCCGGACGTTCCCGAGGCGGGTTCCGATCTCGAATACCAGGTCAACGTCCCCTTCTGGACGGCGATTCGAGGTGGGGTGATGCGGCTGAACGTAACCCGACGCGAAACCTGCCCCGACTGCCATGGGCACGGCTACATTGAGTCCCCCGGAAAATGTCCGGAATGTAACGGCACGGGACAGGTTACCCAGGTCGGAGGACGGATGAAGTTCAACCTTACCTGCCCGCGCTGCCGTGGAACCGGCAAGAACCGTTCGAGCTGCGGAGCCTGCCACGGTGAGGGCACCATCGAACGGACGGAACCGCTCGAAGTTCGAATCAAACCCGGCACTCGCGACGGCCAGCGTATCCGGATCGCGGGAAAGGGCAACGCGGGAGTCGAGGGCGCCCCTGCCGGCGACCTCTACGTGATCATTCGCACTGGCACTCATCCGATCTTTCGCCGCGAGGGCGACGACATCTATCTGACCGTACCTATCACCGCGACGGAAGCCGCTCTGGGCGCTAAGATCGAGGTTCCGACCGTCGACGGACGGGCGATTCTGAAGATTCCGCCGGGGACCCAGTCCGGGCAGAAACTCCGCCTCCGTCAAAAAGGCGTGCCTTCGTCGACCAAAGACGGCGTACGGGGAGATGAGATCGTCGAAATCAAGATCACGACTCCGATGCCCCGCGACGAGAAGACGAAGGAACTGCTCCGCGAACTGGCTAAGCTCAACCCCGAGGATCCCCGCACGGAGCTTTGGAAGAACCTCTAGGGCAGCGCCGCCGGCTCGTCCCCACCCCGGACACCGCCAGATCAGCCAGGAGAGCCCGGTTCGAGCGCGTGGAGAGCGCGGCGCCGATCCCGAGCTCCCAGCCTGCTTTCGGCTCCCCGCAAAGCGTCCCGCCTTCCCGCGCTCGGTTACGCTCGAAAAAAATTTTCAAAAATTTTCTTGCATCTGTTGAAATTTCTCGTAATCTCATACGTGCGAACCAACTCCGCCGCATTGACCGGAAGCCGGCAACAAGCGGTTGCCGAGAGTGAGTCGCTTGAGGAGGAAGCCATAGAAATTGGCAACAGTTAGCACCGCACGTCCATTTATCCCGCTCGGTTCCATCCCCGTCCGAAAACCAACCGTTCGCCTGACCTTGTGGCCACTCGTTGCGGCCACCTTCTTTATGGTGTCGGGCGGCACCTACGGCACCGAGGACATCGTGCACGGGGCGGGCTATGGGCGCGGCATTCTGATCCTGTTCCTGACCCCCATCCTTTGGAGTCTGCCCACCGCCTACATGATCGGAGAGCTGTCGAGCGCTCTGCCCTATGAGGGTGGCTATTACGCCTGGGTGCGGCGCGCCATGGGAAACTTCTGGGGTTTTCAGGAGGCATGGCTCTCATTGGTCGCATCGATCTTCGACATGGCGATCTATCCCACCTTGTTTGTCGCCTACCTCACCCGCATGTTCCCCTGGTTCTCCGAGGGACATCGTGGAATCATGGTGGGATTAGCGGTGGTTAGCGTTTGCACGCTCCTGAACATTGCTGGAGTACGGGTCGTGTCGACCACTTCGCTCTGGCTCTTCTTTGCGCTCTCCGCGCCATTTGCCTTGATGGTAGTATTGGCGCCGTTCAAGTACGCGGCGTTGTTCCATGCCGTGACCACCCCGACGAGCTCGAAGACCGACATGGTCGGGGGACTGCTGATCGCGATGTGGAATTACATGGGCTGGGACAATGCTTCGACCATCGCAACCGAAGTAGAGCGGCCGCAACGTACCTACCCCCGCGCCATGTTGGCTGCGGTCGCGATCGTCGCCCTTAGCTACGTCGTGCCGGTGGCGGCGGTTTGGATGACCGGCCTTCCCTCCACAGCTTGGGAAACTGGCTCCTGGGCGGACATCGCTGGTTTGCTCGGCGGCGGGGCGCTTCGGCTGGCGTTGGTGGTCGGCGGCATGGTCAGTGCCTTCGGAATGTTCAACGCTCTGGTGATGAGCTATTCCCGTCTGCCGCTGGCGATGGCCCAGGATGGCATGCTGCCACGGGTCTTTGCCAAGCTGAATCGCCGGCGCGCACCCTGGGTGGCGATCTCGGTCTGCGCCCTCGGCTGGGCTTGCTGTCTCGGCCTGGGTTTCGAACGCCTGGTCACGATCGACATTCTTCTCTATGGCAGCAGCCTGCTGCTGGAATTCGTGGCTCTTGTCGTCCTACGTTTCCGCGAGCCCGACTTGCCTCGTGCCTTCCGGGTCCCCGGAGGAAAGTTCGGCGCGATCGCGGTCGGGATTACTCCTATGCTTCTGCTCGCCTTCTCCGTGGTCCGGAGTGAGACCGAACATGTGCTCGGCATGACCTCGTTTGACCTCGGCATGCTGCTGATTGCCGGCGGAGTGGTGGCTTATTTCCTGAATCATCGACTCAAACCCCAGGGCTGGGCACCAGCGGCGGGGAATCCCCCAGCCACCGTCTAAAAACCCTTCCAGCCACGGACCGGTGGCAGGAGCACCCCAGCACAGCTTGCCGCGAACGTCGAACTCTCCGTGGCTTATGTTCTAATACCTCTGCATGACGAAACGGAGATCCAAAGGGGCCTACATGATCTCGGCGGTCGCCGAGATGTACGGCATTCATCCCCAAACTCTGCGCCTCTACGAGCGGGAAGGATTGCTGAAACCTTCCCGCACCGAGGGCAACACCCGCATGTACACCGACGAGGATTTGGAGCGGCTGGAATTTATTCTTTCTCTGGCCCGCGACCTTCGCGTGAACATCAGCGGCATTGCCATCATTCTGCAAATGCGCGAACGGATGGAAGAGATGCAGCGCCAGATTCAGGATTTCGTGAAATATATCCAGGAGGAAGTGCTGACCCGTGCCGGCGCCGCCGGAGACAGCTCCCGCGAGGCGATCATTCCGGTTCGGCGCCCGTTGGTCCCTCCCCTGGTTCGCAAGAAGTAGCCAAGCGGAATCGATTCTGAGTCTCGCTCTGCCGACGCCCCGCATCGTTCCCGGTGGCTCGGTGACGGCTGGCACAGCACTCGAAACCCTTCCGAGCTACAATATTTAGTCTTCATGCCCAACCTGATCATTGGTGTACCCAAAGAGAGCTATCCTGGGGAGCACCGGGTGGCTTTAGTGCCGCTGGTGATCCCCGCCCTCAATAAGGCGGGATTTGAAATCATCCTCGAGCAAGGCGCCGGCGCCGAAGCCGGCTACCCCGATGCGGCTTACGCCGAAAAAGGAACGAGGATTCTCGCGGACCGAGCTGCAATCTTCGCCGAAGCCGACCTGATCGTTCAGGTTCTCTGTTACGGCTCGAACGATCTCACCGGAAAAGCCGACCTTTCCTGGATGCGTCGCGGCCAGGGGCTGGTAGGTTTTCTGCGGCCGCTCGGATCGCTCGCAGTGATCGAGGAGATTGCACAAACCGGCGTCACTTCGTTCTCCGTGGAGTTGATGCCGCGCACAACCCGCGCCCAAAGCATGGATGCACTGTCTTCGATGGGCACGCTCTGCGGCTACAAGGCTGTGTTGCTGGCGGCCGTGACCCTACCCAAGATCTTCCCCATGCTGACGACCGCAGCGGGCACGATCACACCCGCGAAAGTGCTGGTGATCGGCGCCGGCGTCGCCGGATTGCAGGCCATTGCTACCGCACGCCGTCTCGGCGCCGTGGTTTCCGCCTACGATATGCGTCCCGCCGCCAAAGAGCAGGTGAAGAGCCTGGGCGGACGATTCGTCGAACTCCCCATCGAAGCGAAGCACGCCGAAGATGCCCGGGGGTACGGCACCGCGCAAGACGAGGACTTTTATGCCAAACAACGGGAACTCCTGGCTCGTGCTGTGGCGGAAAACGACATCGTGATCACTACCGCCGTCGTACCAGGCAAGAAGGCGCCGGTGCTGATTACCTCGGACATGGTCGCGAAAATGGCGCCGGGCTCGGTCGTCGTCGATCTGGCGGCTGAGCGCGGAGGGAACTGTGAATTGACCCGAGCCGGCGATACCGTGGTCGAGCACGATGTCAAGATCATCGGGCACATCAATCTGGCCAGCGAAGTCCCTTATCATGCCAGCCAGATGTACGCCCGCAACCTCTCGGCTTTTCTGCTCCACCTGGTGAAGGATGGCAAACTGCGTACCAACGACGATGAAATTGTTCGGGACACCCTGTTGACCTACCAGGGTGAAATCGTGAATCGACGGGTCCGGGAATTCTTTGGTCTGCCGGAGTTGGTGGCAGAGCAGCGCTCCCGGTAAAGGTCATCCCGTAGCCAAAGGCGATCTGCTTGTGCCCTGCGATCCTTGCTCCCTGTGCTTTTCGGAGCCGGCAGGAGTAGGGCGCGAGGCAAGAGTTCAGGAGGCTAGATGAGTTCGGCATTGATCGATGGCTTGTTCGTATTCATGCTCGCGGGTTTTGTCGGGTTTGAGGTCATCCGGCGAGTCTCCCCCTTGCTGCACACTCCGCTGATGTCTCTCACCAACGCCCTCGATGCCATCGCCGTGGTAGGAGCCATCGTCCTGGTTGGGGAGCACCAGACGAAGCTGGCTTTTTGGCTGGGCTTCCTAGCCGTGATATCGGCAATGAGCAATGTTGTCGGCGGATTCCTGATTACCGACCGCATGCTCAAGATGTTCAAAACCAGCCGTCCGACAAAACCATGAATACCGCGTTCGCCGGCAACCAGATCATCATCGAATTTCTTTACCTTGTGGCGAGTGCCCTTTTCATTCTTTCCCTGAAGTGGATGAGTGCTCCACAAACCGCCCGCCACGGCGTTTGGGCGGGCGAGATCGGCATGGTCGCGGCGATCGTCGGCACTTTGCTGCACCACGGGATTGTGGACTACCGCTCGATCGCCATCGCCCTGGTGATCGGTTCCGGAATCGGGATTCCGCTCGGTCTGGTACACATGACCGCAGTGCCGCAGCGCACCGCCCTCAGCCATGCCTGCGGCGCATTGTGCGTCACCCTGGTGGGAACCGCCGAATTCTATCTGCGCACGCCGAACGTGCCGCGCTTCACCATGGCCGTGCTTTCGCTCGAGGTCATCCTCGGCTCATTAACTTTCACCGGCAGTCTGATGGCAGCAGGCAAACTGCAGGAAATCTTGCCCCAGCGTCCCCTGACCTATAGAGGCCAGAACGTGGTGAATCTTTCTCTCCTGGCCGTGGCCATCGCCGTAGCCGTCGATCTGATGCTGCACCCGGGCAACCGCCAAGTGTTCCCTGCCATGATCGCAATCTCACTCGCCTTTGGCGTGCTCATGATCGTGCCCATCGGCGGCGCCGACATGCCCACGGTGATCTCCCTGCTGAACTCATACGCGGGTCTCTCGGCCGCGGCGATGGGCTTCGTGCTGGAGAGTAAACTTCTGATCATCGCAGGAGCTCTCGACGGGTCCTCTGGCTTCATCCTTTCGGTGATCATGTCAAAAGCGATGAACCGCTCGTTCACCAATGTCCTGTTCGGAGCCTTCGGACAGGTGCAAGCCTCCGAAGCGGCAGGCCGGGAAGAAAAAACTGTTCGCAGCGCCACCGCCGAGGAGGCGGCCGGAATTCTGGCAGCGGCGAATCGCGTCGTGGTCGTACCCGGGTACGGGATGGCGGTAGCTCAGGCGCAGCACAAAGTCCGCGAACTCTATGACGCCCTCCGCAAGCGTGGCGTAGAGGTGCGCTTCGCGATTCACCCCGTCGCCGGCCGTATGCCTGGGCATATGAATGTTCTGCTCGCGGAAGCCGACATACCTTACGACCAGCTGGCGGAGATGGACGACATCAACGGTGACTTTCCCCAGACCGATGTTGCCCTGGTGATCGGCGCCAATGATGTCACCAACCCGTCGGCCCGCACCGATCAGTCGAGCCCCATCTACGGCATGCCCATTCTCGATGTCGACAAGGCCCGCACCGTGATGGTGATCAAGCGCAGCATGAGTCCGGGATTTGCCGGCATCGACAACCCGCTTTATTACATGGACAAGACCTTGATGCTGTTCGGGGATGCCAAATCTTTTGTGAATGGAATCGTGCACCAATTATCGGGGAATACCCACTCCTAACAGCCTTCCGTCCTTGCCTTGAACCGCTCCCTCGGCCGCGACAGCTGATGAACGAACGTCTCCCGGGGTTGCCTGGAGCACCCCGCATCCGCGCTTGAGAACCAGCCAGCCATAGCTCGCCGTCGGCTGCAAGCATCTCAAGACTGCGGCCAACGACTTTGGTTACTTTCACCCTGTCTCGGTTGCGGGCTACTCTGAAAGGAACGAAACCAACGGGTGATGAAACTAATCTGAGGTAATCGGGTTCGAATGAGCAGCATGTCCCTCGGCCATATCAGGCTTAAAATCTCCTGTTTTGCCGCGCTTTTGCTGTTGGTGACCCGCGCCTCCCCAGCCCAGGCCGATGCCACCCTGCTTCTCGAAGAGCCTTATGGACACTTTGGTGAGTTCACCGGAACCGGGCATGCGGCGGTGTATCTGTCGCGAGTCTGCGCCGAGTCGCCAACCGTATTACGCACTTGCCGAGAAGGAGAGACCGGGGTGGTGCTCAGCCGGTACAACCGAATTGCCGGGTACGACTGGCTCGCGATTCCGCTGATGCCTTACCTGTATGCCGTCTCAGAACCCGAAGGAATTCCCCTGTTCGCCAACTCCAAGATTGTGGCCTTCCTGAGAAACCAATACCGCAAAAATCATCTCGAGGCCATCGCACCCGACGATCGCAATGGAGAGCCGCCACAAGGCAATTGGACCGAACTCCTCGGGGCTGCCTACGACCGCACCATTTACGGCTTCAGCATCGAAACCAGTGCGAAACAGGACGAGCTGTTCATTCGGCAATACAACTCCCGTCCCAATGTTTCGCAATTCGCTCTCCTCACCCAAAACTGTGCGGATTTTGCCGCCGCCGTGATCAACTTCTATTACCCCAAGACCCTGCATCGCAACCTCATTGCCGATGCAGGGATTACGACGCCCAAACAGATCGCCAAATTGCTGGCGCACTACAGCGCTCGCCATCCCGAACTCCTGTCCGCGAGCTTTGTGATCCCGCAGGTGCCGGGCACGATTCGGCGCAGCACGCGTGTCCACGGAGTCATTGAATCGATCTTGAAGTCCAAGAAATACGTGTTGCCGGTGGTCGTCTTGCATCCGGCGGTCACCGGGATTTTGGCCGCAGCCTACCTCGGCAACGGAAGATTTGATCCGGCGCGAAACGCAATGATCCTCGAACGAGGACGCGAGTTCGAGCCGCCCCTGCCTTCGACCGAGCGCCGCAATTATCAGAACGAGTTGCACCTGTTACTGGCCGGCGACCGCAAACCGAGGAGCTGGAGCGATCTCGAAGAAGCGGCGGAGCCGCAATTCGACCCCGAGGGCAGGCCGGTGCTACGGGTTCGCGTCGGCGAAACGTTCGTGGACATGGGCATCTCCCGAGAGAACATTCTCGAGACCCCCGCTCCCGCGAACCTGGCGGAAGGGCTGCTCGTGGCTCGCCTCGCCGTGGAGTTGCGCCGCAGCGAAGCGCCTCGAGCCTCGGGCAGCGATGTGATCAACGACTGGCAGCTTCTTCACCAGCTCATGCCGCCGGGCAGAAGCCTGGACTAAACTCCCGCCTGGCTTTCGAGGGTTAGGTCAACGTATTGGCTGGCAATACCAGGCAGGTCGCAGCAATACGTTCTCCGGTCTCTCCCGCGAGAATGGCACGATCCCCCAATGATGTAACCTTTTAGGGGCTTCCGCTGCCGCTCAGGATCTGTCTCGACTTCTCCACCGCAAGTAGGATGAAGGCCGCCAGAGAGGTTCCGCACTGTTGGTTGGTGCAGAGCCACCATCCTCGCGGGCGGCCATGCCAATCCATTTCTCGAATGCTCGAGCTATGGGGCTTTGAAGAAATCCGCGAACGCCTTCGGATTGGGCACTCCCACTCCAGTGACATCGTCCCAGCCAGGTGCAGTTTTCAGATGAGTATCCGTGCCGAAGGTGACAAGCACCACGGTGTTCAGGTTCAGGGGTACATTCCAAAGCGCGTCATAGAACACGGTTGTGCCCTCGAGGGGCTGAGCTAGGTCGGAGGCACTGTAGAACGTAATGCCGGACGCATTCGTGATGGCGCCGATGACATTCGTCGTCGACCCAAAGGGAACGATATCGGTAATGGTCGAAGACGGCATGGAGTACACATACCGAGCGGCCTGGCCGAGGGGTGTGCCAGCCTCTTGGTTCGCAATCGCCCACAAAGCGGAAAACATGGGACAAGCCACGCTCGTGCCCCCGATAGCGAACCATTCCCGAGGCGGATAGACCCCATTGTAGGTTAAGTCGATCACAACCCCGGTGTACGGATCAGCAATCCAGGAAATATCCGGCAGGCGACGGAAACTCCCGGGCAACGGGTGCTGGAAGGTTGGTTTCGAGAAAAATCCACTGCTACCTCCGCCTGAACCGGCGTAGAAAGAGCCAAGCGGGGGATCCGACACGAGGCCGGAATTATCCAGAAGGTTG
>Ga0187783_10001594_pt1 | contig 16805 bp, 15 predicted proteins | sample 1015_SJ02_MP02_2_FD_132471 | JGI IMG/M metagenome (GOLD analysis project Ga0187783, IMG submission 132471) | Tropical peat soil microbial communities from peatlands in Department of Meta, Colombia - 1015_SJ02_MP02_20_MG | ecosystem: Environmental > Terrestrial > Soil > Wetlands > Peat | place... | reverse complement strand
GGCAATGCCATGGGGATGCTCTACGACGCCCAGAAGGCCGGTGCCCCGATCCTGATCACCGCGGGCCAGCAAGACCAGAGTTTCAGTGCCACTGAACCGATCCTTTGGTCCGATCTGCCGACCATTGCGCGGCCGCTGGTGAAATGGTCCTCGGAGGTCCACCGCCTTGCTGACCTGCCTAGGCTCGTGCATCGCGCGGCCAAGACGGCACTCGCACCACCGACCGGGCCGGTGTTTCTGTCACTGCCCGGCGATATCCTGCGCGCGGAGGGCGACGTCGATCTGCTCGCCCCCACACGCGTCGCGCCACGCACCCGAGGTGACCGGGCCGCCATTGAAGCGGCCGCCGACTTACTGGCTCAGGCAAACCGGCCGGTCATCATGGCCGGGGACGCGGTGGCGCAGAGCCGCGCGCACGCCGAGTTGGCTGAGCTTGCGGAGTTGATAGGCGCTCCGGTCTATACCGAATTCGTGCCAAGCACGGCGTCGTTCCCGACTTCGCACCCGCTATTTCGCGGCGCGATGACGCGCCTTGCACCGGCCGTCCGGCACACGCTCGATCAACATGATGTGCTGTTCTCGGTCGGTGCCGACCTGTTTACGCTGTCGCTTCCTTCCGAGGTCGATCCGATGCCGCCCGGCATCGGGCTAATTCATCTCGACGTTGATCCCTGGGAAATCGGCAAGAACTATCCGCCGAACGCGGCGATCCTTGGCGATCCGAAAGCGACGCTGCCCGAATTGACCAACGCCGTGCGAGAGCGCATGTCGAGTAGCGCGCGCCATGCCGCGTTGGGTCGCCTCGACGCCGCAAGGGCGGCAATTGCCGCGGAACGCGGGGCACTGATCGCAAGAGCGCGAGAGCTGGCGGGCACAACACCGGTACAGCCGGTCGCGCTGCTGCACGCGATCGGCGACATGTTGCCGAGCAACGCCGTCGTGGTCGAAGAGGCGCTTTCCTCGGCACCGGGAATCCGCGAACTGATTCGTAGCGACGATCCGCAGAGCTATTACGGCCTGCGGGGCGGCGGCATTGGTTGGGGGCTGCCAGCCGCGATCGGCGTCAAGCTCGCGATGCCGGACCGGCCAGTCATCGGCATCATAGGCGACGGCAGCGCACTCTATACTATTCAAGCCCTCTGGACTGCGGCCCGTTACCGTGTCGGCGCGATCTTCGTGATTCTGAACAATACGTCCTACCGCATCCTCAAACAGCGCCTGCATGGGATGCGCGGATTGGCCGAGCAGGTCGACACCTATGTGGGCATGGAGCTCGTCGATCCAGCTGTCGATTTCGTCGGCCTCGCGCGCTCATTTGGGGTTGCGGCGGCGCGCGCCAACACAGTTCGTGAAGCGACTGACCACCTGGGACAGGCACTTGCAAATACCGAGCCAATGCTGATCGATGTTCAGCTCGATCGGTCGTTCAAGCCGATGTAAACCTGCGGAGGTGGCATTGCTGTCATTGCCAACAGGCCCAAATGGTAATCGATCTGCTTGAATCGCGAACCGTTGCGCCAAACGAAACCGCTCGGCCGGGCCATGCGGGACCAGGCGCCTCATGCGTCAGACCGTATATCCATTGCATTTCTTCGCGGGCAAGCGACATGAGCCGCGGCACAGGTGGCTCCGTCAAAAATCAGATCGTTGGCCCTTCACGACCGGCAATCGCTCGATGGCCCGGAAACCCGCTCGCGTGCGCCAGCGAATGCGTGAATCGTCTGTCGCCAGCTCCAGCTTCGGCCAACGTTCAAACAAGGATCGCAGCGCGTACTTGCCTTCCATACGCGCAAGCTGGTGGCCCAGGCAAAAATGCATTCCCGCACCGAAAGCGACGTGCCGATTCGGCCTTCTCTCGAGATTGAGCTTTTCCGGATGTTCGTTCGCTTGCGGATCGAAATTCGCCGCGGCCAGCATGGGCATGATTTTTTCGCCCTTCCTCAACCGGACGCCCTGGAGTTCCACATCCTTTCGCACAAATCGTGGCTGGGAGAACTGCACCGGGGAAACGAACCGCAGAAATTCCTCGACGGCGAGGTCGGCGCGGCTCCAATCCTCTTCCAACCAATCACGCAGCCCAGGATTGCGCAGGAGCTCGTGAACGGAGCCGCTGATGAGATGCGTCGTGGTTTCGTGGCCGGCGAAAAGCAGAAGGAACAGCATCGCCACCATCTCGTCGCGGCTTATGCGTCCTCCTTCCTTTTCGACGCACACAAGCTCGGCGATCAGTCCTGCTCCACCTTCGACACGCGCGGCCTCGATTCGCTCTGCCATGTAGCGTTTCATGGCAAGAATCTTCGGTACGACGCCGAAGAAACTAAAGGCGCCGGTAAAACGCGTGAGGCCACCGGCCCAGGCAGTAAATTTGGGCCGGTCGGCGAGGGGTAGCCCCAGAAGCTCGCAGATCACCGAAAGTGGCAGCGTTCGGGCGTAGCGGTCGACGAGATCGGCCGGACTCCCTTCCGCGAACAGGTCGTCCGCCAGCTCACCAGCGATCGCCAGAATGCGAGGCTCCATTTGGAGAACCGCCTGTCGGCGAAACGCTTCGTCAACGATGCCCCTCAAGCGAGCGTGGTCCCGCTCGTCGGTCGTCAGCATGTTGTTGGAAATCGTGCGCACGATTTTCGGCATCCACCACCGAATTCCGGCGACGTCGCCGTCGTCCTTGCGCATGGCGAAGGTCTGGCTGTCTCTCAACACGTGGTTGGCCAGCTCCTGCGTCGTGGTCGTCCAAACCGTCCCGACGAGCGGGAACCGAACCTGGAAGACCGGTCCGGCCGCCCTCAGCTTCTCGATCCCGGCGGCTGGGTTGCGGAAGTACTCCTGACTGGTGAAATCCACGTGGAGCGTCATCGCCGATCCCTGGAGGCCGCGTTGCAGTCATAACGAGCAATGCATCTACTGATGAAGGTTTGGAACATCTTTGAAAGCGGAATAGTGAACGCAAGATGAGCATATTACCATGGTATGGGCTGGCCCCGTGCCACGACCAGGTCCGCGGGGACCAGCTTCCGCAAGCTCGCGATCACCCATCGACCCCGGCAAATCACCCAAATCGCCAGATGCCCAGTCCGAATAGACCGCCAAATCTCAGGCCACCGCCGCCCAACCCAAATCTCAAGCGGCTTTGTCTCAGCCAGCTCAGCAACCGACTCAAGTTTTGGCAGCGGTGCCAGGTCAACCACTACTCGATCCGCTCGCCCCCGACGACCATCAAACCATAACTCCCTGATCCCAGCACCAAACGCAACCACCCCAACAACCAACATCAGCCACGCCACAGCGCGCCGTCGCGGCCTTGCCGGGATCGGCCATCCTGGACAACCGCGTACGCCACATCCTCCAGTGCGATTGGCATCCCCGACTGCAATCCACGCTATTTGCCCAAAAAACCGCCCCCAAGCCCTCGCTTTCGGTCTTTTCTTTGAACCGTGGACCTGGCCGTCACGACCAATTGATGTTTCGCAAAAACCCGACGATCGCGATCGCCGTCGTGATGTCATGGACACGCGCGTCTTGGCGCGGGAGGTGACCTACATGTCTAAGCTCCTTGGGACGACCTGGTCCAAGCTTCAAATCGTCGGTCTCGCCCTGATCTCGGTTTTCTTCCTCGCGATGCAGGCCAATGTATTCGCGCTCATCTTCGGCGGATCTGTGCTGCTCGAACTTGGCCAGCGGATCAATCGTCCGACGGCCGAGCTGTTCCGCAGGGCGATCGGCATTCTGGTGGAAATGACCGCCCTGGTCTTAATTTGTTGCGGCACGTATCTGGTGTTCACCGCCCCCTCTCGGCCCAGCATCCCTCCCTCTCCCTGCTACTACGATACTCGCCCAATGCCCATCCCCAATACCTGATACGCTCCAAATAACTCTATTTCATCTGATTACTCGAAATAATTTACAGAAAGACCGCCGTAATTAGTTCAAAAATTTGGTGAGGTTTTTAGCGGACGCCTTTTTGTTGCCTACTCCCCCAACTCACCAAATTGATTGAGCAAATCAATAACCCTCATCTCTGGCCACAGGCGAAGCTCTCGGCCAGGAAACTTCGCACAGACCTCCCGCCCAACATCGTTAACCAAATGCCCCAACTCCCACCCACCATCCAAATCCTCAGCCCTCACCCCAAAACGACAAGCCATCACCTGCACCGCCAAATCATGCGCAGAAAGCCAACTCAACCGACGTTGAACCCCTAAAGCCTTCTCCCAATTCGCACTCGCTACACTCGCCGTCCGCCACAAATCTCGCGCCATAAATCCTCCCTTAAACTCAAAATCACCTACCATCACACCGCAACAAATAAAACCGATACTGATATATTACCAGATCAAAAAACCTGTAAGAATCTTTCAGGCTCTGGGTCCCTCCCGGAACACACCCATGGCGGAGTCCCATACAATAGGCGGGCGGTGGGGTGGTTCAGACAAATGCCACATGCTGGCCCTACCTGGGCCAATTTGTTTGAATCCCAGCGCAGGAGGCAAGCTAATAGGCGGCCCGTGCCGCGCAGTGGCCATAACCTGGGCGAGCAGGAGCCCACCCGGCAAATGGTGCCCACAAACTCCCGCACGTTTCTCTATTAAACAAACCTAACAGGCAAACGCACTGCCGCGAGAGGCTGCGAGACATGAGGATGTGATCCACGTCAAAGCGCGATTTTGAATTGACGGGATCGCTTGGCATTTGTGCGCATCACTTGCTTGGCCTTCGCTGCTTTTGGCTTGGTCACCGGTTTCGTCAATTCCGACTGCGCCAGTTCGACACCGATAATCATGGCCTCGTCGAGATTGCTAGCATGACGCTCAGTCGATTGGCCACCACCGATCTGATTGACGATGAATTGGTTCCCGATCGAATCCACATGTATCGAAATCCCGATCAAGCGCAGTCGTTGTCGCGCTTCGTGGATATCTTTGACTCCGGCCATTGTTAAACTCACAGTGTCCGCTGGCTTTGCCGTTTGCGGCAGAGCAAGCATTGCGTGCAACGATTCCGGGATCAGACCGTATAGCCGATGCGAAAGCCGCCCCAATGTCTGCCTTGGACGTAGATCGGCGCTGAGATGTCGCGCATCAGGGCGAATCGGCCGCCGCCCATGTCACGGCGGTAAGTCTGCAACAAAAATGGGGCGGTGTTCCGGCCGGCAGCCAGCCCGGTGCGGTCGTTGAACATACGCCGATTGCGGCAATTGACGGCATTCCAAAGGGGGTCGGGGCCCTGCGGTTTGGAGAGTTTTAAATTGTGAGTTGGCACGTAGCCGTTTCTGTCGACTGCCGCGCAGAACCCGATCGATTTGTGGAGATCCAGCAACGGCTCCTGCAGTGCAGGCAAGACTCGATCGGTGAACGATGTAAATCGGGTCAAGTACTGCGGGGGATTGCTGTTGGCGATCGGAGCATAATTCTCGTCGAACAGATCGGCCATACTGATCTCGCCGCGGCGGACCGCCTCCTCGAAAAGGCTCGCAACGCGAACCGCCATATCACGAGCTGCCGTCACGAATACGGTATCGGCGGTCTCCACTCCGGTGGCAGCGCAGAGCTCGATCAAATTTTCGCCCATCGACTGGAGATTGTCGATGCGGCTATTGGCCTGCTCCAGATTTTTACTTGCTTGGGCAGCGCCGTCCGCCATTTCTTCCATGCTACGAGCAAGCGCAACGCATTGGCCGCTGATCGCATGTGTGGCCTCACCAATGCGCGCCGCACCGCCGTCAATGTCCACCATAAGACGACCGGCGCTATCGATGGTCGCATCAATCACTTTTGTGCCGTCGCGCACGTTTTCGGCATGGGCCATACTGGCACCGCACTGGTCAATCAGCCGCTCGATCTGCTGGGTCAGACTCGCGAGCGTCGCCTCGATTTCTTGGGTCGCCTGCGCGGTCTGACCGGCCAAGGCCTTCACCTCGCCGGCGACGACAGCAAATCCACGCCCGGCGGTGCCGGCACGGGCCGCCTCGATCGTCGCGTTGAGTGCCAGCAGATTGGTCTGCCGAGCGATGGCGGCAATTCCCTCCCCTACCTTACCGACGCGGTCGAGAGCTTCGCGCAAGCCGCCGACCTGCTGTTTGATATCGCCGACCTCCTCGACCAGTCCGTGGATGTCTTTGAGCGACGTGTCGATCGCCGTACGCGACGCTGTGATCTCGCGGCGACCGCGTTCGGCCACCTGTTGAGCCTGCCGAGCGGCTTCGGCGATGCGATCATTGCCAGCGGTGGTATCCGCCGTGGTCCTGAGCAGTTCGGGGAGCAGAGCCGCCTGTCGCCTGATCCGGGAGGCGACCTCATCAATATGGCCGGCGACATCGCAGATCTCGATGCCCAGCTTTCCGGCGTGGTCGGCAATGTCTTGAATGGCACGTGCCGCCTCGGGGGCTGCAGCGCCGACTTGATGAACCGCCATAGCCTCTCCGGCCTGAAGGCTGTGACACCCAATTGCAGCGAAATACTCCAATTTTGGTTAATGGCGTCTTGATGGTCGGGGTCGGGTGCCGGTTGCGGTTCATCTCCGGGGCACCGATGGCGGATTTTCCAAGACCGACAGTCGGCCGGCCAAACCATCTGCAAAATCACGTGCCTCGCATCAGCGGCGGGATGCCTAGCTGGCCGGCCAGGCCATCGAGTTCCGACAGCAGATTCTTGGAGAGCGGTATGCCGTCTCGCAACCGTTCAAGCCGACATTGCTGCCGCCTGTCGCCTGGCAGCCGAATGGCCTCGATGCCGGGCAGGCGTTGCGATTGCCGCAGGTCATGCAGCTGACGATCAACCTCCGCCATAAAGGCATCGACCGGCATGAAGCGGGCGAGATCGAGCGCGATTATGAAGTGACCGGTGTTGCACTCGCGCCCGGGCTCCGCGTTGAAATCGACGACATCTCGCCCGAACTTAGCGCCGTTCAGCGTTCCGGCGAGCAGACCGAGCATCAACGCGAGGCCACTGCCTTTGTAGCCGCCGATAGGCAGCAACAGTCCCTCGGCAGCGCGGCGAGGATCGGTCAGCGGCTGGCCATCGGTGCGATTGACGAACCACCCCTCGGGCATGTCCAGGCCTTGCAGCGCGTAATTCTTGACCGTGCCGTAGGAAACGACGGTGGTCGCCATGTCGAACACCAGCGCGCCGTCCTTAGCCGGGAGACCAAACGCGAGCGGGTTGGTGCCGAGCAAGGTCTCGGCGCCGCCCCACACTGCCATGTGATTGGCGCTGGCGACCGCGCTGTAGATTCCGATCATGCTTTGCGCAGCCGGCATGGCAGCATAGACGCCGGCTGACCCGGCATGATTTGAGCGGCGGGCGCCAACCCAGGCGACGCCTGTCTCTCGCGCCATTGTGACCGCCATATCGGCAGCGCGCGCCATGACCAGGTGACCAAATCCGTTATCCCCGTCGATCAGACCGACGGCCGGCGCGATTCGCTCAACGGTGATGTTTGGTCGAGGATTAAGACCTCTGGCGCGGACCCGGCGGACATATTGGGGCAGCCGAAATACCCCGTGCGCGTCGGCGCCGGTGAGATCGGCTTCGCTCATCAGCTCCGCGATTGTTGTGGCTTCGACCGGCAGAACACCGACCTCTGCCAAGGCGTCGCGGATGAGGCTGCGGACGGCTTCGACTGACACGCGCTCGCCGTCTGGCAAATTGGGACGTTCATTTGGGGGCGACTGCATCGGGATGTTTTTGTCCATGCCACAACACCTCTTTAGGCTTTTGCGCAGGCGCGGCGACCAGCTGCAAAATGTCTGGTGGATGCCGCCCCGAAGTCGCCAGCATTGCGTCCGTGACCCCCGCGACGTCACCCGGATTGTGGTCCGAGGTCTGCCGGCCTCAAACCCAGCAGGGCCGCTGTCCCGCCAAGAACGCGCGCGCGATCGGCGGCCGGGATCGGCAGGGACCGAACGTGGCTGGCGCAATCGGGCATCCCCATATCGAAGGGGTAGTCGCTTCCGAGCAACACCTGCGAGGTGCCGGCGCTGGCGATCAGAAACTCGAGCGCCGGTGCCGAATGGAGTATGGAGTCATAGTAAAAACGCGACAGCGATTCTCGCGGCGATTCGGCGAGCGTTTTTTTGGGCTCCGGACGCACTTGCCAGCCATGGATCATCCGGCCAGCCTGATAGGGAATGAATCCGCCTCCATGGGACAGACAAATTCGCAGCGACGGGTGTCGGGCCAGCACACCTGAGAACACCAGCGATGCAGCCGCGATCGAGGTGTCGAGCGGATTGCCTATCAGATTGACCAGATAGTATGACTTCAATCGGTCGGAACCTGCCACCTTAACCGGATGGATGAGAAGGAAGGCGCCGAGCTGTGCCGCCATGGCCCAGACAGGTTCGAGCGTGGGATCGTCAAGATTTCGGCCTTCGACGTTCGACCCGATCATGGCGCCGCGCAGTCCAAGATCGCGGACCGCTCGCCGCAATTCGGCGGCGGCAAGATCCGGGGCCTGCATCGGCAGGGTAGCAAGCCCCACGAACCGGGTTGGATGCTCTGACACCAGTTTGGCTATCGCGTCATTTTGGATAGCTGCGAAAGTGGCCGTTAGAGCAGCATCCTGATTGTAAAGGAAAGTCTGCGGCAACACTGATACGACCTGAACGTCGACGCCGGCCATGTTCATGTCGGCCAACCGTCGCTCGAGATCCCAGCCGCCCCGTGGGAATGGTCGGTAAGGCGTGCCGGCCACGTCGAGGACTGCCGAATCAGCATCAATTGGGCTCAGACGCGGTGCAATCTCCGGCGCCTCGCGGTGCAGAAGCGACATGGCTTCCTGCGTCAGGATATGCGCATGGATGTCGATGGTTTGCGATTCATTCATTGGTGCTGCTCACGAGACTCATAGTGGAGCGTGCAGGCGATGCGAGCCGGTGTCGCACGGCCAACTTGCAAATAACATCAAGATTGCGGGGGGATGATGGGCAGAAGCACATAGTTTGCCCGAGGCGACCGAGCGTCACCGAAATGGATCGTGGTTGCGCCACCGTATACCGCGACCGGCCGATCACGGGGATCGTCGTGTAGGAATGGTCCGCAGCCGGTAAACTCGTTCTTCATGTTGGAAAGCCGCCCTCCGCTGCCCCCCGGGTACACATAGTCTCGACCACGAATCGTCAATCCGATGCGGCAACCGGGCGGTATGACGATCGAGGTCGGCCATATCTCCACGTCAAGCTCGTAGATCTGGTCAGGCACGAGGGGCTGTTTCTCATTGTGGGCATGGTAGGGGCGATACGGGAGACTGAGCTCGGGATCGAGCTTGCGATGCGAAGCACGCAGCCACCCCTGAGCGATCGGGGTATGCGGGTCGAGCGCGCCTTGAAAGACAACTTCCTTAAAGTCCGGCGAGAACACTCTGAGTACCAGAAATAGGTCTGCGTCAGCCGTCGAGGACGATATGTGCAGTTTTGCGGCGATTGGGCCGGTGACCTCCGTCTGCTGCTCGAGCGGTTTTGTGAGAAATGTCACGCCATCTCCAAGCGCATCAAACGAAACGGTGCCGGATGATGCTGCGACCGCCGTGGCAAGACTGACGTTTGTCTGATCGAGGTAGAATTTTGTCCATTGCGTACGCGGAATCGGCCAAGCCTCCTCGTAGCGTTCGACGAATTTGTCAATATGGCGAACCTGCAGTCGCACCCGCGGTTGACGATCCCAACCGTTCTGCTCGCCCTTGAGAAAAAATCCAAAGAACCTCTTCTGAATCCCGACGCCGTAATCTGTATAGAAATGCGTCCAGTGCTCGATGCCATGCGCCTCCAACCATTTCTGTTCAGAGGCCGCGCGCATATAGCCTTCGAAATTGCCCCGCGGGTGCAGCCCCTGGCCACCCCAATTGGCACTTGAGAGGAACGGGGTCCTCACTTTCGACCAATCCGGCGTCATCGCCCGCCAAAATTCGTCATCGAGCGCGTGCTGATAAGCGACCGCACCGAAATCAAAGCGATTGGCGCCGAGCTCTTCCGGGGTCAGCGTCGAAGGCCCCGACACCCAATCGCCATTCATGCGACTGCGGCGGCCGTTACGCCCAAGGCCATGCTGCACCGACTTGACCTGCATGTCGTACCAATTCTGCAGGAAGGTGCAGAGCACACCGCCGTGGTGGCTGACATCCCGATAGAAATCCGCGGCTCCCTCCCAGATACACATCGCCGCGAGGTGCTTTGGGGCGAGGCAGGCCACCTGCCACTGGTTCATGGCGTAATACGATATTCCGTTGAGCCCAACCTTGCCGTTGGACCAAACTTGTTGGCCGGCCCACTCGATGCAGGACGCGAAATCCTTGGCCTCGCGCGGGGACCACAGTTCGACATATCCGGGCGAGCGCCCGCAGCCGCGCGAATCGACTCGCACGACTGCGTAACCGTCCGGGACCCATTTTTCAGGATCGACTACTTCCCAGTTCTGATATTTGTTGGAGGAGCCGGCGACAACGTCGGGATGGCGTTCGGCCATGCGTTGCCAAGCCGTGGTGTAACCATCTTCGAAATGCAGCCACTTGCCATAGGGCCCGTAGCTCAAGATGACCGGGAATTTGCCGTCGGTCATCGGACGAAAGACGTCGGCCCGCAAGACAACGCCGTCGTCCATTTCGATGCCAACATCCCACTCGATCCGCATCCCCTCGCGCGTCTCGCTTTGCTCCTGTGCGGCCATCACCGGTCCTCTCAGGCGAGTTGCGGATAGTGAAAACCGAGCCGCGGCGACAAGACGCGGCCTGTGCTAAGACGATTGCATCATTTCCCAACTTATGGGGATGTCGACCTACGGGCAATGGCGGTCTGCAGTGCGACCGCGTCCTCTCAAGGGGCCTCTCATGGTGCGTGCCGCAATCGTTGGACTTGGCTGGTGGGGACGGACACTTGTCAGTTCGGTGCAGGCGAAGAGCAGCGACATCAAATTCGTCTGCGGCTACACCCGCAGCCGACACAAGGTCGAGGATTTCTGTCGCGACCAGCACATCGGGCTCGTCGACGACTATGCGGATATCGTGTCGGATCCGGAAGTCGACGCGGTTGTGCTTGCAACGCCGCACAGTCAGCACGAAATTCAAGTCAAGCAGGCGGCGGCCGCCGGCAAGCACGTCTTTGTCGAAAAGCCGTTCACGCTGACAAGCTCCAGCGCCGAGGCGACGATCAAAGCCGCCGAGGCGGCCGATATCGTGCTCGCGGTCGGATTTAACCGGCGATTCCACCCGTCGATGGCCGAACTTCGCAACCGCGTGCGGGATGGTCGACTCGGCGTGGTCGGCACCTGCATCGCTGAACAGACAGCGATGACGGCCGCTTTCCTGCCGCCTGAGGCGTGGCGCAGCAATCCGACCGAAACACCCGCAGGCGCCATGACGGGCATTGGTATCCACGCCGTTGATAGCATGATCGATCTGTTTGGGCATGTTACCGAAGTCTACTGCGTCAACACCCGACGCGCCGCGATGGTCGACGACACGACATCGGTGATGCTGCGTTTGGCCAACGGCGTGACCGGCATAATCGCCGCGTCGCTGTCAACGGCAGCGCACTATCGGTTCACGGTATATGGATCCAAGGGGCTCGCCGAGATCGACAGCCCGAGCCTTGACGAGTTTCGGTTTCGCTCAGCGCCCGCCAAACCGCCGAGCGGTCAGCCGATCGCCGAGGCCCCGGAGGTCATCCGGACACCAGGTTTCGATACCGTTCACGCCGAACTTATCGCATTTGCCAAGTCCGTGAGCGATGGGACCCCCTACCCGATCCCGGTCACCGATATTCTGCACGGCGCCCAGGTGTTCGAGGCCGTCGTGGAGTCGGCGCAGATCGGCAGACCGCTGGCTGTCGGTTGACCATTGGGACGCCGCGTCAACCCGCGATACTGTCCCGGCCAGCGCCCGGCTTCTGTGTTTGAACGTCCGCGCTAACTCACGACCGGACGGCAGAGCGCGGAATGGATTCCGCATTCGGTCTGGTCGCGATCACGCCAGCGGCCGGCCCGAACAGCCTCACCGGGGCGCGTGCGGCTGGTGCATGGCATGCATCCGACGGAGGCAAACCCGCGACGGAGCAATGGATGTCTGGGCAGTCCTGCCTCGGCGATGATGCGTTCGACGTCGGCCGCGGTCGTGCGCGCCAGTGGGTTGAACTTGATGCGGTGGCCGTCGGCCTCGACGATTGGCAGGTGCGCGCGCTCACCGCCATGGTAGCGCTTGCGGCCGTTGATCCAGCCATCGAATGTCGCTAGCGCACGCATCAGTGGCTCAACCTTGCGCAACTGGCAGCATGCCTCAGGTTCGGTGAACCACAGATCGCTGCCGGGGTCGCGACTGTCGAGCATCTGCGGCGAGGCGGTGATGACGCGCACGTCCTGCAGTTTCAGGGCCGCTGCCAGCTGATCCCGATAGGCAATAGTTTCCTCAAACAGCCAGCCGGTATCGACAAATAGTGTAGGGATTGTCGGATCGACATCAGCAACAACCTTCAGGAGCGCTGCCGATTCCGTGCCGAATGAGGAGACGACCGCCAGCCGCCCGGGTTCGATAATTCGCCGGGCTTGGGCGACGATTTCCCAGGGATTTGCCCCGGCCAGCGTGCGGTCGAGCCTGGTAGCCGGCATTTCATCGGCGGCGATCATGCGGGCAGGTCCTGCGCCCGCGGCGCGGCGCGCTGGAAACTCACCGCCGTCGCCTGGCGGGCCCGCCGAACCGTCATACGTCCATCCCCGGTTGGCTGATAAAATACGCTGAAACGCCGCATGACTTCGGTAAAGGCGACCGCATCGGTTGGCTTGGCCACCTCGAAAGCGTCAAAGCCGGCCCGCACCAGAAACAGGAACTGATCACGAAGAACCTGACCGGTCGCCCGCAATTCGTTGCGAAAGCCGTGGCGCTCGCGCAGCAATCGGGCCTGGCTGTAAGCCCGGCCATCCCTGAACGTCGGAAACACCAGTCCAACCACCGCCAGCCGCTGAAGATACGGGAGCAACTCCACCAGGTTGCGATTGTTCGGCCAGACGACGCCCAACGGGGCCGCACGGATCACGAGTTGATCGGCTTCGCGCAGCAGGCGTTCGGCGGACAGCAGCACCGGGGTCGCGTCAGGGACCGGCTGATCATCTGCCACACGGACAAATTGGTCAGCGACGATCTGTCCATCCTTAATGAACGGCATAGACGCGCTCCTTGAACGGCTCGACCCCAACCCGTTTGACGGTATCGATGAACAGTTCGTCCGGCCGCTCGCGCAATTCCAGATAAGCGTCGACGATGTCCTCGACGAAATCGGTGATTTTGGTGGCGGGCACCGCCGGTCCCAGGAGCGTGCCGAGCTCAGCCTGTTCGTCCGCCCGACCGCCGATTGTCACCTGATAGAATTCTTCACCGTTCTTCTCGACTCCGAGGATGCCGATATGGCCGACATGATGATGCCCGCATGCATTGATGCATCCTGAAATGTTGATGTGCAGACGTCCAAGGCCTCCGGCATGTGACAGATCACGAAAGCGGCGACTCAGTTCCTGAGCCACCGGAATGGCGCGGGCGTTGGCGAGACTGCAGTAATCCAAGCCCGGACAGGCAATGATGTCGGATATCAGCCCGATATTTGGAGTGGCGACGCCGATTTCATCGAGCGCCCGCCAAAGTCGCGGGAGATCGGTTTGGCGAACGTGCGGGAGAACCAGGTTCTGCTCGTGACCAACCCGGATCTCGCTATGGCTGTAGCGATCGGCAAGATCGGCAATCGCGTCCATCTGCTCGGCTGTCGCATCACCCGGTGGTCCACCCTCTGGTTTTAACGACAGCGTCACGATGGCATAGCCGGCCCATTTGTGGCGGGCAACCGCGTTCAGGTACCAGCTCTTGAAACGCCTTTCGCTCTCCAACGCGGCGACGAGTTCGGGAGGATCATCGGCCAGCTGCTGGTAATGCGGGCGCCGGAACCGTGCGACCACGGCGGCAATCGCCGCGGGATCGAGTGCAAGCGTTCCGTCCCTGATGGCCCGCCACTCGTCCTCGACTTCTTTGGCGAAAGCGGCTGCGCCGAGATCATGCACCAGAATCTTGATGCGGGCCTTGTAGATGTTATCGCGCCGTCCGTACTGATTGTAGACCCGCAGAATCGCCTCGACATAGCTCAGCAGGTCACGCTTCTGCAGAAACGGGTTGATGATCTTGCCGAGGAACGGCGTCCGGCCGAGTCCCCCGCCCACGCTGACCTCGAAGCCAGACTCGCCGAGCTCGTTGGTGTACAGGCGCAACCCAATGTCGTGGATCTTGACGGCGGCGCGGTCATGACTGGCGGCCGTCACTGCGATCTTGAATTTGCGCGGCAGAAATGAGAACTCCGGATGCAGGGTCGAGTGCTGGCGCAACAACTCAGCCCAGACCCGTGGATCCTCAGTCTCGTCCGGGGCGACCCCGGCCCACTGGTCGGTGGTGATGTTGCGCACGCAATTGCCGCTCGTTTGCATGCCATGCAGACCAGCGCGCGCCAGATCGCTCATCGCGTCGGGAAGGTCCGCCAGCCTGATCCAGTTGAACTGCAGATTCTGGCGCGTGGTGAAGTGGCCGTAATTACGGTCGTAACGACGCGCCACATGCGCCAGCGTGCGCATTTGGTCGGACGAGAGGGTCCCATACGGAATGGCGATCCGCAGCATATAGGCGTGCAACTGCAGATAGACCCCATTCATGAGCCGTAGCGACTTGAATTCATCTTCAGTTAGTTCGCCGCTGAGGCGGCGGCGGACCTGGTCACGGAACTCGGCCACACGTTCGGCAACCAGGATGCGGTCGAACTCGTCATAGAGATACACGGGCACCTCCTGGGCTCACCGGGACCGCCGGGAGTTCGATCGTCGGCCCGCTGACGCGAATGCGTTCGCGAAGGTTGCCTGGCTGAACAGCCCCCTCGGGCGTCAGTTCGACCGGAGCCAGATAGGCACCGACCGCACGCACATCGTCGGCCACTGCCGCGGCCAGCAATTCGTGCGCTGCAACAGCGGTATTCACGACGCCGGCCAGCCCGAGTTGCGTCGTCCAACGACCATCAGCGGTCCGAAAAATGACGGCGCCGTCAGTCAGCCGATTGGCAGTGACGACCATCGGTCCAGTGATTTTGGTTTTCCGTTCGAGCGGCGACGTCACGCAAAATCTCCTGGTCCGTGGAACGGCTTCCGCTATCGCGCCTCGGCCCGCCGGGTTAGCCCCTGCTGCGGCCGCCGGCCGACGCCGTGAGGCGTAAAGCGTTATCCGATTGACGATCGTACGACACCCCTATATCACTCAACGCCTGCGTATGAAAGGCTCATATCTACATGATAAGTATGTTGTTATGACTTGGTTGCAAGCCGCGACGCGCGGCCGCAACGTCGGGCGCAGGCTGGAGGCTTTCCATGGATCGGATTGACGAGCTTGAGGCCCAAAGCGTCTTCATATTTCGCGAGGCCTTCGCGCGGTTGAAGAAGCTGGCGCTGCTGTGGTCGCTCGGCAAGGACTCGAACGTCATGATTTGGCTGGCACGCAAGGCCTTTTTCGGTCGTGTGCCGTTTCCCGTGGTCCACGTCGATACCGGCCGGAAATTTCCGGAAATGTACGCGTTTCGCGAGCGCTTTGCGCGCGAGTGGCAGCTCGACCTGATCGTGGAGCCCTGCCCCCCGGTCGAAATGATCGATCCTAGTCTGCCGCCGGCCGCCCGCTCGGCCGCTCGCAAGAGCGAAGGACTGAAGCTGGCGCTCGCCAAGCATGGCTTCGACGGCCTGATCGCCGGCATCCGTCGCGACGAGGAGCCGACGCGGGCCAAGGAGCGGGTGTTCTCGCCGCGGGGGCCTGAAGGCGGATGGGACGTGCGCGATCAGCCTCCGGAATTCTGGGATCAATTCAACGCATCCCCGCCGCCTGGCGCCCATTTGCGGATCCACCCCATCCTGCACTGGACCGAGGTGGACATCTGGGTTTACACGCGGCGCGAGAACATTCCGATCATTCCGTTGTATCTCGCCCGTAATGGCCAGCGCTTTCGCTCACTGGGCGATGCCGATATCACCTTTCCGGTGGCGTCCGAGGCCTCCACGATCGACGAGATCATTGCTGAACTCGCCGGAACAAAAATTCCCGAGCGGGCTGGACGTGCGATGGACCACGAGACCGAGGACGCATTCGAGCGTCTGCGCGTGGCCGGATATCTTTAGATCACCCGTCAGGATGTATTTTCCAAGGCCGTCCACGTCATGAACAAGCCCGTCATTGCTCAACCGATAAAGCCGCAGACGCTGGCGAGCCGCCCGCTGGTGCGCATCGTAATTGTCGGCCACGTCGACCACGGCAAGTCCACCCTGATTGGTCGCCTGCTCTATGAGACCGGCAGCCTGGCTGACGGCAAACTAACAACACTGCAATCGGTCAGCGCCCGACGCGGCATGGCTTTTGAGTGGTCCTTTCTGCTCGACTCGCTTCAGACCGAGCGTGATCAGGGCATCACCATCGATACCAGTCAGATCCGCTTTGCGACTGCGGCACGCGATTTCGTGTTGATTGATGCGCCTGGCCACACCGAATTTCTACGCAACATGATCACCGGAGCTGCGCAGGCCGATGCGGCGCTATTGATGGTCGATGCTTCGGAGGGCGTTCGTGATCAGACGCGGCGGCACGGCTACCTGCTCCATCTGTTGGGCATTCACCAAATTGCGGTGGTCATCAACAAGATGGACCGTGTGGATTTCGCCGAACAGCAATTCCGCTCGCTCGAAGCAGAAATCTCGGCGAATCTGCTCAATCTCGGTCTGGCCGTCCAGGCGGTGATTCCGGTGTCGGCGCGCGAGGGAGATGGCGTT
>Ga0187783_10001593_pt1 | contig 16807 bp, 18 predicted proteins | sample 1015_SJ02_MP02_2_FD_132471 | JGI IMG/M metagenome (GOLD analysis project Ga0187783, IMG submission 132471) | Tropical peat soil microbial communities from peatlands in Department of Meta, Colombia - 1015_SJ02_MP02_20_MG | ecosystem: Environmental > Terrestrial > Soil > Wetlands > Peat | place... | reverse complement strand
TCGAGCGTGGGTGCCGGTGTTGTCCTGTTTGCTGGCCTGTGCGCCCCGTTCAGGACCAAGACTTTGATGCCCGAGCGCGGTTTCTCCTGTTCCTTCACCTTCATCCCTTTGAGTTCGGCGATTAACTCGACCATCCGCGCGCGAATCGTGAGCGCGGCGAGCGGCTTCGAATAGATCAGTTTCCCGTTGTACATGAATACCTTGACCTCTGTCGCCTCGAGCAGTGGAAGAATATGTTTCAATATGTAGCTTTCATCGTCCAATCCGACGCGCGTGAAGAGCTCTGGGGCCTTTTCTCGGATCCGTTCCATCGCTTGCGAGCCGGCCTGTTGAGCATAGTTCGGCGAGTAGTCGGACGCGATCGCCGCTTTCTCTAAGGTTAAGCCAGCCGCTCTATGCTTCAGGAAGGCTCGCTCGCGCCTAGTCAGCGTGCGGTGCTTCTTGGCCATTCGCCCTCTTTTTGTTTGTCAGCGACTTGTTCTTCCGTCGTCATTCCGTCAATCACTTTCTCCCGTTCTCCCGCAGTGCCACCCAAGCAGAAGGATGTTGAGCAAACGTCGTTTGTAGCCCCTGAGTCGGCTGGCTAGGGGCACTAATTGAGCGGCTAGTTTTGTATCCCGTAAGTTCTTGTTTTCCTATGCACATGTCCGGGCTAATTCCGCACTTTTGTGATATCTGGGACTGTATGCGACGGCGATAACGCTTGCTGTGAGCATCGCTGCAAAATTCCGAGTCTGATCGTTTACCGTCTAAGGAAACGCCACACTCGAGACATCTTGCTGAGCGCAGCGTAGGGATACTCTCGGCGATCCTTGCATAGACATGCGGCGCTTCAGTTTTCAAGTACGCTAGCAAGGCGGCGCCATTTCCGATCGGTGCGCCAGGGACCTTCCTTGTCCGGCGGGTCCTATCCGCGACTGCGCATCCCATGCAGAGGAGCGAGCAGAACAAACCCTGCAAGCCAGGAACTCGGTACCCGCCTTCACTCCAAAGATACAAACCGCAGCTCGCGCACGATCCGCGGTTTTCGCCCTGGTTGCCGGGCGGGATGACGCGCAAGGGTGCAAGTACAGCTTGATTCGTTGTTGTTGCGGGGGTCTCAGCGGGCTTCATGAGCCCCCCATCGCCCAGAGCGTTGTCCGAATTTTGTCCGAGAACCTGTTCCTAAGTGCGACAACAGGAACCAACTGCGAGGGCGTGCTGCGTCAGATTTTATTGGGACTTGTAGGTTCTGATTGGCACGGGTCGGGGTCCGAATTCCACTGTTAACCGAAGGGTTGCTAGTTCGAATCTAGTCCGGGGAGCCAACCTTCTCAATCAGTTAGAGTCGGGATCTGAATCGCTCTTTCCGCTCTGTAATGTACGTTCTTGCCTGGCCTGATGAGGTTGCTCGGGTTCTCTAAACGGTGACGCCCTCGAGGATGCATAGCGGCACTTGTAGCGTGGCCACCCTATTCTCTATTTGCCCTTGCCGATGCTTACCTCGGATCAGTCGACCGTCGCGCGCTTTCTACCGCTTGCCCCAACGTTTACGAAATTCTAACTTAAGCGTAAATATGACGATCGCGGGCCATGGGATTGTTTTGCCAAATCGAGAAGAGGAATATGTGACAGCGAACCACGATGCTAGCTGGGGACTTGGGTTCGCCGTGGTAACCGTCGCAGGTGCCGGAATCTTGCAAGGGTTCAGGCGGAGCGAAGATGGCCAATTTTCTGATTCGGAATGTTTCTCAGTTGCTACTGTTCTACCGAAGACGAGGAATTGGGAAACACCTTATTCATCTGACTTTTGACGACGGCCCGCACCCGACGAACACTCCGCAGCTGCTCGATGTGCTTAAGCGCGCCGGTATCCAAGCAACTTTTTTCGTGCTGGGCGATCAACTCGAGACGTCCGTCGGGCAGGAACTGATCCAGCGAGCTGCCGCCGAAGGCCACCAAATTGGCAACCACTCCTACTCGCATACTCAATTAACGGAGTTAAGTGAGGACAAGATCCGTCAAGAAATCTCAAAAACCGAAGAATTGATTGGCGACGCCAACAGAGGTGTCAAGATTCTACGTCCACCCTATGGCCAACACAATGCCCTGGTCGATCGGGTTGTCGAAGAACTCGGCTATCGCATGTTGCTTTGGAACGTAGACACTGCCGACTGGGATCCCCGATATTCGGATCGGTGGGTCGAGCACGCAATGAGGCAGATCATAACTCGAGAGCAGAGTATTGTGCTGGCGCATGATGTACAGATGACGACGTTGACCAAAATTGGAGCCTTCATCGCGCAAATCCAAGGGATTTCTGGTAGCAGGTTCATTGGATACTCAGAGGTTATCGCCGGACCGTTACCATCCAATACATAAGGGGGATGGTGCACATCCGACGCATTCCACGCTGAGTACGACGAGAAGGAGTGGCAAGAATCAAGCTTAGGATTTTCAAGCTCAAAGCTGTTAGCCGAAGGGTTGCTAGTTCGAATCCAGCCCAGGGAGCCAAATTCTTTCCCTAGCTCATTGCAGAACCCACCGCTCAGAGTCTAACTGAGACCATATCCGATGCTGGTGTCGAGTATGGCTGCTCGAGAAGGCGCAACGAGCTAGTGGTACCGGCATCACTCAGACCGTGCGTACCGGGCTCCAGTTTGTCGCGGCATCGCAAACCTACGCTCGTCTGCGTCAACTTCGGGGCAAGGTTCATTTCACCCGCACGTTGACTGAGCTAGAATCCGACCGATGATCGCGGCTGATACGAGCACATGGATCGCCTTTCTGGAAGGCATTGAAGGCGAAGATGCACAGCTGCTCGATAAGGCTCTCGAGGATCGCCAAGTACTAATGGTGCCGATTGTGCTCACCGAGCTGCTAAGCGACCCGAAGCTTCCTTCAGAGGTTGCCGAAACCCTCTCAGAAATCCCTCTGATCGTGATCGAATCTGGCTATTGGCAACTAGCGGGAACATTACGGTCGCAGGTATTGGCTAAGCGTCGCAAGGCCCGCCTTGGGGACGCGCTGATCGCCCAGAGCTGTATCGACCGAGACATTCCCCTCCTCACGCGCGATCGGGTCTTTCAAGCATTTGCCGAAGCTGCGGGTCTCGATCTTGTGCTTGGATCCGGCACAAAGTGACCGGCCGAACCTATGAGCCAAGAATGCTCGTAAAGCGCACAGACCGGGGAGCTCTCCTAACGTAATTCGCCATCCGCGCTATCGTGCGCACGCTCCGCACACCGAAGTCCCGCCGGGCAAATTGCTATAGTGGGACAGTCGGCGGAGACTTTGGCGCAAGGAGGCTCGCATGAAGCTTGTTGCGCGTCGCACCTGTCTGATTGCAGCACTGTTCAGTCTGACCTGTATGAGCGCGGGGCTGCCTACCGCTCTCAGGCCGAATGAATCGCTTGAGCAGGCTTATAAAGTCATCGCGTCGAGGCGCTTTGTCGACCTCACGCATTCTTTCAGTCCGTTGACACCGGTGTGGAAGGGATTTGGTCAGGCGACCTTTGCGAGCGCTGCAAGTCCCCAAACGGGGCACCCCTACACCATAGAAGCAGACGGCTTTCGCGCTTTCTTTTATTCGATGGTTGGACAATATGGCACACATGTTGACCCTCCCGCGCATTTCGATCCCCATGGCACGACGGTGGACGAAATTCCCGTTGCACAGATGATCCTGCCGCTGGTCGTTTTCGACATTACGCCAGTACTCAAGAGCGACCCGAACCATGCACTCACCATCGCTGACATCGCAAACTGGGAGAACAGGCACGGTCGGGTGCCAGCAGGATGTTTCGCGGCGTTGCGTACGGACATGTATAGGGACTGGGATACCGATCCGGAGCGCTTTAAACGCTACCCTTTTCCGGCATGGTCTTTCGAGGCGATCCAGTTTCTGTACGAGCAACGAGGCATCGTAGCCAATGGGCATGAGTCGATGGACACCGATACGAGCAGTGATCTCAGGTCTGAAAAATGGCTTCTAACGCACGGGCATTGGCAGATTGAGGTCTTGGCCCATCTCGACGAGGTGCCGGAGACAGGATCCTTGATCGTTCTGACCTGGCCCAAACCCAAGCACGGCCTTGGCTTTCCTGCACGGGCATTCGCGATCCTGCCGTGACATAGCATTTGGGTTCCGCCTCTCTCCCTTATTCTTCGCCGCGGGCTCGGCTGCCACGCCGGTAGCGGCCGCCAGGGCGAAGCAGGGCAGCCATACGGGCAGGCGCTCAAGTTTGCGTTGCGCGCAGGACCGAACGTACCTAGGATGCAGGGAGAAGAGAGAGGCAGGGCGGTAGGTTGTGACTCCGATGGATTCCGATTCACTCATTCCAAAGCGCTCGGGGAAAAAAAACGCCTTAGCTGCGGGAATACTCGTTGGAGTGTTGCTTGCACTCCTGGTGACGGAAATTGCGGTTCGCGTTTCGACCGGCATGGGCTTGCTGAACTTGATAGGAATGTCTCGCGGCGGAGCCACCTTGGGGAACGTGAATCAACCGACGGTGGTACGCCAGATTCAGCAGTTGCAGCGGCTCGAGACCGTGAACTACACCATGGACAAAATTATTTCAGGCGAACGTGACAATCCCTACCTGCCGAAATTCCTGGCGGGCGACCGATTGCTTCTGATCGTACACGGTGAGGTTATCGGCGGGATTGACCTGGGAAAGGTCCAGCCCGGAGATGTTTCCGTGGAGGCGGGGGCGATTTGGTTGCGGATACCCACGGCTGAAATTTTCACCGCGCGCATCGATAATGCAAAGACCCGCGTGTATTCCCGAGAAACCGGTCTTTTCTCGTCGCCGGATCCGAATCTAGAAAGCGAGGTACGCGAAGAAGCCGAGCGACAATTGCAGCAAGCGGCTTTGCAGGATGGCATACTAAAGAGCGCCGAACAGAACGCGTATAGCACACTGTCGAGCATGCTGAAAGGATTGGGTTTCGATCGAGTCGAGATCCACAGCCAGTGAACGGCTAACCGCCGACGGCAGACTAAGCGGGTCTTTCGACTCTTCAGGTACGTGGTGGGTTTGTCGTGGAGAAGCAGTAGCGCGCTATTTTCCAGGCGGCGCCGACTTTCTGGAACACGAACAGCTCCTGGTTCGCTTCTGGGCCACGGGCGCCGGTCGAGTGAGCCTTGACCGTTCCTGCAGAATTGGTGCGCGCAAAGGCCCAATCGGGAGCAACTTGGTGGACCTCAGCAATCTCGAACTTCACGGTTAGGGAGATGGCGTCAAACACGGCTTGGTATGCCTTGCGCACGGCATCGGCACCAACACTGGAAGGGCTGCTCTGCGGCATGAACACTCCGTCAGAAGCGTACAGCCTCATCACAGCGTCGGCATCGGATTGGTTCAGCGCCTCCTGATACTTCGCCAGGATCCCGATAATCGCCTCTTCATCCGCGTTTTTGGTATTCATGAGACTCATTGGCCCGCAGTACGGATTATAGGTCCGTGGCTATTTGCTCGAATAGTAAGACAATCGAGATTCTATTTTTCATTTTTGGGATAATGGACCTATGGCGGACTTGAACTCGCTGATGGTCTTCGCGCGTGTGGTCGAGGTCAACAGCTTTTCGGAAGCTGCACGTCGTCTTAAGATGCCAATCTCGACCGTCAGCCGCCGCGTCGCCGAGCTTGAGAATCAGCTGGGTGTACGCCTGTTGGAGCGCTCAACGCGCCGCTTGCGGCTAACCGATGTGGGATCGGAAGTTCTCGAACATGCTCAACACAGCATGAAGCTGAGCGAGGCGGTCAATAACATTGCTTTAAAGCATCTCTCAAAAGTCTCCGGAACCTTGCGACTTTCCGCTCCGCCGAGCATTTCCGACTCTTTGCTCGCGCCACTGGTTGGCGCCTTTCAAGAATCATACCCCGACGTCCGTGTGCAAATCCTGATCACCGAGAGAATTGTCGATCATGTCGATGAAGGCGTTGATTTGCTGTTCCGAGTTGGCAGCCTCCGAGACTCCACGCTCATCGCACGGAAGATTCTCACCTACCGGCATCAGCTCTTAGCAAGCCCTGGCTATCTCAGAGCACACAGGCTCCCCACAACGCCCCAGGACTTATTGGGTCATCGTCTGCTCGCATTCTCCCGCTGGAAGCCAGAGAACCGCTGGCACTTTGCTCATGTCAACGGAAAAGACTCGATAACCTTGCGCTTCCAGCCGTACCTCTCCATCAACGACTACGCCGGGATTGCTCCAGCGCTCCTTTCCGGCATCGGCATCGGGGAACTTCCGCCGTTGGTGCGCCCGGATTTGCTCAAGGAGGGGCAGCTTGTGGAGGTTATGCCGAAGTGGCATTTGCGCACTTTCGATCTCTGGTTGGTTCATGTGGGGAACAAGCACCTTTCGCGCCCGGTACGCGTGTTCAAGGAATTCGCCATGCAAAAAGTGCCAACATTATTTCCGAAGCTCCCGATGTAGGTCCGACCTACTTCGCGGTACCCGCCACGGTCTGCTTGGTGGGAGGTCCTGCTTGCGACGCCTTCTTTTCTGCGTGTTTCGAGAGGATCGTATATCCGGCTTTCTGATTAGCCAACACGATCTGCTTCAGAACCAGCTGGTTTCCATACTTATTGAAGACCAAGCCGGTGCTCTTGGCAGGCGTGTCGGATGTTGTCGGCTCCGTATCCACGAGGACCGTCAGGGTGCCGGCGGCGTTTGAAATCTCCAGAACGCCAGCATCGGTCGACCAGGGTCTTGCCGTGTAGTTGCCCGCCGGTAAAGTGGCCTCACCGGCAACGAAGGCGGTGGGCACCTTAAAGTCGACTTCGTTCGTGATTTGTGCCTTGGCCACACCGGTCCCCAGGGTTCCCACGAGCAACGCGAAAAGAAAAAACGTCTTCATATGTCCTCCACTGATGGCGTGAGAAGGTCTGGCCGCCAATTGGAATCCAGAGAGTATATACGACACAAGCCGCGTACGGGCCGATTTGTCTGCCTCAGCGGTGGTCTAGCTCCTTAGATCGTGGCGCTCATAGGCCCTAGTGGAGATAGACCGATGCGACGCTAGCGGCGCACGCAGCGTCCCGTGTCGCACTCACGACACTGGTGTTGTCGCTCGAGCGTACCGTTTACGGTGGCATGCGGGTCAGTACGGTTGTTGTGTATGCGTGTTCAGAAACTTGCAAACATCCTTCACGGCATTGCTGAGGAAGGACGTTTGAGTGGCGAAGATCGTATCGCCGCCCTTGGCGACAATCAGGAACCGATAGTTTCCCGACCAGCCCCAGGCAGACAGCATATAGTCCGATTCCCGTGTGTTGGTGGTGAGGGTAACGTTCGGGCACTTCTGAACGAGGTTCTTGACGATTCCCACTGGATCAACCGTGGAACGGCGATCCAGCACGAGCTTCAGCGGTTTTCCGGTGTACTGCGCGAGTGCCAACGGTGCCATACATGCGAACAGCAGCACCGTAAGTCCGAAGATAAATTTTTTCATTGCGGATTCCTTCCGCCCGGCTAGTCCGGGAATGATGATACGTATCGAAGGGATGCTCCCGAGGCTGAGAAAACCGACATTCCAGGCGAGCTTCCCCTGGCTATTAGAACACTAAAAAAGCTAAAACGTTGCGTGGTCAGGCCATCGTGTGTCGTCCTAGGCGGTTCGGGCCACCGTTACGATCATTGGGGCCCCTTGCGGTGATCGAGGCTGCAAAAGCCGAGAAAGTCTACCGAGGGAAGTGAAGAGGAACCGCAGGCCTGTGTCGGCCACTCAGTGAGAGGTCCAGTGGCGCAAATAAAGACCGTGAAGACTGAGACCGAGTCCGCCAAGGAAAAACAAAGGCAACAGATAATCTGTAACCACAGGCGGAACCGCAACAGGAAGTGTCCATGCATTGGCTCCGCCGGCGAAATAGGCAATCACCGCCGCCGCAAGCATAAAGAGCAGTCCACGGCGGATGTTATCGCCGCCAGCGGGGCGCGCCACAACTGACTTCAACTGCCGGATTTCTGGCATTCTCTCCCTGCAGTAGTTGCACTGCGTCAGTTGGTCGTAAACCATCTTTCCGCAGTATGGACACTCACGTGACGCCATGTGCGCTCCCGTCGTACGATGTGCAAATCAGCTGCCAGAGCGGCAGCCACAATTCTAAACACATAACACCAGCCGAAGCCGCATTCGGTGAGCGGAATGTCCAGAAATGTAACGACTTCGGAACGGCGGGTTAGAGAGTACCTTCGCCTTTTCTTCGGCGGGCTACCGCCAACCGCGGCGCTCGCGCAGTGACGTGATATGCGCGAGGTGATGGCGCCCGTGCCAGGAATACTGCGCCAAGAGAAAATCAACCGTCGCAAGGCCCCACGCGGGATGGCGAAACTTTCGTAGCCAGTCAGACGACTGCAGTGACCGCAGCAGGATCACCCACCGCTTGTGCAGATTCTCGAGCAGGATGAGCGAAGGCTCGACCGGCGGTAGTTTCGTATCGGCCAGTTCGGCCCAAAGCGACTCTTCATAGGTCTTAATCGTCGGCTCGGTCTCGGTCAGCGCGAGCTTGAAACGCGTAAAAGCATTCATGTGACTGTCGGCGATGTGATGCACTAATTGGCGGACCGTCCACCCGCCTGGGCGATACGATGTGTCGAGCTGCTTCCCGGTCAGACCGGCAACGGCCGAACGGAGGCGTGCGGGCGCTTCTTCAATTAGCGAAATGCACGAGGTTCGCTGATCGTCGGTGAGTTCTTGTACGGGTTGAAAGGGGCCGATGGGGTAACGCAGATCCTGTGTCATCGGGACCTCCGGTGAAAGCAAGAGTGTGGGATCAACTGCCGGAAGGGGCAACACCCAATTTGGCGTGCTTAGCGGCTGGTGTGCCGCTTGGCGGTCTCGAACAGCGAAGAAAGCTCACGGAGGCGCTTGACGGTCTCAACGACGCGGTCGGCGACATATTCGACCTCTTCCTCGGTATTGAAACGCCCGAGGCCGAAACGAATCGAACTGTGGGCGAGTTCTTCGGAAATACCTAGGGCCCGGAGGACATGGCTCGGCTCCCGAGTCGCCGAGGTGCACGCCGAGCCGCTCGAGACAGCCACATCGTTGATTCCCATCAGCAATGCGTCGCCTTCGACACCCGCAAAACTGAGGTTGAGGTTATTCGGTAGCCGAGCCTGCATGGAGCCGTTTAGAAAGGTGTCGTCGAGGCGATTCGTAATCGCATCTTTGAGCCTGTCGCGCAGCCGCCGCAAGCGCTCGCTTTCCTCCGTCATCTCCTTCTGGCAAATGTCGCAGGCCTTGCCGAGCCCGACGATTCCCGGGACGTTCAGCGTGCCCGAGCGCAAACCGCGCTCGTGGCCTCCACCTTCGATCAACGCAGAAATCTCTACGCGCGGATCCTTGCGTCGCACGTAGAGAGCGCCTACGCCCTTCGGGCCATACAGCTTGTGCCCTGAAATCGAAAGCAGATCGATGCCAAACGCCTCGACATCCACTGGAATTTTGCCGACAGACTGTGCCGCATCGACGTGAAAATAGACCTTTCTTTCCTTCGCGATTTTGCCAATTTCCTCGATGGGCTGGATCGCGCCGATTTCGTTATTAGCGTGCATGATCGAAATCAGGATCGTCTTCGACGTAATCGCGCGTCGCAGGTTTTCAAGATCGATGAGTCCATCTTTGTCGATGGGCAGATATGTGACTTGGCAACCGGACTGCTCAAGGCGTTTCGCGGTATCGAGGACCGCCTTGTGCTCACTCGCTTGCGTGACAATGTGGGTTCCCTGGGCGCGATGGGCCTCGACCATTCCCTTGAGCGCCAAATTGATCGACTCAGTCGCGCCGCTCGTGAAGATGATTTCTCGTGGCGAGGCGTGGATCAACCGCGCGATCTGACCGCGCGCCGTTTCCACCGCTTCCTCCGCCTTCCAGCCGAATTCGTGATTTCGGCTCGCGGCATTGCCAAAATTCTCGGTGAAATAAGGCAGCATCGCACCCAGTACACGCGGATCGACTTGTGTCGTCGCGTGGTTGTCCATGTAGATCGGAAGTGTAACGGGCATACTGAATTCATTTTAAGTCCGCGCGACCCCTCAGTCCAGCCAACGTTAACCGGCAGCAAGAACGGAAAGCGCCTGGCAAAGATTCATTTACAATCCAGAGTGTTCAGCCCGCGTGTGCCGGAGCCCACTTCTTTAGGAAGGCGGTCACGTCGGCAGGGCCAATGCGGAGGCTATTCTCGAATTCGCCTTCCTTCTGACTATAGACGAGTTGGCCGTCCGGATTAAGAACGGCAAGCCCGGGAATTCCCTTCTTCAAAGGAACTCCGTATTTCTCGGCTAGATCCAGATTCTTGTCCTCGTCGCCAACGTTGACGTGTACGACGTGATAGTTCGCGTTGACAAGTGGTGCGATCGTTTTCGAATGGAACGTGGCGTCCAGAACGTGGCAGTCGTAGCACCAGTTTGCTCCAAATACCAGGATCACGCGCTTGTGATCTTTGGCAGCACTGGCCAGAGCTGCGTCGATTTCTGCTTTCGCCTCCTCCGGCGGAGCGTAGAGATCGGTTTTGGGTTTGACCGGCTCGGGCAAACGGCGCGGCGGATTCGGTTCGAGATCGCTGCGGCGAGTCGCCACGATAAGCCAGTCGTTTCCCTGTCGCTGCCAGAGCTGATGAACGGCTGCGGCAAAGGGCTGGCCACCCGAGGCGCCAGGAAAGGTCATCTCGACCCGAAGAACCGCTTCCACAAGGCCCGCCTGCCTCGGCTCGACCGTCAGTAGCTTGGGATTCAGGCTGATAGGCCTTTTGGCCATCGCTGCGGCCCAATAATGCGCTTCGGCTTCCGGGTCCTCGACGGTGCCGGCGGCCGTCTGCACCTGCGCAGGAGGAACTCTCGAATAGAGCGCGGCCAGCGCAGCTTCGTTCCCTGCCAGCAGGGCCGCTTTCCAGCGGTTCAGCGGCTCGAATGTGGACTGAGCCGTCCCGATCATGGCCCCTAGAAGCAGAAGACCGACGATGCCAATGACGCGAGCCGATTTCATGACTCCCCCCTGACAAGCGCAGGCGCTCGGGAACATTTTAGCTGAGTGCAACAAAATGCGCCGCCTTCCTGATGCGCATCGAGTCGTACCGACGGCACAACTTGAAGTTCGCCAGGTTTCCGATTTCGTCCGGTAAAACCGTCTCTCGTTGCCCGATTTCACGGCAGGAGCGAATATAGCACGGGCGCAGAATCCATCGGCGCGGTCGCGTCTCAGTACGGCGATTGGCCTGGGGATCGCTCGACTGATACAATGCGCTGACATGACTGATTGGCGGCAGATTCAAGCGCGCATTCGCAAGGCGAAGAATAGCCCCGAGGCGGTGTCAAAACTCTCCGAACTTTTCAAACGCACGCGCGACGGCATGGTCGCCTGGGAACTGGGCGCCATCGAGGAGAAGGCGGATCATAAAGAAGAAGCGGGAAACTGGTACATCCTTGCGGCCCAGCGCTTTCGTCGGGCAGATTGGAAGAAGAAGGCCGAGGAGGCTTTGACACGGCTCGGCGTTCCCTTGCCGCAAGCCGAAGTGACCGGGACCGTACCAACCGAATCGGCAGAGGCGTCGCACACTCTGGCTCCCCTTGAAATGGTAGCGGAAGAAACGCCCCTATCGCCTGAGCCAGCCCCCCATTTTTCGGCAACCGGGGATGTGGGGCGCAGGAAACGGCGTAGAGGGCGCCGCGGAGGTCGGGGCCGTCGTCGCCAGGGCGCCCATCCACGGGCTGCCACGGAAGCATCTTCCGAGCGTGCTTCCTCACCGACATCGCAACCAGAAGCAGCTGCGCCACCCGCTGTCGAACGGCGAGCCTTCGACCGAGTGGAAAGCGAGCCGCCCGCGCCCGAGCTTTTGCGGCCCGTTTCTGGGGAGCCACCACCTCAACTGCCGTCCGAGCGCATGGCCCACGGACGAGGCGAACCGGGGCTGGCCTCACGCATGGCACACCTGGAATCGCTGCTGCGGCGGCTCATGGGAAGTCCCCTGCGCCGGCTCGATCACGCAGATGAAGCACCGGCTGGGCCGGGCGTGTTCTTGCTGTCCGACTCCGACCAGACCACGTCGTATTACGTCGAGGCTTGTCAGACGCTACGGGTCGGAATTGCCAATCTGGTGCGCGGGCACGCAGCGAAAACGGGGCGAGGCGCCGGACGGGGACCTTCCGAAGCAAGTCTAAAAGCCAAGCTGGCAGAACATCTGGAGATTAATGAAGCGAAAGTGTCGCAGTATATGAAGGATCACTGTGTCATCCGATGGATTCAGCTCGACGAGGACGCTCCTCTGCTGACCCATTTTGCGATCGCCGTCTTGCGCACGCCTCTGAATTTGGATTGACATCGCGTCACGGGGGGCGCGCGAGCTTCGCGAGTCCCGAAGCGACGCCATTCGTCGGACCTTTCGCCGGCCGTTTGCTACCGTTCGACCCCCCATATGCACCTTTGGGCGCACCAGCCTGGACGCAGCCCAGAAATCCATGCAAACTCTGATACTGTAACCGCTTACGGGTACTAGGGGCGTGAAGCGGATCGATCCCCCCGGGTTGGGGGCGCTAATCACCCACATCTCTACTGAGGAGACTCGCGCGACTATGTCGATTACCATCGGCAATCGTATTTGGAAATCTTTGGATTGGGCGCTTTCGAAGACTGCAGCCGTGACATTTGACACGATTCAGATCTTCAACAAGCGCAATCCCAACCCCTCGTTCACGCCGAAATGGTCTGACAGACCTCTTCTGAAGTCTTGGGAGAAGTCGAAGCCGACGCTGGGCTGGCCGCGCACAACCGATTCACTATGCCCGGACTGCGTGAAAGAAGCCCGAGAAGCCATCCTCAATGGAAAAAAGGACTGGATGGACCTCGTCCATGAGAAAGTCGGCGAGATCAAGGCACAAATCGTCGAGCGTGACGGACAGGTTTGGATGGTGAAACAGTGTCCGCTCCACGGCAAATATGAGGACCTGATGGCGGTGGACTCCAAATTCCTCGCCTGGATTGAAAGCCAGTTCCCGGGCCGCGACATCCCAGCACACAACGACGAGAAGCTCCACCGCCATGGATCGAGCACGGTGCGGCACGGGCGTGGCGCGGTTCTCACGGTCGACTTAACCAACCGCTGCAACATGATGTGCGATCCCTGCTTCATGGACGCGAACCAAGTGGGTTACGTGCACGAGCTGGAGTGGGACGAAATCAAGGAAATCCTCGATAATGCCCTGCTTATCAAGCCACGAAGGCAGATGTCGGTGCAGTTCTCGGGCGGAGAACCGACGATGCACCCGCGATTTGTGGACGCCGTAGCCTACGCGCGACAGATCGGCTACAACAGCGTTCAAGCGGCCACCAACGGCATCGAGTTTGCCAAGAGCAAGGAGTTCTGCCGGAGGGCTTTCGAGGCGGGCATGCGATACGCCTACCTGCAGTTTGACGGCATCGGCAACGACGCCAACAGCCACCGACAGGTGGGCAATCTGTTCGACGTAAAGCTGAGGGCCATCGAGAATATGCACGAGGCCGGCATCGAGATTGTGCTGGTGACGACCATCGTCAACAACGTCAACAACGATCAAGTTGGGCCGATCGTGAAATTCGCGATGGAGAATCCGAACCGGATTTCCTTTGTGTCCTTCCAGCCGGTCTCGTTCACCGGCCGCGATGAGGACATTTCACCGGAGCGGCGGATGCGCCAGCGCTATACGCTTTCGCATCTTGCGAAGGATGTAAGCCGGCAGGTCGGGCGCATCGAGCCCACACGCGACTGGTTTCCGATATCGTTTATCAGCACCTTCGCAAACTTTGCGGACCTGATCCACGGTCCAGAGTCACAGTGGGGTGCGCTCTCCTGTGGGTGCCATCCGAATTGCGGCGTAGGGACGGCACTGATGGTCAATAAGGTCACCAAGGAATGGGCACCGGTACCGCGCTTTCTCGATGCGCAGGGCCTTACCAGGGACGTCAGCGCCATCACCGACGCAGCACGGGGCAAGGCCTTCTCGAATTTCATGATGGCGCTTGCGCTGCTGAAGAATTACAAGTCTTTCCAGGGACCGCCCAGCCTGAGGCTCAAGGATCTCTGGGTGAAGTTTGACAAGACCTGGGCACTTTCTAGAAACGCAGAGGTAAAGTATGGGCGCACCAACCCTGGCCGCACGTTTGATGATGCGGTAAGGCGCCGGCAAGATCCCTGGAACTTCCTGTTCATCGCCGGGATGTGGTTTCAGGATCTTTTTAACTACGATTTCCGCCGCACGGAAATGTGCATCATCCCGTACGCCACGCAACAGGGAGAGATTTCCTTCTGTGCCTATAACACCGGAATTGGCTGGCGGAAGATCATCGAAAACATGTACAAGAACGCCACCGTTGCCGAGTGGTACAAGAGCCACGGGAAGCACCAGATCTACGCCAAGGGCAAAAAGGTGGACCTCGACACTTACGAGCACTCTCTTAGAATCGACGCGGAAGACGCTGCACGCGTGCGTCATCTCGAGCACGATATTCCTCTGACCGCGGCCGAAGAGGACCGCATCCGTCGCAAAAAGGCCTTCGAAGAAGCCGCCAAGGTGCGGAAGATTTACGAAGAGCTTGTACTCAAGCAGAGTTCGGAGCCGATCGTTCAGATCGGGTCCATCGACGACATTTTAGCGGCGGTTCCGGGCGCGACGCTAAAACGTGTCGAGCCCACCGGCGGAAGCGACGCTGTCAAAGCGGGTCACTCGGAAGCCGCTACCGTGGCCGGCGACTAAGACCCAGACGACAACCATACCGATCAGGCTCTGTGTTCCTAGGTCCTCGATCGCCCCGATCTACCGCCACCGAGGGGGGAAGTGCCATGCCGGATCGGGCGCGCATGCGCCAACTCGCTCAAGAATACGTTCGTAAGGGCGACCCACTCGGGTGGTTCGAAGTCCTTTACCAGCAAGCCGAGGGCGGCGACGCGATCATTCCCTGGGCCGATCAGGAACCCAATCCGCGGCTGATCGAGTTTTGGGAGGCCCATCGGTGGGAGACCGCGGACCAGCGAGCGCTGGTGGTCGGTAGCGGACTCGGCGACGACTCCGAGCAGCTGGCCGCCTGGGGATTTCAGACAACTGCGTTCGATATCTCAAAAACAGCCATCGAAAATACAAAGAAACGCTATTCCCACACGAAGGTCCACTATGTGGTCGGCGATCTGTTTCATCCACCCACGGCCTGGGTCGCCGGCTTTGACTTTGTACTGGAGATCTACACGCTCCAATCGTTTCCAGCGGAGTTGCGACCGAAGGCCATCGCCGCGATTGCCCAATGTGTATCGCCGGGCGGGCGGTTGCTGGTGATCGCGCGGGGTCGAGGCAAAGACCCACCCGAGGAAGCGGGCCCGCCGTGGCCGCTGGCACATGAGGAGCTGGACGGCTTCCGGCGGGCCGGGCTCGCGGAGGAGTCCTTCGAGGAATATGTAGAGCCCGAACCACCCTGGGTGCGCCGCTTTCGCATCCTTTACAGGCGTCCCACGGTGTCGCCTTAGACCGGGTCAGCTCCAGTTTTGATACAATACTGAAGTCAGATTTCGGGAAGGGCGGCCATGCCAATTTACGAATATGTATGCGACGACTGCGGCGCACACTATGAGCGGATCGTGATGAATGGAAACACGATCATCACATGCCCAAAATGCGCCAGCCGGAAAAACACGATTCAGCTCTCGGTGTTCGCGGCGCACGGCAACGGAGTGAAATCCTCGGGCCGAGCGGCGGAGTCCGATTCAGGCGGCTCCGGCGCTGGCTGCTGCGGCGGCGCCTGCGGTTGCCGGAACTAGTGCGCCACACCGATGAAGTCTTCAAGGCCTGTCTTCTCCAAGGAAACCATCCGTTTTTTGCGTGAACTCGGGCGCAACAATCACAAAGGCTGGATGGACGAGAATCGCGAGCGCTATCGCACCGCGATCGTCGAACCCTTTCGTGATCTGCTTGAACGCTTGACTCCGGTCGTCTTGAAGCTCAATCGCCGACTGGTTGTCAGTGGTCGCGTTGGCGAGAATTTTTCCCGTATCAACCGCGATATTCGTTTTTCCCTCGACAAGGCGCCTTACCGCACTCAAATGTACCTGTTCTTTGCCGAGCCGGGCGGTGAAGGTGGCCAAATCTACAGCGCGGTTTCAGCTGAGTCCGTCACGTGTGGCTTTCGTGTTTACGCGGGTGCTCGGGGCGCTCCCCTCATCCAGATCGGGCGAGCGCGAGCCATGGAAAACACGAAGTGGCTCGAGCGGCAACAGCGCCGGCTCGGAGGGAAATACGAGAGCTATTGGTATTCGTCCGAAAAAGGTGAATGGGCCAAGCACAAGGGCTGGCCCAGCAAGCCAGAGGATTGGAAACGGCTAAAGGGGTGGGTGGTGCGCCAGAAATTCAAGCACGCTGCTGCGATCGTTCCCGCGTTTGAGCGCCAGGCCGCGACGATTTTCCGCGAAGTCTATCCCCTGTTGCCATTCACCTCGTCCCCGGACTGGAAGGTGTAGTCACACTCACCCGGCCAAAGCAGCCCTAGCCCCTGATCGGATACCTCTGCTAGGATTCCTGCAAACTCTGTTCGAGCATCAGGGAAAAACGGGAGGCCTTCGGAGTGAACCGGCGAAAGATCTCCCTGGCAATTGTCTTCTGCGTCATCGTCGGGGTTAAAGTGTCCGCCCGGCCGAGCCGAGTGCGCGGTCCGGGCCGGGCGCAGGGCGCGAGCGTGTCAGCCGATTGTGATCGGCAGTGCCTGTATGGTTTTGTTGACCAATACTTGGCCGAACTCGTGGCCCACGACCCTGCCCGTCTCGGGTGGTCTGCTGGTGTTCAATTCACCGAGAACAATGTCACGCT
>Ga0187783_10001592_pt1 | contig 16808 bp, 13 predicted proteins | sample 1015_SJ02_MP02_2_FD_132471 | JGI IMG/M metagenome (GOLD analysis project Ga0187783, IMG submission 132471) | Tropical peat soil microbial communities from peatlands in Department of Meta, Colombia - 1015_SJ02_MP02_20_MG | ecosystem: Environmental > Terrestrial > Soil > Wetlands > Peat | place... | reverse complement strand
TCAACCATACGCGGCAGTTTCTTCTCGCCGCGGCGAAGATCGTTGAGCAGAGCGAAGCGCGCCTCGCCAAAAAAGCCGGTGCGCTCGGGGATACCCGCGAGATAAGGCGCCAGCGCCGCTTTCCAGGTCCGCGGCATGACCAACGCCGTGCCGTAATTCTCCTTCTGGAGGCGCCGTGCGAGCGCGCGATGCTCAGCGAGCGCCAGTTGCTTGCGTGGCAAATCGACGATCACGGCCTTGCGCAGGCCAGGCATGTAATCGGCGAGCGGCGCACACAGCGTGGTCGACAGGATGTCGACAGGCCGCCCCGCGAACCGCTGGCGCAATAGCCGCACCACCGAATGGCATCGCACGAAATCGCCGATCCACATGTAAGGGACAATGAGGACCGGACGGCAGTCGGGCTGCCGATCCATCGCATCGTTTTCCGAACCGTCATTCATTCGTTCAAGTGAACCCAGGTTCATTCTATCTAGGTGCCGCTCTCGGCGCGTTGAATTGGTTGCGCCAGCGATCAGACTGGGGCAAAGCGTCGGCGGCAACTTCAACCGGTGTCACGGCGTCGATGTTGTTGGTCACCGGCGGGGCCGGGCTCATCGGGTCGAACGTGGTCGCAAGCCTCAACGAGGCGGGGCGCACCGATATTGCAGTTAACGACACGCTTGGCGGCGATGGTAAATGGCGCAACCTCGCAGCCCGTCAGCTTGCCGATTTTGTTCCCCCGGCCGATCTGATGCGCTGGCTCGATGGGCGCAAACTCGATGCCCTGGTGCATATGGGCGCCGTCTCGTCGACCACCGCGAGCGATGGTGATGCCGTTATCGAAGCCAATTTCCGGCTGCCTCTGCGACTGCTGGAATGGTGCGCGGCGACCCGCACGCCATTCATCTACGCCTCGTCCGCGGCGACCTACGGCAATGGCGAAGCCGGCTACGCCGACGATTGGTCTCCCGCCGCACTCAAACGTCTCAAGCCGATGAATCTTTACGGCTGGAGCAAGCATTTGTTTGACCTCGCGGTTGCCGAGCGCGCTGCGCGCATGGAGAAGTTGCCGCCGCAATGGGCGGGGTTGAAGTTCTTCAACGTCTTCGGACCCAACGAATACCACAAGGGCGAGATGATGAGTCTCGTGGCGAAGCGCTTCGACGAGGCCAAGGCCGGCACGCCAGTCAAGCTTTTCAAGTCGTACCGCTCAGGCGTCGCCGACGGCGAGCAGAAACGCGATTTCATCTACGTAAAGGACGCCGTCGGCGTGGTCCGCTGGCTCATCGAGTCCCCGGGCGTATCAGGCATCTTCAACGTCGGCACCGGCCACGCCCGCAGCTTCCGCGATTTGATGACCGCCATGTTCGCGGCGCTCGGACGCGCGCCGGCCCTTGAGTACATCGACATGCCTGTCTCCATTCGCGGCAGCTATCAATACTTCACGCAAGCCGACATCGGAAGTCTGCGCCGTGCCGGCTACAATGCCGACTTCACCACGCTCGAAGCGGCCGTGGGGGACTACGTGAAATCTTTTCTCGGCAGCACCGATCGCTACCGATGAGCGGTCAGGAAGCTTAAGGCGAGGCATGTTCGACTTTGAGGAGGCCTTCAAACGTGTTTCCGCGCAGACCGTTCTCTGCGTCGGCGATGTCATGCTCGACGATTTCGTCTACGGCGAGGTCACGCGTATTTCGCCCGAAGCGCCAACTCCCGTGCTCGCGGTTCGTCACAACAAGCTCGATGTTGGCGGCGCCGGCAACGTGGCGCGCAACATCGCCGCGCTCGGTGCGCGCTGCATTCTGATCGGCCTGGTCGGCGAAGACGAAGCAGGCGCAACGATCAGGAAGACGCTTGGCGCCGACGGACCGATCACCTCCGGTCTTGTTGTCGATGCGACGCGGCAAACCACACGCAAGGTCCGCTTCGTGTCCGAACACCACTCGACACACATGATACGGGCCGACTGGGAAACAGCGGCACCGGCGCGCGCGGAGAGCGAGGCCGAAATCGTCGCCCGCGCCGAAGCGGCGCTGCCCAATGTTGGCGCTGTCGTGTTGTCCGACTATTCCAAGGGCGCGCTAACACAGCGTGTAATCGGTGCCGTCACCAGTGCCGCGCGCCGGTTAGGGCGGCCGGTCATCGTCGATCCGAAGGGCCACGATTATAGCGTATATCGCGGCGCCACCTTGCTTACGCCAAATCGCAAGGAACTTGCCGCTGCCGTGCATCGGCCCGTTGCGACCGAAGCCGAGACGGCCGCCGCCGCAGCCGAGCTCGCGCGCCTGTCCGAATGCGAGGCGGTGCTGGTCAAGTGCAGCGAAGACGGCATGATCCTGCACGAGCGAGGCCACGCGCCGCTGCACGTTCCGGCGTATCCTGTGAAAGTCCGCGACGTTTCAGGTGCCGGCGATACCGTCGCCGCAGTGGTGGCGGTGCTGCTGGCGATGAAGACGCCACTTGAGCCGGCGATGCGCGCCGCCAATGCCGCTGCCGCCGTCGTCGTTGGCAAGCGCGGGACCTCGACGCTATCGCTTGCCGAATTGCGCCACCGCATTTTGCCCGCCGCTTCACTGGCCACGGAAGACAAGATCATCTTCGACTGGGCGCTGCTTGACGAACGCCTTGCGGAATGGCGTCGGCATGGGCTACGCGTCGGCTTCACCAATGGATGCTTCGATCTCTTGCATCGTGGCCATGTCAGGCTGCTCGCCGAGGCGCGCGCAGCCTGCGATCGTCTGATCGTCGGACTCAACAGCGACGCCTCCACCCGCCGGCTCAAAGGCAAAGGCAGGCCGATCAATCCCGCCGAGAGCCGCGCCGAGGTGCTAGCCGCGCTCGAAGCTGTCGACCTCGTGGTCGTATTCGAGGAAAACACGCCGTTCGAGCTGATCGGCCGCGTGCGTCCGGACGTGCTGGTCAAAGGCGCCGACTACAAGCGCGAGGAAGTCGTCGGCCGCGATCTTGTCGAGGCGTCGGGCGGCGATGTCATCCTGATCGATCTCGTGCCGGGGCATTCGACCACGGCCATGGTCCAGCGCGCGCAGCCGGCCAAGGAAGTGGCGGGAGAGTAAGGCCGCGATGCGGACGGTGTTTCCCTATCAGGCCGAGGACCCGCTCAAAGCCGAATTCTTCGACTTGTCACGCGGCGGCTTTTTTGTCGAGGTTGGCGCCAACGACCCCCGGCATGGCTCGCAGAGCTGGAGCTTCGAGCAGGCGGGGTGGAATGGTATCCTTATCGAGCCGCAACCTGATCTTGCTGAACGCCTGCGCGCGATCCGGCGTGCGCGTGTTGTCACCGCAGCTTGTTCATCTCCGGACAATGCCGGCGGAATAAAGACGCTGTTTCTTCTCGGGCCGCACTCCTCGCTCAAGCGCGACCTCGTGGTCACCGGCGTTGTCCCGCATGGAACGATCGATGTGTCCACTCGAACGCTCGACGATATCCTGGTCGAAACCGGTGCGCCTACCCCAATCGATTTTGTGTCGATCGATGTCGAAGGTCATGAGGTCGAAGTCTTGCGCGGATTCGATCTTGCGCGCTGGCGTCCGCGGTTGTTGTTGGTCGAGGATCATGTCACCGATCTGGCGACGCACCGCTTTCTGACGCGGGCCGGCTATCGATTGATACGGCGTACCGGCCTTAACGGCTGGTACGTGCCGCGGGCAGTGGCGCCCCGCGTCGGCTGGGGATGGTGGCAGCTGGTTCGCAAATATTATCTCGCCCTTCCGTTCCGCATGGCGCGCGATCGCAAGCGGCGCTTGCGCGACCGAGCGCGGCGGTTTCTCGGCATCGGCCCTTGGAGCAAGACTTCTCTTCTGAATAGAACCGACCTCATTTCAGTGATCGTAACGACGTTCAACCGCGAGGACGCCCTTGACGCGGTTTTGCGTGCGCTCTCCCGCCAATCGGACCAGAACTTCGAAATCATCGTCGCGGATGATGGCTCGCGCGCGGACACAGCGCGCCTGGTCGCATCCTGGGCGACGCGTCTCCCGCTGCCGCTTAAGCACGTGCGCCACGAGCACGATGGCTTTCGCGGCGCCGAGATTCGCAATCGTGGCATTCGTGCCAGCGCCGGCGCGTATTGCATCTTCCTTGACGGCGACTGCCTGCCGCGCAGCGATTTCATCGCCAGCCACCGGGCGCTGGCGGAAACGGGTTGGTTCGTGACCGGCAACCGGGTTCTCCTCTCGCGTGAGTTGACTGAGAGCGCGCTTGCGAACGAGCTTGAGGTTGAGGCCTGGGATTTCTTCGCGCTGCTCCGCGAACGCCTGCGCGGCGGCGTCAAACGCCTGTTGCCCGTATTGCGGTTACCGCTCGGACCGCTGCGCAAATTGCCGCGGGACTGGCGTGGCGTACAGTCGTGCAATCTCGCCGTCGCGCGCAGCGACCTCGACAGGGTCGATGGCTTCGACGCCGCATACCGCGGCTGGGGTCGGGAAGATTCTGATCTTGTCGTACGTCTGTTGCGCGCCGGCGTGCGGCGCAAGGACGGACGCTGCGCTACCGGCATGATGCACCTTTGGCATACGCAGAGCGAGCGCGCGCAATTGCCAGCCAATGACGCGAGACTGGAGGACGTGATCCACAGTGATCGCACGCGCGCATTGGTTGGTCTTTCCACGTGTGAAACACGTTCTGTTCACAACCAATCGTCGCGGTGATATAAGACAGGCCCTTTTCGCGGGGCCTTTTGTTCGTTGGTGGGGGAATGCGGTTTCTTTGTGTTGTCGGAACGCGGCCCGAAGCGATCAAATTGGCGCCCGTGATTTTGGAGCTGGCGCTGCGTCCGCGCGTGACGACTCTTTGTTCCGGCCGGCATACCAACCTCGTGCGCGAGCCGCTTGAATGGTTCGGGATCAAACCCGATGACCAAATCGCTATCGGCGCAAAAGCGAGGACGCTGGCAGTGCGAACGGGCGCCATGTTCGCTCCGATGGAGCGCATGGTCGCAAAGTATGGCTACGGCTTCGCGGCGCAGCGCATCGCGGCCGCGTTCGGGCTTTGCCGGCGGCCGGCGAGCGCGGTCGGATGAGAAAGAACGGCCGCCTCCTGCTCCTCACTTTGGTGAAAGCGGCCATCACCGTATCTTTGATCGTCTTTATTTGTTCAAAAATCGACTTTTCCGTTTTGGCGCGACACCTCCGCGGTGGTAGCGCGATTTATTTTTGTTTCGGCACGCTGCTGCTCATAGCCAACATCCCGCTGGTGGCTGCACGCTGGTGGCTCATTCTGCGACGCCTCGACGTCACCGGCATGCCGTTCGCCTACACCTTCGTCGCAACTTACGCAGGCCTGTTTGTCGGCCAGCTTGCGCCCGGAGCAGTCGGTTTCGACGCGGCGCGCGGCTGGCTCGCCTATCGTCGCGGCGCGAAATTACGGGTTATCATTGCCTCTCTCGTCACCGATCGCGTGCTGGCGATCCTTGCGCTGGTTGTCGTCGCCGGCTCGGCGTGGCTATGGCAGTTCAATGCGGCCGATCAAAGTTTCGGGCGGCAGATCGCAATTCTCGGCTCCATCGTTGTGGTCATGGTGGCGCTCGCGCTCTGGCTGATCCCGGTTTTGATCGGCAACCTCGCGGCGCCCTGGCCTCGGTTGCGATCCTTGCGCGAGCTAGCGGTGACGTTTCGCTTTGCTGCGCTGTCGCGCGCCGGCATCATCGGCTTGGCGCTGAGCTGCGGTGTGATCCTACTAACGGTCAATGCGGTGATCGTTTTCGCCCATGGTTTTGAGGTGAGTATTGTGCCAGCGGCGGCCTATTTGGTTGTTCCGGTCGCCGTTCTCGCGGCTGCCGTGCCGATTTCCATCGCCGGCTGGGGCGTGCGCGAGGCCAGCCTGTCATACGGCCTGATGCTGTTTGCGACGCCATCCGCGGATGCCGCATTGCTCGGGCTGACGCTCGGCATCGGGCTGGTGGTGTCGGCGCTGCCTGGCGGTATCATCACACTGCTCTTGGGCTGGCGGCTGCGGCCGGAGCCGGACGATGCCGAAGCGGGACTTTTCCCGCTACAGCCGACATGAGTAGATCCGACGCCGAAGCGGTGGCAACGATCCCCCGGGTCTCTATTTGGTTGCCTGCCTACAACGAGGGTACTGCGCTGCCGCGGCTGCTCGCGCGCTTTGAACGTCTCAACAAATCCGCGCCTGAGCAATTTAAAGTCGTGCTTTACAGTGACGGAAGCACGGATGCGACGATACCGATCGCGCGCGACTGGCAGCAGCGCGTTTCGCTCGTCAACCGTGCGCGCACCGGTGCGCTCACTGTTGATTGTCCGCATCCAAATGCCGTTGGCAATGACGATGACGATTCTTCGGGCGAAAGCATTTGATGTTTGCAAGCTGGCGCAGCTTGCCGACTGGCTCGCCGTCGGCGTTGCGGTGTCGCTTCCATGGTCGACGACGGCGACAGCGATTCTCATCGCTCTGTGGCTGGCGGCTGTTCTCCCGACGCTGAGCGTCGACCTGGTGCGGCGCGAGCTTGTGACCGCCGCGGGAGGCCTGCCGGTCTTGCTGTGGCTGCTCGGGGCAGCCGGCATGCTTTGGGCGGATATTCCCTGGAGCGAGCGCCTTGGTGCATTCGGCGCGTTCCACCGTTTGCTGGCACTTCCGCTGCTCTTGGCGCAATTCCGGCGCTCCGGGAATGGCGCCCGTGTGTTCGATGGGTTCCTGGTCTCGACGACGTGCCTATTGCTTGCGTCTTGGGCGTTCGCGCTTGTTCCTGCACTTTCGCACTTCACCAATTCGCGCGGCGTGCCGGTCCATGATTACGTTTTGCAGAGCGGCGAATTTCTGATGTGCGCCTTCGCGCTGCTCGGTGCCACCTCCGACCTTTGGCGAGCAAAGAAAAGCCGCGTCGCATTGGCGTGTGTTCTGTTGGCGACGTTTTTTCTTGCCAACATCGCGTTCGTCGTCACCAGTAGGACCACTCTTCTCGTCGTCCCCGCGCTTGTGCTGCTCCTGGGTTGGAAGCAATTCGGCTGGAAAGGACTTATAGGTGCGGCGATCGTCGGCAGCGTCGCCTGTTTTGTATTATATGCTGCCTCGCCCAATCTGCGCGAGAAACTGGAACGCTCGGTCTCGGAGTTTCAGACCTATCGAGCGAACGACGCCGACAACTCAACGGGCGAGCACATCGACTTTCTGCTCAGATCGCTGCGTATTATTGCGACAGCGCCGTTGATCGGCCATGGCACCGGTTCGATCGCGGAGCAGTTTCGCCTGACCGAGATTGAACGATCGGATGCTTCCTCAGGACAAACCGCTTCCTCTGTGCGGTCCAACAATCCGCACAATCAGATTTTTGCGGTGGCGGTCCAGCTCGGCGCTATCGGTGTCGCCCTGCTAATAGGAATGTGGGCGGCTCATTTCATGCTGTTCGGCGGCGGCGGACTAAACGCCTGGATCGGATTGATCGTCGTTGCCCAGAATGTCGTGTCGTCGCTGTTTAACTCGCATCTATTCGATTTCAGCCAGGGCTGGCTCTATGTTTTCGGTGTCGGCGTGGCCGGCGGCGTCGCGCTACGCGAACGCGATGGTGCGCATGCGGCCCGGCACGCGAGTGCGCCATGAACCAGGTTCAGCTGCCCCCTAATCCGCGGGTGCTCGTAGTGGTGTTGCGCCGACTTGGCGATGTGCTGCTGGCCACTCCACTTATTCGAAGTATCAAGCGCGCCTTCCCTCGGGCCACGATCGAGGCGCTGGTATTCGCGGGAACGGAAGGAATCCTTTCAGGGAATCCTGATCTCGTCGGTGTTGTAGCTATCCCGCAGCATCCAAGTGCGCGCGAGAACTTGGCGCTGCTGCTGCGGCTGACGCAGCGTTACGACCTCGCGCTATCGACTCAAGCCGGCGATCGTCCGACGACGTTGGCCCGAATAGCCGGCAGAAAAAGCGCCGGTCCGATCGAAGGCATCGGCATCGGCGCTGCCGTCAAGCGCGCCGCTCTCAGCTTTTCCTACGCCACCGACCGCAATCGCCACCGTGTTCTCGATGTGCTGCGCCTCGCCGAGCTCCTCGGCATACCGGCGCAATCTGAAATCGTCTGTCCGTCGGGCACGCTTCCGTCTGGGATTGTGCCGCCGCAGCCCTTTGCGGTCGTCCATGCTTCGCCGATGTACACGTACAAGCGTTGGACGATGGAGGGCTGGAGAGGGCTTGCCGCGACTCTGCGCGAGCGCGGGCTTGCGACACTTGTCAGCGGCGGTGAGGGTGATCGTCAGTATCTCGATGCGATCTTGGGTGGAAGCGACGTTGCGCGGCTTGACGGTAAGCTCGGATGGCCTCAGCTCGCCGCCGCGCTCGCAGCAGCACGTGTCTATATCGGGCCAGATACCGCGGTCACGCATCTTGCCGCCGCCACCGGTACCCCGACGGTGGCGCTCTATGGACCGACGGATCCGCGCGTTTGGGGGCCGTGGCCGCGCGGCGGCTTGGATCGGCCGTGGGCCGCGGCTGGCACTATTCAACAGCGCGGCAACGTCTGGCTGGTGCAAAACCCGCTGCCGTGCTTGCCTTGCGGGCAGGAGGGGTGTCAGCGCCGCCTCAACAGCTACAGCCAATGCCTCGATGAATTATCGACAAATCAGGTCATGGTGGCGGTCGATCAGGCGTTAGCGGTACGCAAGGCGGCGTGACGGTCGAATTTCGCGAACGCGTTTGCTGAGCTAACGCCGCGAGCCCCTCGCGCGTGTCATGCAGCGGTCGCCAGCCGGCGGCGATCAGCCGGCCAACATCGACCCGCAAATTGCTGCCGAGGCGGTCCCAAATATCGCTCCTGCCGATGAGACGCAGCGGTAGCTCGACATATTCCATCGGCATGGGCAGCAACAGCGACCAGCGGCCTTGCGCCTTTCGCAAAGTCGAAAACACGTCGGACATTCGCGGCGGCATACCCGGATCGGCGACGATGTAGGTCTCGCCTATTGTCGCCGGCGTCGTAAGGACAAAATTCATCGCCGAAACGAGGTTGTCGATGCCGAGCAGAGAGCGCCGGTTGTTGAAGTTTTTCATCGCGAGCGGCCAGCGCGAGTCGGCGGCGCGCAAGAGGAAGGCAAAGTTGCCTCGCACGCCTCCCCCGTAAACGAGAACCGGCCGAAGAATCGTAAACGGTACGCCGGCAGAGCGAACCGCCCCCTCAGCCGCGAGTTTCGACCGGCCATAGGGATCGGAGGGTGCACCCGCGTCGCTTTCGTTCAAGGCGTGGTCGGCGGCGGGTCCGCTTTGCGCCCGAATCGACGACATCAATACGAAATGCTTGACCCCCGACTCCGCTGCGGCGCGCGCGAGCTGCGCAGTGGCCTGATGATTGACGCGATCATAGAGTTCGGGCGCGGCGCGCCGGCCGATATGCGAGATGCCGGCCAAATGGATCACCGCATCGACGCCGTCGAGCAACGGTCCCCAATCGAACGGGTGCGACAAATCCTGGTGTTCGACTACTTCGACGCCGGCGGCAAATGGCGCCCGCGGCGGCTGCCTCACCGACGCGCGAACCGTATATCCACCGCCTGCAAAGGCCGACACCGTCGGTCGGCCGATGAAGCCGGAAGCACCGGTTATAAGCAGCCGTCGCATCTTAGTCGTCTAATACAAAGGACCTTGCCCGCCGACGCTTGTCAGCGGAACCGCCCCCATAAGCGCGTCAAAGGACGAATAGGTCTGCATCTCGCAAGCGTCTGTCTGAACGGCGAACCGACTATCGACGACCGCTCCGTCCTTGACGAATACAGCGTAAATGCGCTGGTAGCCCCGATCGCGAAAACGCACGCACGTCAACCAGCTCCAGCCCTTTGTCGAGTGCACCCATCGATATGCCGATATGTCGAACGTATCGAAGGAGCCGCGCTCCTTGAATTCGGCTTTGAGGGAGTTGGCGACTAATTTATCGTTAGCCGGGTCCACCGCCGGTGGCGGCGTGTCCTCCTTCGTCAAGGCGAGTTCACTGCATCCCGGCAGCGACGCAAGCACTAGCAGCATCCCGGCGCCTGTGGCGCGCCGCCAGGATTTTCTAGCGCACTCTCCTGATACCTGAGCCATTCGCGACAAACGATTATTCTGAAAACCGGCCGGTGGCAATTCGTCCGCTGATTGGCAAATCCTTGATAACACGACGCCTACCTTGTCTCGGATGAGGACACAGTCCCGCCATGAAAAGCTCCTCATCTGGGGTCCGCTCGGCACTTGCGGGAACCGTTGCGCGTTTCGACTAGAATGGGGTCGCAACCTCGGTCTGCGATTTAGGGGATCGCCGCTGTACTCCATGGCCGTCAGGATCAAGCGTCTCTTCGCGTCGATGCCGGTTCTGTGCCTCGGCATAGCGCTCTGCTCTTGTGGACAGTTTGCCGGCTATGTCGCCGATCAATGGCCGCATTGGGCTGGCGGCGAGCCTCCCGGGATGCCGCCTCGCCCTGGCACTCCTGGTTATGAGGAATTCATTTCCCACGGGGGAGCGAACAAAGACGCCGGAGCGACCGCCGCCACTGCCACAGCCGCCGAACGGGCCAAGGCGCAGGCGTCGCCGTTTGCCCCCGCCGCCGCGACAAATGCGCAAGTTGTACCCGCAGGTAATCGGCCCCCGACCGATCGCGACGCTGTCGAAGGGGGTCTCTACTGATCGTTTTGAACGAGCTTCGGTGGCGGTGCACTCGACCCGGTCGCCGTCCTTTAGGCGACGCCAGCGCGCAAGAGATCGTGGAAGTGCACGATACCGACCGGCCGATCCGTGTCGATGACGATCAGCGCCGTAATTTTCGACGAATTGATGATCTGCAGCGCCTCGCTGGCTAGTTGGTCCGGTGTGACGGTTTTCGGCGAGGCGGTCATGACCTCATCGACCGGCGCTTGCAGCAAATTCGCACGCATGTGCCGGCGCAGGTCGCCGTCGGTGATGACGCCGGCGAGCTTGCCCTCACCGTCGGTCACTGCCACGCAGCCAAAGCCCTTGGCCGACATTTCCACGATCGCTTCCGCCATCGGCGCGCCCCGCGGGATCAAGGGGATCGCCGCGCCGGGATGCATGATGTCGCGGACGAATTTCAGGACCGCGCCGAGTTTGCCGCGCGGGTGAAAAACGCCGAAGTCGATTGCGGTGAATCCGCGGCTTTCCAAAAGTGCAATGGCCAGCGCATCGCCGAGCGCGAGCTGCATCAGCGACGATGTTGTCGGCGCGAGATTGTGCGGGCAGGCTTCGCGCGTTTGCGGCAGCGCCAGCACGATATCGGCGGCCTTGCCGAGGGTACTATCAACTTTGACCGTAACGGCGATGAGCGCGATGCGGAACCGGCGCGAATAGTTGATAAGGTCTTTGAGCTCCTCGGTCTCCCCCGACCAGGACAAGACCAACATCACATCATCCGAGGTGATCATGCCGAGATCGCCGTGGCTCGCGTCCGCAGCGTGCACGAAAAAGGCCGGTGTGCCGGTCGATGCCAGCGTCGCAGCGATTTTGCGCCCGACGTGGCCGGATTTGCCAACTCCGGTCACAATCACACGGCCGCGCGCGGCGCGAATGGTGTCGACCGCGGAGACGAAGGCGGGCCCAAGCCCGTCGCTCATGGCGGTTGCCAGTGCGCCGATACCCTCGCTTTCGATGTCGAAGGTGCGCAGCGCCGAGGTCATGAACCTATGCGGAGCGGTTTTCAGCACTCGCGCATCAGCAGAGCGCATCTTCGCCTGTCTCTTCAACGAACAACTCCCCGAGCCGCGTCACCGATGCGGGCTTACTTCTTTTCCCACGCGGCGAAAGCGTCAGCGAAGGCGCGCTCGCCGGGAGGGCCCTTTTCCATCGCCAGTATGGCACGGCCGCCATTGGTATAGACGATCGGAATATCGAACCACGGGCGATCTTTGAGCAGCGCGATGTTGCGCTGCATGTCGGTATCGACGGCGGATAAGCCCACTAGGAAGAAGCCGTTCGTGACCTTGACCGCCAAACCGGCGAGCGGAGTGCCGCGCGCCTGCTCGCTCTGTTTCATCAGGATTCCGGGTACGTTGGAAATGCCGCCGCCCGGAAAATCGGCGGGCAGGTTGAACATGATCTCGATCGTGTGGCTCGCCGGCAGCGTCTTGTCGCTGTTGCGCCGCAGCGACCAGGTCACGGTCATGCGCCGTTCGGGAATTTCCAGATCCGCGCGCACCGCAAGCTCCGGCGCGAGCCCCGCTCCCGGCGAGACGGTTTCGGTGCGCCAGATTGCCGAACCCACGAACCGGCGGCCGTTGGGATCGTTGGGGTCCTCCTCATAAAGGACGACGCGCTGCGCCACTTGCGGAACTGCCTGGTTGCTCGGGGCGCCCGTCCCCGGTGCCTGCGCCGTACCTTCCTGCGGGACCCGACCCGGAATCTTCGGCTCGGCACTCGAGGGTTCAGGCGCGGCCTGGCTCGGTTGCCGCGCCCCGACGTGCGTAAAGAACTGATAGAGCCCGGCAATCGTCGACCACTGCCAAGAAACCACCGCACCGACGCCGACGAGAATGATCAGCACCACAAGGAGTCTGAGGATGCCGGCATACGAGCGGGCGGAGCGCACCTCCTCGTAGTGCTCGGGCGCGGGCGCGCGCGGCGCTCGCGGCCGTATCGATTGCGGCGCCGTTGGCCCCTGGTCTTCCCACTCGGGAGCAGGTTCAGGGCTGCGCGGATGTTGCGCGTGATCGTCGAAAGAGTCGAAATCACGCTCCTCGTTTTGCGCGTCGAAATGCTCGTGCTGCGCAGCCGCATCCGCTTCTTCGTCGAGCGGCATCGGTCCATGGGAGGCGCGCGTATCGCGCGCGGTTTGCGCCGACCGAGCCGTTGCCGCACCCAGATCGTGCACCTCGCCGACAACGTCGCGGAATCCCTTGATGCCGTCGCGAGTCAGCGACGACGTGCGTCCGCTCAGCAGCCGCTCGCGCGCAGTGGGCGCGGCGGCGCGGCGAGCCGCCGCTTCGGCCCCAGCCGGTTCGTCAGCATCGTGCTTTGGCCAGTTCGCTTCTGGCCGGCGCGGCTCGGCCCGCCCCGGCCGCGGCGTCTCGCTTGCCGCCGGCGCGGGGCGATCGCGGCGCTCGCTTCGCAGATCGCTGCGCGGTTCGGTCCGCGATTTGCGCGCCGCCTCCGCCTCGACCTTGCGGATAGCCTCCTCCAGCGCCAAACGCTCCTTGGTAATCTCCGATTCCGAAAGCGCGGGCTCCGCAGCCCGCAATTGCGCGACCAGCGCCGTGCGTGCGCGCTCATAGAGCGTCCTGCGCGCTTCGCCGGTGCTTTTGCTGAGCCCTTCCACGGCCCGGGCGATGAGCGGATGATAATCGGTCATCGGCTGAGCTTACGCTCGGTTCCCTTGCTTTTCATCAGCATTCACGTCTCGAACGGATTCTGCATCAGGATGGTGTCTTCGCGTTCCGGGCTGGTCGATAGGATGGCAGCGGAGCAGCCGATCAACTCCTCCAGCCGGCGCACATATTTGATTGCCTGGGCAGGGAGCTCGGCCCAAGAGCGCGCATGTGCGGTTTTTTGTCGCCAACCTTCAATGGTCTCGTAAATCGGCTCCACGCGCGCCTGTGCGTGTTCGCTGGCGGGAAGATAGTCGATTTCGCGGCCGTCTAGCCGGTAGCCCACGCACACTTTGATTTCATCGAACCCGTCGAGAATGTCGAGCTTGGTGAGAGCGAGACCACGGATGCCGCTGGTGCGCACGGTCTGGCGCACAAGCACGGCATCGAACCAGCCGCAGCGCCGCGGCCGCCCGGTGACAACCCCGAATTCCTTGCCGCGTTCGCCAAGTATTTTGCCGACCTCGTTGGTCTGCTCGGTCGGAAACGGGCCGGCGCCGACCCGCGTGGTGTAAGCCTTGCAGATGCCAAGCACATAACCGATCGCATTGGGCCCAAGCCCGGAGCCGGTCGCCGCCTGCGCTGCAACCGTATTAGACGAGGTCACGAACGGATAAGTGCCGTGATCGATGTCGAGGAGCGCTCCCTGCGCGCCTTCAAACAAAATGCGCTTACCCTCGCGACGGCGCTCGTCGAGGAGCGACCACACCGAATCCATGTAGGGCAGGACCTTGGGCGCCACCGCGGCAAGCTCGTGGTAGAGCGTGCGCGGCGCAATCTCGCCCATGTTGAGCCCACGGCGCAGCGCGTTGTGGTGCGCTAGCAGGCGCTCGATTTTGCCGTTGAGCATTTGCAGGTCGGCGAGATCCATCAGCCGAATGGCGCGTCGGCCCACTTTATCCTCGTAGGCCGGTCCGATGCCGCGGCCGGTGGTGCCGATCGCTCCCTTTCCAGAAGCACGCTCGCGGGCGATGTCGAGTTCTTGATGCAGCGGCAGGATCAACGGCGTGTTCTCGGCGATGCGCAAGTTGTCGGGAGTTACGGTGATGTGCTGGGCCTTTAGCTGCGCGATCTCGGCGAGAAGAGCGTGGGGATCGAGCACGACTCCGTTGCCGATCACCGACAGTTTGCCAGGCCGCACGACGCCGGAGGGAAGTAGCGAAAGTTTGTAGGTGGTGCCATTGATCACCAGCGTGTGGCCAGCGTTATGACCGCCCTGGAAGCGGACCACGATGTCGGCCTGCTCCGACAGCCAATCGACAATCTTACCCTTACCTTCGTCCCCCCACTGGGAGCCGACCACAACAACATTTGCCATGAGGAACTTTCCCCAAGAGGCCGAGTGAACGCGCGGGCAGATCGGATATCGGCCGTGGCCAATGTCCCGGATAATAGATGATGCCACGTGAAGCAAGGCAAAGTGCTTGCCGCAGGGCGAGTTAAATCCGGCCAACCCATTGAATCGAAAGCGGTCTTGCAAAGTGCGACAACCGACGCCGGAATTGCGTAACGCCGCTATGGCGTGCGCTTGCCTGCCCGAACTTGGACACGCTGAAGGCAGTCATGCGAGTTCGGCAGTGGCCGTTCCGCCCGCTCCGGGATAGCTCGGTGCTCACCCGAATTAGCGACCGGGGACTGAGCCATCCCGGGGGCAAGGGTCTCCTCTCGGGGGGGGGGGCGCGGCCGGCTGGCTGTTCAACCAGCCGTATCTGCTGCCGTCGCTCACCTCATTGTTCTGGGCCGCCTACACTGTGTTCGGCAGGTTCAGTGTTGGCGACGTGCCACCGGTGACGCTTGCGTTCATTCGCTGGGGCGGCGCCTTTCTGATCGTGCTGCCGTTTCGCCTGCCGCACCTGGCGCGTTTGGAATTTGTGTGGCCCAATATTGCTGGTGTCAGAAGGCTTTTTGATCCGGCCTCTTTAAGAATTCCGTTTGCCGTAAATCTCGATTTTATCTTGCGGTCCACGGCCACGCTGATCCGCGGATCCCAGTCGGCGCGAATAATAATGGGGCGGGCTATGAGCCGAGTTTTGTGCATGCATCGCCAAATTGCGGAGAATACCGAACTTAGACGGCATCTGCATATCCTCAAAAACGCAGCGTTTTGACCTGCTGCACATTGGGGATTTGCTGCACCTTGGCAAGTAGGTCGGCCGACACGGTGCCGTCGACTTCGACCAGTGCGATGGCGTCGCCGCCTTCCGCGTCACGGCCCAGGTGGAAGGTCGCGATATTGATGCCGGCGTTCGCAAGCAGCGTGGCAAAGCGGCCGACGAATCCCGGCCTGTCCTGATTGGTGACATAGAGCATCGACGGGCCGAACTCGGCGTCCATGCGGATGCCCTTGATGTTGATGATGCGCGGCCGGCCGTCGGCGTAGACCGTGCCGGCGACCGAGCGGGCCTGCCGATCGGTGACGACGGCGACTGTGATCAGGCTCTCGTAATCGCCCTCCGCTTCGCGCCGTGTCTCTTCGACGACGATGCCGCGATCCTTGGCGACGATTGGCGCCGAAACGACGTTGACGTCCTGCAGCATCGGCCGCAGCAGTCCGGCGACCGCCGAAGAGGTAAGCGCGCGGGTGTTCATTTGCGCGACGACGCCCTCGTAGGATATCTGCACGCGCCGGACGCCGGTGTCGGTGAGCTGGCCGGCGAACGAGCCGAGCTTCTCGGCGAGTGCGATGAACGGCTTGAGCCGCGGCGCCTCCTCGGCGCTGATCGAGGGGAAGTTGACGGCGTTGGCGATGGCGCCGCGGATGAGGTAGTCCGACATCTGCTCGGCGACCTGCAGCGCTACATTCTCCTGCGCTTCGGTGGTCGCGGCGCCGAGATGTGGCGTGCAGACCACGTTGTGCAGCGCGAACAACGGACTGTGGCTTGCCGGCTCCTCAACAAACACGTCGAGCGCCGCGCCGGCGACGTGGCCGGATTGCAGCGCCTCGAACAGCGCCGCTTCATCCACCAGCTCGCCGCGCGCGCAGTTGATCAGACGCACTCCCTGCTTGGTAAGCGCCAGCGTTTCGGCGTTGATAATATTGCGCGTTTTGTTCGTCGCCGGCGTGTGCAGCGTGATGAAATCGGCGCGGCGGAGGAGGTCGTCGAGCTCGACTTTTTCCACACCCACGTCGAGCGCACGTTCGGCCGAGAGGTAGGGATCGTAGGCGATCACCCTCATCTTCAGCCCGATGGCGCGATCAGCGACGATCGAACCGATATTGCCGCAGCCGATAATGCCGAGCGTCTTGCCGCAAATCTCGACGCCGAGAAATTTATTCTTTTCCCATTTGCCGGCTCGAGTCGAAGCGTCGGCTTCGGGGATTTGCCGAGCCAGCGACAGCATCAACGTGATGGCGTGCTCGGCGGTGGTGATCGAGTTGCCGAACGGCGTGTTCATAACGATGATTCCGCGCGCGGTCGCCGCCGGAATGTCGACATTGTCGACACCGATGCCGGCGCGCCCGATCACCCTGAGGTTCTGCGCACGCTCTAGAATCTTCGCCGTGACTTTGGTGGCGGAGCGG
>Ga0187783_10001591_pt1 | contig 16815 bp, 15 predicted proteins | sample 1015_SJ02_MP02_2_FD_132471 | JGI IMG/M metagenome (GOLD analysis project Ga0187783, IMG submission 132471) | Tropical peat soil microbial communities from peatlands in Department of Meta, Colombia - 1015_SJ02_MP02_20_MG | ecosystem: Environmental > Terrestrial > Soil > Wetlands > Peat | place... | reverse complement strand
TTTCTACGGCCGCTACCTAGCCCGCTGAGGAGCTCGCATGTGCACGTACACCACCGAGAAGATCGACATCACCGGCAGCGGGAAGGGTGCTGAGGGCTGGTTCGCGTTGAGCGACGCAACGGTGTACTACGACCACCCGGTGCACGCGATGGCCGAGCACACGCTGAACATCGACTTCCGCAACCCGGGCAAGGGCCCGGCCGCGCGGGTGGCGGTCGAGCTGACCGCCGAGTCGGCGCGCGCGCTGGTCGCCGCGATCGAGGCGGCGCTTTCGGCCGTGCCGCCCGCGCTCGTGTCCTGACCGGCCGCCCGGCACCGTAGCAGCGGGAGTACCCGGGCCCGCCCAGGTCGCTGCGCGCCGGCCGGCCGCCGTGGCGTCGCATCGGCTTGCGCTGTCGGCAGGGCGTGCCACGATCAGAGGCGAACCGCGGGTCGGGCGGGAGGATGCAGTGAAGTTCAGGGTCGAGCGCGACGTGCTGGGTGACGCGGTGTCGTGGGTTGCGCGCGCGCTACCGACGCGACCGGTCGTGCCCGTGCTGTCCGGTCTGCTGCTGCACGCCGAGGGCGACGGTCTGCAGCTATCGTGCTTCGACTACGAGGTGTCCGCGCGGGCCACCGTGCCGGCCGAGGTTGGCGAGCCCGGCAGCGCGCTCGTGCCGGGCAGGCTGCTGGCCGAGATCGCGCGGAACTTGCCGGTCGCCGACGTGGACGTGAGCACGACGGCTGACATGGTGATGCTGACCTGCGGCAGCGCCGAGTTCGCGCTGGTGTCGCTGTCGCGAGCGGAGTACCCGGCGCTGCCGGAGGTGCCGGACGTCCTGGGCACCGTCGACGGCGGGCTGCTCGCCACCGCAGCGGCGCAGGTCGTGCCCGCGGCTAGCCGCGATGACACGCTGCCGATGCTCACCGGAGCGTGCCTGGAGTTCGACGGTCCGGCGCTGACGGCGGCAGCGACGGACCGCTACCGGATGGCGGTTCGCAGGCTCCCGTGGGAGCCGGCCCAGCCGCTCGCGCGCCGCTCGGTGCTCGTGCCGGCCCGGACACTCGCGGACGTGGCCAGGACGATGGCGCCGGGCAAGCCGGTCACGATCGCCGTGGCGCAGCCAGCGCGCGACGGCGTCCGGCCTGCGGACGGGCTGATTTGCTTCGAAGGCGGGGGTCGGAGACTGACGGCGCGGCTGATCGGGACGGAGTTCATCCGATACGAAGCCCGATTCCCGGCCGAGTTCGCGGCGAGCGCCGAACTGCCGGCCGGGCCGTTCACCGAAGCGGTCCGGCGCGTGTCGCTGGTGGCGGAGCGCGGCGCGGCGGTGCAGCTAGCGTTCCGCCGCGACGTGGTGGTGGTCGAGGCGCAGTCCGAGGGCCGTGCGCGCGCGGTGGAGTCGGTCCCGGCACGGCTGGATGGCCAGGATCAGGTGCTCTCCTTCAACCCCCAGTACCTGCTGGACGGCCTTACCGCGGCGCCGCTCACCGGCAGCGGCGCGGCAGCGGCCACCGGACACCCCGCCGATCGAATCCGGCTGCAGTTCTCCGGTCCGGCGCGGCCCGCACTCATCACCTGGCTGCCAGGCGACCGCGACACCGAGCCCGATCCGTCCGGCGACGAGCCTGCGGAGGGGAACGGGGCCGTTCCCGTCGCGGTTGCGGCGTCGGCTGGCGGTGACCCGGCCGAGCCGGGCGTCCGGCCAACGTTTCGTTACCTGGTGGTTCCGCTGCGGGCGGCCGCGCGCTGACCTCGCTACCAGCGGCGGCGTACCGGACCGCGACGCCCGCGGAAGATCCGCCGCAGCAGACCGCGGATTACCGTGAAGATGGCGACCAGTAGGCCCAGTCGACCGATGAGCGGCACGCTGAGGCCGACCAGGATCACGTCGTAGACAAGCAGCCAGGCCGCGACCGCCGCCAGCAGTGTGGCAAGGAAGCCCCCGCCATGGTGGTGACTTCCGTGCCAGTCGCCGTCCTGTCGGTACCGGGGCCGCCCGTCGGTCGGCGGGCGGCTCGTGACACGGCGCGGGTGACCGACCCCCGAGCTTGGCAGCGGGACATCATCGGGCCGCACGTGCGGCAAGTCGCTGGTAATGCGGCTCAGGTCGCGCTGGGTCTTCGACGCGAACACGGCGTCCAGGCGCTGCTGGAACTCCGCGAGGGTCAGCCGACCGCGGGCATAATGCTCTCGCAACTCGGCGGCGACCGACTCGCGCTCGCTGTCCCCGACCCGCAAACTCGGCTGTGATGCCATCTGCCCCTCCGTGGCACTACGCCGACCTCTTCTACCCAAAACGATATATCGCGACCACCGATGAGGGCAACCGCGCTCGGGCGGCTCGCTAATTCAGAAAATAGCTGGCGCCGCCGGTGGCGGGGTTGGTCACCATGGCCGGCACCGAGATCGGCCCTGCGTGGGCGAACAGCAGCGTGAGGGTGATCTCCCGGCCAGAGATCATCTTGCCCGCGTCGGTGACGAGCAGGTGTGACCCGTTCGGGTCCAGCCCCACAAAGCTCCTGGCCGGAATCACGATGGAGCGCACGGTGTGCATGGCGTCAAGCCCGGCGCGGCCGGGGGAGCGGAGCGTCACGTGGCCGCCGACGCTGATGCGCGCGCCGATCAGCGCGTCGGCCGCGCCGTTGTTCTGCACGTCCACGTAGATGTCCGTGACTCCGCTCGAGTTCGGCTGGCTGATCTGGGCCGAGCTGAGCTTGATGCTCGGCCCTGGCGACGGCGGCGGCGCGGAGCAGCCAGCGGCGAGGCTCGCGGCGAGCACCGCCAGTCCGCACACGACGATCGTCCGCGCGCGCTGCCTTGACCGGCCGGCGCGCCACGTCCGGCCGGACGCGTGACTACTGGGCATGACGACAGAACCTTACTGCGGGGCGCCATCATGGTCTCATGAGGCGGGCGAGGTCAGCACCGCAACGTCGCGGTTCACGCTGCCGTCACGTCACCCATTGTCCGGGCTAGGAGCTGCCCGCGCCGGCTCCGATTGCGGTCACCGACATGGTTACCTCGGCCGTGTTGGCGCAGGTCTGTGCCTGGTACTGGACGTAGATGCTGCCGTAGTCGCCGGGCGGGTAGATCCGCAGCCAGTCCACGCTCGTCGGCTGGCACTGTGACGGGTTGTACGCGCCGGCATCGTGGAGCCCGATCAGCGTGTTCGCCTGTCCGCCGGGCGCCAGGGTCACCAGCGTGCTGGCTACCGCTGAATTGCGCGAAGCCGCTGCCCCGACCTGCTGACCGCCGACTCCGCTGACGAACGACACGCCCGGGTAGCCGAAGAGGGTGCAGGTCGAGTCGGACGTGTTGGTCAGCACGACGACCTGGTAAAGGGTGCCCGCAGTGCCCTGCGCAACACCGAGCGTCGCCTGCAGCGCCGACGCCAGGCAGCCCGGCGGCCCGGCGGCCGCGGCGCTCGCGGCCGGCGAGCTCGGCGGCGGGCTGGTGGCCGTGCTGGGCCGTACCGTCACGGTCTTGGTCGCCGTCGCAGCTGGCCCGGCCGTGCCGCAGGCGGTCAGCAGCGCACAGCTGGCGAGCACCACAACCGCCGCGCCGCGCGCGGCGGGTGACACACGAGCCTGGCGGGAAGCGAAGGTCGGGGGAGGGGCCATCTGCTGCCGTCCTTAACGAGCCGAGCGGACACCGGAAACCACCGGATCTGCCGATAAGACGCGGCAGGGCCCTAACCGGTTGGGACGTCTTGCCGGCGAGTGCGTTGCAGCCGCGGCCGGCGCCCGCCTGGCAGGGCCGCTGCGGCGGGGCCGGAGGCGGCGGCTGCCGTGGCGGCGGGCACGACCTGGCGGGGCGGCGGGCCGGCGTGCCGACCGGGCCAGCGGGCGGGCCCTTCGTGGGGCGAGCGGGGCTGGAGTGGCCAGTGGTGATGAACGTTCTCGCGGCCGACGGCCGGCCGCGCGGGCACGGTCATGCTGTGTCATAGTTTATCTAGTAGTGACCGGATTAGGCCTGTGGTCTCGGTTGGGTTACGCCACGTTGACATCGATAGGAACTTGTGACATAAGGTGCACCCCTTCGACACCCCAACCGAACTACGCTGCCTGCAAGCGAGCCGGACGGCAACAGGTTTTCTTGGCGCGGGCGATCTTGCCAACGAACTTTGAACCGGACGGCCCCGGCAGCCGCGGACCCTCGGTATGCAGGCGAGAACCGGCCTTTATAGCGCTAAGTAGCATATAGACATAGATAGTCTCAGTCTTAGGTATCTTGGCGCGTATAGGTCGGCTCTGCGTGCGTACTGATAGCCACGGCGCCCGGGCACTGACCCGCTCGGGCGCGCTATCGCGCCGCAACGAAGGAGTACACATGTTTCAACGCAGACGCAAAATGGGCGTCGCGGGGGTTGCGGCGCTAGCCGCAACCGGGCTGCTCGCGGCTGGGTGTGCCACCACCACGAGCCCCAGCCCGACCGGGGTGAAGGTCAGCGGTGGCACCGCGACCGTCGCGTGGCCGCCGGGCTCGCAGGCAAACTGGATCTGGCCGTTCGTGCCGATCACCAACTACAGCACGTACAACGCGCAGGGATTCGAGTGGCTGATGTACCGGCCGCTGTACATGTTCGGCAACAACGGCGACTCGGTGTCGGTCAACTACGCCCTGTCGCCGGCGGACGCCCCGGTCTACAGCGGGACAACCGTGACGATCAACCTCAAGGGCTGGAAGTGGTCCAACGGCGAGACCGTCGACGCCAATGACGTGATCTTCTGGCTGAACATGGAGGAGGCCGAGAAGGCCAACTACGCCGGTTACAGCCCCGGCACCCTGCCGGACAACCTGGTCTCGTACTCGGCCACCGGCCCTGACCAGGTCACGCTGCACCTCAACAAGAGCTACTCGGCCCTCTGGTTCACCTATAACCAGCTCGCCGAGATCACCCCCATGCCCCTGGCCTGGGACGTGACGAGCCTCGGCGCGGCGGCCGGCAGCGGTGGCTGCACCACCGACACCGCGGCGGACGGCTGGGCCAAGTGCGTGGCCGTCTACAACTTCCTCACCGCGCAGAGCAAGGACACCTCGACGTACGCGTCGAGCTCCCTCTGGTCGGTCGTCGACGGCCCGTGGAAGCTGCAGAGCTTCACCGCAGCGGGGAACGACACGTTCGTGCCGAACCCGGCCTACTCCGGGAGCCCGAAGCCGATCCTCTCGGCCATCGACATGGTGCCGTTCACCGACGACTCGACCGAGTACACCGCGCTGAAGACCGGCAAGATCAACGTCGGCTACGTCGCCTGGCAGGACCTGCCGGTGAAGCCGGCGAACTCGGACCTGCCGGCCACGAACCCGCTGGGCTCCGCCTACACGCTGTCGGCGTACTTCCCGTTCGGGATCTTCTACTACCAGGAGAATTTCAACAACCCGGTGCTCGGCCCGGTGTTCAAGCAGCTCTACGTGCGGCAGGCGCTGCAGTACGTGGATGACCAGCTGGGCATGGACAAGGCCATCTACCGCGGGTACTCCTATCCCACCTCGGGCCCGGTGCCGAACACGCCGGCGAACCAGTACACCCCGGCGGCCCAGACCGAGAACGACTACCAGGGGCCGTACCCGTTTGACATCGCCAAGGCCAAGTCGCTGCTCACCAGCCACGGCTGGACCGAGGAGAACGGCGTGATGACCTGCACCGATCCGTCGAAGTGCGGGGCGGGCATCAAGAGCGGTCAGCAGCTCAGCTTCACGCTGGACTACGCGAGCGGCCAGGTGACCTTCACCGAGGAGGCGTCGACGTACAAGTCGGACGCGTCGCTGGCCGGGATCGATGTCAACATCGTGTCCCAGTCGTTCAACACGATCATCGGTGAGGCGACTCCGTGTACCCCCTCGCAGTCGACCTGCAACTGGGGCGCGCTGATGTACGGTGGCTGGCTGTTCAACGGCCCGGGATTCGAGCCGACCGGCGAGCCGCTGTTCGAGACCGGGGCCGGTTCCAACTCCGGCAGCTACTCCAACCCCCAGATGGACACGCTGATCAACGAGACGCACACGAGCAGCAGCCTGTCCCTGATGCAGCAGTACGCGACCTACGGCGCGCAGCAGCTGCCCTACGTGTGGATGCCGAACCCGTACGACATCGAGGCGGTTTCGAGCAACCTGCACTTGGTCACGTTCAACTCGCTCAACACCTTCCTGCCCGAGTACTGGTACTTCACCAAGTAGCCGGGCCATGAGGCTGCCGCCCCGGTCCGCCGGGGCGGCAGCCTCACTCCATGTCGTCAGGTATCGTATGAAAGACCATAAATCGTGAGTAACGGGGCGAAGTCTGGCGTGAGGCTAGTAGCCGGACCTCGGGAGGCTTAGCATGATCTGGACCCAGTCCGCTGGCCGCGATTGGCCTGGTCAAGGGCGGTGACGGTGTGGTCGGTTATCTGATCCGGCGGATCTTCCAGGCGCTCGTCGTCACCTTTATCGTCACGCTCTTCACCCTCGCCCTGGTCCACCTGCTGCCCGGCGGGCCGGTCCGCGGCCTGCTCGGGCCTCGCGCGACGGCCCAGCAGGTTAGGTACTACACGCACCTCTACGGCTTCGACCAGCCGATCTGGGATCAGTACGGCAAGTGGGTCTGGCAGCTCCTGCGGGGCAATCTCGGCTACTCGCCGCACAACAATCAGCAGGTGACCAGCGAGATCGCCGAGTTCCTGCCGAAAACGGTCGTGCTGGTGCTGCTCGGCACCATCGTGTCGCTGATCTTCGGCATCCCGCTCGGGATCTACCAGGCGGTCAAGCGGTACACGGCCGGCGACTACGCGCTGACCGGTCTGTCGTTCGTCGGCTACGCGACCCCGACCTTCTTCGTGGGCCTGCTGCTGATCCAGTGGTTCGCGATCGACACCCACATCTTCCCGCCGTTCGCGCCGCAGCCATCACCGGGCCAGCCCCTCACCGTGCTCGACGTGCTGTCCCAGCCCCAGGCGCTGGTCCTGCCGGTGGTGGCGTATGCCTTCGTGCTGTACGCCCTGTGGAGCCGGTATATGCGCTCATCCGTGATGGACAACCTGGTGCAGGACTACGTGCGCACCGCCCGGGCCAAGGGGGCCAGCGAGCGGCGCGTGCTGTGGGGGCACGTGTTCCGCAACTCGCTGACCGCGATCGTGACCCTGCTCGGCTTGTCGCTGCCGACGCTGGTCGCGGGGGCTATCTTCGTCGAGGTGGTCTTCAACTACCCGGGCATGGGGCTCTCGTTCTTCAACGCCGCCACGAACTTCGACTTCCCGACGCTGCTCGGATACACCATCATCGCGACGGTGGCGACGATCCTCGGCAACCTGCTCGCCGACGTCAGCTATGCCGTCATCGACCCGAGGGTGAGGTACAGCTAGATGACCATGCTGCCGCCGGGCGCTGACCCCGCCCTGGCCCACGGTCACACCGCCGTCGCGGAGGCCGAGGCTGCAGAGATCGCGGCGGGCGGGCCGCTGACGGCGACGAAGCCCCGCGGGATGCTGCGGCGCGGCTGGGAGGTCTTCGCCGAGAACAGGCTGGCGCTGGTCGGGCTCGGCATCGTCGCGTTCATGCTGCTGTTCTGCTTCATCGGGCCGCTGCTGTACCACACGGACCAGGTGCACACGAACCTGCAGGACTCGCTGTGCCCGCCGAGCGGCAGCCATCCGCTCGGCTGCGACCCGGTCGGTTATGACGTCCTCGGCCGGCTGATGGTCGGCGGCCAGACCTCGCTCGAGGTCGGCTTCGCCGCCGCGATCGTGTCGGTGCTGTTCGGCACGCTGTACGGCGCGATCTCCGGGTTCATCGGCGGGCCGCTCGACAGCCTGCTGATGCGGATCGTCGACGCCGGGCTGTCGATCCCGTACATCATGGTCATCATCATCCTGTCGGTGATCTTCCACCCCAACAAGTTCATCATGATCTTCATCATCGCGTCGTTCTACTGGCTCGGGGTGGCCAGGCTGGTGCGCGGCGAGACGCTGACGCTGCGCACGAGGGAGTACGTGCAGGCGGTCAAGGTGATCGGTGGCGGCCGACTGCGCTCGGTGGTCAGGCACATCATCCCGAACGCGATCGGCACGATCATCGTGCAGGCCACGTTCGCGGTCGCGGACTCGATCTTGATCCTGGCCGGGCTCGGCTTCCTGGGCCTCGGCGTGAACGCGCCGTCCACGGACTGGGGCTCGATGCTGTCCTCCGGCCTGCAGTACATGCAGGGCGGCGGCTACTGGTGGCTCATCTACCCGGCCGGATTCGCGATCATCATCACGTGCATCGCGTTCAACTTCATCGGCGACGCGCTCCGCGACGCCTTCGAGACCCGGCTACAGCGCCGCTAGGGGGAATAGGTGGCACCGCTCCTGCAGGTCGAGGACCTGCACACCGACATCAGGCTGAAGCACTCGACGGTGCACGCCGTCGACGGCGTGTCGTTCAGCATCGAGGCCGGGGAGACGCTGGGCGTCGTGGGCGAGTCGGGCTGCGGCAAGACGATGACTGCGCTGTCGATCATGAACCTGCTGCCCACCGGCGGGCACATCACCGGCGGCTCTATCAAGCTCGGCGGTAACGAGATCACCGGGCTGTCCGAGGACGCGCTGCGCGATGTTCGCGGCAACGAGATCGGGATGATCTTCCAGGACCCGCTCACGTCGCTCAACCCGACCATGACCGTCGGCAAGCAGATCGCCGAGGCGGTGCTGCTGCACCGCGAGGTGTCCAAAGAGCAGGCCATGGACCGGGCCGCTGAGGTGCTCGACCTGGTCGGGCTGCCGCGGGTCAGGGAGCGGATCAACGAGTACCCGCACCAGTTCTCCGGTGGCATGCGGCAGCGCGTGATGATCGCGATGGCGCTCGCCTGTGAGCCGAGGCTGCTGATCGCGGACGAGCCGACGACGGCCCTGGACGTGACGATCCAGAAGCAGATCCTCGAGCTGATCGACGACCTCCGGCGCCGGCTCGGCATGGCCGTGATCCTGGTCACCCATGACCTCGGCGTCATCGCCGGACGCGCCGACCGGGTCGCGGTGATGTACGCCGGCAAGATCGCCGAGACGACGGACACCAGCACGCTGTTCGCCAACCCGCGGCATCCCTATACCGAGGCCCTGTTCCACTCGCTGCCCGACAAGGCGGCGGAGACCCGGGAGCGGCTGTATTCCATCCCCGGGCTGCCGCCGGACCTCACGAGCCCGCCGCCTGGCTGCCGGTTCGCGCCCCGCTGCCGGTACGCGACCGACCGCTGCCGAGCCGAAGAGCCGAACCTGCGCGGCGAGACCGCCGGGCACGAGTTCGCCTGCTTCTACCCGGTCGGTGCGACCGAGCGCGGCGGACTCGGTGTCGCGGCCGAGGTGTCGGCCGGCGTGCCGGAGGCGGCGCCGGCCGCCATCGGCGGGACGCTGCTGAGCGTCCACAGCCTGGTCAAGGACTTCCCGGTCACCAAGGGCGCGGTCTTGCAGCGCCGGATCGGCTGGGTCAGCGCGGTCGCGGACGTCAGCTTCGACATCAACCGCGGCGAGACGCTAGGCCTGGTGGGCGAGTCCGGCTGCGGCAAGACCACCATCGGAAGGCTCGTGGTGGGCCTCGAGACGCCCACCAAGGGCTCTATCAACTTCGAAGGCAAGGATCTGGCCCGCAGCAGCGCCAGGCAGTACCGCCGGGAACGGCGGAAGATCCAGCTCATGTTCCAGGACGCCTACTCCTCGCTGGACCCGCGCATGCGCGCCGGCACCATCCTGCGCGAGCCGCTGGTCGTGCAGGGCATCGGCAACCGGGCGGAGCAGCAGAAGCGGGTGCAGGAGATCCTCGACCACGTCGGGCTCCCGGCGAGCGCGGTCGACCGGTACCCGCACGAGTTCTCCGGCGGGCAGCGGCAGCGGCTCGGGTTCGCCCGGGCGCTGATCCTGTCGCCCGAGTTGATCGTCGCCGACGAGCCGGTGTCGGCGCTGGACGTGTCGATCCAGGCCCAGGTGCTCAACCTGATGCGGGAACTGCAGAGCGAGCTCAGCCTCACCTACCTGTTCATCTCGCACGACCTGGCGGTGGTGCGCTACCTGTCGAACCGGATCGGCGTCATGTACCTCGGCAAGCTGGTCGAGGTCGGTCCCGCGGACGAGGTCTACCTGACCCCGGCGCACCCTTACACGCAGGGACTGATCGACTCCGCTCCGGTGGCGGACCCGCAGGCCGAGCACGCCAAGGTAGACCAGGGCGTGCGGGGCGAGCTGCCGAGCGCCATCCACCCGCCGTCGGGCTGCCGGTTCCGGACCCGCTGCCCGCTGGCGCAGGAGATCTGCGCCGAGGTCGAGCCGCCGCTCCGGCCGTTCAGTGTCAACGGCCAGCAGGCGGCGTGCCACTTCCCGTTGCGGGCGCCGCTGCCCGCCGATGCCGTGGCCGCGACCACGACACCGGCGGCGACCCCGCTGTCGTAGCCGTCGGGCGGCTGCGCACCGGCGAAGGGCAGCAGGCCGGACGCGGCCCGTTCCGTTTGCGGTTGGGGGTTAGGGTTTGCCCGTGCGGCGATTCACGACCCGACCTGAGCTAGCGGGCACCTTCGGCATGGTCGCGTCGACGCACTGGCTGGCGTCGGCTGCGGGCATGGCGGTGCTCGAGAAGGGCGGGAACGCGTTCGACGCCGCGGTGGCCGCTGGCCTCGTCCTGCAGGTCGTCGAGCCCCACCTCAACGGTCCCGGCGGCGAGGTACCGGTCATCGGCTTCGACGCGGCTGCGGGTGCGGCGTTCGTGCTCGACGGCCAGGGCCCGGCACCGGCCGCGGCGACCCTGGCTGCCTTCGCCGATCTGGGCCTTGAGCTGGTGCCGGGCACGGGCCTGCTGGCGGCGTGCGTGCCGGCGGCGCTCGGAACCTGGCTTCTGCTGCTCGAGCAGTACGGCACCATGCGGCTACGCGACGTCCTCGAGTACGCGATCGGCTATGCCAGGGATGGCTACCCGATGCTCGGCACCGCCAGCGACGCCATCGCCGCGGTGGCCCCGGCGTTCACCGAGCACTGGCCGACCTCGGCCGAGATCTACCTGGCGGCCGGGGTGCCCGCGGCGGGCAGCCGGTTCACCAACGAGCCGCTGGCGACGACGTATCAGCGGATTCTCGACGAGGCCGAGTGCGCGGGCGGTGACCGGGTGCGGCAGATCGAGGCCGCCAGGCGCGCCGTCTACGAGGGCTTCGTCGCCGCGGCTATCGACGACTTCGCGGGCTCCGCCGAGGTCATGGACGTGACGGGCGAACGGCACCACGGCCTGCTCACCGGCGCGGACCTGGCGAGCTGGCGGGCCTCGGTCGAGCAGCCGGTGACCCTGGACTTCGGCGGGCTGACCGTGTGCAAGACCGGGCCGTGGGGTCAGGGGCCGGTGTTCCTTCAGCAACTCGCGATGCTGGCCGGGTTCGACCTCGCGGCGATGCAGGCGGGCAGCGCAGACTTCATCCACACCGTGACCGAAGTCGCCAAGCTGGCCTTTGCGGACCGCGAGGCGTGGTACGGCGATCCGCGTCAGTCGGAGGTGCCACTCGCCGACCTGCTGTCGGCTCAGTATGCGACGGAACGCCGTGCTCTCATCGAGGCCGAGGCGTCGGGGGAGCTGCGACCCGGCGCGCCAGGCGGCCGCCCGCCGCGGCTGCCGGGCTTCGCGCTCGGCCGCCTCGGGCGGGGCCCGGCTTCGGCCGACGGCACCGGCGAGCCCGGCGTCGGCGTGCCGACGGTTCCCGGTCCAGCGGGGGCGCGAGGGCTGGCGGTGCCCGCGCTCGGCCCCGGCGACACCTGCCACCTGGACGTGGCGGACCGGTTTGGCAACCTGGTCGCGGCGACGCCGAGCGGCGGGTGGCTGCAGAGCTCGCCCGTCGTCCCCGGCCTCGGGTTCTGCCTGGGCACCAGGGCGCAGATGTTCACCCTCACGCCGGGTCTCGCCAGCACGCTCGCGCCGGGCAGGCGACCGCGCACGACGCTGAGTCCGAGCCTCGCGCTCCGGGACGGGTCGCCGTATCTCGCCTTCGGGACGCCGGGTGGCGACCAGCAGGATCAGTGGACGCTGGCGTTCTTCCTCAACCACGTCGTGCACGGCATGAACCTGCAGGAGGCGATCGACGCCCCGGCGTTCCACACCGACCACTTCCCGTCGTCGTTCTACCCGCGGTGGGCGCAGCCGCGGTTGCTGGCGGTCGAGTCGCGGATCGGCGCCGACGTCATCGCCGCGCTGCGCACCCGCGGGCACGAGGTAGACGTGCGACCGCCCTGGTCGCTCGGCCGGATCAGCGCGGTGGCCCGATCTCGCGGATTCCTGTACGCCGCCGCCAACCCGCGGGGCATGCAGGGATACGCGGTCGGCCGGTAGCCCCGGCGCCAGGCGAGCCGGGTCAGTCACGTGATGGAGCCGAATCAGCCTGTCGGCTGATGGCGGCCGGCCACTCGGCTGGGAGCATGGTCTCCGATAGCGGGACGCGCCGGGGTGCGGCGCCGCGCAGACGGAGGGATCGTGATCGCGCAACCCACGCAGACGCGGGAGCCGGCCGGGGCCGGAGAGCCCGGTGCCGTCATCGAGGCTCGCGGTCTGACCAAACGATACGGCCTCACGATCACCGCGCTCGATGAGCTGACGGTGTCGATCCGGCCCGGCATCACCGGGCTCATCGGGGCCAACGGCGCCGGCAAGTCGACGCTCATCAAGATCCTGCTCGGGCTCCTGGAGCCGACCAGCGGCGACGCCTTCGTGCTGGGCCGCAACTGTAGCCGGGACGGCTTCGCGATCAGGATGCTCACCGGCTACATGCCGGAGCACGACTGTTTTCCGCCCGATGTGACGGCAACCGAGTTCGTGACCCACCTGGGCCGGATGTCGGGGCTGCCCGCCCCGGCAGCCAGGGAGCGCGCCGCCGACTCGCTCCGGCACGTCGGCCTGTACGAAGAGCGATACCGGCAGATCGGCACCTACTCCACGGGCATGAAGCAGCGAGTCAAGCTCGCGCAGGCGCTGACCGGCGATCCGCGGCTGCTGCTGCTTGACGAGCCGACCAACGGCCTGGACCCGGCCGGGCGCACGGCCATGCTGGAGCTCATCGCACGGATCGGCGCGGAATTCGGCATCTCGATCCTGGTGGCCTCGCACCTGCTCGGCGAGATCGAGCAGGTCTGCGATCACCTGGTCGCGATCGACGCCGGCCGGCTGCTGCGAGCCGACTCCCTCAGCTCGGTTACCCAGGCCAGCGCGGTGCTGCTGATCGAGGTCGACGATGGCGTCGACCTACTGCAGGCCGAGCTGGCGAGGCGCGGGCTCCGCCCCGTCCCGTTCCAGCGAGGGCTGCTCGTGGCCCTAGCAGGTGAGCAGACCTACGACGCGGTCCGCGACAGCGTCGCCGATCTCGGCCTTCCGCTCAGCCGGATGGAGCAGCGCAGGCACCGGGTCGAGGAGCTGTTCCGCACTGATCCGGCCACAGCGGCCGGATCAGGGTCGTTGCCGACAGGAGGCGCCAATGTCAGCTGACGCCGGGGCTGCCGCCGGGCCGCTCACCCCGCCCGCCGCCGATGGCGGCGTGATTCACAACATCGGCTACCGCCGGTACGACGCGGCCCGGCTCGGCCGCGGCGCGATCCTCCGCGCGCTGACCTGGCACAGCTTGCGATCGGCGTTCGGCATCGGCCGCGGCGCGAAGGCCAAGATCTTCCCGGCGCTCCTGTTCGTCATCATGTGCCTGCCCGCCGCGGTCAACGCGGTGGCGCTGGCCAACAACCCTGGCGGCGGACCGATCATCAGCTACGACAGCTACGTCCCGTCGCTGCGCACCGTGGCGATGCTGATCTTCGTGGCACTCGAGGCTCCCAACCTGGTGTCGACGGACCTGCGCAATCACACGCTGCCGCTGTACTTCGCCCGGCCGATCCGCCGCATCGACTACCCGCTGGCCAAGCTCTCCGCGTTCGTGCTGGCCTGCCTCGCCATGGTCGAGATCCCGCTGGTGCTGCTGTACATCGGCAACGCGACTCAGGCGCACGGAGCCCATCAGGTCTGGCAGCAGACGCTCCGGCTCGGGCCCGGCTTGCTGTTCGGGGCGGCCTGGGCGGTCCTGCTCGCCAGCATCGGCCTGCTGCTCGCCTCGGCCACCGGCAAGCGGGTATTCGCGATCTGCGCCATCGGCATTCCGCTGTTCCTGAGCTACGTCGTAGCCGAGGTGCTCATGCACGTAGGCAGCCAGGCCTACGGACCGGTCGGCGTCGGCCAGCCGTCCGCGCTGGCTAGCCTCGCCGGTCTGATCAGCCCGTTCACGCTGCTCGGCGGCGTGCTGAGGTGGCTCGAAGCGCCGCAGCGGCCGGGTGCCGTGCCCCAGTTTCAGCAGACCATAGTGGGCCACTACGGCGCGGTGTACGGCGGCCTGCTCGCCGTGCTCACCATCGCCGCGGCTGGCGCCCTGGTCCTCCGCTACCGGAAGGTTGGTGTCGCGTGACCACGATCGAGCTGCGCAGCGTCTCCCGCTGGTACGGGAACGTGGTGGCCGTCAACGACATCACGATGTCGATCGGTCCCGGCGTGACCGGGCTCCTTGGCCCGAATGGCGCCGGCAAGACGACGATCCTGCACATGATCGCCGGGTTTCTGATGCCGTCGCGCGGAGAGATCACCGTGGCCGGGCGCGGCAGCTGGCGCAATCCGGCCATGTTCCGGCGGGTGGGTGTCGTGCCCGAGCGGGACTCGGTGTACGCCTTCCTGACCGGAACCGAGTTCGTCACCGCGACCGCGAAGCTGCACGGCTTGCCGGATCCGGCCGCCGCCGCTGAACGGGCGATCGGCCTGCTGGAGATGACCGAGGCGCAGAACCGGAGGATCTCGACTTACTCCAAGGGCATGCGGCAGCGGATCAAGGTGGCGGCCGCACTCGTGCACGACCCCGAGATCGTGCTGCTCGACGAGCCCTTCAACGGCATGGACCCGCGTCAGCGGCTGCACATGATGGATCTGCTCCAGGCGCAGGGGGAGCAAGGGCGGGTCATCGTATTCAGCTCACACATCCTCGAGGAAGTGGAGCGGGTGGCCGGCATCATCCAGGTCATCGTCGGTGGCAGGCTCGCCGCCTCCGGCGACTTCCGGGCCATCCGCCGCCTCATGACGAACCGGCCGCACGTCTTCCTGGTCCGGTCCGGTGACGATCGCGCGCTCGGCGCCGCGCTGATCGGCCGGCCGTCGGTCAGCGCGGTCGAGCTGACGACGCACGGCCTGCAGGTCCGGTCGTCCGACTACGGCACCTTCACCAGGGAGATCGCCGGGATCAGCCGGGATCATGGCATCCGTCTGACCCAGGTGCTGCCCGCCGATGAATCCCTGGAGAGCGTCTTCACCTATCTGCTGGCGTCGTGATCATGGCTAGCACCGGACACCACGAAGGGGCACGGCCGATGCCAGGGGTCGTCAACGGCGTGGTCATGCGACTGACCCTGCGAGGGGCGATGGGCCGGCGGCGGGCGCTGCTGTTCGCGCTTCCGGCTGTCTTGCTGATCGGTATCTCGGCGCTGCTGAAGGCCACTGCTCACGGCTCCGCCTGGCCGCCGGAGGTGCTCGGCACCGTCGGGTACCTCATCCTGGCGCTGACGGCCTTGATCGTTGGGGGCAGCGTGCTCGGCGCCGAGATCGATGACGGGAGCATCCTGCACCTGCTGGCGACGCCGGTGAGCCGCCGGACCATCGTGCTCAGTAAGTGCCTGGTCGCGGTCGCGCTGACGGTCGGCTTCGCCGCGGTTCCCGAGTACCTGGGCGCGGCCATCGCCACCGGTGCGGCGAGCAAGCTCGCCATCGGGCTGCTGATCGGGGCCCTGGCCGGGTCGGTGATCTATAACGCGATCTTCCTGATGCTCACGTCGGTGCTCAGCCCGGGCCCGGCGCTGGCCGTCGGGCTGCTGTACATCCTGCTCTGGGAAGGGCTGCTGGCTAGCCTGGTGCCCGGTGTTGGGCTGCTGTCGGCCGAGCACTACAGCCTGGCCATCGCGAACTCGGTGGCGCACAGCAGCGCGCTGCATGCGAATCTGAATCTCGGCACCGCGACCGGCATGGGGATCGTCGTCAGCGCGGCCTGTCTGGCGCTCGCGACGATCTGCCTGTCCGGGTTCAACGTCAAGGGCGACGTCGCCTGAGCCGGCCCGCGGTGGCAGCGGTGGCTGCCGGTCAGCGGGCCGTGCTGTCGTCTGGCACGAACGCCGGGCCGTGACCGGGAATGATCACGGTGGCCACGGCCAGGATCCGCGCGCGACTGTCCGCCAGCACCGCGGGATCCGGAGCGAACGGGTCCTCAGCCGGGCCGTCGGATGCCCACCACGCGTGCGTGCACGCGTGCACGCCCCCCGGCGTGGCAGCCAGCGTGGTGATGTCCTCCGGTGTATGACCAGGAGTCGCCAGCAGCCGGACCGACGGGCTGACCGCGTATCCGTCCGCGGGCCGGCTGATCCACTGGTCGCCCGCGTAGATCGCCCAGTGATCATGAATCCTGGCCGCCGGGAACAGCGCCGCGTTCACCGTGTGGTCGGGGTGGTGGTGGCTGAACACAACATCCGTGACGGACTCGGGGCGCACGCCGTGGCGGGCCAGGGCCGCCAGCAGGGCGGGCCGGGACGGGACCATGCCGGGATCCACGACGATGGCCGCGTTCCCGTCCTTGATGAGGGTGACGGTGCTCGCCACCCGCTCGGTTCCGCCCTCCTCGCGCGCGTATCCGGCCTGCAGGACGTGCACCTCCGCGACACCGGTCTGTGACAGGTCCATCGCGCTAGGACGCCACGGCCCTGGCCGCGGCCTTGAGCTCCTTCTTGTAGGCGCGCACCGCGGCCAGCGAGTCGGCGTCGATGATGTCGGCGACCGAGTAGTGCGAGCCGTCGGCGCCGAAG
>Ga0187783_10001590_pt1 | contig 16819 bp, 11 predicted proteins | sample 1015_SJ02_MP02_2_FD_132471 | JGI IMG/M metagenome (GOLD analysis project Ga0187783, IMG submission 132471) | Tropical peat soil microbial communities from peatlands in Department of Meta, Colombia - 1015_SJ02_MP02_20_MG | ecosystem: Environmental > Terrestrial > Soil > Wetlands > Peat | place... | reverse complement strand
CGTACGCGCACCATCGCCGGCGCCGCGCCGCCGCCCGCCATCGCCCCGGCGAGGCCGTCGATCGAGAACACCTCCTCGCCGCTCAGGCCGAGCGAGCCCGCGCTCTCACCATCTCCGAACTGGAGCGGCAGCACGCCCATGCCCACGAGGTTGGAGCGGTGGATGCGCTCGAAGCTCTCGGCGATCACCGCGCGCACGCCCAACAGCTTGGTGCCCTTGGCCGCCCAGTCGCGCGAGGAGCCAGAGCCGTACTCCTTGCCCGCGAGCACGACGAGCGGCACGCCCGCTGCCATGTAGCGCACGGCGGCGTCGTAGATCGACATCTGCTCGGCGGGCGCCGCGCCGTCTGAGGAGCCCGCGGCGGGGCCGAGGTAGCGCGTCACGCCGCCTTCGGTGCCCGGCGCGAGCTGGTTGCGCAGGCGGATGTTGGCGAACGTGCCGCGCATCATCACCTCGTGGTTGCCGCGGCGCGAGCCGTATGAGTTGAAGTCGCGCGGCTCGACGCCGCGCTCGCGCAGGTAGGTGCCTGCCGGTCCGTCGCGCTTGATCGAGCCCGCCGGGGAGATGTGGTCGGTCGTGACGCTGTCGCCGAGCAGCGCGAGCACGCGCGCGTCGCGCACGTCCTCGACGGGCTGGGGCTCGCGCGGCATGTCGGCGAAGTAGGGCGGCAGGCGTACGTAGGTCGAGCGCTCGTCCCAGGCAAAGCGCTCGCCCGCGGGCGTGTCGAGTGTGTTCCAGCGCTCGTCGCCGGCGAACACCTCGCTGTAGCTCTTTCTGAACATGTCGGCCTGCACGGCCTCCTCGATCGTCTGGGCCACCTCCTGCTCCGACGGCCAGACGTCGCGCAGGTACACGTCCTCGCCGTCGGCGTCGGTCCCGAGCGGCTCACCGAGCATGTCGATGTCCATCGTGCCGGCGAGCGCGTAGGCGACGCACAGCGGCGGCGAGGCCAGGTAGTTCATCTTCACGTCGGGGTTGATGCGCCCCTCGAAGTTGCGGTTGCCCGAGAGCACCGACACGACCGCCAGATCGCCCTCGGCGACCGCCTCTGAGATCTCTGGCGCCAGCGGCCCGGAGTTGCCGATGCACGTCGTGCAGCCGTAGCCGACGAGGTTGAAGCCGAGCTGCTCGAGCGGCTCGGTCAGCCCGGCGCGGTCCAGATACTCGGTCACGACCTTCGAGCCAGGCGCGAGCGAGGTCTTCACCCACGGCTTGGCGCTCAGCCCGCGCGCGACGGCGTTGCGCGCGAGGATACCCGCGCCGACCATGACCGACGGGTTGGACGTGTTCGTGCAGCTCGTGATCGCCGCGATCACCACGTGGCCGTGGTCGAGCGCCACCTCGGTGCCGTCGGCGAGCTTGCAGCTCACGGCGCTGGCCGAGCGCACCGCCACGCCGCCGGCGTCGGGCTCTTCGACGTAGCTGGGGCCGTCGCCGTCGGGACGCCACTCGCGGTCTGACCCGTTGGCCGGCGGGTCGCTGGAGGGAAAGCTCTCGGCGACCGCCTCGTCGCGTCCGTCGTAGCGCACGTAGCCGCCGAGCGCCTCGTGGAAGGAGTCGCGGGCGTCGGCGAGCGCGACGCGGTCCTGCGGACGCTTGGGACCGGCGATGCTCGGCTGCACCTCGCCGAGGTCGAGCTCGACGACATCCGAGAACGTCGGCTGCTCGGAGCGCTCGTCGTGCCAGAGTCCCTGCTCGCGGGCGTAGGCCTCCGTGAGCGCGATCCGCTCGGACGAGCGCCCGGAGAAGCGCATGTAGCGAAGCGTCTCCTCGTCGATCGGGAAGATCGCGCAGGTGCTGCCGAACTCCGGCGACATGTTGCCGATCGTGGCGCGGTCTGCGATCGGCAGGCCGGCCAGCCCGGCGCCGAAGAACTCGACGAACATGCCCACGACGCCGCGCTTTCGCAGCAGCTCGGTGACCGTGAGCACGAGGTCGGTCGCGGTCGCGCCCTCGGGCAGCTGACCGTGCAGGCGCACGCCGAGCACCTGCGGGATGAGCATCGACATCGGCTGGCCGAGCATCGCCGCCTCGGCCTCGATCCCGCCGACCCCCCAGCCGAGCACGCCGAGGCCGTTGACCATCGTCGTGTGCGAGTCGGTGCCCACGAGCGTGTCGGGGTAGGCCTGGCCGGTGCGCTGGTCGTCGAACACCACGCGCGCCAGGTACTCGAGGTTGACCTGGTGCACGATCCCCGTGTCGGGCGGCACGACCGAGAGGTGCTCGAAGGCGCCCTGGCCCCAGCGCAGGAACGCGTAGCGCTCGCGGTTGCGCTCGAACTCGCGCTCGGCGTTGACGCGGAAGGCGTCGCGCGTCCCGAAGGCGTCGACCTGCACGGAGTGGTCGATCACGAGCTCGGCGGGGGCGAGCGGGTTGATCGTCTCGGCGTCGCCGCCCATCTGCACGATCGCGTCGCGCATCGCGGCGAGGTCGACGATCGCCGGCACGCCGGTGAAGTCCTGCATGAGCACGCGCGCTGGCGTGAACGCGATCTCCTTGCTCGGCTGGGCCTTCGCGTCCCAGCTGGCGAGCGCCTGCACGTCGGCAGCGTCGACCGCACCGTTGCCCTCGGTGCGCAGCAGGTTCTCGAGCAGGACCTTCAGCGAGAACGGCAGCCGCGTGACGTCGAAGCGCTCCTGCAGGCTGTCCAGACGGAAGATCTCGTACTCGCGGTCGCCGACGGTGAGCTTGTCCCTGGCGGCGAAGCTGTTCTGCGACATACGCATTCTCCCGTCTGTGGGGTCTGTTCTCGGCCTTCCCCCAGTCTCGCAGACTCAACCGGCCGGTCGGTCGGCGGCCGGCGCCGCCCTGGTCACGCGCCCCTTGCCCTCGCGCTTGGCACGCAGGAGCGCGCGATCGCAACCCTCGAGCAGCTCGTCGGTGGTCATCGGCGCGTGCCACTCTGCGGCGCCGATCGAGGCCGAGATCGCCGGGCCGTCGTCGAACGCGGGCACCTCGCGCAGGCGCTCGAGCGCACGCGCGGCCGCGGCCGCGGCGGCGCGCAGGTCGGCGTTGGGCAGGATCACGACGAACTCGTCCCCGCCGTAGCGCGCCACGCGGTCGAACGCGCGGAACTCCCCCACGAGCGCCTGCACGACCCGCCGCAGCGCCCTGTCGCCTGCCTGGTGGCCGTGCTCGTCGTTGACGAGCTTGAAGTCGTCGAGGTCCATCAGCAGGCACGACAGCGGGTTGCCCGTGCGCGCGGCGCGATCGATCTCCTCGTCCAGGCGCCGGCGCATCGCGCGGTGGTTCAGGCACCCGGCGACGGCGTCGGTGCCGGCCTCGGCGCGTGCCCGGGCGAGCGCGAGGGCCGTGGCCCCCTGGTCGACGAGCGTGGCCGCGATCGCGACCGAGCGCTCGTCGAAGGGCTCGCCGAGGCGCCGGGCGAGGATCACGACCGCCCGCGGCACGCCCCCCTGGGACAGCGGCAGCAGCAGCGCGGCGGTAGTCGCGCCGGTGGCCACCAGCCGCGGCACGCTCGCGGCGAGCTCGCGCTCGTCGGTCGCCAGGAAGCTGCGCCCGGTGCTCGCCACCCAGCTGACCCCCGGCGGGCGCTCGCCGCGCGCCAGCATGTAGCTCAGACGGGCGTTGCCGTTGCTGAGATAGACGGCCACGCGCTCCTGCGTCTGGCCGGGCAGCGCGAGCTGGTGGACGTGCACCTCCTGGGCGCCCGGCAGCACGAGCAGCTCGCCGGCCAGCCCGCGCACGATCTGGGGCTCGTCGGCCACCTCGTCGGCCAGCTGGGCTACCCGGCGCACGGCGGCGAACAGGGGGTCGCCCCCCGCCTGCGGGGCTGGCTCGCGCCCAGCGTAGAGGCTGTCGAGGCTGCCGATCGATGCGTCCATCGGCTAGAAATCTAGGGCAAGTGCAGGCTTAAAGCGAGGGGGCGGCCCAAAGGCCGCCCCCGATGGCTGTGAACGAGACCTCGCCCTAGGGGAACCTGACCGACTGGTAGGCGACCGACGTCGCCGCGCCCTTCTTCTTGGGGAAGAAGCCGATGCGGACCCTCACCGTTTTCGGCTTGTGCTGGCGCGCGGAGGACGTGAGCGGGACGTCGATCGTCGTGCGCGTCGCGCCGTTGACCCACTTGGCGGCGGTGCTCAGGCCGCTGCCGCTGCCGCTAACGCGACCGGCTCCGTAGGTCTGCACGGTGATGCGCGCCACGTTGCCGGCGGTCTTGTGGCCGACGACCTGGATCCCGCAGTTGACCGGCTGGATCTTGGTGTTCTGTTTGAACACCTTGCCGTTCTGCGCGGTGATCGTCGTCGGCATGACCAGCGACTGCGTGCACAGGTTGCCGTTGGCGGCGAGCGCCGAGTTCGACGCGAGCGGCAGGACGACGGTGATGCTCGAGACCGGCGAGTCTGGCGTCGATTCGAAGTTCGTCGTCGTGATCCCTTTGGTGATTTTCGTGTGCCCGACGACGATCACGCGAATGCCGTTGGCTTCGAGCACGAGATCGAGGTCGGGGAAGGCCTCTCCGCCGTGGGAGACGAAGATCGCCGGCCCCTGGAGTTTGCCCGGGAGCAGGATCGTGTTGGCCCTCGCGGAGCCGACCTTCGAGCCCGGCGGGCACGCCAGCGGGTTTTCCGCGAACTGTTTTTCGGTGCACGCTTTCTGCAGCGTGGTCAGGCGTGACGGCAGCTGCTTGGGCAGCTGGACGAGCACCGATTTGGAGTTCGCGCTGCCTTCGGGCGTGTTGAACGTCGTTTCGAGGCTCGCTCCGTTGGCTTTGGAGTACTTGCCGCTCGTCTTGGCCACGAACGTCGGCTTGTATGGCAGGCTGGAGCAGCCTTCGACCTGGAACGGGCTCGTGAACGTCGAGCTCGCGCCAAGCGTCGAGGTGGCGGTCGATTCGAACTTCAGCTGGCCGCAGTTGGTCGGGTTCAGGACGTAGTTGGCGCGCGTGAGGTTGACCGTGAGTTCCCTCAGGCGCGTCGGGATGCCCGCCTTGATGGTCGGCACCGGCGAGGTGACCACCACCTGTGCGGTGTTCGGGTTGACTTCGATCTTCGCGTGGACGTGTTCCACCCCGAGGTTGAACGGTCCCGCTTCGACCGGGACTTCGAACTGCAGGCCATACGGCGCGCCCTGGTCAGGGCCGGTCAGGTAGACCAGGCCCCCGAACGGGTACGGCTTACCCGAACCGACCTTCGCGGTCACAGTCCCCACGAGGCTCGCCGCCGGACAGGCGTGCGCGTTGACCTGCGCTTCGCTGCACAGCGTCGGCACCGCCGGGATCTTGGCGTAGAGCCCCGGCGGCAGGGTCGTGCTCAGAGAGTTGACGTACTGTTGCCCTTCGGGCCGCACCAGCGTGAACGTCAGGTTGGTCGTCGACCCGCCGACCGCAGGCAGGACCGAGCTGCTCTGCGACGGGGCAAACGGGGGCGGCGAGGAGGCGCAGCCGATCGTGGTGAACGTGCTCGGGCCGGGGAGGAACGATTTGCCCGAGACGTTCGGGCTTGGGAAGCTCGCGAATTCGGGGGTCACTCCGGTGTTGCCGCAGACGAGCGGGTTGGCAATCGGCGCGAACGCGCCTCCGTTGAAGTGCAGCTTGACGTTGTTGAACGGTGCCTGCGGGTTTTCGTTGAACGTGACCGTCAGCTGGCCGGTCGACAGGTTGGGCATGGCGCTGCCTTTCAGCAGCGTGCGCACGCCGTAGCGCGTCGATTCGGCGTCCAGGTAGATCGTGTAGGGCGGGCCTTCGATCGGTTTACCGGCGGGCTTGCCGAGGAAGATCGGGCCCTGCAGAGCGCCTTCCGGTGCCGTCGGCACTTCGAGGTTGACCGTACCGATCTTGCTGCCCGACGGACAGGCGATCGGGTTCAGTTTGGCGATTTCAAAGGCCGTGCTCGGTGTGTTGGTTTCGGCCTGTGCCGGTTCGCAGCCTTCGAGCGACGCTGCGGCCGACGGGTTCATCGTCATGCCTTCGGGCATTTTGACGGTGATCGAGGACAGGTCGGCGGTGTCGTTTCCGGCACCGGCAGCAGGATGCGTGGCCTTCGTTTCGGTCGTGATGCCGTCGGTGCCGTCCGTGAACGCCGATTCGGGCGTGAGCGTGAACGACGGTTCGAAGGCCAGACCAGAGCATCCTTCCCCTCCAGCCAGACTAGTGTAGGGCCGTTCTTCCGAGGCGCCGGTTACGAATTCACCACGGTCGACCGTCGTCGTTTCCGCCCCGACGACGGCGCACTTCGTGCCGTTGCGGATGAACGTGGTCGGTGCTCCACTGTTTTCTGGGTTTTTGTTGCCGTAGAAGAGGAGACGGGACTCGATCAGGCCCGCTGAGATGTTCTTGATCACGAAGTAGTCGTGGTAGTCGGATGCGAATTCGACGCTGCCTTCGATGATCGTGTGGGTGACGAGACCGCCGCCGACTTCGAGTGCAACCCCATAGGTCGAGCCCTGGCCGGCTTTCTGTTCGAGGTTGTAGACCTTGCCGGTCAATTCGACGTCTTCCCATTTTGGGGGATGGACTTCAGAGATGGTCGTGACTTCGTTCTTCCCGATATACGTGCTTTTCGGGCACGTTGGTGCGGTGAAGATGGGAACGCCTTTTACTTCGGCCACTTTTACGCCCATGAAGTCGGCTTCCGAGCACTTAGGAACCGACTGAGGGTTCGTAACCACGCCGGGAGCGACGTCGACCCGGAGGTTTTTGAGGTTTTCAGTGGGGAACCCGATCGGAGCGAAGAATGTCGAGTGGGGTTCGTAGGCGAACGTTTCGTTGTTCGCTGGGTAGGCCGCTAGTTTGAAATCGGTCACTCCGAACGGCACGAACGCGCCCGAGTGGAGTTCACCTTGTTCTTTCGCTTCTTTGGGGGTGCCTTCTTTGGCGCCTTTGCCGCAGGTTTCACTAGCCGCGTTGCAGTTCCCCGCGAAGAATTTTTCGAAGCTGCCAGCAGCGTAGGCGGCAGGGGCAGCTGCCAAGAGGACGAGCGCTCCCACTATGAACGCAAGAAACGAAGTACGCATGTTGGTCCTCACGGCAAACTACCTCCCTGTCGGATACGTCTATCGCCCCTTTTGAGCATGAAGCGCCCGAAAGTTGCGGGGATTCGAGTTCGGTATTAGACGTGTCGGCGCGAACTCCTGCCGACTGAAATCGCGCGGCCCGCATCGCACGGACGTTTAGTCGGGCGGGTGCGCGCCTGGCTGGACGGCGAGCCCGGGGGCCCTGTTTCGGCGTCCCTTTCGGCTGGTTGCGACGCCCTCTCCTGATCGCATGGAGATGCCGGTGGCAGCGCATCATGATGCTAGAGTTGGCACATGCGCACGACCGTGACTCTCGCCGACGACGTTGCGGCGGAGCTCGTGCGCCTGCGGCGGGAGCGTTCGCTGGGCCTGAGCGAGGCGCTCAACGAGCTCGCGCGGGCGGGCATGACGCGCCGGCGTGAGCCGCGCGCGCCCTTCGTGCAGCGAACACACGATCTCGGCCTTGAGATCGACGTGACGAACATCGCCGAGGCGCTCGAGCTCATCGAGGGGCCCGACCACCGCTGATGCTGCTCGACGCCAACCTGCTGCTGTTCGCGGTCGACGAGCGCAGCCCGTTTCACGCACGGGCTCGGGACTGGCTGACCGAGAAGCTGAACGGCGAGCAGCCGGTCGGCCTGGCGTGGCAGTCGCTGGGCGCGTTCCTGCGGATCGTCACCCGCCCACGGATCTCCGCGAGCCCACTCGCGCCTTCAGAAGCGTGGCGCCAGGTGCAGGACTGGCTGGCGTGCGACGTGACCTGGCTGGCGACGCCCACCGAGCGCCACGCGGCGATCCTCGGCGACCTGATCGAGCGCTACCAGCTGCGCGGCAACATGATCCCCGATGCCCAGCTCGCCGCGCTCGCGATCGAGCACGGCGTCGGCCTCTGCTCGGCGGACACCGACTTCGCGCGCTTCAGCGAGCTCCCCTGGCTCAACCCGCTCGCGCCCTGACGGCGTTAGAGGCGCCAACGAGCACGAGGATCACTCGGCGACAGAGGCCAGCTGGTCCGCGTAGCCCCGGCAGTCATACAGGCTTCCGCCCGTTCCGACGCCGCCGCCGGAGGCGGAGGTCGTGGAGGTCCTTGCCGGCAGCGTGACCGCCCTGCAGGTCTTCGCGACCGCCGCCATCGCGGTGCGCGAGCCCGTGCGTGTTTCGCCCGGGGGTCCAGCGGCGAGCCCGCCGTTCGCTTCATCGAGCACCCAGCGGATTTTCCCCGCACGGACCTCCTGGGCAAGCCAGGACACGCTCACGTCGCTCTCGCGCCCGGAGAAACCGCCGATGCCGGCGACCTTGGCGTCGCCGGAGATGATCGCCGATGCGGCGCTCGACTGGCTCGCGACCGCGATCGTGCCGCCGCCGTGGTGCTTGACGTATTCGAGGATCGTGCTCGACAGCGACCCGCCCATCGGGCCCGCGCCGCCGCCAAACCCGCCGCGGGCGCCAAAGCCAGCTCCGGCGCCAAAGCCGCGTCCGCCGCCTGACCCCAACAGCCCCGGAGGCGCTCCTGGGCCGCTCGAGCCCGCGCTCGCGCTCGAGCCCGCGCCGCCGCCCGCCGGCGGGCCGCCGGGGCCGAACAGCTGGAGCGCTGAGCCGCCGCCCGCGCCAGATCCGAAGGCGCGAGCGGAGCCGCCGAAGCGCGCGCCGCCGAAGCGGCCGAACGCCCCTCCCCCTCCGCCGAACGCCCCTCCCCCTCCGCCGGCGTCGGCGACCGAGGCCGGCCCGCCGGCCGGGAAGGTGCCGCTCGTGGCGTGGCCGAGCGTGTCAAAGGCCCACGCGCCAGGTGCGATGAGGAGCACGGCGAGGACCGCGGCGACGGCGGCCGCTCGTGCGCGCGCTCCGCGCAGGCCGACGAGCATGAGGATCGCGAGCACGCCGACGACGATGAGCACCGGCGCAAGCCAGGTGAGCTGGCCGGGGTAGTCGCCGAGCACGACGAGCTCGACGACGCAGCCGGCGGCGACGGCGAGCGGTCCGACGATGCGCGCGCGCAGGCGCCCGCCGACGAGCTCGCCCACGAGCGCCCCTGCGAGCGCCGCGATGAACGGCGCCAGCAGCGAGACGTAGTAGGGGTGGAAGATGCCGCTCGCCTCGCTGAACAGCACGGCGGTGACGGCGAACGCTCCGCCGACGACGATCAGCCAGCCGCTGCGCGCATCCGAGCGGCGCAGGCGCGTGGCCACGAGCAGCGCGAGCGCGCCCACGGCGGCGAAGCCGAGCAGCCAGCCGGCCTGCCCACCGAGCGCGGAGTTGAGCAGGCGCAGCGGGCCGGGGGTGCCGCCGAACACGCCGCCGCCCATGCCGCCCGGGCCGCCGGCCTGCCCGTCTACACGGCCGAGGCCGTTGTATTCGAAGATCAGCGACAGGATCCTGTTGTCGCTCGTGCCCGAGACCCATGGCCGGTCGGCGGCCGGCGTGAGTTCGACGAGCGCCGGCCAGGCGCCGCCGACGACGAGCATCGCCGCGCCGCCCATGAGCAGCTGGCGCAGGGCGTGCAGGCGCCCGCGCGCCGCCGGGGCGAGCCACAGCCAGGCGGCAACGATCCCGGGCACGACCACGAGCGCGACGAGCATCTTGGTCTCGAAGCCGAGGCCAGCGCACACGCCGGCGAGCACGATCCAGCGCGTGCGCCCGCTTTCCAGGCCGCGGACGGTGCACCAGAGCGCGGCCACGCAGCACAGCACGAGCAGCGCGTCGGGGTTGTTGTGGCGCGACATCGCGACCGTGATCGGCGTGAGCGCGAGCGCGAGGCCGCCGGCGAAGCCGGCCACGCGCCCGAAGCGCCGGCGCACGAGGTCGTAGACGAGCACGACGCTGGCGACGCCAATGAGCGCCTGGGGCACGAGCACGCTCAGCGGGTGGTAGCCGAACGCGCGCACCGACAGCGCCTGCACCCAGAGCGCCAGCGGCGGCTTGTCGACGGTCATCACCCCGCTGGGGTCGAGCGAGGCGAACAGGAAGTTGTGCCAGCTCGTGCTCATCGAGCGCACGGCGGCGCTGTAGTAGTCGTTGGCCCAGCCGTTGCGCGAGAGGGCCCACAGGTTGAGCACGCCGGCCAGCGCGATCAAGCCGGCGAGCTCGGGATGCGGGAGGCGCAGGGAGAGGGTTTGGGCTCGCGTGCGCAGCCACCGCGCGCGTGCGCCGCTGGAGCGGGACACGCCCGTGCGCCGGGCCGGTGGCGCGGAGACGGCGGCAGAGACTGCGCTCGCGGGCGCGCTGTGCCCGGCGGCGGCCGGGGCCGCCGCGGGATGCCTGTGCGGGGGAGGGCTCATGGTGCGTAGCATCGCCCGCGCGCCTGAAGTGGGCGTGTGGGGAAGCTCAGGGTTTGCTGAGCGTGCTCGGTGCAGCGGCCGCCGTTGCTCAGTCGATCAGCCTCCGCCCGAGCTGGGAGATCGCCAGGCGCCAGGCGAGCAGCGCGAAGACGACGAGCACCCCGGCGTGGTAGAGGTCGACGAGACCGAGGTGCGCGAGCGAGGCGTCGCGCACGAGCTGGACGCAGTGGAACAGCGGGTTGAACTGGGCCGCGACGCGCACGCCGACCGGCAGCCTGGAGATCGGAAAGAACGTGCCCGCGAGCAGGAATAGGGGCGTGAGCACGGCGCTCGTGACGTAGTTGAAGTTGTCGATCGTTTTCGCGACCGCCGCGATCGCGACGCCGAAGGCGGCAAAACCGAAGCCGGTCAGAAAGGCGATGAACGGCACGAGCAGCATGCCGGGCTCGGGCTCTAGGCCGAACGCGAGCGCCACGAGCAGCGGCGCGACGCCGTAGATGCCCGCGCGGATCGAGATCCAGAGCACCTCGGCGGTGATCAGCTCCTCGACGTCGAGCGGGGCGGCGAGCATGGCGTCGTAGGTGCGCTGGAACTGCCAGCGCACGAACGTGTTGAACATGCCGGGGAAGGCCGAGGAGAAGAGCACGGCCGTGGCGACGACGCCGGTGGCCACGTACTGGACGTAGGGGATGCCGCCGTAGTTGTGCAGCAGCGCCCCGAAGCCGAGCCCGAAGGCGAGCAGGTAGATCGTCGGCTGGACGATCGAGGAGAACGTGGTCGCCTTCCAGTAGCGCCCGAAGATGGTCACGTCGCGGCTCATCACGGCCGTGAGCGCGGCCGGTTCCAGCCGGCGCACGGCACGCGCGGTGGCCGACGTGCCATCCACGCGCCCGGGCGCGCCGCCAAGCGATGCCGCCGGCGCGCTCATTCGATCTGCTCGCCGGTGAGCGCGACGAACGCGTCCTCGAGGTTGGCCGGGCGGCGCACGCCCTCGGGGGCCATGCCGTCGAGCGTCTCGGCTCGGAGGATCGCGACCGCGGGCCCGCTGCGCCGGCTCGACCAGCCGTTGCCCTCGGCCAGCTCGCTCACCTGCGCCAGGCGCTGGGGCGGGCCGTAGACCTCGAGCACCTGCTCGCCGGCGTGCTCGCGCACGAGCTCGGCGGGCGGGCCCTGGGCGATCACGCGGCCGTGGGACATGACCGCCACGGTGTCGGCGAGGCGCTCTGCCTCCTCGATGTAGTGCGTGGACATGAGCACGGTCACGCCGCCGGTGCGCAGCCCGTCGATCAGCGACCACAGCTCCTGGCGGACCTGCGGATCGAGCCCGACGGTGGGCTCGTCGAGCAGCACCAGGCGCGGCTCGTGGATGAGGCCGCGGGCCACGAGCAGCCGCCGGCGCATGCCGCCCGAGAGCTCGCGCACGATCGTGTCGGCGCGCGGAGACAGATTCGCGAGCTCGAGCGCCCGCTGCACAGCTGCGGCGCGCTCTGCGCGAGCCACCCGGTACAGGCGCGCGAACACCATCAGGATCTGGCGGCAGGTGAGCTCGACGTCGAGGTTGTCGAGCTGGGGCACGACGCCCATCTCCATGCGCGCCTGCTTGGACTGCGCCGGGAGCTCGTAGCCGAGCACCTCGATCGCGCCCTCGTCAGCGAGCGCCTGCGCGGTGAGCATGCGCATCGTCGTCGACTTGCCCGCGCCGTTCGGGCCGAGCAGGCCGAAGCACACGCCGCTAGGCACCTCGAGGTCCAGTCCGGCGACAGCCCTGATCGCCCCGAAGCTCTTTGCGACGCCCCGCAGCGAGATCGCGGCCGCCGCGCCCGGCGCGGGGCCGGTCGTCGCCACGCGCGGCCTCGTCGCACCCGATCGATCGTCTGGCAACGGCTCTTGTCGTGGGTGCTCGGCCATCGCCCGACACTCTAGGCGCGCGCACCGGGCAGGCGGTACGCTGCGGCGATGAGCGCCAGCGAGTCGCGCCAGCCGATCAGGCTGCTCGTGTTCGGCGCGTCGCTGCGGGGCGAGTCGCTGAACGTGCGTCTCGCGCAGCTGGCGGCAGTGACGATCGAGGCCAACGGCGGCGAGGTCGACCTCGCCTCGATGAGCGACTTCGACACGCCCTCCTACAACGCCGACGTGCAGGACGCCGCGGGCTTTCCGCCCGGCGCGCACGAGATGTGCCGGCGCCTGGAGCAGGCTGACGGCTTCGTGATCGCATCACCCGAGTACAACGCGTCGATGCCGGGCATGCTCAAGAACTCGCTCGACTGGGTCTCGCGCTTCTCGCCGCAGCCGTTCAACGAGCTCAGCGGGCTCTTGCTGTCGGCCTCGCCGTCGATGGTCGGGGGCAACCGGGGGCTGTGGGCGCTGCGCGTGCCCCTCGAGCACCTGGGGGCGCGCGTGTACCCGGACATGTTCTCGCTCGCCCAGGCCCACGCGGCGTTCGACAGCGAGGGGCGCCTCGAGGGCACGCAGCTGGCCGAGCGCTTCAACACGAACATCGTCAACTTCATGGACGCCGTGGAGGCCCACAAGCACTACCCGTGCATCAAGAGGGCCTGGGTCGAGTACCTCGGCGAGCACCCCGAGCCGGCGATCGACCGCGTGCAGTGAGGCCGGCGACGGCGGCCGGGTGCAGCTGGGAGATCTGCTCGAGCACGAGGTCGGCCTGGGCGAGCGCGGCATCGCCCGGCGGGAACTGGCGGTTGGGGATCGCGATCACGGCCAGGGTCGCGGCATGCGCCGACTCGATCCCGGCCGCGGAGTCCTCGACGGCGGCGCAGCGATCGGGGGCCGCGCCCAGCCTGCGCGCTGCCTCCAGGTAGACGTCGGGCGCCGGCTTGCCGCGGGCGACCTCCTCGGAGGAGACCGTTTGGGCGAACAGCGCGCGCCAGCCGGCGCGATCGAGCACCAGCTCGATGATCTGGCGGTTGGCCGACGAGGCGAGCCCCAGCGGCCAGCACGCGGCGAGCGCGCGCACGGCCTCATCGGCGCCGGCGATCAGCGGCAGCCGGGCGCGATAGCGCGCGGCGACGAGCTCGACGACGCGATCTGAGATCTCGCGCGCCGCCAGGGCGACCCCGAGGTGGTCGTGCATATAGCGGCTCCACTCGCTCGAGCTCATGCCGAGCATGTACGTCTGTGCGGCGTCGCTCCAACGACCGCCGCAGCGCAGGGCCAGCTCGCGCCGCGCGCCGCTCCAGATCTCCTCGGAGTCGAGCAGCACGCCGTCGAGGTCGAACACGACCGCGGCCGGGCCGCCCCCGCGCACGCCTCGGTCGCTCACGCGCGCGCCTGGGTGTTCGCGGTCACGAGCGCTGGTCGCCGACGGCATGGCCGGCGAGCGCGGGCTCACGGCGCACGGCCGAGATGTTCAGGCGGACATAGTCGAGCGGTGGGCGCACCTGCTCGGTGACCGCCCGGACGAGCGCCTCGCGGTGCGCCGGGAAGGAGCGCTCGATGTGCGCGGCGAGGATCGAGGTGCGCACGAACTCGCCGAGCTCATCGGGGAACGTTGGGCGCTCCTGCAGCCAGCAGCGGATCGCGCCGAAGCCGGCCTTGACCAGGCGCTGCTCGGTCTCCTCGGGGGTGGCGAAGATCCACGGGGAGAAGCCGATCAGCTCGGGAGCGTGCGCCCGGGCCGCCTGCGCGATCGCCGCGCGCACGCGAGCGATGTTGCCCGCGCCGCCGCATTGGACCTCGAGCGCCCCGTGCGGTCGCAGCGCTCGCGCGAGCGCGACCCAGAGGCGGTCGTGTTCGGGCACCCAGTGCAGAGCCGCGGTCGAAACCACGACGTCGACCTCTTCGCGGAGATCCAGGTCGAGCGCGCTCTGGCACCACACCTCGGCGCGCTCGCCGAGTCGCTCCCGCGCGAGCGTGACCATCTCCTGTGAGGAGTCGATCGCGAGCACCCGCCCTCGCGGCACGAGCTCCAGCAGCGTCTCCGTCACGCGGCCGGTCCCACAACCGATGTCGAGTACCGTCGCGTCCGGCGCGAGGCCTCCAAGCCGCGCCAGCACGTCCTCGGCCCAGGACTGCTGCGGCGCGCTCGTTCGATCGTACGTCCGTGCATCCCAGGGCGTGGCCATCTCAGCCCGCCCAGCGTATCTCGGCGATTCGTCGAGGTCGCCCGTCCAATCGTCGAGCCCGCGGTTAGACATCACGACGATCATCTGGTAGAAAGGAGAGCGTCGGGCTGTCACGGCTGGACGGCCTGAACGTAATGGAAGGAGCGAAGCCATGACCCAGGCAGATTCGCTCGTGCATCGCGTCCCGTCGTGCGGGCTCGACCCGAGCAGGTCCAGGATGGCCAAGACGGAGCAGTTGTTTCGCGCTTGCCGTCGCTATGGCGACGGGGCGGCTCGAGAAGAGCTGCTGGTGCGCTTCCTTCCGCTCGCCCGCAAACTCGCGCGGCGCTACTCGCATGCGTCGGCGCTGGACGAGGACCTGGTGCAGGTCGCGAGCATTGCGCTGCTGAAGGCGATCGACCGCTTCGATCCCGACCGCGGCAGCGCGTTTCAGTCGTTCGCGATCCCGACAATCCTCGGCGAGCTGCGCCGCCACTTCCGCGATACCTCGTGGGCGTTGCACGTGGCGCGCGCGGCGCAGGAACGCGCGCTGGCCGTGCAGGAGACGATCGACCGCCTGTCGGCCCGCCATGGGCACTCGCCAACCGTGCAGGAGATCGCCGTGTACCTCGAGCTGAGCGAGGAGGAGGTGCTCGACGGCATGCAGGCCGGGCGGGCCTACTCGACCATGTCGCTCGACGCACCGGCACCTTCCAGCGAGGAGGACAGCGACACGACGCTGGCCGCGGAGCTCGGCCGCGACGAGCGCGGATACGAGCTGATCGAGACCGGGTCGGCGATTGCCGACGCGCTCGACGGGCTCGCCCCGCGCGACCGCCAGCTGCTGCAGATGCGCTTCGCGGCCGGCCTCACCCAGGGTGAGATCGGGGAGCAGCTCGGCGTCTCCCAGATGCAGGTCTCGCGCCTGCTCGCGCGCACGCTCGACACGCTGCGGGCGAGGCTCGCCGGCACCTACGCCAGCTAGCGCCGGCCCCGACACGATTGGCCCGTGCCGGCCCGAGCCCGCCGCGCGGCAACCGTCGTGGGGTCCGCCGCCTGCCCGGGGCGCGCGGCCGCCTTCGGAGATAATCACCCCAATGAATCTTGCGCAGGCGCAATCGGTGACGCTCGACGCGCTCGCCGAGGCGGTCACGATCCGCGCACCCGACGACCAGCTGATCTACGCCAACCGGGCGGCGCTGCGACGCCTGGGGCTGGGCTCGCTGAGAGAGCTGCGCGAGGCCGACCCACGGGCGCTGATGGAGGAGTACGAGACGACCGACGAGCGCGGTCGGGCGATCGCGATGGACGACCTGCCGTCGGTTCGCCTGCTGCGCGGCGAGGAGCCCGAGCCGCTGATGCTGCGCTCGATCAACCGGCGCACCGGGCAGGAGCTGTGGTCGCTGCTCAAGACTGCGTCGGTGCGCGGCGACGACGGCTCGGTCGAGGCCGCCGTGACGGTCATCGAGGACGTGACCGCGGCCAAGCGGGCGGCGCTGCGCACCGAGTACATGGCGCGGGTCAGCGAGCTGCTCGCCTCCTCGCTGGACCACGAGCAGACGCTGCGCAACGTCGCCGCGCTCGCCGTGCCGCAGATCGCCGACTGGTGCGCCGTGGACCTGTTCGACGAGGAGGGCCGGCGCGAGCACGTGGCGGTGGCCCACGCCGATCCCGACAAGGCCGCGATGGCCGACGAGATGCGCGCGCGCTTCCCCACCGAGCTCGATCCGGCGCGGGGCCTCGGGCATGTGCGGAGCACCCGCAGACCGCTGCTCGCCGCGGAGATCAGCGACGACATGCTCGTCGCCGCGGCGGTCGACCCCGAGCAGCTGCGCCTGCTGCGCGCCGTGGGGATGCGCTCGGTGCTGATCGTGCCGATGCTCATCCGCGGCGAGGCGATCGGGGCGCTCACGCTCGTGAGCGCCGAGTCGCGGCGGACGTTCGACGACGACGACGTGCGCTTCGCCGAGCAGATCGCTGAGCGGGCGGCACGAGCGGTCGAGAACTCACGCCGGTACACCGAGCGCACCGAGGTCGCGCGCACGCTCCAGCGCAGCCTCCTCCCCGAGGCCCTGCCGAACATCCCCGGCTGGGAGATCTCCGCGCTCTACCGCCCTGCCGGGCATGGCAACGAGGTGGGCGGCGACTTCTACGACTTCTGGGAGATCGGAGCCAGCTGGCTGGTGATGATCGGCGACGTCACGGGCAAGGGCGTGGGGGCGGCGGCGGTTACCTCGCTGGTCAGGCACACGGCGCGCACGGCCTCGGAATTCGACGACCGGCCCGGGCGCGTGCTCGCGCACGTCGACACCGCGCTGCGGCGCAGCTCGTCGCTCTCGGTGTGCACCGCCATCTGCCTGCGGATCGCACAGGATGAGCAGACGCTCGCGGTGGGCGGGCATCCGCTGCCGCTGTGCCTCGGCGCAGCGGGCGTACGCGAGATCGGCTCGCCTGGAACGCTGCTCGGGGCCTTCGACGCCCTGAGCGTCAGCGAAACGCGCTTTG
>Ga0187783_10001589_pt1 | contig 16822 bp, 15 predicted proteins | sample 1015_SJ02_MP02_2_FD_132471 | JGI IMG/M metagenome (GOLD analysis project Ga0187783, IMG submission 132471) | Tropical peat soil microbial communities from peatlands in Department of Meta, Colombia - 1015_SJ02_MP02_20_MG | ecosystem: Environmental > Terrestrial > Soil > Wetlands > Peat | place... | reverse complement strand
GTTTGTTATGTTAAAACTTTATCTACATTACTTACAGTTAATATTGCAGAATATAAAAAATCTATACAGGAAATAATACAAGACTCCGAACGGCTCGTACATGAAGGATTAAATCAAATTCGTACTTTTAATCCAGAAATAACTAACGAAGAAATAGTACAATTGATTGACAATCCAGTATTGAAAAGTATTGTAACAAAACATCTTAATGCACCACAATTGCCACACCCTTCGCATAATCAATTTCCTGCTATGCCTTCATCCTCTTTTGCCTCTTTTTTGCCAGAAAAAGAAAAACCAGTTTCTGCTTCCTATATTGATCTTCCTCATGATGAAAACCCTCTATCTCCTTCTTCTTTATCAGAAGAAATTCCTCCCCTCCCACCATTCACTTCTTTTTCTAATCCATGTACACCTTCAACGACATATGACTCTTCTCCTCCTTCGTCTCCTGATTTTTTGTCACTAATGCATAAATTATTAAAAGATGAATAACAATTTTTGCATATTTTTCCAATAGCTGTATAATTTTCTTGTGACATAAAATTTTATTTTATCATTTATACGAGGATTTATATGAAAAAAATAACTATTAGTAGCATACTTATATGCATATGTATGGCAATGTCTGTAGAAACAGTAACGGGAAAGCGCACAAGATTACCAACTTCAGAAACACCTTCAAAAAGACGAAAAGTAGTTAAAAAAAAAGAAACCGCCGACCAAAAGCACATTAAAGAATTAGAGCAGCAACTTGCACACGCAAGACAAACAATCGAAGTATTGAAAGAGTATTCTAGTACATTTTCAAATAATCTTTTTGCAGTAATATTCTCTCAAAATAGCGTTAATGATTCCCTCAAAATACTACATGAAGCATTGCCAAAAAGTGGAAAATTACTCATAGACTGGAAAGCAACATGCGATGCCTTACAAAAATGCAAAAACCAATAATCCTTCATTCACTTTATTGTCCATGCGCATTCTCTTCTGACATCTGCTGATCTGCATTATCTAATTGCTGATTTTCCGTTGCTTGTACTGCTTCCATGTCAAACTTTTTTGCTGCAATAGCTTTTGGTTTGCCAAACATCATGCGATACACGGCAACAAATGGATATGATACTGTATTCCATAGCATACTTCCTACGCTCACCAGCGGATCGGTAATAATATTCATCCAGCCTTTTTTGGTAACTTTTTTTACTGTCTCTGGCTCAAGTTCTTGCGCTGGCGCAGCTGCTTGTTCCGCTTTTTGCTGTTCAAGCATATCAAGGCGATCTGCTTGCTCTTTAAAGACAATGCCTTTTTCTGCCAAGCCTGCAAGCATTTTTTGAATGCGCGTAATTTCTTGCTGTAGTCGGCCACTTACTTGAGAAAAATGAGCAGTAAAGTCGTGCTCTAAATAGCGATGCAAATCTTTTACATTGCGCCAATCTGTTTCTATGCGATAAAACAGTTCTCGCGCTTTTTTGTCACTCAACACACGCGCAATCTCCTTAAACGCTTCCCACGCATCTCGCTCATATGAACGCATTTTATTAATATGCTCCATTAAACCAGCGATGGCATTGTCAATGTCCTGATCAAGTTTATTGACAATTTCTATGCCAATATTAAGTTCTTCAAGCACTTTTTGCTCGCCTTCCAAATCTGCTAAAAATGATCGCTCTCCTTCTGTCAACGCTTCTTCTTGTGCTCGAATTTTCTCAATACGCTCCAGAAGTTGTCGTAAAATTTCTTGCATCTCTCCTTTGCCAAATCCTAAAGACACATAAAAAGGAGCGAGTACATTTTTATCAAGTTCCGTCCGTTTTACAAAAAATTCCATACGAAAATCAGCCAACTCATCCACAAGGTTACGCACTTTTTCATATCGTTCTTGCGCCCGCTCCCACCAAATACGCTTAAAGAGCCAATTTCCCTGCGGCTCTTCAAGGTCGATAGTATCTATGCCGAACGATTTTTCTTCTGTCGATTCTTGTTCTATTGCAACCTCATCGGGCGTTTTTTCCACCGGCATGCCCACTTCTTGTCCCTGTTCTTGTGCTTGCTGGGCAGGCACAGATTCTTCTGTTGGCATCGCTGTCGGTTCTTGGGACTGCAAAGCAGGTTCTGCTGGAGCTGCCGGACCCACAGGAACTTGTACCGGTGTTTCAGGTACTTGTTGGGCAGCTGCCTGTATTTGCTGTTCTTGTACCGGAGCGGCTGGAACGTGTTGCTCTTGCGATACTGCTTGGTCACCCTGCCCCTGCATTGGAGATGCAGAAACCGCTTCCGCCTGCGCATGCTCCTTTTGTACTTTTTCTTCACTCAGCTTTTGTTCTTCCGCTGTCTTCTTTTCTTCGTGCGGTTGTTCACCTTGCAAAGAATGTTCTAATGCCAATGCTTCTGCCACATTTCCAGGCGCAGCTGACGGATTTTCTGCATGTTTAAGTTCAGCAGGATGGTCCGGTGCTCCCGCTACAACCGCTGGTTCAATAACAGGTACTGGTACTTGCCCAGCGTATCCATACGTTCCGATACACCATATACTTACTACCCACCATTTCACCACGGTTTTTTTCATGATCAGCTCCTTGTTACCATTACAATGATTGCGCAAGTTCACGCAATTCACTCATCAATGCTCTTGAAAGCTCTTCTGCTTCTCCCGATGTATAACTCCACCGTACACCACTGGTTACTTTCGTCAATACTGAGCGATCACTTTTAATATCAATAATATCAATGCGAACAATATTCATGAGTGGATGAATAAGCGACGGCGCACGCACGACTCCCGCACGACCAAGAACGCTGTATGCAACATTTCCTTCATCCAAAAATGACAGCATCACTTTTTTCTGCCACGCCATATTGTGGTATCCAACATGGTCCTTATGAATAGAGAGCAAAATACTTTCCAAACCCTTGGGATACACACACTGAATGGGCGTTGTATTGGGAAGCCCCTTTTCTGAAAATGTTGCCAAAATAGCAACTGTTTGTCCCATTTTTAATACATTTAAAAGATCTTCTGGTAATTTTATACCAACATGTTTTGCCATAACAAATAATCCCTATCGAATAATGGTTATATACGATTACGCCCACTAGCCACGCATTACTTTTTTAATCACACAGATTGTATAGAATCACATTTTATATTTTTAAGAAAACGCATAATGGCATCTTTCACCAACATGCCTTTAAACGTCAATCGCACACGCTCTTTGTCATGCGTCAGCAGTCTTTGTTTTTGTAACAACTGCAATACTTCCATTACTCGCCGCTGCTGCTGCTCATTAAAACACACTATAACATCGGCATAGGCAACACCATCGACTAACTCAAGTCCTGCACGTATTCGTAACAGTTGCTCCTCAGCATGATCATATGCTCTTCTGGTATTGTGAGGGTCAAGACCCCCATCGACAGCTTTTTTGTAGGAGGAAAAATTTTTTATATTGACTTGTAATGTTGTTCCATTATACGAACACGCACCAAGACCAAATCCCTTATACGCCTGCCCCTTCCATAATGCTGTCATATACCGCGACTGATAACCCGCTCGAGCATAGGAAGAACGTGCATACTGCTCAAAGCCATGATGCAATAAAAGAGCGTGTGTTTTCTGACGAAGTTTTTCTGCACGATTTTGTCTCCGCTCGCTACATGACGCATCAAACCAAGAAAATGTTATGTGTTTCACTGGATATTTGAGCAACTTTTGCATATATTCTAACCACTCCGCATCAGTAACACCTGGCAACCCAACAGTCAGCTCAAGAGCAGTATTTTCATACATCTGCGTTACCAAGTCCACTGCATAATATCTGTCCTGTACCATTTGACGAACGCGCTTTTTTGCAAGTCCCATATCTGCAACAGTATGAATCCCTATATTGACACGATTTACGCCGTAATCCTTCCATCTCTGCATATAATCCTCTGTTATACACGCTGGATGGACTTCCACGGTCACCTCAGGTGTTGTTTCACGCTGGTACTGTATATCTAGTATACCAGCTATGTCAAGTAGGTACCGATCTGCATCATCATTTGCCTGCACTCCACTCATGTACACAGCTTCCAGATGGCAAATAGACTCTTTTTCTATATATCTCCTCAGCTCAGTGGTTATCACCTGAGTATACAGCCGAGGATCCCCCTTACGCTCACTCATGTATGGAGCAGAAAAAAATCGACAACATTGGCGCAAGCCAAAAGGCCAGTGAAAGTAGAATATATTCATAGTATTAATACATAATTTTTTTGTTGCCCTATCTCATAAAAAAGTCTATCATAAAAAGAGTCTTAATATAAGAACCTCAATACCAATAATGGAATAGGTATATGAAAAAAAATCTCATTTTTTACGTACTATTTTTCAGCTCTTTGACGGCAACAGAAAAACCTTCTCCCCATGCTATTATCATTCTTGCCACCCACAGTTTCGGTAGATTACCTTCTATATTTGAACGTATGACAAAAAGAAATAATACCGTTGGAATATCAATAAATGCTTTTACGCAGCAACTATCAACGCTGGTAGGCGGAAACAGTCTTGACCAATTTAAATTACAGAATAATATTCCTCTCAAACCTCTATCAGGAGATACACTGTTTGCTTATTATATCCGTACTATTGTCGACAAAACAGAAACAGAAAAACTCAGAAATAATGACACAAAGCCTACCGCTTACGTTGTTGGTCATGTTATTTCGTGTCCCACTGCAATGAACACATTGTTACAACAGCTTGAGCCTTATAAAGATAAAACATACTTCATGAACGTGTTCTGTAATTTTGAAACGGCACAAAAACAACTTGAAGAACATAATGCAAATAAGGATAATGATAGAACATATCAATATAATTTAGTTGAACTACAATTTGGAAAATACAAAGCTCCGCACAACAATCAACCTGTACTTGCTTCTGTCTATACCACTCAAAATGCCCACTTATACGATTTAGAAATTGATACAACAAATATAACCCCAGAAAAATCAGAGTTGGCAATTTGGAAGCATTATGTATACAATGAGCCTAGCGCTTTTGCTCAAAATTATACCATTAATCATGAGGAAAAGTTCGAAGCAATTAAAAAAAAGTTTCTCGAAGACAAAAAATAAAAACATTTTTCTTTACCCTTTTTTAAAATTTCAGTAGTTTTACAAGAGTTTATTGTACGTTACAAAAAAGGAGTTTTGTATGAAGAATTTTTCTTTTGTTTTTCTATGTAATATTATCGCCATCCACTCTATGGAACAGCGAAATCTTGCATTACCTGCAATTGAAAAACACGACACTATTTTACTTATAGGTAATTCTTGTAAAGGAACAACAACTGTCGCACAAGCAATAAAAAAACAGTTGCAAGAAAAAAAACAAAAAGTAAAAATAATATCTGTTGATCGATTTATGAAAAAAGAAAATTCTCATGATTATCATCTTGTATATCAGGCACATAAATACGGGTGCAAAGAAGATACAGTACTTAACCATGGAAATATAGCTCGTGTGCTTGGAACAAAAATTTTTGCACGCTTAAAAAAAGTACATAATACACCCTATACCCACATTATACAGTGCTCTCTGGAAAGAGGGTGTCTTAATTTTTTAAAACATCTAGAGGGCTTTAAAGATGTTGTTTTTTCTGTTAACCTGCAATACTCTGAGGAAACTGTTAAAGGGCATCTTGGAATACAAAACCCCTCCTCTCACCGCCTGCCATTTTCTGAGTATATAACCGCTGAATTCAACTATATTGATGAGAATATTACCATCGACAAACAACAGCCTGCAGAAATTGCATCTACCATTATAAATACATATAATACCAAAACGAAATACGTACTCTCTCAATCAAACAACACTAATATGATCAAATCTCTCTGTACCAAAAGTTTTAATCAAGGCAATAAAAATTCCAGCTCAAGTTCCAACTCCTCAGATTCCGATTCCGATTGGTGATCATGAAGGCAAAGCAATGTGTGTTGCACGAATAAATGCGACTAATGCCTGACAATCTTTCTGCGCATAATCATGCGCGAGAGCCGCGGGATAAAATTTGATAGAAGCACTCAGCTGACACAATGCGGTCAGCTGATTTTTTTGCTCTTCAATGATATCAAGATTATGAATATAGTCGGCCAGTTCCGAATCTGTTTTGCCTAGCACATCGCACGAAAAACGAGTATGCAAATATTTTTTTGTAATACGCACAAGCGTTTCATACAACAACATCGCCGACATATTTCCATCAATAAATGCTTTTTCTGCCTCTTCCAACTCCAATACCGCCTGCTGCCAGTAGGGAATAACTTCCTTTTTTTTATATCGCCGACGAATAATAATACAGAGCATGATTATACCTGCGAGTATAATCATGCCGCTGACAATGCAAGCAATAAAAAATAGTGGCGTCTGCCACCACGGCACATGCACCATGCCATAAATATCGTAAATGCCGTACTCTGTCAGTTCCATATCAGTACCTCATGCGCCGTCTGAAAAAAGTAATTAAATTACCGATATAATCTTCTGTACATGATATATCAAGAATATCAATACCATAGCGCCTAAAAAAATTATTTTGTGCGGTTATACGTTGCTTGACGTGTCTGTCAAGTTCACCAATATCGATCATCACATCTTCTCCTGTTTCTATATCACAGACAGTCATGATACCGGTAACTGGCATCGTTTTTTCTCGCTCATCAAGACAACGGACTGCTATGACATCATATTTTTTACTCAGCACTCCAAACCGCGCATCAAGTGTGTCGTCGATAAAATCAGAAATAAAAAACACAACTGCATCATTCATGGCAAGTGACGCGAGACGATCGCAGGCACTTGCACAATGCGTCGCTTTTTTTACTGGCGTATAAGAAAAAAGGGTTTCCATAATGCGATGCACGCGTGACCACCCTCTGCCTGGCGGAATGTACAGCTCAACATCGTCAGAAAAAAGCAGGAGTCCGACACGATCATTTCCATACGTTGCCACAAGGGCCAAAATACTGCTTACTTGCGCAATAAGATCATATTTGCGCAGCGCTTGAGAACCAAACACGGTCGAATGGGACACGTCAACCACCAGCATAATCGTACGACTTCGCTCTTCTACATACTGTTTGACCAACATCGACTGTGTTCGCAGCGATGCATGCCAATCGATAAAACGCACATCGTCACCAACCTGATAATCACGCATCTGATCAAATTCAAACCCCATCCCTTTTTGCGCAGAACGATTGTCACCGATGAGTGATCCACTAAGCAGCCGCCTCGTAGCAATAGTAATGTGTCGAATTTTTCGCATAATATCAGAAGAAAGCATGAGTCATCCTTTTTCAATTATAGGGTAAAAATTCCTTCATTACGCAACACCGCCGGAATCGCTATTGAGCCGTCCGCTTGCTGATACGTTTCCATTATGGCAACCATAAGGCGAGGGAGCGCCAATGATGATGCATTAAGTGTATGCACCAGTTTTGTTTTTTCTCCCGCAGCTTCTTTATAGCGCATACGACCGCGACGGGCCTGGAAATCGGTGCAGTTGCTGCATGAAGAAACTTCATAGTACATATTTTGTCCTGGCAGCCACACTTCAATGTCATACGTTTTTGCTGATGGAAATGAACAATCTTGCGCTGCAAGTAAACTAATACGATAATGCAGTTCAAGTTTTTGCAAAATTGCTTCTGCACAGGCAATCATGCGGTCAAGTTCATCATACGAATATTCTGGCTCACAGAGGGTATACAGTTCAACTTTTTCAAACTGATGAATACGAATAAGACCGCGCTCAGTCGCTCCATAAGTACCTGCTTCGCGGCGAAAACAGCTCGTCCATGAAGTCATGCGAATGGGCAAATCTGTCGCTGAAAATATATGATCATAATACACATTTGCTAAATTTACTTCAGCCGTCGGCGTCAAGTACATATTGTCAGCGGTCACAGAATATACTTGATCTTTAAATTTGGGAAAATTACTCGCTACTTCAAGCGCTTGCTCATTGACCAACACTGAAGGTAACATCACCTCATATCCATGCGATATATTATTTTTGAGCATGAACATACTCAGTGCATACAAAAGCTTTACCCCATCGCCGGCATAAAAAGCAAAATTACTACCCGCTAATCGAGCAGCTGTATCGAACTGAAACCAGCCAAGAGCTGTGCCCAGATCGACATGATTTTTAACCAAAAACGAAAAGGATGGTTTTTGGCCAACCGTTTTTACAACCTGATTTACCTCTTTACCTCCGTCGGGAATATCTGCTGCAGGAATGTTCGGGCAATGCATAAAAAGATCATGAAATTTTTTCTCTACCCCCTCAAGTTCCGCTTCTTTTACTTTTAACTCTTTTGTCAGTGCTATGGACTGCTGTCTAATCTCATCAGTCACACCTCCTTTTGCCACCTTTGCCAACTCGTTTTTACGATGACGCAACAATTCTATCTCTTGCAATAATGCTCGCATCTGTTTGTCAAGATCAAAAAGAAGCTGTCCATCATAGGCAGGATCCTTTTTTTTGAGTAATGCAATAATAGTTTCAGGAGATTGACGAAGAAGCGTAAGATCTATCATATAATATCCATACAATGACGCATAATAATACTGCTTTTTACCTTTTTTAGGGTATATTTTTTTTGCTTTTTCGACAACTAAAAAAATAAGGCCGCACATGCGACCTTATCAAAAAGAGTAAAGGCTTTTTCTTTGGTATTTCAAAACTTTTATTGTTTATGCAGCACGAACTGCACGAACTGTTTCGCGTAAATTCTTACCTGGTTTAAAGCGTGGCACGCTTCCTGCAGGCACATGAATTCTTTCGCTCGGTTTTGCTGGGTTAATTGCTTGCCGCGCAGGGCGGTGCGAAAGCCAAAAACAACCAAATCCAGTTATTGATACCCGGCCTCCTTTTTTTAATTCGCGGCCAATAGTGCGAATAAGCGCATCTACAACGCGCATGACATCTTTTTTACTAAATGCCGTTTCTTCACTGAGCTCATTGATCAATTCGCTCTTATTCATAAGAACACTCCTTGTAAAAAGTGGGGTAATAAAATGATTAAAACACTGCTTTGTAATATTCTTTAAAAACGTCAAAAATAACGCTTTCTCAGTAAGATATAGTAATTTCATTTACATTTGTCAAATCCAAAATGAACAAATGAATATAATATCACAAATTTTTTTGCAAAATGGGAATGAAATATGTGCGAACAATATCACCCAGGATGGCGCCCCATGAAAACATTACTCACTAATGAAATTAATAATAGATAAAATTTCAAAATAACATAAGCATATACCATATTTTTTACAGAAAAATAATTTGACTTTCATTGTCATCTTTTTTACAATGATTTACAAGATTTGTAGTCACAATTTATTTTTAAATATATTATTTGGCAGCACTGTTTTATGAAATTACCAATATACAAACTTCTTGTCTTTCTCATTTCTTTAAGTAATAATATTATACTTAATGGCAGCATGACATATCACGGTGAATGTTTTGGAGGAGGAGGAAATATAGAACTGCGTACCTCACATATAAGTCAAGCACATCAAGCTATCACACAAAAAAATCTGAAAAATTTTAAAACAATATCAGTAGACTTTCAACCAGAGAAAATGCATGACTATTTAAGATATGCAATGATAACCGAAGCATTTGATATTGCCAAATATTTAATAACAGAAAAAAAAGTTCCGATGAAATCAGATGAATTTCTTCCTCTCACATGTGTCCTTTACAGTGGTCCTCAAAATGATCAAAGTATAAACTTTTTTCGCTTGCTCATTTCAACAGGAAAAAAACAATTTGATCCCGTAGAATTTCAGCATTTTGTACATGGAACAACAAACAATAATATTTATACACACATTATACAACACAACCTGGGCTATTCTGATACATGTGTTCCTAAAATAATTAATCCTACACTACCTGCTCTTTTTACAATCCTATTCCACTTTAATGTTTCTTTCTCGCAGAAAGACAACTTCTATGGCCCAGATGACAAAGAAGCACTTCTTGCCTATTTAGGATTAAATAATAAAAACAACATATTTGATCCAGTGATTCGTGTTTGCAAACAATACAACCCAGGATGGCGCCCTATGAAAGCATTACTCATTTTTGATGATGACACACCGCCATCTGGTTATTATCAAAAAAATGAAATTAATAATAGGTAAAATTTTAAAACAACAAAGGATTCATCATGCATATGCACATAAAAATAGTTACTTTTACACTTTTTATCACTCATCTTTTTAACGTCATACACACTGCAGAAAAACCCGAGAAAGACATTTCATGGTTGATACATCAGGGAGAAACAGAAAAAGCCCTTGCATGTTTAAAACAAAATCCAGAAAAATGCCATTTTAATGATGGTTTTGCACGTCAAAATATTAAAATCTTTGATACTCCTCATAAAGCAGCAATTACCCAAAACATTACCAGTATCATTGATTTTACATCACACCATGCAACACCACAAGACAATACCACCGTTCTTGAAATTGCCATCTCGGAGGGCTTTTGGAATTCTCCAAAATATTTAAAAGGTGTTCGATATCTTATACATTTACCAAAAACATTGATCTCTATACCAAATGAAAATCATACTGGCAAAATGTCTCTTTTTGGTTGGGCCATAGAACGATTATTATATCCATCTAGCAATACAGAACTTTCTAAACTTTCTCTTCCTCTTATAAAAGATTTTTTTACAGATTTAATTGCGCTCGGAAAAAGAAATTGTAATTTATCTGAACTAAAGCAGTTTTTTCATACTTCTACTGTTCAGAAAATTCCAGTTTCTCGTAGCTGTTACACTATAAGGTATAACGTCTCACACGAAAATATATATGATGATCTTGTAAAAAGACGCTTGCGCAGCAATAACTCAACTACATCAGAGCTATTGCTGCATATTTTTAAAGAATTGATATACAACCAGATTCCCTATTGCAAGGGTGCGCTTTATTATGATGAAAATTGCAAAACAAAACTCTCTGAATCTCTACAAAAACAAAATGACAATACATCTGCAAACCCGCTTACAATAGTCTTTAATTTTATAAAACAGAATAATAAAAAACCTCTTGATGATTGGATAGAAAATACCAAGATTAGAAATCCTTGGACTCCTATGAAAGCATTACTTCCTTCGTCTGATGATACAAAAACATATGATTACGGTACAAAAGCATGTGCCAAAAAATAATTTTTTGTATACTTATAAAAAAAATAGTTTTTTATAGGACATGCTTGTGACACTTATCGACACTCATTGCCACCTTAATATGATGGTCAAAAAAGAGTTTGACAGACCGCTGACTGCCCAAGAATATGATCACATTGCCCCGATACTTGTTCAAGCTGCTGAAAAAAAAGTAACACACATTGTCAATGTAGGCACCAGCATTATTGAAAGTGAAAATTGTATTTCCATCGCACAAAAATATCGCACCGTTGTTGCCACCGTCGGCATTCATCCCAATGATTGCACTGACACGTGGAAAAAAGATATGGAACAGTTAAAAAAATGGATGCGCAACAAAGAACAGCTCAACATTGTCGGCATTGGTGAATGCGGCCTTGATCGCCACTATAAAGATCATGATATACAACGACAATATGATGCGTTTCGCGCACAGATCGATCTTGCTCTTGAACATGATGTAGCACTTGTTGTGCATAGTCGCGATGCATATGATGAAACATTGCGCGTGTTAGAGGAATACCGTCATGAAAAGCTGCGTGGCATTTTGCACTGTTTTTCGTACGATGTATCTTTTGCCCGTGCTGTTATCCAACAACATTTTGTCATCGGCATTGGTAGTCCCGTTACCTACCCTAAAAATGACCTATTGCGCTCCGTTGCTGTCACCATTCCGCTTGAAAGTATTGTGCTAGAAACTGACGCTCCTTTTCTGCCCCCTCAGCATATGCGAGGCAAGCAAAATCATCCACAAGAAATTATGACAGTTGCCGTTACACTTGCCTCTTTGCGGTCAGCAACAGTTGAAGAAATTGCTCGACAAACTACTGCCACCGCTGCTACACTATTTAAAATATCATTATAAATTTCTCATTCCGTTCACCCTGAACTTGTCGCGGGAAGTGAGTTCGTCGCAAAAATTTTTCATAAGGATTTTTTATGGATATGTATATTCTGCTTGCCCTTTTAATATACACATGCATACTTGTTCTTTTTGGCTGCTATTTTTACGCACGCACAAAAACAAGCAACGAATTTGCGCTCGGCGATCGTTCAGTAAACTATTTTGTCACCGCCATTGGAGCGCAGGCCAGTGACATGAGCGGGTGGCTTATGCTCGCCTTTCCTGCAGCAATCTATCTTCATGGTCTTTTTGAAGCGTGGACTGCTATTGGTCTTGTTATTTTTATGTTTCTGAACTGGCACTTTATTGCACCACGTTTGCGTATAAAAACGGAGCAAACAAGCAGCTACACTCTTTCTTCTCTTTTTGATGCATATTTTCATGACACAAATGGCGTACTCAGACTTACCAGCGCATGTCTTTCTCTTGTCTTTTTTTTCTGTTACATTGCATCAGGCATTGTTGGTATGGGACGAGTATTTGAATCACTTTTTACCCTCAACTATCATATTGGAATCACCATTGGTGTTGCTATTGTTCTCATCTATACTATGCTTGGTGGATTTTTGGCTGTTGCCTGGTCAAATGTATTTCAGGGACTTTTTTTACTGGCCATGATTATATTGGTTCCTGTATATGGATTTTTTCATTTAGATAATGGTATCGCATCGATCACCACCGCCGCTGCTGCACATCATATCTCACTGTCACTCGGCCATTCTTTGCATACCTTTGCATATGCATTATTCCATGCTCTTGGATGGGGTTTGGGCTATTTTGGACAACCACAAATTCTTGTTTATTTTATGGGGATTGATGATCCAAAAAAAATCTCCTACGCAAAATATGTGGGCATTACCTGGCAGATCATTGCACTTCTTGCCGCTATTGCTGTTGGTCTTATTGGTATTGCATTTCTTGCCATTCCATTAGTACAACCAGAACTCCTGTTTATTGCCATGGCTCAACATCTTTTTCACCCATTTATGGTTGGTTTTATTTTGTGCGCAATTTTGGCAGCAATTTTGTCCACGATGAACAGCCATTTACTTGTTGCAGCATCAGTACTTACCACTGACATTTATGGACAGCTGAAAGAGCAAAACGGCGCAGCACCATCCGTTTTTGTATCCCGCGTATCAGCAATTTTTATTGCACTCTGTTCTCTGGGCATTGCCTGGCATAATAACGCCACTATTTACAACCTTGTCCAGTATGCATGGTCTGGTTTGGGCAGCACCTTTGGACCACTGGTCATTATGGTATTATATAATATTTCCTGTACACGCAATGGCGCCCTCTGCGGTCTTATTGCTGGCGGTCTGATAGCAGGATTTTGGCCATATTTTTACCCGGAATTTCCAGCACTCATCCCCGGTTTTTTTCTCAATTTTTTCGTTTCATGGGCTGCATCAAAAATTATTTGACTCTTTTTTTGTAACATATGCATATCCACGTTTTTTGTGTACTGACCAAAATGCACCAAGCAGATGTTCGTTACTTTTACTATTATGCAAAAACCGGATCAGTTCTTTGAGAAATTTTTCTGTCAATAAAAAAGGTACTTGATGGGCACATAACCAGTGTATAAGAAGTCGATGTTGCAAATACTCATGCGCTGACAACAATGAAGGCACATGAATGCCACCTTCCCGCTGTATATGTTGAAAAAATGTTTCTACTGAACTGTGCAAAAAATCTTCAGCTGCTGTCAGGTGTTGCAGCATACGAAGACAATTATGTTCAAATCGTTTGTCACTTGCTTGCAAAGCGGGAAGCACCGTTTTGCGCAGACGATTGCGTAAAAATGCATCAGAATCATTAGAACTATCAAGCAGATATACACTCCCCTGCTCATGCAGATACGTAAGAATATCATTTTTTGAAATAGTCAGAAGCGGCCGAATATAGAAACCCGATTTTGGCTGCATCGCACATAACCCCTGCAGACTAGTTCCCCGAATAATACGCATAAAAAATGTTTCCAACTGATCATCCTGATGATGGGCCAGGGCCACTGAATCAGCTGCAAAATCATGTCGAATTTGTTCAAAAAAAGCCCGACGCAAGACGCGACCTTGTGCTTCTTTTGATCCATTCCATGGCACTTTTTTCATCTCAGATGCTTTTTTGCTGATAAATTCAATTCCCCTTTTTTGCGCATAGGTTTGGCAAAATTGCACATCATCGCCTGAATTTTCTCGCCATTCATGGTCAAAATGGGCTGCAATAAGCCGCAGATCGTACATTTTTTGCCGTGCAAGTAAATAGTGCAGTAAAAAAAGCGAGTCAGGACCTCCGGAAAATCCGACAATAATAGATGAATCTTGCATAAAAAGTTCATGTTTTTGTGCATATTTGTCTATGATAGAGAATATTTTTGGGCTTGTTTCCATATATTTTAGCGTATCACATATACTAGTTTTTTTGAAATCCTTTACTTTTAATCCTTCACTACGCTTTAAGAAAAGCTCCATGAAGGATGGTAAGAGAGAAAGATCTCATAAAAAACAGGAAATAAGAAATGAGCGTCCACTACACATCCAAATTTTTTGCAAATTGGCCATAGCGCTCTATATACTCTTTTCTTCCCATCACATCATCGCCCATGAGCGTTGAAAACCAGCGGTCAGCTTCAAGTGCATCTTCTATCGTCACTTTCAGAAGATGGCGTAAAATAGGATCCATAGCCGTTTCCCAGAGCTGTTCAGGATTCATTTCTCCCAAACCTTTGTAGCGCTGAATATACATATACGGCTTACTCAATGTTCCAATACCATCAATAAAATGCATGACCCCTTTGCCCGACAATGACCGCTCTTTACCTTCAACACGCAATGTCCATTCTTGCAGTTCAAGAGGCATCAGCGGAAGCAGAATATTTTTCAATACCTGACACTCTTCTGACACAAAAAATGCATATGGCACCTGCCACTGATGACTAACCATGGTAAACACAAACTGTGCATGATCAAGTCGCTCTTGCTCATCATAGACAACATCAGGAAAAGTCTGATACTGAACTTCAAGCGAATATCCCTCAAACGCCGTGCGTAACTGTTTTGCCAGTGCATCAATACCATCAGATGCTTTCCATGCATTCGTACACAAAATTTTAATTAACCCATGCGCTTTATATGCAGGCATCGCATAATAGGCACTGGTCTGCATCAGTTCATTGTCATACTGAGCTGTTGCCGTCAACAGTGCCTGCCAAGCTGCAGCATCAAGCTCTTTTCCTTCAACCGTCACCCGTGCTTGCTCGGCTATCCAGTCGAAAAGAAACTGCTTGAGCGCCTTGTCATCTTTTAAATACTGCTCCTTTTTGCCAATTTTTGCTTTATAGAGCGGCGGCTGGGCAATATACAAATACCCTTTTTCAATCAGCGGCTGCATGTAACGGAAAAAAAATGTTAGTAATAAAGTACGAATATGAGAACCGTCAACATCAGCATCGGTCATGAGAATAATTTTATGATACCGTGCCTTCAGCACATCAAAATCTTCGCCAACACCACAACCGATTGCTGCAATAAGCGCCTTAATTTCTTCATTAGACAAAATTTTGTCTAGCCGTGCTTTTTCAACATTGAGAATTTTACCTTTGAGCGGTAAAATTGCCTGTATTTCTCGATTCCGTCCCTGTTTTGCAGAACCTCCTGCTGAATCACCTTCGACAATAAACAGTTCCGCATGAACTGGATTTTCATCAGAACAGTCGGCAAGTTTTCCTGGTAAAATAACCGATTCAAGTACTGTTTTGCGACGTGCCAATTCTCGCGCTTTACGTGCTGCTTCACGTGCCCGTCGAGCAACTTCCGCTTTGGCGACAATTTTTTTTACAATGCTGGGATGTTCTTCAAAATAGGTATCCAAAAAGGCGAATGTCCATGAATCGACAAGCCCCTTTGCATCACTGTTGCCCAACTTTGTCTTTGTTTGTCCTTCAAACTGCGGCTCAGGAACTTTCATGCTCAGAACACACACCAGTCCTTCTCGCACATCTTCGCTGGAAAAACTGTCATCACCTTTTATGACATTGAGTTCATATGCTTTTTTATTGCAAATTTTGGTCAGCGCAGCACGAAATCCTGACACATGCGTTCCACCTTCGACCGTATTAATATTATTTACAAATGAAAACAGCTGCTCGCCATATCCATCATTATACTGCATGGCAATTTCCACCACATACTGCTCATCAGTTTGATTCATGTAAATAACCTGCTCAAACAGCGGTGTCTTTTTCTTGTTGATGTGCTCCACAAAAGAAACAATTCCACCTTCAAAGTAGAAAATATGCTCTTTGGCAGTCCGCTCATCATGAATAGAAATACGTAATTTTTTATTTAAAAAAGCCAACTCACGCAGTCGCGCAGACAGTACATCAAAACTAAGCTCTGTCGTTTCCTGAAAAATGGTCGCATCAGGTAAAAAGCGAACAAGAGTACCGCGTTTTTTTGTCTCTCCAATAACTTTTAACGGTGCAAGCGGCTTGCCTCGCTCATATTTTTGATAGTGAATTTTACCATCCTGAAAAATCGTCACCTCGAGCCACTGGGACAGTGCATTCACCACAGACACCCCCACGCCATGCAGTCCACCAGAAAATTGATACGCTTCTTTGTCAAATTTCCCGCCCGCATGCAGCTTAGTCAGCACTACTTCTGT
>Ga0187783_10001588_pt1 | contig 16825 bp, 14 predicted proteins | sample 1015_SJ02_MP02_2_FD_132471 | JGI IMG/M metagenome (GOLD analysis project Ga0187783, IMG submission 132471) | Tropical peat soil microbial communities from peatlands in Department of Meta, Colombia - 1015_SJ02_MP02_20_MG | ecosystem: Environmental > Terrestrial > Soil > Wetlands > Peat | place... | reverse complement strand
GAAAGGAGGGCCCTTGTTGGCTTAAGACTCGTCAGTCGATTGTAGAGTGCGCTTTGCAAAGAGTTATGAGCCCCGAGGCTGCTCCTGCCACCCTTTTACCGCTTGCCAGGAATCCCGCATTTTATCAGAGTGCCTGATGGTGGGGTGATACCATGAGTTTCATTACCCGACACTTTTCTGGTGGACCCGCGTAGCGGTCGCACATTCCTTCTGAAATAATGGAAGTGGATTCAGAGAAGTCCTAGACAAATGGGCTAGTTCTGTTCTGCTCCTGACCTTCCTGTAGCATAATGCGGTTCACTAGCGGTCGGAATTGGAAAATAGACCACGGCATGCGCATCACGGACGCCCTGAAGATCATTAACGGCTCACCGAAGGACGCAAAACCCTTCGAAGTCACTCTCGCGTGTGGCTTTACTCCGCTTCATCTGCAGACCTTTCTCGCTGCTCATTTGCAACAGGCGCTGCCCGATCGACGCGTGAGCATTTCAACCGGCCTTTATGGCGACCTGGCGGGAACTATCGAGGGGCTAAGAGAGGGCGTCGGCAACAATTTGGCGATCGCCGTTGAGTGGGCTGATCTTGATCCCAGACTCGGGTACCGTTCTTCGGTCGTATGGGATCGCAAAACGCTTCAGGATATTGTGTCCTCTGTTCCTCGCGCTCTCGGACGGCTCGCAAGTTCGATACGAGCTGTTCCCACCGGTACGGTGGTTCTCGCCACTCCCACGTTGCCGTTTCCTCCCCTCTTTCATACGCCAAGTTGGATGATGAGCGATCCGGAAATTGTGTTGAACAAGGCCGTTGCGGAGTTCGCGGCCGAAATGGCAGCCCATGGAATTGCAATCGTCAATTCGACGACCCTCACGGAAGTATCTGCGCACGCCGCGCGATACGACTTAAAGTCCGACTTGATTTTTGGCCTGCCCTATTCACTTGATCACGCCGACAAACTGGCCTTGTGTCTTTCTCGCCTACTGTCTCCACCGGTTCCCAAAAAGGCAATCATCACAGACCTGGACGATACCTTGTGGTCGGGAATCGTTGGCGAGATTGGGCCGGAAAAAATACGCTGGGATTTGAACGGTCACGAAGGTATTCACGCTCTCTATCAGAGCCTCCTTGCCTCGCTGGCGGAGCACGGAATTCTGGTCGGTGTTGCTAGCAAGAATGACCCAAAAGTGGTCGAACAAGCCTTCGAGCGACCCGATTTGCTACTGCGAAAGGAACATGTTTTCCCAATGGAGGTCCACTGGAACGCGAAATCGAGCTCCGTTGAACGCATCCTGCACGTGTGGAACGTTTTCGCGGATGCCGTGGTCTTTGTGGACGACAGTCCGACGGAGCTAGCCGAGGTTGCCGCGGCGCATCCGGAGATTGAATGTATTCTCTACCCCGGGAAAGACTATGCCGCGGGCCTGCAAATGCTGGCGCGCTTGCGCGATCTTTGTGGCAAACAGAGGCTCTCTGCCGAGGATTCTCTTCGCGTCGACAGCATTCGCCAAACGGCGAGATTTCAGGAGGCCGCTGGCGAGGCGAATCTGGAAAGCTTTCTGAAGGAAACTAAAGCGATGGTGCGCTTTGACTTCAGCGGCTCGAAAGAGGATCTGCGCGCTCTCGAACTTGTGAACAAAACAAACCAGTTCAATCTCAATGGGGCGCGATACACCGAGTCGGACTGGACCTCCGAGCTGTTGCGGGCCGATACACGGCTGATGGTAACGAGCTACGAAGACAAATTCGGGCAACTCGGCAAGATAGCGGTTATCCTTGGGCATCTCGAAAATTCGACTCTTTCCATCAGCACCTGGGTGATGAGTTGCAGGGCGTTTAGCAGGCGAATCGAGTATCAGTGCTTGAAAACCTGTTTCGAGCGATATGGAGTCAACGAAATCGACTTCGATTTCTTGCCGACTCCCAAGAACGGCCCCATTCAGGAGTTTCTGACGCAAGTTCTGGGAGAGGCGCCCGCGAACAATGCGAAATTGACGCGGGAGCGATTTGAACGAGTATGCCCCGCGCTGTATCACTCGGTCGGAGAATTCGCAGACGTAAGGAGTTGACCTGGAAGATGGATGATGTTCAAAAGCGCCTGGTAAAATGTTTTGAAAATGTTTTTCCAGCTCTACCCGCCGAGGAAATACCCATCTCCACGGTGCAGAACAACTCCGCGTGGGATTCCGTGGCCGCGATTACTCTGGTGAACGTCATCGAGGACGAGTTCGGCTTCCAAATGGACTTCGATCGCCTGGCGGAATTGAATTCCTTCGATCGGATTCTTTCTTATGTAAAAACGGAACTCCAGAGCTAATGCCGTGATTCAACACCAGTCCAGGACATTGCTCCGCCTTCATCACATCGGGTTTGTTGTCAATAGCATCCAGGATTCCGCACCGGGATTCATCCGTTCTCTCAATACCAGCTGGGACGAGGTCGTCTTCGCCGATCCCGGTCAAAAAGTGAAAGTCGCCTTCTTGCAAGGCGCGCCCGGGGACGCCTTAATCGAGTTGGTCGAACCCAACGCCGAAGATGCTCCCGTAAATCTGCACTTGAAGAAAAATGGGCCCGGGCTTCACCACCTGTGCTATGAAGTGAACGCGCTCGAAGAGGCCATGGTTGAGCTTCGGTCCAAGGGAGCTTTGCTTGCCAAGCCGCCGAAGCCGGCGGTCGCCTTTGCGGGCCGGCGAATCGCCTGGCTGCTCACCGGCGAGAAACTGTTGCTGGAATTGCTTGAGGTTGAAAAGCACTAGCGCGTGCTTTAGAACTCGAAAGGAGATCGATCTTTGCTCGACGCATTCATCCTCAAAATACGGCGCAAAGAATCTCCATTCTTCGGCTTTCTTTACAGGGTCGGAAGCGGGGTTCGCAGCTCCACATTCCCCCTTCCTGGCTTCGCCAATCCGGTCTTGCGCGCGCTTTATTCGTTCCACGAAGGCTCCATGGGCTTGTTGCGCTGGGCCGCTACGTATTTCTACCGGGAACCCCTGTTTCGCGGCCGGTGCGAGTCGCTCGGGAAACGATTCACGCTGTCCAAGATGCCCTACGTCGTCGGTCACACCCGGATCTACATTGGCGACGATGTCAACTTCTTCGGCAAGGTCGATATCTTTAGCGGGCGCATTTTCGACAATCCCAGTCTGATTATTCACAATCGCGTTGACATCGGCCACAACGTCGCGTTTATCGTGAACAAAGAGATTGTGATCGAGGATGACGTCAATGTTGCTTCCGGCGTGACCTTCATGGACACCGACGCGCACCCGCGAGACGTGATGGAACGGATTGCCGACCTGCCCCCTCGCCCGGAAGAGATCCGCCCGGTGCGAATTTGCAAAAACGCGTGGATCGGCGGCGGCTCATACATCCTGAAGGGGGTCACGATCGGCGAGGGTGCGATCATCGGAGTAAACAGCGTGGTGGTGACGGATATTCCGCCCTACTCGGTCGCGATGGGGAATCCCGCCAGAGTGGTCTTCAAGAACATCGATGCCAAGCCCAAGACGCAACTTACCTGACAGTCTCCACTTCCCTGGGTACGGCTGTTCGAAAACTTAAGCGGGACGTCTGTATAGTGCCAGCAGCCACCCGGGACGCTTCGAAAATGGCGCCCAGAAACGCGTGTTAAGGCTCTCACAGACTCGGTCGAGAAATGGCTGCCTGGGAGTCGGCCGCCGAGTCGAATGGCAGTAGTAGCAGGCCGCTTGTTCGTCCCATGCGAACCCACCTGCAAGCTTCTGGCGAACCCATAGCAAGCCGGGATTGTAGCGCTCGACTTGCTCGCCGAAAGGGAAAATCTGGACCAACCGGAATGGGCGAAACAGGCCGTTGAGTGTCTGGGGTGCGTACGAACGAAGGTGGCCCCAGATGTGGAATCGGGAACCGCAGGAAGAGCACACGGCTTCGTTTTCTGTGAGATTTTCCCCGTTGGGTACCGTGATCAGGATGAAATCTTTCGCAACGCGAGAGATCTCCTTTAGCACTTCACCATAAATCTCTTCCGGCAAATGCTCCATCATTTCCGTGCTAACAATCAGTTCAAACGACTGATCCGGGAAGGGCATTCGAGCAGCCGACCCGCAGACTTTCGGACCGGAAAGCTTCCCCAACGCGGTTATGCTCAAGTCGAATCCGACCAAAAAACACTCTCGGTTTTGGCGAATCGCTTTCGAAAGCCGTCCGTCTCCACAGCCGACGTCCAAAATCCGATTCACACTGGGTGGCACGAGGGAGGTTGTTAGCTCAATGCGGTCGCGCTCTCTGGCATGACTGGCTTCACCCGCGGACTTCCAATGCCGCTCGTAGAATCCTCGCTCGAGTTCTAACGTACGACGACTGGTCAAGGACGCCAATCCTCCTGCCATTGTTCAAATAGGGGGGATCTACTTCTTTGAGGACACAAATTGATCTTACCCGACGGAGCCAAAAACCGCCAGTTCGCAGGTTTTATTTCTCAAATGCGTTACCGTGCACGTACACGATCAGCGGGTAAGGACATCGGCGATTTTGGACGGATTCACTTCGCTGCACGCACGACGCATCGGTTTTCATTGCGAGTTCACAAACCAGACTCTCTCAACAGGGAAAAACGGTACGTGATCCATTTCGAGCGGGATTTCGAGCATGGGAATTTCCGAGCGAGTGGTAGAATTCTTTCACCATCAGCCAGGAGGTTCCTTGGATCTGGCCGATAGAACGCGGTGCCGACGTTTAAATGAGACAACTTCTATTCATCCTTTTCTTACTTACTCTTGGAGCCGGAAGGGACCTCTATTCTTTATGCAACGGGCAGTGTAAGTCCGGCCTCGGCGAGCCATTGATGAGAACGGGAATGCTCGGCTTCCGACGGGTAATTGGCGTGCCGGAGTGTACGACGTCCCCGGGCCGTGCAAGCCAAAGAGCGTGACGCCTGCTTTCCCTCCAATAGCTCAGGGCCAGAGCGTCACGTTCACGACCAACTGCACAAATGGAACGTGGAGCGTTGCTCCGGGGTCGCAGGGAACGATCAATTCTTCAACTGGCCAGTACACCGCGCCGGCGACGGTGAAAGCTCAATCGTCATTGGGTGGTTGGCAGTTTCTTCCGAATAACCACCTTTTCAACACGAACATCTCTAGGTTGCCGCTGAATGCGAACGACGCGAAGTGGAATGCCAAGGTGCGTACGGCGCTGATAATGGATTGGGAATTCGGAATCCCGATTAACTATGGGACGAACTCAACGCCCTGCCAGACACACGTGTTCTCTTACACTCCCAACAACAACCACCTTTGCTTCCAACTTCCCTTGTTCCCCCAGCTGCTCGTTCAAGGCGGTTATCTCAACATGGTAAACAACACTCCCGGCGCGGATCACCACGTGTTCTTCCTGAACACAGACAACGGACTGATCGAGGAGATCTACCAGATGTATCCAGCCGGGAAGAATTCCACCTGTCCGACGTGCACGTCGGCCTCGGGCATCCAGTATTCCACAAACAGTTACAACCTTATGCTTAACGGGAATTCTGCAGGTGGTACCTCGGCTGCTGATCTGCCGATCACGCCTCTCGAAATGCGGCTGCAAGAACTCGAGGCGGCAGTCGCCACCTGTCCCCCAGCCGGCCCTAGTTGCGGGACCGTCAACCACATGATCGACCTGACCATGCCTGCTGGCCTTTCGTTGCTAAACCATTACGTATGGCCCGCACAGTTTGGTACGGGATATAGCGTCGGCATTGTTCCGATGGGAAGTATCTATCGGCTAGACGCCAACTATCCCTGCGCCAATGGAGCTGGCGGCGGAATCGCCGACAACATCGCGCAGGTCATCTGCACGAACTTGCAGCAGTATGGGTTACTGTTCATCGACATCGGTGGGGGTGGGAAGCTCGGAGCGGCTGCATCGGGCGATCCCTTCCCTCCCGAATATGTGAAAGCCTTCTTCGAGATCAACGGGGCACACAAGGTTCTAACCATTACTGCGGACAGCATCGCGCACAACGTCGCCACGATCACGGCGAGCAACGACTTCGTTGCTGGATCGACCGTCGTGAAGATTAACAACTTGACGAAGTGTCCGGCAATCAACAACATCAACGCTACGCCGGGCTGGATTGTGCAATCAGCGACCCAGACTCAATTCACGATTAATGTCACCGCGGCAGATTGCGCCGGGGGAGCCGACAGTGGTTACGCGTGGTCTCCGATCACCAACTACTTTCACTGGGTAGACCAGTCGAGCCTCATGATGAGTTCGACGTCAGCGGAAACGAGCACGAACCGTGAAACGGTCTGTTACACGACGTCTTCCGGGTCGGCCTGCACGGACATTGTTCTCGAGGGTGTGGCGCTGAACTTCCTCGACGACATCGTGACCGTGATGGCCGGAACGCCCAGTGTGCAACTCCGGTACAAGGTCACCGGCAGCCCTAACACCAGCGTCACCTGGAGCATGAATCCTGCCGGTTTCGGATCGATCAGCTCCACGGGCCTCTACACCCCACCGGCGACATTCTCAAGCTATCGGCGAGTTATCGTCACCGCGACGAGCCAGGCGAATTCTAATGTTAAGGCAATGTTGACGCTGAACCTCTGCCCGAACACCGGATGCTACTTTCTCGGCAATAATGACCCTCACGATCAGTACGCAAACCAAGGTGATTACACCGACACGAATGGGCGCGTCTGGCATTCTGGCGCGGCGCAGCCGAGCACAAATCAGCCGAACAACTTGAGCTTCGCCACACAGTGGGCTGGCAATCTTCCGGCCAGAACGCCCAACGCGCCGCTGTTCAAGAACCTGTTCCATCAGGGTTGGTACGATACTTTTTTCCGCGTATACTGCCCGGCTGGCAATTATCAGGTTACGCTTAACGCCATCGCAGCGTACCCTCGCGGGGCAGAGAGGTATACCTACACCGCGCAAGGAACGACCGTGGCGAGCCTGGTCGACTGGGCCGATGCCAGCGGAGCGCAATACAATCCATTCACCTACACGGTGAACGTCAGGGTAGGCAGCGACAATATCCTGGACTTCAACGAATTCATGGACCCAGTCAGTGGATATACAGCGGCGTTCAGTTCGTTGAGCATCGTTCCTGGCAGCGAGCAGAAGCAGAAACGGGAGTTGCACTGAATTACTGACGAACTCGACTGACGCCGCGCGATGTCAGGGGATCACCGAGACGCTTACCCAGAGTGCGTTTATGCCGCTGGACGGTTCAGAAATGGTGAGTCCAGGGGTTTGCACCGAAATAAACTCGTCAATCGCAAGGTTGCAAAACCGAGCATCTCGAACAGACGCGAGTAGGCGCTTGCGGGATTCTCGTCTCAAAACTTATTCAGTATCCGGCGCACCTGCTGTTTGACTGGCTTGGGCAATTTCTTGCGCCACGCGTCGCTCCATTCGGTCACGCTTTCACGCAAGTCGTGCCAACCGAGCCAGGTACGATCTAGCCGGTAACGGTACACAGGAGCTATGGTTTGCCCGAAGCCCCTTAGGAAGGCGTGAGTGCCGCCCAGGGAATGGCGGCGCAGTTGATTCCGGCAGGCCCATTCGATTCCCCTCCATTGCAGTAACTCATTGGGCTTCAAGTGAACGAATTCGGGACGCGAATGGTTCGCCGAGGATTCAAACAGCCCGCCAGGGTAAAAGCGAAACGAATTGGTGGCAATGACCTTTCCGGAATACCGAGCCAGTAACAGAAGCCGGTTCTCGGTCAACGCAAATGCTCGCTCGAACGTCGCAAAGGGAATTGCTGGCCCCTCAATTTCCTTGCGTGGCGTTTTCCGCCACGCCAAATACACCTCATAGAACTCCCGGAAATCTTCCGGCGTGGTAGCCTGATGAACCTCCACTCCGTGCTTAATCGAAAAGCGTATATTTCTCCGCTTATCCGCCGTGAACTCCCTGAAAAGCTGATCAGATCCCTTGGTGAGGTCGAGTGTCACCGCGCCTCCGGTTTCCTCGGAGTGGAATCCATAATCCGCAAAGGAATTTAGCGGCGTCCAGGAGTGCAAGCTAACCAATTGCGCTGAACTCGCCTCGGCCAACAGTCCCTCGAGCAAGGCCTGTTCTGCACCTCGGTCGCTCCCCTCGGTATTCACACAAAACTGGGGTCGCCAACGCAGCCCGCAAATCAGGTGATCCCTTTCAAGCAGACCTGTCGCTGCCCCCAGCACCTTATGCCCATCCCGAGCCAGAACGGCAAAGGGTGACTTATTGTCCCAAAAAGGCTCCTTGAAGAACGCCGGGGCGCAGTAATGCGAGGGCATCTCGACGCAGCCGAGAAACTCACGCCAAGCGCTCTCAACCTCCAGTGTGGGGAAAGTGTGCAGAATCTGGTAGCTACAAGGCATGCGCGACGCTCTTGCGAGTTACTGGAAGTACCGGAACCTTCCAGGCAGGTCGTACGATCTCACTCTACTTCCGCACTGCCTCGCTCGGCAAGCAATAGCGTAGGCAAGCCTTAGTATAACACCGCTTCCCCAAAAGTGAACACGAGGAGAATTAGCCATAATGACTAGCCATAGGGGTTAAACCAACGGGACTCTAACGAACCGTAGAACGAAACTGAAACCCCGAAGGACTCGAGTGTTAGGTGGCTACTTTTTGGCCCTGCACGATGAAGTGCGGTGGCGACTGCACCGGCACACAGGCGAATCCCGCGCGCTTGGTGGCTCGGTGTATACCGCCGACGGTTTGGAAGGTTTCTTGGCGACCGAGGAAGGAGGCTTGGGTTCCAGCGTAGTTGAATAGCGTGCCATTGAAGAGGACGAAGCCGCAAAAGACTAGGTCCTTCAGGTTGCCGGCTCGTGCGGAATGCTTCGCGCGGGAGAAGACCATGGATGCGGGATGAAGCGCGAGCCAGAGATCTCCGCCTGGTTTGAGGACGCGCGCGAATTCGCGCAGCGCTTTGTTGATGTTCATGTAGGGCAGTGCGACGCGCGAGAAGACCAGATCGAAATATTCATCTTCAAAAGGGAGGTTTTCTCCGCTGGCGGACAGCAGCTTGATGTTGGAGGGAACGACGCGACGCCCGGCTTCCACCGCTTCGCTGTCGCAATCGACGCCATACGCTTCGACATTGGCAGGGAGTTGCGCGGCAATAAGCGTCTGGCCCATCCCGCAGCCAACGTCGAGGATGCGTTTGTGCCGAGCAGGGACGATGGAGGGCATGGCCCTCAGAGGATTCGAGGGATCGAGAGCAATTTCCAGTTCCCGCTTGTGTTCTTCAAGAGACATCGCGTCCACCTCTAGGCACAGGAACACTCTGTTGTTTGCCGGGCTGGGCCGGAAGCCATGGAGGCACGATTGCCGCCGAGCACTTCCGCATTGTACACGGGCACTTTCGTTCCCCGAATGACCTTCCTGAGCGGATTCTTGATCCGCAGCTGCCAAACCTTTGGGAAGTCGCGCGAGGGGCATCGGGGCAACGTTGACCAGTCTCAATTTCCTATAGACTTAGCTTTGGTTCTGAAATTCGTAAAGGATGGCTCGTTGATTCCGTGGTCGTTGTCGTTGTCATTGCTTTCGATCTAGCGGGCGGCCGTCAACCTCAATGAATCGTGAATTCGAGATAGCTCTTCGCCAACTCTATGCCAGTCGTAGAGCCGGATGACCAGCTCTCGGGCGGCCGTGGTCAGCCGGGAAGATGTCTCTGGCGAGGCAACCACGCGGTCGACACCCGCAACGAAGTCTGATCCGCCCTCGGCGAGCAGAAGGTGGACATCGTTCATGCCATCTATCCCCTCCGCGCCCAATCGTGTTGAGACAACAGGGACGCCGGCCGCCATGGCTTCGAGAATCTTCAGCCGAGTGCCGCTTCCGACGCGGAGTGGAACAACTGCGGCGGCCGCGCGCGCATAGAACGGCCGTACGTCCTCGACCGTCCCCGTCACTCGAACGCGGCTAGATGCGAGTTCCCGGACCGCTCTAGGCGGATTGCGCCCTACAATGAGAAACTCGAGTTCCGGATGTTTTTGGGAAATTGCGGGCCACATTTCGTGAGCAAACCAGATCGCCGCGTCGACGTTCGCATGGTAGTCCATCGAACCTATAAACAAAATGCATCGCTTCGAGGCAGAAGCTGCATCATTTCCCCGGATATCCGCTAACTCTTCGGGTGAGAAATAAGATGTATCAATCCCGTTGGGCACGACGTGTACGTTTGCCGAGGGATTCCTCGAAAGTAATTGCTCCTTTTCGCGATCGCTCGCTACCGTGTGAGCCCCGCATTGCTCGAGCAGCATGGCTTCCGTTCTTTCCAGTAGCGCGGCTGTCCGCTTGGCAACCAATCGCTTCGGCCAAAGCGGCTCATTCTCTGAATATCGCCACATCAGCTCGGACTCAATATTATGCCAGTCAACAAGGATCGCGGAACGATGCACCGCCCTCTGAATCACTGGCAGGTACCCGCTCAGGTGGACGCCTTCGAGCTGTACAGTAGAGAATTCGCGGTTATCTAGCAGTTTTCTGAGTTGGGCCTCCGCTTGAGGCTCGAAATAGTTCAGGGCCGTTAAAGGCGTCGATCCAGCCATGCCCCTCACGATTTTGCCGGCCGTATAGCCGGCCTTTTTTCTGAGGCTCACAACCTCCTCAAAGCCGGAGCCGCTCGGTACGCTGCTGGGGTCTTCCCCCGGATGGCACATCTCCACGAAGGTAACAGGCCCGCGCTTCGCCAATTCTCGGGCCTGATGGTAGTCCCTTAGGCGATTACCTGAGGTGAGGGGCCAAGCCTGGTGAGCCGCAAAATAAAGCAGTCTCATGCTGCTTCCATGGGATAGCCCGCACGCAGAACCCTTGCACGATTCCTGCAGTCCGGAGTGAATCTCATCTCGCGAAAAAAGCGCCTTAGATGCGGGGAATTTATTATAATTGGCCGACGTGAAAACTGCCATGCCTTATGAGGGGAAACAGGGCATGGTGAACGCGAGTAGTTTGGTCCGCCCAAGATGTGGACTGACCGCAGGTATAGGGATAGGTGTGAAAGGCTATACGACGGTTGCGGCGCCCGTTGAGGGGAACTTCGGTGAAGCGGATTAAAATCCTCGATTTGATAGAGGCCCTAGTCGTCTCGGGGCCGGCAAAGAACACCTTGCGATTTGCGGTTGACTGCCGAGACCGCGTCGAGATCTCCGTTGCGACTTTTGTTCGAACCGCGGAAAAGAATTTTACGGACGACTCACCAAATGAATTCGTTTCCGTCGCTCGCAACCTGAGCATTCCCGTAAGTATCGTTCGCGAAAAAGGCCCATACGATTTTTCTGTTTTGGGACGGCTGCAGGACGTGATCCAACGCCATAACGCCGACATTGTTCAAACGCACGGTATCAAATCGCACTTGTTGGTTTCCCTCCTGCCTAAAAGAAAATTCCGCTGGATCGCCTTTCACCACGGTTATACCAGCGAGAATTTCAAGATGCGGATGTACCACCAGTTCGATCGATGGTCCCTGAGGTGCCCCGATCTGGTGGTAACCGTTTGTGAAGAATTCGCCAGGCAGCTCGTGAGCCGCGGCGTTCGCCGGGACCGCATTTTCGTCGTTCCAAATTCCGTTAAGACCGATGGCAATCACAGGGAAGTGAAGACCACGAACGGCACGAGCCAGCAGTGGAAGAAAACACCGGGCGAATGGACCGTTTTGGCCGTTGGCCGATTGTCGGCCGAGAAAGGTCACCGATACTTGATCGATGCCGTTTCGCGAATGGTGCAACAATCGCCTGAATTGAAGATGAAAGTGCTGATCGCTGGAAAGGGTCCGGCAGACAGCCAACTGAGAGAGCAGGTCAGCAGAAACGGACTCGATCAACGTGTCCAGCTCGTCGGCTATTGGCCCGACGTCAGTGAGATGTTCTCCATCGCCGATCTTTTTGTGCTGCCGTCACTATCCGAGGGTTCGCCGAATGTACTGTTGGAGAGCATGGCGGCCAAGGTGCCGATCGTTGCCACCAATGTTGGTGGCGTGCCCGAGCACGTCAGCAACGGTGAGACTGCGATCCTGGTTCCTCCAGCCGATAGTGCATCGTTGGCTGCGGCGATGACAGAACTGCTTTCGGACCGCTCGCGGGCTGCGCGGCTCGCCAGCGCGGCTTTCGATAAAGCTCGCTTGATGTTCAGTTCAGCCAAATATGATGAGCGCATCCTGAATGTTTACGCGCGGCTCATCGGCAATCAATTTGGCTAGCTGGCTTGTATACTGTAATTGTCCCCAGATGTGGATTTCTTAGTCCAGAATCCACTGCACTCGCCTTGCCCGATTCTTATGGCCGTAGGTGAATATTTCGTGACATGTGTGGCTTAGCCGGAGTCATCGGAGATTTCGACGCAGAACGGAGCCGTGCCGTCGTGCAGGCCATGATGGCGTGCCTGCGCCGCCGCGGTCCGGACGGCGAGGGGCTCGAGGAATGGCCTGGCGCGACGATGGGTCACCGCAGGCTCTCAATATTCGATCTGAGCTCAGCGGGCCGCCAGCCGATGCTCACCGCGGACCGGCGGGTCGGCCTGGTATTCAACGGCGCAATTTATAACTTCTGGGAACTTCGTTCGGAGCTAGAACGTGAGGGAATAGCGTTTCACAGCCGCACCGATACGGAAGTATTGCTTCACGGGTACACGCAATGGGGTGTGGATCGCTTAGTCCGGCGGTTGCGAGGCATGTTTGCGATCGCTTTCTGGGATAACACCAACCGCAAGCTTTATCTGGTCCGAGATCGTCTTGGAGTTAAACCGCTTCTATACAGCATCCATGGCGATGTTCTTGGTTTTGCCTCGACGGCGCGAGCTTTGCGCAGCGGTGGGCTCGCAGGAGGCTTGAGCACTGCCGCGATCGCCGAATTTCTCGAATTTGGCTTTGTCACCGACGAACAATGCATCTTTTCGGACGTTCGAAAAGTAGCCCCCGGACAAATCGTCGAGTGGGATGGCGGCAAGCTAAGCGCTCGAAGCTACTGGTCGCTTCCCCGCGTCGAGGAGGGCCGCAAGCCGCAATTTGAGGACGCCGTCCACCAAACCGAGGAAATCCTTCGTGAAGCCGTAAATATCCGCTTGCAGGCCGATGTGCCGGTCGGTGCTCTGCTTAGCGGTGGAATCGACTCCAGCCTGGTTTGCTGGGCCGCGGCTTCACTTGGCGCCGATGTCAAAACGTTTACGGTCGGCACACAGGGCCAGTCAGACGAGTCAGGCGATGCCATAGAGACTGCCCGAAAACTCGGAGTCAGGCATTCCATCATTCAATTGAATGCCGACGAGCCTCCGGAAACGGCAGATCTGATCTCAGCCTACGGCGAACCCTTCGCCTGTGCTTCTGCGTTAGGCATACTCCGTGTGTCTCGCGCGATGAAGCAGGAAGTAACCGTGCTGCTCACTGGAGATGGTGGAGACGATGTGTTTCTCGGCTACCCCTACCACCTGCATTTCTTGATGGCGCAAAAGACCGCCAATCGAACCCCCGGAGCGTTCGCGGGTCTGTGGCCCCGGCTTCGTCGTTTTTTGCCCGACTACTCCGTTCTTAGGAGAGCGAAGCATTTCCTCGACTATGCTACGGGCGGCCTCGGCGCAGTCATTCAGGTGCACAACGGTCTCCCTTTGTATCGTCGCTTTGGTTTGCTCGGAGACCGGCTTAGCAAAGTCGAATTAGCACAGCGGCAAACGCCCTGGTCTTTCGGGTCGGCGAACCATTTACTCGAAGATTTTCTTCTTTACGATTGGCGCACTACCTTCACGGGCGAATACATGACCAAAGTGGACGGCGGAACGATGCATTACGGACTCGAGGCGCGCTCGCCCTTCCTGGATCACGTCCTTTGGGAACATGCGGGAGCGCTTCCCCCGGAAACGCGTTTGCGAAATGGCGAGTTGAAGGCGATTCTTCGTGAAATTGTGAGGAGACGCATTGACCCCGGCGCGGCCAGGCGCGCCAAGCGTGGCTTTGATATTCCCGTTTACCGGTGGCTCGCAAATCAGTGGGGCACTAAATTCCAGGAGGTCTTCAGCCGCTCGATCCTCGAACGGGAACAGTTGATTCGAGCAGAGCCCGTCCTCAAGCTGTGGCGGGAGCGAGCGCGCACGGGAATTGTTCCACAACAGTTGTGGCACTTGTTTGTTCTAGAGAATTGGATGCGGGCCGAATGTGCCTGATTTCTCGTCAGCGGCAATTCAGGAAAGATGCATTAGGATTGGCGTTCAGGAGGCGGGCGAAGCGATGCAGGCGCGCCTTGTTCTAAAGCGGATCGCGCAGTCCCTATCTCTCGTCGTTGTTTTCCTGCCGAGCCTGCTTTGTGGCTTCGGGCGCATTTCCGTTCTGTTTGAATTTTTCGCCCAGCTACTTGCGCTCGTGCCGGGCATCCTGGGCAGCTTTTGGCGCGCAGCCTTCTACAAGCTCACGCTCGAGGACTGCTCCATCGATTCAGCCATCGCCTTTGGAACGTTCTTTTCTCGCCGCCGTGTGATCATCGCTCCACGCGTGTCGATCGGCAGTTACTGCATTATCAGTCAGGCGAAAATTGGCACGGGAACACAAATCTCTTCCCACGTCGAGGTTGCTGGTGCGCGTCAGCACCGACGGGACTCCGATGGGCGCCTCTCCGATTCTTCGGCCGCTCCGGAGTCCTATGTCACCATCGGCTCAAACTGCTGGATTGGTGCTTCGGCGATCATCATGGCCGACGTTGGCGACCAGACCACCATTGGAGCGGGCAGTGTCGTGGTGAAAGATATTCCAGCCAATGTCATCGCGGTCGGTGTTCCCGCAAAGCCGATCAAGACTTCGATTCCCGCTGACGACGCGCCTCAGAGCCATCCGCATGAAGCCCGGCGCTAACGCGAATCCAATTCCAGTTTTAATGATGGTTCGCGAGCTCGGTTCCGGGGGGATTGAACGCGACGTTACAAAGCTGGCCATCGCCCTGGACCGCCGCCGGTTCACTCCGCACGTCGGATCCTTTCGGGCGGAAGGTCTCCGTTATGAAGATTTGAAGAAAGCGGGCATTCCCGTCGTTCACTTCGCGGTATCGAGCTTGAAATCGCCGAAAGTGCTTTCCCCTGTCCTCCAATTTGCAACGTTCATCGCGAAAAACAAAATTCGGGTCGTGCATGCGTACGACGCTAGCGGTGTGTTCGGTATACCGCTGGCAAAGATCTTGAGAGTTCCGGCCGTCTTGACCAGCACCCTAGGCCACCGCTCGCTGCTCGACGCACAAACCATTCGACAGATGAAACTCATGGATCGCTGGGCGGACGCCGTCGTTGTCAATTGCGAGGCCATGCGCAAGCATGTCAGTGACGATTATTCCGTGCCGAACGATCGGATTGAGCTTTGCTACAACGGAGTCGATACGAGGGAGTTCTTTCCTCTTGCAGCTCCGAAACCGGCGCCGCTCACCGATGCGCCCATGGTCATCGGAACCGTGTGCGTCTTGCGTCCGGAGAAATCCCTGGAAGTTTTGCAGGAGGCGTTCGCGAGGATCTGGCGCCAAATTCCCGGCATCAAGCTCTTGATCGTTGGTAGTGGTCCCGAGCTGCCGAAGATCCAGGCGAACAGCACGCGTTTGGGCATTCAGGAGGCTTCCATGTTGCTCCCGGCAACCTCGCCGGTAGCCCCTCTGATGCGCGCGATCGATATATTCGTCTCCAGTTCGCGCTCGGAGGCATTCTCCAACTCGATTCTCGAAGCCATGGCCTGCGGCTGCTGTGTGGTCGGTTCCCGGGTGGGAGGCACGCCAGAGCTGATCGAGGATGAAGTCCGTGGCCTGCTCTTCACTCCGGGCGACGTAAACCAGCTCGCAGAAAAGCTGCTGCGTCTGGTTCAAGACGCAGAGACGCGGAGAAGATTCGGATCTGCCGCCTCGAAATTTGCGACGGAAAACCTAAACATACAAATAGCAGCCGCTCGAACGATGGAAATTTACAGCAACGTACTTACCCGCAAACACGCGCTTGGCTAGCTGGGAGAGAGTAGCGGCTGTGCACTCACGGCAAGCACAAACGCGCTATTCGTAGCGCAGGGCGACGATCGGATCGACCCGCACGGCGCGTCTCGCCGGCAGGTAAGAAGCCACCAAGGCTACGACCACGAGGAGCGCGGCAACGCCGAGAATCGTCACGGGATCGCTCGGACTGACACCGTACAGAAACCCCGAGAGGACCCGCCCGAAAGCGATCGAGCCGGCAACCCCGATCAGCACTCCGTACAGCGCGAGTCTCAACCCTTGGGAGATCACCATACTAAAAACGCTGCGACGATCCGCGCCCAGAGTCATTCGAATGCCGATTTCCGGCACGCGCTGCGTTACCGAATAAACCATCAGCCCGTACAGCCCCACGATCGCAAGGACAAACGCCATACCCGCAAAAATCGCCAGCAACGTCGCGCGGAAACGCGGCTCGCTCACCGAGCCGGAAATGTTTTCCTGCATGGTACGCACACGCACGACGGGCTGATCCGGATTGATGTCGCGAACCGCACTACGTAAAGCCGAGGCTTCGCTGAGCGGATCGCGCTCCGTGCGCAGAACCATGGAGAGGGTAAACACCGGCAGCAACGAATCCCCTTGACGCACGGGTACATACATCTCCGCTTTGGGTTCACCAGCGAGATCTTGTTTGAGGTCGCCCACAATACCGACGACCTCCATCCAAGGAACGGTGTTGTCAGGAATAGCCCCAAGTTGGATGCGCTTGCCAATCGGATCGGCATCGGGAAAATACTGCCGCACTGCCGCTTCGTTGATTACTGCCACATACGGCGCGGTGTCCGTGTCCGATGCCGCAATAAATCGGCCGCGCACAAGCGGAACACCCAAGGTTTCCAGGTAGCCAGCGGTCACAGGCCGGTAGCCAATAATCACGT